>Ga0302321_100003368_pt1 | contig 13709 bp, 11 predicted proteins | sample Fen_T0_1_FD_202505 | JGI IMG/M metagenome (GOLD analysis project Ga0302321, IMG submission 202505) | Peat permafrost microbial communities from Stordalen Mire near Abisko, Sweden - Fen_T0_1 | ecosystem: Environmental > Terrestrial > Soil > Wetlands > Permafrost | place: Sweden: Abisko...
AGGTCAAATTGTTGCGCGCACTTGAGCAGCGGGAAATTACGCCCGTTGGGATGACAGAACCGATCAAAATCGATGTGCGCATTATTGCTGCAACAAATCGGGATCTGCGCAAAGAAGTGGAGAAAGGCAATTTCCGCGACGATCTGTATTATCGTCTGAATGTCGTTGAAATTGATTTGCCGTCGCTCAAGGAACGCTCTGATGATGTGCCTATTCTTGCACAGCATTTTCTTGATGCATTTAAAAAACAAATGAGCAAACCCATTCAGGGATTTGCCAATGATGCAATGCGTGCCTTGCTTCAATACCAATGGAAGGGTGAAGTACGCGAACTGGAAAATGTGATTGAACGGGCCGTCATCTTTTGCGATGAAGACTTTATTAAACTGGAACATCTTCCGGAATATATGCGGCCGACAGAAGATGTTCCCTCCATTTCTTCAGGCCATGGGACGCTCAAAGATGCGGTGAGAAATTTTGAAAGTCAATTCATCCAGCAGACGCTTTCGGCTTGCGGGCAGAACAAGGAGACGGCGGCAAAAGTACTCGGCGTGAGCCTTTCTTCACTCTATCGAAAAATAGAAGAGCTGCAAATACCAGCGCGCTGATTGGCAGGATTTTTGAAAACTATCCCGAAGAACTCGTGGTTCCATTCTTCTGATTTGTAGGAAAACGATCCGCATCCATTTCCCAAAATCTGCAAAACAAATAGATTGAGAAGAGCAAGCCTCGCTCAATCAAGCATCATTTACCAGGAGAAGCTCCCTGAGTTATTCCTGGCACAATCCTTGAAGAACAGTCTTCTATAGATAAATCATTCCTCGTTTAATAGAAGAGATTCAATGAAAGTACGATGGTGGGTTGTTGGAATCGTTGCAGTTGTTGCGGGCGGCATAGTGATGATGAAGCATTTCGCGGAACCCAGGAAAACATATCTCCCGTACTCTAGTAAAAATGGTGAACATAGTACCGGCAAGATTTCCCATAAGATGCCCGATACAGATTTAGACGACATAAATTTTATCGTGTAACTTCATTACGCACGGGCATCGGACGAATGGAAACTGTACCATGACCCTTCAAGCCGGCATACGTTCGCAAGAACAACCCCAGATGAAATCAATTCCTGTTGTCTCTCGGAAGCGTGTACTTGTTTTTAGCCCGGATTCAGATTTGGCAAGGTTTCTTTTGCTCAATCTCGAGGATGAATTCCAGATAGTGCGAGAACACCAACTGGAACATTTTGAGCAGGCGGTCAAAGAAATTTTACCGGATTTAATTTTGATCGATCTGTTCACGTTTCCTGCCGATATCCTCAAGCAGCTTGACATTGTGCGCCGGATGGCAAGTAGCGTCCCCGTTATTGCCCTGCGCGCCTATATGTCTCTAGCACCCGAATTGAATAAATCAATTGACGACATGGTAGATGCGGTTTTTTATAAACCCGCCGACGTCGATCTCGTTACCCAAGCAATTAAAGATTTATTGAAATAGGAGCAGTTCGTGCACGCCCATTCCTATCTGATCATTGAGCACGTATAACACCTTGAAGTCAGAGGCATGGCCATGGAGGTGCTTCGGACAATACTATTTGATAGAAATTTGCTTGAAGACTTTTCATGTGACACACGGTGATCGCGGCCAACGAGTTGAGTCCGACTAACCCGCTTTCTGAAACTTGAAAACGAATTTGAATACCATGAAGACTGACGACATGAATTTGATTGAACAATGCGACAGAAAAATTTATCTATTCTTCTGACAGAATAAACAACATGGGCTCATTCACCAGTACAGCAGGAGGTTGTCTATGGCGAATCTTGGCGATGTGATTGATTACTTAAAGCACAATAACGTTCACTATGACGTGATCGAACATGCCCCGGCATTCTCTGCACATGAAGTTGCAGTTGCGTCGCACGTGCAAGATAAAGATTTGGCGAAAACACTTATCGTGAACACGGATGGCAAGTACTGTATGGTCGTGACGCCCGCCGATCACCGACTCAACGATCATCTCTTGCATAATGTGTTAAAGGCAAAACACATTCACCTGGCAGCGGAGGAAGATTTGCAACACATTTGCCCGGATTGTGAAATTGGAGCTATGCCGCCGTTCGGAAATCTCTATGCCTTGCCGGTCTATGTTGATAAAACGCTGGCTAATGACGATGTGATAGTCTTCAATGCATGTTCACATACACGATCGATTCGGCTCAAGATGTATGATTATATGCGCTTAGTGAAACCGGTGATTGCAGAATTATCACAATCACTATTTGAAATTCAGGAATCGTAAGACGATCGACTCTCGAATTAAAAAAAGAACTAAACGGTTAAGAAAAAAGACGTTATCATCGATGGTACCACGCCAAACTATCACAGACTTTTTATCGCAGAGGAAACTTGCCATGATTGGTGTTTCCCGCGATACCACTCAGTTTGCAAACGCAGCGTACCGTTTATTGAAGGAACGCGGATATCGTATGTATCCTGTTAATCCGAATGCAGAATGGGTTGAGGGTGATCGCTGTTTCCCAGACATATCATCATTGCCTGAAAAGGTTGACGGAGTTGTCGTAATGCTTCCACCGGAAAAAACAATGAAGGTATTGCCGGAAATTACTGAGGCAGGTATCGAACGTGTCTGGCTTCAACAGCAAACGGAATCACCTCAGGCAATACAATTCTGTCTTGATCATCACATCCAAATAGTGTATGGTCAATGTATTATCATGTTTATCGAACCGTTAGCATTTCCACATCGGCTCCATCGCTGGGGGAAAAAGGTGATGGGGAGGCTTCCTCAAGAAGGGACACGATAAAGAAAATCGTTTGTTGCTACGAGTGAATACTCTTGAACGCCCTGCCGGCAAAGGAAAGGGAACCGCCATTCGATTTCCTGATGATCGATTCGGGGCATCAATCGTTACTGCGTGAGATGCCCTTCCATAACTATCTTCGTAACCGTCATGAATTTTTAATTCAAGAAGTACCTGGGTAATTCCATAGAATTTACCGAGGATCAAAAGTCCACCACGTCTACCCAAAGAAAATTTTACTCACCCCATGGCGTATTTCTTGCTTTTATCAACATTCTTCGTCTAATTATCTCTGAATAATTGGTGAAACCAGAATTGACAATGAATGGAGGATAGAGTATTTTGATTTTGCGATAACAATAACTCTGTCAATTTCTTTCATCTCATTTTACTCATCATCATCACATAAGGAGTTAACCATGAAAACTACTTTACGACTCATTTACCTGGCCGCTATTATCATCCTTAGTGTGACAGCCTTGATAGCGCAGACGAAAGATGTCGTTCATCTGAAGAATGGCAGCGTTATAAAAGGATCAATTCTTGAAATGATTCCGGAGAAGACCATAAAAATTCAAACAACAGATGGAAATATTTTTGTCTATAATATGTCCGAGGTGGAGAAAATTAGCAAAGAGGCCGTAGCCGCACCGAGCAATGAATCCAAGCCAATGGTGTCGCCCAGTAACAATGAGTCTCAACGCACCTATGATAATCAACGAGGCTATGAAAATCCGCGCAGCAGTGAAGGTGCAGGAACAAAGTTTAGCATATTTGGTGGAGTGGCATTACCTTTGGGGGATTTTGCAAAAAAAGAAGGTCCCTACGGTGAAAAGGATAGTGCAAATGTAGGATTAGCAAAACTTGGTTGGACGGCAGGTGCACAATTAGTAACCGGCGGAACGATAGGATTTATTATTGAGGGCAGTTATTCACAAAATAAATTAGAATATCCAACAGTGGGTATTCCAGCAGGAACCTTATCAACTACAAGTTGGACATCAATTCTTGCACTCGCTGGAATAAAAATTGGAACAGACAATTCTTCAGGAACTAATTTCTTTATTGCCCCGCTCGCGGGTGCATTATTTTTAAAAAATCCTGAAATAAGCTTTACGCCAGCAGGATCAACAATAACCCAAACGAGTTCTTCGCATTCAGCGATAGGGTTTGCGTACGGCGCAAATGTAGAGTTAATAATAGCAGAACATATCACACTTAGTGGCAAATATATTGCCAGTAAACCCAAATTTAAATGGTCGGAAACATATTATGGTCAAAGTTACGACTATGAGTTTGATCAGAGCGTGTCGCTTCTCCTGATATCTCTTGGTATTGCATTTTAGGGTGAAGTTGAAAAATTAATTGTATGATGGAGTCAGGAAATATTTACCCGCCATCTTGGTGGACGGGTCTCCTGACTCCTTTTTTCTAATTCTCATAGAGGAACGTCAACAACATTATTTAGAGTAATTCCTATGACAAAAAAAATCATGTTCGTACTTGTGCTCCTGTTGAGTGCTACACAATTATTTGGTCAACAGGAGCGCCGTGACAAAGCGGTGTTTGTAGAATCCAAGAGTGAGTTTTGGGATTCTATCAAGACGACACTTGATTCGTTCTATAAGAAGGACGTACCAGATAAGAAAAAGCTGCGGGTTGATTTCAGTCAGTTCAATTCGCCGAAAGATCCTGCCGAATTCACAACGTACTGGCATAACAGACCGGTCTCACAGGCTGTCTCCGGCATGTGTTGGTGTTTTTCCACGACATCATTTTTCGAATCTGAAATATTCCGGTTAAGCAAACGTGAAATCAAACTCTCTGAACTGTACACGGTCTACTGGGAATACGTCGAGAAGGCGCGAGGATATGTTCAATCTCGAGGGCATCAGGAATTTGGTGAAGGATCGGAATCCGATGCGGTCATACGTATTTGGAAGAATCATGGAATTGTTCCTGCGGATGCATATACCGGGCTGCTCCATGGACAACCGTTCCACGATCATTCAAAAATGTTCGCGGAATTAGAGAGCTATGTTAAATCCCTTAAAACTTCAAACACCTGGGATGAAGATGCTGTGGAACGTACTGTCAAATCTATTCTCAACCACTACATCGGTGCACCGCCGGAAAAGATTCTTGTCGGTGGCAAGGAAATGACTCCAAAAGAATATTTCGAGAAGGTAGTCAAATTAAATCTGGACGACTATGTGGAACTTGTTTCCTTGGCCGATCGCCCGTATTACACCTGGGTGGAGTATGATGTATCGGATAATTGGTGGCACAGCAAGGCGTATTTCAACGTTCCCCTGACCGATTTTATGTCGGTTGTGAAAAATGCCATTCGCTTAGGATATACTGAAGCTATCGGCGGGGATGTTTCGGAACCGGGGATCGAAGGGCACGCCGGTATTGCCGTCGTACCGACTTTTGATATTCCTTCGCAATACATTGATGAAGACGCGCGTATTTTTCGGTTTAAAAATGGTACCACCGGGGATGATCACGGTATTCATATGGTCGGGTATACACAAAAGGATGGAACGGATTGGTATCTTATAAAAGATTCTGGTTCTGGCTCGCGTAATAACTCACATCCCGGATATTACTTTTTTCATGAAGATTTTGTGAAGTTAAAAATGCTTGGTGTAATGCTTCCAAAGAGTGCAATGCCGGAGATAGTGAAGAAAATGGGAAAATAATTTCTATCCGATTGCACAGGTATTCACTGATTCAACACAGATTGCTGATGACACGGATAGAAATTTTTATAGACAGGAAATTTATTTTCTTGTAAATACTCTTCGACGAATTTGCACGCTCGATCCAAAATTAACCAGAAATCTACCTTCTCTACCAGATGTCTTTAGTTAATTGATGAGTTGGTCTTCATGGGCTTTATCAATCGATTGTTCAGCTTTGAGTTCTAAAAACACACGCCCTTCCACCAGAATATCTGCTGCAAATTCACCGACAGGCTTCCCCCCATACATAACACGAAGTGATTTTTGTTGTTCCACGCGCAACCCGATTGAATTCAATTCTTGCACAAGAGCGTTTCCGTAGACGTTCTCTTGAAAAACCTTCTCCAACGTTATGATGTACTTTGAATGCTGCGCCAATAATCTTTTCTGTAAGGTCGCTCAATGGGTACTCTTCGTTTTTCATGCGTGTTGCCCCCCTGGGGGGGGGCAATTTGTGAAATTACATTCAGCAGATTCTCGGAAGCTGTTCGCCGGAAAGCATATCCACCACACGAGAACCACCGATGCGCGTTTTCATAATGACGGTACCCGGATGGCCTGCAACAACCTCGCCAATGAGCGCTGCTTCTTTCCCCAACGGATGTGAGCGCATTGCAGCGAGGACGCTCTCTGCTGCAGAGGGAGCAACGAATGCAAGAAGCTTTCCTTCATTTGCTACATAGAGAGGATCAAAACCGAGTATCTCGCAGGCACTCTTGACCTCTTCTGATACAGGAATGAGATCTTCAACAATCGTCATCCCGATCGAGGCCTGTTCAGCAATTTCATTAAGCACGGATGCAACACCGCCTCGTGTCGGGTCGCGAAGAACGTGAATCTCTTGACTTGCCGCTATCATCGTCTCTACTAACCCATTGAGAGGCGCACAATCGCTTTCAATCTGAGTTTCAAACTCCAATCCCTCACGCACAGACATAATGGCTATTCCATGGTCTGCAATCGTTCCGCTTACAATAATTTTATCACCTGCCTTCGCACAGCGCGGATTGATTTCGACTCCCTCGGGAATAATTCCGATGCCCGAAGTATTAATAAAGATTTTATCTCCTTTGCCGCGATCAACCACTTTTGTGTCGCCGGTAACCAGTTGAACGCCGGCAGCCTTTGCAGCGGCCTCCATGGAAAGGACAATGCGCCATAATTCATCCATCGGTAATCCTTCTTCTATAATAAACGCGGAAGAAAGATACAGAGGCCGTGCGCCGCACATCGATAGATCATTCACCGTTCCGTTCACAGCGAGTGTGCCTATATCTCCGCCTGGAAAGAAAATTGGATGGATGACGTATGAATCCGTGGAGAATGCAAATCGTGTACCGCCCATGGAGAAAACAGCACCGTCGTGCAACGGTTCCAACAAAGCATTTTTAAATTGCGAGGCAAACATGGTTTTTATCAACTGATGCGATAGCTTTCCGCCGCCTCCGTGTGCCAGCAACACATTCTTATATTCGGTCATAGGAAGCGGGCAGGCAAAGCCGTTGCCCGGGGTTGCCGTTGTTTGTGTCATCGAGTTATCTCTTTCGTCTTTCTCAGTCTAAAATTTTTCTGATTTTTTTAAGCACTTCTTCACTAATATATGGCTTTTGGAAAAATCCCAGCACACCGGCACGTTCTAATGCCGCTTTACTGTCTGGTTCAAAATATCCGCTCGCCAATATCATCTTTACTTCGGGATTGATTTCTTTGATCTTTTTATATTCATTGTCACCCGACAATTTGGGCAATCCCATGTCACTGATAACAAGTGCGATCTCTTGTTGATGTTGGCTGTACACCTTCACCGCTTCCATACCATCCTTTGCCGTCAGGACAGTATAACCGTTCTCTTCGAGAAGTGTCCGTACCATATTGAGCAGCAAATCTTCATCTTCCACGACGAGAAGTGTTTCATTTCCGCCAAGGGCTCGTTCAAGTACTGTCCCTGCTTCCATGGTACTAAGGTATTCTTTGTGAACAGGCAGGTAGAGTCGGAAAGTTGCTCCACATCCAACTGCGCTTTCCACGTCTATGAATCCATGATGAGATTGAACAACACCATACACAACAGAAAGCCCCAACCCTGTTCCTTTCCCTTTTTCTTTTGTTGTGAAGAAAGGATCGAAAATTCTGCTGCGAATTGATTCGTCCATTCCTATGCCCGTATCCGATACCGTTATGCAGATGTAATACTGCTCTTGTGCCGTCGGGAAGTGTTCCTGTATTTTATCATATGAGGCCAGATGCGCGTTGATGGTGATAACACCGCCTTCGGGCATTGCATCACGCGCGTTCACGCAGAGATTGAGCAGCAACTGATGAATTTGTGCATGATCGGCTATGAGAACCGGAAGTCCAGTTTCTATTTCCTTATTGAACGTGATGGTTTTAGGAAATGTCTGTTGCAGCATGGATACTAATTCTTGCGTTAGCTCGCGAATGTTCGTTGGTTCGAATTCAACATTGCCCTTGCGGGCAAAAGTCAGAATTTGCCTGACCAATCCAGCTCCTCGGTCAACCGCTTGTTTGATAGCGTTCACGCCGGTGGAAAATTTTTGGGAATCATCTTTCATCGCTTGGAGGATGTCTACGTATCCGAGAATGATTGCAAGAATATTATTGAAATCGTGTGCAATTCCGCCGGCGAGCGTTCCAATACTGAGCATTTTTTGAGATTGCATCAACTCCTGCTGAAGTCTCTTTTGTTCGGTAACATCTTGGAACACCTCCAGCATTGCCTTGCGTCCTTCGTACATCATTCCTACGTGACTGATCTGGAAAGTTTTTCCTCCTAAGACCGCGGATGTTTCAAGAACATCTGGTTTACCAAATGGGATTCCCTTCTTCAGCGGACAATCTTGGCATTGCTGATTGTTGTCCTTATACACCGTCCAGCAGCACATGGTGACCGCATCGACGGTCAGCATTTCCTTCATGGTTTTACTGATGAAGAGAATAGTTCCTTCTTCATCGACAATGTTCATTCCAAATGGCATTGTCTGGATGAGCAGATCATTAAAAGCGTGCGTTTGGCGAAGCGCTTCTTCTGCTTGTTTGCGTTCGGTAATATCAGTAATGATACCAAGAATAGCTTTTTCTTTATGGTAGTTAATCAGTTGCGTTGCAAGGATGGTTTCAAGTCTCTTTCCACTTTTTGTGAAGAGTGCAAAATCAAGGGACGGTAATTCCTCTCCATTCTTGTGTCTCCGAAAATTATCCTCTACAGAACCTCGATGTTCTGGAGCAATGAGATTCATAAAATTGAAACCAGGTGAATAGAATTCCTCTTTGGTGTATTCCATAATATCTTCACAACGCTTATTGGCGAACACCACCCGCCCTTGGTAATTGATGAAGATCATGTTTGGCGAATGTTCCGCCAGAGATCGGAATTGTTCCTCCGATTCTCGCATGGCATCTTCTGCCCGCTTGCGTTCGGTAATATCCTGAACCAGTCCATCATAGCTTAACAGATTCCCATGCTCATCATAATGGGGAACAAATGTATTTAAAACCCATCGTCTCTCACCATCTTTGCGTACAATTCTATGTTCCACCGGTGGCACATCTTCTTTCGCTACCAACCGTTGATGTAAATCTTGAATCATGTGACGATCTTGATCATCAATCATGGTAAACCAAAGATAAGGAGCGGCGTCAAATTCTTCACCGGTATAACCGGTAATACCAATGCAGCCGGCACCATGGTGGGTCTCCACTGCCTGGCCATCCTTTATTTGTACTGTGTAAATATAATCTGTGACCGCTTGGGTGATACGCCGATACCGCTCTTCGCTTTGGCGCAACGCTTCTTCAGCGTGTTTGCGATCGGAAATGTCTTCATACATCCCAAGTATACCAATGACCTGACCTGTCTGGTCATGAAGCGGAACCTTGCTGGTGTTCAGCCACAGCAGACTGCCATCAGGCCTGTTCTGCGGTTCTTCATAATTGACCTTGGCTGAATTTGTTTGCATGACTAACGCATCGTCCGCGCGGTAGAGTTTCGCGGTCTCTTTCCACGACATTGCGAAATCATCCTTGCCAATCAATTCTGAAGAGTGATGAAATCCGGCATCGATAGCAAATGATCGGTTGCAGCCAAGAAATCGTGATTCTTTATCTTTCCAGAATATTCTTTGTGGAATATTATCAAATACTAATTGAAGCATCTGATTGGCACTATAGAATTGTTCCTCAGCTCGTTTGCGTTCTGTAATATCACGAATAATACATTGCAAATATTTTGCATTGTCAATCTTGATAAACTGTGAACTGACTTCGACAGGGAATGCTGAACCATCTTTTCGCCGATGCTCAGTTTCAAAGAGCAATCCTCCTCGCTCTTCTTGCGATTTTATCTGTCTCTCAATCTCAGAGGTCGATTTGGGCGTTCGGATGTCTTGTATGTTCATCTTATACATCTCGTCCCGCATGTAACCGTAGGTTCTGCATGCCTGATCGTTCGCTTCAACAATCTTGCCATCCATATCGAACAGTACAATGATATCATTTGCATATTTAACGAGATATTCAAAATGCTTCACCAGTGCCTGACGTTCTAATTGTGCTTCATACTTCTCGCGATAAAATCGGACCCGCTGGTGCCGCCACCAGAATCCAATGATGGCACCGGACAAAAGAATTAAAAGAAATGTACCCAACCCCACATTCCAAGCTTGGAACTGAAGTGAAGCAAATATTTCTTCCTGATCAACCTTTGCAATCATAAACCATGTGGTGTTTTGAATTTTTCTAATTGCCGCTAGAACAGGGACACCACGATAGTCTCTTCCTTCAACAATTCCTTCGATACCCCGCACTGCCATAGAACCGGGAAGTTCTTGGTTGGAAATGGATAATCGTAAAATATGTGTCGAATCTTTTTGATAACGCAGCTTGCTGATATAGACAACCTCATCACCTTCGCGTTTGATCAGCAATGTTTCAGAGCTTCGGCTCGGTGTGGGCCACTTCTGGATAAGAGGAAAGAGCAAATAATTGGGATCGATGCGAAGCAACACAGCGCCGACATTCGTCGTGTCCTTCTTGTGAACGAGAATGAGCGGGATAATCAAATCCAAGTGGACAAAGGGTGAAAATATTGTCGAATGCAAATCAGAGAATATTACTTTATGATGGTGCAATGCCTCTTGGATCAATGCCTGTGCATGTGGACCGATAGTGTCCCCTTGAGCAGAGATGGCCAGGCGAACAACACTTCTTGAATCGAGCAGTAATATGGATTCAAAATGAAAATGAAATTGCAGATCTTTGACGGAATGCAGGAGTTCCTGTCGTCGATTCGTTCCGGTGGGATTTTTAAAGTATGTATCCACCTCCTTGGCAAAGAGGGCATCGTCAAGAATACTTTCTGCGTTGTTCATTTGCTGATTATGCCAGCGGACAATTTCGTCAACTTTCAAATCTGCAATGGCAGCAAGATTATTTTGTGCTTCTGCTTTGATATGCCGTTGTTGCGCTTGATAGAAGAAGTAACCGGTAACAAGAATGCTGGTCACCAAAAGAAGAAAGACAGTAATGAGAAACCAAGGCGTTGCACGTTTGAAGGGTTGATCTTTCATACGCTCGTGTTCCTTTGAATACTCAGACGGCGGAGGTTAATAATTCTCTTCAATGAATTCGTTCATGACGTAACTTTCCATAATGAAAGTATGCAGCACACGCACCTTCAGAGGAAACCATGGGGGCGCCAAGCGGATGTTCAGGAGTACACTGAACTCCGAATGCCGGACACTCGTGAGGTTTTTTTAATCCTTGCATCACTTGACCTGCTATGCACAATGTCGATTCTTCCGTCTGGATGGCTGAAATATTAAAAATGTTTTCTGCATCAAACGCAGAGAACTCATGACGTAATCGGTATCCGCTTCTGGGAATTGTTCCGATACCGCGCCACGAGCGGTCTGTTGTTTCAAACACTTTATGTAATAAATCCTGAGCCGGACGGTTGCCTTCCCGCCGAACCGCTCGTGAGTATTGGTTCTCTACTTCTGAACGTCCCTCTTCAAGCTGTTTCACCGTCATCAAAATCCCTTGAAGAATATCGACCGGCTCAAATCCTGTAACGACAATGGGAACATGATACTTTACCGAAAGGGGAATATATTCCTCGACTCCCATGATAGTGCAGACATGTCCAGCCGCAAGAAATCCTTGCACGTGATTCGCGGGTGATGAAAGAATGGCTTCCATTGCCGGGGGTACAAGCACATGTGAACAGAGAATAGAATAATTCTTCAGACCCAGTTGCTTCGCCTGCCATACGGACATTGCATTTGCCGGTGCTGTTGTTTCGAATCCGACGGCAAAGAATACAACGTTTTTCTGGGGATTTTGTTGTGCGAGTTTCAATGCGTCGAGTGGAGAATAGACAATACGCACATCGCCGCCCGCTGCTTTCACGGTGAGCAAATCTTTTTCTGAACCGGGTACTCGAAGCATATCACCGAACGATGTGAAGATAATCTCAGGTTGAGATGCAAGGGCGATTGCTTTATCGATCAGCTCAAGCGAAGTCACACAGACGGGACATCCGGGTCCATGGACAAGCGTGAGATTGGAAGGAAGAAGATCATCCATTCCGGATTTGACGATGGTATGCGTCTGCCCGCCGCAGATTTCCATAATAACCCAGGGATGGGTAGCGATCATTCGTATTTCGTTGAGCAGCTTTTCCGCAGAAGTTGCGTTTCGATATTCGTCAATATACTTCATATTGATTTCTTGAATCTCGCATCATGCATAATGCTTCTATTCACTTTCTCGCTCGGTCATGTGCTCTATCAGCTTCAATGTCTCCTGTGCTTCTTCTTCATCCATCATGCTTATTGCAAAGCCGACATGGACAATAACGTAATTGCCGACCTTTACTTCCGGCACAAGCTCAAGACAAACTTCTTTCTTGATCCCGCTGAAACTCACTTTACCCATGATCGGTGAACCTGTTGCATCGATTTCTATGACTTTACCTGGAATTGCTAGACACATAGTGGTTTCCTTCTCTGATTCAATGTTCAAATTCCTCCATCAACTGTCAAGCAGTGTATAGATTCATTACAATTCTTACCGATGCAGACGGAGGGCGGCGTATACCTGGCCCAAAGAAATTCCCCCGTCATTGGGGGGTACCCGCTGATGCCAGTAAGGACGAAATCCTTCTTCACGTAATCGTTTCACGGTATGCTCGGTCAAATATTTATTCTGAAAACATCCTCCGGAAAGTGCTACGCGATTTTCCTTGACTTTTCTTGCCACTGCCACAATTATTTCGACGAGCGTGTTATGAAACTTTGTGGAAACAATGGAATGCGGAACAGTATGATCAAGATCCGCGAGAATTTCAAGGATAATCGAGGACCAGTCGATGATCATGTGTTCGTTTTGTTTCTCACGTTCAAGAGAAAAAGAATATCTCTCCGTTGTTTCAATAGTTTCTGTTAAAAACTCCAATTCCATTGCTGCCTGACCCTCATACGTCACAAACTGCGCTCGTCCCATAAGAGATGCGACAGCATCGAAGAGTCTGCCTGCACTTGTCGTGATGGGCATGGAAACGTTCATTGCAAACATTTGTTTCAGCACCTTAAGTTCCGCCGGCGTGAAGGCACGTATGGGATTCAAATCTGTGCGCCGAAAAACAACCTCACCAAGGATTTCATACAAAATTCCAAGTGCAATGCGCCGCGGTTCTTGAATGGCTTTTTCCCCGCCGGGCAATCGGAAAGAACGAAGGGAGGCCATACGTTTAAACGATGTTTCTGTTGTCAATAAAAATTCGCCGCCCCAAATATTTTTATCGAGCCCGTACCCCGATCCATCCCACGAAACACCGAGCAATGCGCCCTCTAATTGATTCTCTGCCATACACGATGTGATATGTGCATAGTGATGCTGGACTTCCATCAAAGGAAGGCTGGTGCTTCGAGCGAAATTCGATGAGAGATAATCCGGATGAAGATCGCATACAATCTGAGCAGGTTTAACTTCGTACAGTTTTTGGAAATCTGCGATGACCCGATGAAATGCTTCGAACGATTCTTTCGTTTCCAAATCGCCAATATGTTGGCTGATAAACACATTATCTTCTGATGCGAGCGCAATGGTATTCTTGAGATGC
>Ga0302321_100003369_pt1 | contig 13707 bp, 14 predicted proteins | sample Fen_T0_1_FD_202505 | JGI IMG/M metagenome (GOLD analysis project Ga0302321, IMG submission 202505) | Peat permafrost microbial communities from Stordalen Mire near Abisko, Sweden - Fen_T0_1 | ecosystem: Environmental > Terrestrial > Soil > Wetlands > Permafrost | place: Sweden: Abisko...
TGGATCTTGGCGGCGTTCCCCGGGTTGGCGTTGAAGCCTTGCTGCCGCAGGGACTGCACTAGGTCCTGGGCCTGCTCCCCTCCGGTCACGTTGAGCTGAGACCCCTGGATTCCGAGCTTCTTCTGGACCAGGGCGTACTTGTCTCCGAACACGCTCCCTAGGGCTTCCTGGACGACGGAAGGCACCTTCGCCGACGCACTGAGCGCGACGTTGGCCACGCTGCCGGGCTGCTTCACGTCCACGCCCGCGCCGAGCGCCCGGACCTTCGCCGCGGCCAGTGCATTGGTCGCCGCGGCAATCTGCGCATCGGACGCGTTTGGCGGTACCGGCTGACCGGCGTCAACCAGCCTCTGGATCGCCGACGCGCGCGCAGCCGGATCGCCGCCGATGATGCTGGAAACGGTCTTCTCGTCGATGGCTTGAGCCGCCGACATGTCGCCAAACTGCTTCGGGACGAGCTGGGAAAGGCCTTGCGCGGACTCCATCGGTGCAGCCCCTCCTGGGGTCGCCATCACACCGGTTGCCATGCGGTTCCCTGCCACTTCGGACGCGGCGCCCGAAAGTGTGCGGAGATTCCCGATGCCCTGGGAAAACACGCTCGCGGCGAAATCCGGGTTGGCTTGTGCCGTCTCGACAATTTTCGTCGGATCGATTCCGCCTTCCGGCGTGAGCTGCGCGGCCACTGCGCGATTCTCCACCAGCTTCTGCTGTTGCGGCATGACAGTTTCTGACCAAGCCTTGTAAGCGTCGAGCGCCGCGGGGCTGGATTGCAGGTTCTGCTGGAATCGGTCGTTGTCGAACTCGTGGACGACCTTCCCGCCGCGCGTCTTCGAGATGACCGAACGAGCCATCACATCCTGGAGAGCCTGCTTGCGGATGCGGTCCTGGTTGGCAGCTTCGGCCGCCACCGCTGCGCCGCCTGCCTGGGCAGATGCCAGCGCCGTGTTGGCCCCGAACTGCGCTGCCTGCACCTGCGTGTTCGGGTCCTGGGGCTTCCATGCGCTCGGGAGCGCGGACATCCATTCGTTGGCCATGGTCTCTCCTACCCTTCCAATTTACGCGACACCGGCGCCGATGGAGGCGGGAGATTGAACCCCGCCGCTCGTGCCGCCGCGCAGAAGCTGCTGGAGCCAGTCGTTAGTGGAGTTCTGGGCTCCCTGGGCCGTAAAGCCCGAGCCGATTCCGCTAGCCAGTCCGGAGATTCCCGAGGCAAGGGCGTTGCCCGCGCCCATGGATCCGCCTGCCTGCGCCGATCCGAGCTGCCCCAGCGTGTTGCCGACGTTCGAACTGGCTTGCGTGCCGACGCCGGCAAGCGCGTTCGCGGCATCCTGGCCCGCCCCGGCGATGCCGCCTGTGGCCTTGATCTTGTTCAGCTGGAACTCGTTGGCTCGGCTGTACGCGTTGTCGGCCTGTCCCTGCAGAAGGCGGGATGTTCCCTGCCACCGGTCGTAGGCACCCTTGAACGCGTCGTTGGACTTGTCCTGGATCTCCGTGTTCAGGGACTTGAGCGCGCCACCTCCGACCGCACCGCGCGCGATGCTGCTGGCGTTGAGCGCCTGCTGCGCCTGCTGGATGGCCCGCTGGGCTCCTGGGTCCGAGTTTGTGTCGAAGTCGAATGGCTGCTGCTGGTACGTGTAGTCGGGTTGCGCCATCCCCTTGACTAGGCCCGCGTAGTCGCCCAGCGCCTGGGTGCCGGTCTGGATGAACGGGTCGAGGTTCCCTTGCGCTTCGGAGTACCGCTGCTTCTGGAAGGCCAATGCCTCCTGCAGCGCCTGCGCTTGGCGCTGGGAAGCTTCGTCGGCCGCGTTGCCCGAGATGATGCCGCCCGCAAGGCTGCCCAGCGCGCCGATCCCGGCGCCGATCAGCGTCCCGTATCCAGGGCCCGCCGCGGTGCCTGCAGCTGCTCCGGCGCCAATTGCTTCGAGTCCCATTTTATTCCCCGGTGTGGATGATGAAGCTGTTGATGGTCTGCGCTTCGGCTGTGGCCGGCAGAACCAATTTGACGCCGTTCAAATTGAACGTGCATCCGCCCTTGCCCGTGTAGGTGTAGTGGATCAGCGGATTCCCGTCGATGTACACCAGCGACTCGTTGGGGTTGTCCAGAGCCGTCGCGCGCTTGGGGCTTGTCAGGCGCTCCTGGTGGGTCGATGACTGGAGGAGCCACTTGGACCAGTTGGGATCCAGCTTCCCGGACTTCGGATCGACCATGGGCGTGCTGAGGGGCGCTTGACTGATGTTCATCGCGTGCAGACCTCGTACGAAAGCGTGTACCCGTTGATCACGCGCCGAACTGGGTCGGTGACGGTCCACAGGTGCACGCGATTGCGCCCCATGCCGCAAGGCTTCCAAACGGTTCGGTAGCCGTATAAGCCTTGGACGCCCATCGACTTGAACACGGACCGGCCAAAGGTCACGCCCGCGTCATTGCTGATCTGCAAGGCGATGCGTGGCGCGGCGCCCTGGCCATACTGCGGAGCGAATCCAGGCTGGTGGTTCAGCTGGCACTCGTGGAAGATGATGTTCTTGTTGTTGTTGTAGGAGATCGGGCTGGAGAATCGACCTTGGATCATCTGCACGCCGCTCCCATCCGGGAGGTCGTTGTCAAACTTCGAACTGTCCAGGGCGTACACGGCGTTGCTGGCGTTGTCACCCATGAGAAGCATGGAGAAGTTCTCGGTAGCGAACTCTCCCTGGTACCGGTACGGCTGGCCCTCGGATGCGATCCACTTCGTCCGGCGCGTGCAGGTGGCCGTGGTGATGTCGTAGCACCAGGTGGCTCCGTTGACGTTGCCGCCGTCGACGCTAGTCCCCTGGGGAAAAACGAACTGGACAAACTGGTGCCCATCGATGGCGTAGACGAACGCGTAGGCGTCGGTGTAGCTGGCGTATGACTGGATCCGAGTCTCCAAGCCGCGCTCGCTGATCCGCTGGGGTTGGAAGTCGGAGCCGCAACGAAAGATCCCGACCGTGCCCAGGCTGTCGTGACCGATCCAATACACGTAATCGCCCATCGCCACAAAAGTGTCGGGGGCTGCCACGCCGTACCCGATCAGAGCATTGGTGACGCGCTGGAACAGCTGGCCCGTGGCCGCGCTGGGGTCGTTCCCCGCCGCGTTGTATTGGACCTCGATCGAGTTCAGGCTGGCCAACCAGAGCAGGTGATTCGTGCGGGCCATCGCTGTGATGTTGCCGGTGTCCCCGATCTTGGTCCCGAACTGGAGTCCATTCCACAGGTTCGTCACGCCTGGCTGCAGGAAGTCGAAGGCGTAGGGGATGTATCCGGGCGCCGACCAGTAGAAGTTATTGGTCAGGCCGGAATTGACCAGGAAATAGGTGTCGATCTGGACGACGTGGCTCGGACCCTTGCTTGGGTCGTTGTCGGCCACGCCGGGGAAGTACTGGTCCGTGATCTGGTTGAACGCGTTGCTGGTCAGGTCGAATGTGTAGCCGTACTGGCCATCCACCAAAATGATCTGGTAGCCGTTCTCGGCGAAGCGGACCAGCCCGCCAAAGGTCCGCAGGGGCGCATCGGGATTTCGAACCACGCGCACGGCGGCGTTGCTGTCGATCTCCACGAACTGCGTGCCCCAAACTCCGAACGTGCGGCCATTGCTGGCGGTCATCATGCCGCGGCACGGGCTCGGGCTGGTCGACGGCAGAAGCAGGCGAAGGCCCTGCAGGCCGATGTAGTTGTACTGAACCTTCGCCGTTGGGCTGCTGGCGTACTCCACGTAGAAGTTGTCGAGGATGTCGAGGCCCGTGCTCACGTAGGGGCTGGAGTAGGGCTTGCTCGAGAAGTAGGTGTCTGCCTTCTGGATCTGCCGGGGCATCTTGTCCGGGAAGGCCATCCATCAGCCTCCGATCCGCGGCGCACCCGGGCTGGTGAACATGCTGGTGAACCGGCGACCGGGGCTGTAGCCTGTCACCGCCTTGGGATTGTGCATGCGCCGATTCCGCGCCTTGATGCCTTCCAGGGAGGATTTGGCGTGCCAGATCACTTCTGGGTCGATCCCACCTGTGGGGTAGAAGGTGTAGAGCATGGTGGCCGTGTTGTAGGTCAATGCCTTGCGGTAGAAGTCGGGCAGATCGACCTGGCCCTGGCTCGTGGGCTCGAGGATGGCCCGCGCGATCGTGATGCGCGCCGTCATGGCGGGCTGCGCCATCGGCCAGACGTGGATCCGCCCGATCGGATATTGGTAGTCCCATGCGAAGAACTGCGGGATGGCCTGTACCTGCTGTTTCAGGCTCATCTGCTGGTATTGGGCGTAGGAGATCTTGGTACACGGAAACACGACGCCAGCAAGTTCGAAACTCAGCTGGTCGATGTCCATCGGCGCGTCCAGGATGTCCACGTGCCTGTCCACATCCTGGTAGTAGCTGTAGGTGATCGTGACTTCTTTGCCGAAGTCGGCCGCGGCGAAGGTCAGGAGGCCCGTCAAGGCGTTCACCAGGACCTGACCAGCCGTGGGGACGCCAACCACGACCACCGTCATGGGCTGGCGAGTGGCCAGGTTGACGACGCTGATCGTCGGCGTGGCGGGCTTGGCGATGTTCGTCACCGGGAGCTGGATCGTTCCGGTGGCCGGGATCGTCTCCAGCATCATCGTGGAGTTGACCGGCGTGTCGTTCAGGCCGATGCTGATCTGGTCAGGCCGCTGCGGGGTTAGCGAATAGGTCCGCGTGCTGTTGTTGATGATCAGCTGGGTCGACCACTCACCGAGAAGCATTTGGATGCAGCCCAGGGCACGGGTCTGGTGCTGCGGATCAGGATTGCCAGCGTCCAGACCGTCGGCAGTCACTCCGGCGAGCGCCAGCGAGTCCTGAATGATAGTCTGGACGTTGATCATTCGGCGGCGACCGGCGCGGGCGCTTCGGGCTCGGCGGGGGCGGACCGCTTGCGGCGACTGGAAGGCGCGGGCGCTTCGGGCTTGGCGGGAATCTCGACGTCCTGTTCGGCAGTTTCGTCGGCGCCAGGAATAGCAGGGTCCACGACGACAACAGCAGCCTCCCGAGCTTCGCGCGCCGCATTCTCTTCGATCCAGATCTCGTGATCGCGGCGGGTGGCAAATGCCATGGTGGGATAGACCGGGATGAATTCTTGGCTCATGGACAGCTCCTGGAAAAAGGAAGCAGACCGGTGCTGTCCCGGCCCGCTTGATGGACTACGCGCCCCAGATCGCGGTGACGCCCTCTTCGCGGACAGTGCCGAGACCGAACAAGCCGCGCAAGCTCATCACGGTCTGGTTGCCGCCAGGGATTCGATCCGCCATGACGGTGAACTTGAACCCGTTGATGTTGTACTTGCGGTACCAGGGGGTGCCGATGGGGACATCCCAGGCCTGCGAGACACCGACCAGGGCGGTCGGATCGAACGCGATGGTGGGCTTGTAGGTGATCGCGGCGGTCTTGTTGGATCCCACCAGGAATACGTACTTGCCGTTCAGCGCGGCGCTGTTGGCCAGGTTGATGTTCTGCTGGTCGTTGCCGGCGCCGCCCGAGGTCGCGGCGGGGATAGCCGGTCCCGACAGAGTCAGGATGGCGGAACCCGCGGCGTCGGCGGCGTTGACGGCCTGGTTGGCAGTGCCCGAAGCCGACACGATCACGAAGGTGCCCGCGTTGCCCAGGTCCTGTCCGGTTGTCGTGCGCACCCAGTTGATGGTCGGGCCCGAAGCGGTGAACACCGTACCGCCGTTGAGCACCACATCCGCACCGGCCGAGCTGGTGGAGAAGTAGATGCGCTGTCCCGGAGCGATGGCGGTGTTGGCGCCCCATCCAGCGACGGTGGCGGTCCAGGTCTGCACCCAGGAGTTCGGGGCCGTGTTGGCGGTCACCGACAGCGAGGTGGCAGTTCCGGCCGTGTTGGGATGCGCCTGCACCGTGACGTTCGGCAGGATAGCCGAGCTGTGGGGCATGAACCCCTGGACCATGTTGGTCATCTTGCCCGAGGTCTGGACGCCTTCCGGGTTCATTCCCATGTGGAAGTTGTTCGAGAGGCCCGCGCCGAAGATCGGGGCGACGTCGGGGTGGAACAGTGCGACCTTCTTCGAGGTTTCGAACGTGCCCATCCGCTTGCGCATGATGGACCCAGCGCTGCCCAGGGCGTAGGTGAGCAGCTGCGCGTAGGAAGGCGTGGCCGATCCCGAGCCGGCCAGAGTGGCGGGCATCAGGACGGTATTGCCCTGCGCCAGGAACAAGTCCTGCGACACGGCCACCGAGATCTGCTCCTTGGCCATGACCAGCAGCGGCTCGATGAACTCGCGCTGCAACTGCTCCTTGGTCAGCGACTGGGTCAGGCGCTGGGCCGAGACTTCGATGTCGGCGGTGATTTCGTGGGTGATCGACACGGGAACACCGACCTGCTGCAGCGGACGGGGTCCGGGGCGCACGTTCGAGGTGCCCGAGCCAGGCCCGAACACGCCGTTGGCCAGCGAGTCGTCGTAGAAGTCGCCGTTGGTGCCTGCATTGGCTCCGCCGCCCTGCACGGGGGTGGAGTTGGCGACGGTGGACTTGATCCACGAGGGGCGCCGGGCGTAGACGGTCGAACCGGCATGGTTGGCCGCGCCGAGACGGTCGTTGATCTCCTTGGGGAAGGGGATCAGGTCGAGAAGGGTGGTATCTGCCTTCCACGAAAATGCGACCTGTTCGGCGAACAGCGTTTGGTTGTTGAACACGTTGAGAGGCGCGTTGGTCGCCATGATGATTCTCCAGATGTGGGTTGCGATGCACTCGGTACAGCCTGCCGGGCTGCTGCGGTCTCGCCCCGTCTCGTGGGAGCCAACGTGTGCGCGGGTATCGCCCCGCGCATGCGTAGCTCAAATATACGCTCTACATCACGATCGTGCCGTCCCGCTCGTAGCGGATCTTCGAACTTGGCGCCGTCGCCCGCGAAGCCCGCCGCGTTGCCGTGGCCTGGATGACCCGCTCTGGCTGGTGCTCGGGCTCGTCCACCACCGTTTCGCGCACCGGCGCCTGGTACTTCGCGATGGCCTTGCCGAGCTTGAGCGCGGTCGAGGCGAGTTGCATCGCGGTCAGTGGCTTGGCTGGGTCCAGGCTGGCCAGCTCGTCAAACAGCTTGCGATTGCTGCCGATCGCCGCAGTCACGACATCCTTGTCGTCGGCCGACAGGATCAGCTCGCGGATTCCCACATTCAGCTTGCCCGCGTTTTGCGCCAGGCGCTGGGCATACTTCTCGATTCCAGGGATCTTGCTGCCCTTGATCGACGCTTCGTAGTCGGTCACGAGTTTCGTGACGCGCTGCGCCTGCGCTTCGGTCTCGCGCGTCTGCTGAGCCTCGGAGTCGCGTTCGCGCTGGTGCAACGTGGAATTGATCTGCGTGGTCCGGAGGGCGGTGAGACGGGTGATTTCTGCTTGCAGATGGTCGCCATTGCGGAAATACTTGGGCAGCTCCTCGGGAGCATTCTCCACCAGATTCTGGATGGCAGCCAGTTTGGCATCGCAGTCCTTGACGACAGGATCGGTCTCGGCGATCTGCGCTGCGGCCTGCTGACGCGGGTCGCTGTCGGGCGAGGTGGTCTGGAGCTGGTTCGCAGGCTTGGGCGGCGCGGCCTTGAGTGCTTCATTCTCGGCTCGGAGCTGGGCGATCTCCCTGTCCGCCTTCTCGCGAATCTCCCGCACGCGCCAGCTGGGGACCTTCCCCTTCGGGTCGCGGTCTTCGGGCGGAACGTCGTCCGGATCCGGCTTGGCCGTGGGTTTGTCGTCTTCCCAACCGTCGTCCTCTTCGGTTGGATTGTCGCCTGCGGGCGCGTCGTCGTCGGGATCGTCGTCAGCCGGGAGAGCGTCGTCCTTCGGCGGTTTAGAGTCGGCGGGCGGCTCCCAGTTGGCGTCGTCGTGAACTTCGGGGGGCGTGTTGGGCGTCAGTCCAGAGATCGTTCCATCGTCGGCGATCGTGATTTCCTGGTCCATATCGGTGATGTTGTCGGGCATCATTGATCCTTGTTTGGGTGTTCGAGCACTTTATTCAATCCAGCGGGTGCGGCAGCTCGCTTCCGTCCTCGTCGTATTCCTTGTCTTCCTTCGGCTCCGCTTCGCGCGCGGCCACGTTCTCCTGGTGCTCGTGGTTGTGCTGCATCGCCGTGACGCCGACCTTGGTCTCCGCGTTCATCGCGGCTACTTCGAGCGTCGTCACGTTGCGACCTTCTGCCACCTTTTCCACTGTGGCGTTGCGGGCGTCAACGTCGTCAGCCGTGGCCGTGGTCTTGTGCAGGGCGATGCGCTCGGCGGATTCGATCTTGAGGCGGTCGATCGACAGCTTTTCGACCTCGATCGCCTTGTCTTCCTGCAGCGACTTGTGTTCGGCGCTGAGGTCGGTCAGCTGCTTGGAGACGGCCTCCAGGACCTGTTGCAGCTGCTCCTTGGTCATGGTGACCTGCTGGAGCTGCAGCTGGAGCTGCTGGGCGCGCGCGGCTGGGTCGCTGTTGGCTTTCGAGGCGATGAGCTTCTGGACCTCGGGAGGGAGCAGGCCGACCTGCAGGCGCTCCTGAAGGTCTTCCGTTCCAGCCAGCGGCCACTGCGCCACCAGGTAGTCGGCAATCAGCTCGAACACCTTGGGGTTCTTGTTGGCCATCTCGCCGAGCTGCTGCAGGAGTTCCTGCTTCTGACTGGCGTAGTTCGGGCCCGTGGCCACGATGACGCCGAACTTCCCCGCCTCAAGGTCGTAGTTGGCCACGCCTTCGATTTTGGTTGGGCCGTAGCTGACCAGCTGAGTCGAGTTGTCGCCCTGCATCGAGATCCGGACCTTGTCGTCGTTCAGGATGCGCTGGGCAACCTCCACCATCCAATCGCCGGTGAGGCGCAGGTTGTAGTTCAGTTGGTTGGTAAAGTGGGCCGCGGCGATGGTGGAAATACTGCGCTGCTGCTTGATGGCCACGCCAGACGCGGGGTCGCTTCCCGTCTGCTGCATCTGCCCCTGGTCCGGGTAGATGCCGGTGATGTCGCGGGCGAACGCCAGGTTGTGCTGGATCAGTTCGAGGTAGGAGCTTGGCAACTCAGGCGCCTTGATCAGCTCGGGCGGGCGCTTGCTCCCGTTCTTCGAGTCGTAGACCAGGCCGGTCACCGCCTCGTCATCCAGGGCCGATTTGGCGTAGTCCTCCTGGTCTTCCACCGCGACCGACCCTTTGTCCCACAACCACGTCGACTTCGGGGCACGGCCCATGAGTTTGGCGGTCTGGGTCTTCCAGTAGGCTAGCTCGCGCTGCACGTCGATCAGGTCGAACGTCAGCGGCATCATGGTCAATTTGCCGTCGATGTCGCACTTGGGCGCCTCGAGCAAGAAGACGGGGAACTTCGAAATAGGATAGGTTTCGTCGGTCTCGATGATCTCCAGATCAGAAATCACGTACCGATTGATGGCCTTGCGCCCATCGCGCTTGACGCGGACGTATAGCTCCGTCAGCAGGACGGTCTCGGCGATCTGGATCGACGCCGGGCTGTCGGGCGCTTCCGATGGAAGCTGCTTCTTTGGCCATCTGTCCACGAAGTCGTCGGCCGCCATGGTGTATTCACGGGACACGAAACGGGCATCACGCCGGTCTGGGCGCTTGTGGGTCGGGTCGAAGTGGACAGATGTCGGGTCCAACTCTTCGATGGCTGGCTGCAGGCCAACCGCTTCGTCGTCGTCGTCCAGGACGGCCAACCAAGCGCCCAAACCTCCAGATGTAGCCTTGCGCATCGCGCCACAATACGCCTGCGAAGCCATGCACTCGTATTGGAAATGTCGGATCGTTCCGCCCAGCGCCACCGCGGCCGACTTCGTGGCGCCGTCTCCCGGGTAGACCGTCACTTCGGGCGGCTGGTCCAGCACGGGGTTGCAGATCTGGTTGATCTGGCTCTTGATGATGTTGTAGCGACCCCACTGCGGGCTGCTGTCGATCTGGTCGCCAGACAGGAGGCTGTCGATCTGGTAGGCAAACTGGGTGTACATCCGGTATTGCTTGTCGCGCTCGGTGTCGTAGAGCTTGGCCTGGTCGGCGTAGTCGCGCAGCAGCTGGAATGTGATCGGTTTTGCCATGGAATCAGGCCCCCTTGACTGGAAAATACATCGTCAGACCCCGGAGCGCTGCCGCAAGTGCAGGTTCCGCTCCGCTTCGTCGATCGGTTCGGTCTGGCCCCACTGGCGTAGAGCGTCAGATCCATGCGAGTGGACATCGTGCAGAGGGTCGTCAGTGAACCCGGCCAACTGAGGCGACCAGCGCTTGCGGTATCGCGTCAGGTGATCGATCCCGATCGCGCACTTGTCCTGGTCGATGTAGAGGCAGGAGAACCGGTTGCGCGTGGCCTGGATCCCGTCAATCGTGTGCGCAATGCACGGCACGATCTCGGTGTTTCGAAGGCCGAGCCCCTCGAGCTGCTGCTGTGCACTGAGATTGGCCAGGGCTTGCTTTGACCTGTTCGCCGCATCGTGTGGGAGGTAGTGGATACCCCACCGGTACGGCTTGGCCAGCAGGAGCTTCACATCCGTCTGGTACGGCTCGGCGAACGTCTCCTGGTAGTCGATCATCCGGTCCGCGCCGCGAATGCGCTGGTGGAACCAGATCGCAGTGCCGTCGCCGCCGCAGTCCCAGAACGTGTTGACCGGGTAGCGCGGATCCCACGGAACGGAGCCGATGCGCCCTTCCTTGCGGGCCGCGGCCAGCTGGGTCGCGTAGAAGGCCCCCGACTTGGACATCAGGAATGCCTCTTCGGCCCAGCTCGGGTACTCCCGGCGCATGGCATCGCGTTCGCCGCCAAACGACTTGCGCAGCTTCTGGCAGTACCACCGCTTCTGATCCAGCGTCAATTCGCAATGCGTCTGCGCCGTGACCTCGGCGAAATACTTCACGTCCTCGTCGGTCAGGATGATGCTGGGGTCGGCCCGCTTGTACCGGCTGTGGCCCCACCACGCGAAGAAGTGGAATGCATAGTCGTCCATGCCCAGCGGCGACGGCATCTGTGCGCGCTCCTGGGCGGCGTTGCACATATCGTAGAACTGGCCTTCGCGCCCTTCGGCCGTGGACTCCACGAACACGAACCCGCCTTTGGCCACGGTTGGAATCGATCCGGTCATGATTTCGTAGGCGCGGTTGGGGTCGCGCGCGCAGATCTTGCCGTACTCCGACACGTGGAGGTATTGGAGCACGTCCGAGCGCGCCGACGTCGTCACGGAGATCGCGGAGCCGTTGGCAAAGGTCAGTTCGGTCGCGGAGTTGCCTGTCCGCTTGATGTGCGTGCGGAGGGTCTGTGGCAGGTTGTCGTAGGCGTACTTGATCACGCGCCGGAAGATCTTGGAGCTGGCCGCCTGGGTGTGGGCGATGACCGCAGCCTGGGTGCCGGGGATGAACAGGCATGCGTCGAGCATGATCAACTGGATCAACGTCGAAAAGCCCATTTGGCGGGCCTTGAGGATGCAATTGTTGTAGTGGATCTCGCGCAGGAACTGCACCTGCGCCTCGTTGGGCGCGAATAGGACGCGCTGGCCGCGCTTGTCCGTGATCCAGTAGAGGTGCGACAAGCGCCAAAGCGGGTCCGCGAGGTTACGCCGCAGCTCCTGTTCAGCGATCGACGGCGACAAACTCCCCCTCGACCGGCTGGCTGGCCTGGATGCGCATCGCTTGCTCCATCAGCCCGCGGAACACTTCCAGAAGCTCGTGGACGCATTGGAACGACGCATTGTCGCGGAACATCTGGTCATCGGCTGGCGCGATGGCGATGTGGGTTTCAACGCGGGGATCCTCGCCTTCTGTCCAAGTGACGGCCCACGCCTCGGTTGCCGGGGTTACCGCGGCCAGGTTGTGGCGGAAGTAGGCCGCATCGGTAGCGCTGCAATGGGGCAGCGTGCGCTCGAGCATCGCGGGCACGGGGATCGCGTGGACCTGGAGCCCAAGGTCTTCGAAAGCCAGCGCCAGCTTCGCCCGGGCATCGGCATCGCCGAAGCGGTAGTCGACGCGGGCCTTGGTGATCGATCGGTGCGGTTCAGTCCTCATCCTCGCCTCCTTGTGGTTGTGCGCGCGGCTGCAAGGCGGCGCTGGGGCCGAGGCTAGCCAGCAGATCGGAAATTGGATTGCCTGCCGGGCCGTCCAGCTCTCGGATCCTCCGAACGCCTTCCATCGCGTCCTTCGTGGCGCCGACCAGGTCGCGCAGCTGCTTCGGCGTGTAGACCGCTCGCGGCTCGGCGTCAGGATCGTCCTGTGGCTTCGAGTCACGCTCCAAATCGCCCTTGACCAGCTTGAGCACGCTTCGAAAGATCGCGTCCGCGTCCAGCATCGCCTCGGAAGCTGCGGCCACCGACTGCCCGACCTTTTCCGACACAGCGGCGTCGATCTCCGCGTTGGGGATCCCGGCCACCTGAGCGGCAACGAGGGCGCGGGTCGTCGAGATGCCGTCTTGGGCAATGCCCTTCAGGCGGCGGCGGAGGACTGGAACGGGAATCGAATGACGGCGAGCAATCTCCGGAATGCTCAGAACGCCAGCCCGGAAATCGGTGATGGCATCCTTGAGGTTTTGTTCTGGGATCTCGGTTTGAGGTCTTGCCACGCCTTGAATATACGTCCAATCGTCACATCATGACGAAACGTTACGAAACCTCTCCCGCGCCGCTGATCGCGTCCGCAATGGCGGATGCTCGGAAGTTCTCGGCGGCTCGCTGTTCTTTCGTTGGGATCGATGCTGGCCATCCCATTCTAATCTCATCGAGAGCCTGCGCGGCTGCTGGATCAGGCAGGCCGTCGAAATGAAGTCCAATCTCCGCGAATGCCGCAACGATCTCTGTTGGCGTGCAGCCCATATCAAGAGCTTGCCGAAAGATGGCGAGCGCATCGAACGGTTTGGTCATCTCTTGTTCCGAAACAGAAATTTCCACGGACAGATTTGGATTGACGACAAACGGGACTTGCTGTCTTTCCTTCACGGCATCACCGTATCCCGGCAAACCGTCCGGTCCGCATTGCAGTAGGTGTACGTCACCTTGATTTCCATCGGCGGTTCTGTCGGAGAGGCGCACCCCGCCAGCATCACCCCCAGCAGGAGGATAGCGAGGCGGGTCATTGCGGGACCCTCTTCGCGATCTTCGCCTCGACCTTGCTGGCCGCATCGTTGAGTGTGTCGCGAATCCAGTCTTGGCGCGTCTTGTGGCAGGCCAGCGCCACAGCATCCCAGCGCTCCCATGTGGCCGGATAAGCCCCGACGTTTTTTCCTGTGATTTTTAGTTCCGAGATCCTTCGCATTTTCGATGCCTCCAACGGGATCACGTCCCGACATCCATTAACGTACACTCCTGACAGGCAAAACGCAAACCTTTCGTGATTTGCAAAAAGGTGCGAAATAGTTTGCTTTTCTTGATTTCTCGCCCCATATTATGGAGGCGGGACGGTCATCCCGACAACAAACGAGGACGAGATGGAAGCGACCAAATACGACATCATCGACATCAGGGACGGATCTATCGTTGGAACGAAGAAGACCAAGGAAAACGGGCGCACGGCTGTCGGCGCTTGCGATTACCTCGCTTCTCACAGCTCGCCACACTTGTCCTGCGTGCCTCGCGTCTAACCCACCCACCCCCTCCAGTCGTCTCGATGCGACGGGGAGGGGTCTACCGCCCTGGTCAGGGCGGAAACAAACGAGGACGAGATGGACGCGCTCTTTTCGCGGCTACCAAAGCACGAAGCAGGCTTGACGATCGAGCACCAGCCGCACAAAGCCAACTACGAAACT
>Ga0302321_100003370_pt1 | contig 13705 bp, 13 predicted proteins | sample Fen_T0_1_FD_202505 | JGI IMG/M metagenome (GOLD analysis project Ga0302321, IMG submission 202505) | Peat permafrost microbial communities from Stordalen Mire near Abisko, Sweden - Fen_T0_1 | ecosystem: Environmental > Terrestrial > Soil > Wetlands > Permafrost | place: Sweden: Abisko...
TTGAATGGCTCGGTGTCTGGGCAGAGCGAGATGACGGTTCCGCTGGGCCCCTGTTGAAACCTCGGATGTCGCCGTAGCCAGTCCAAAGAGCTAACGATCTCGGCGTGACTCAGCTGATTTTGCGACTGAGTCGGGCCGTCTATATAGCAGTAGGAGCAGCCGCTTCCACAACCGTGGGTCGTAATGTTGACGAACACGCGCCCTGGCATCTGCGCAGTTTCCAGGAACCGAACGTTGCGCGGCGTGTGCGAGCTTTGAAGGCCTGCTGCTTCAAGGGAGAGCGTTGGCAGATAGCGCATGACTCAAGTTCCGCTCCTGAAGAAATTTCGTTGCCGCTGCCCGTGGATCGCTCGACTCGTAGATTGATCTACCGACGATTGCGTATGTATTCGCCCCCCCGGCTTCCATGACTGCACTATACGAGCCCCCTTGTCGACCAACTCCGCAGCACACCAAAACGCGGTCGCGGCCCATGATGCTCCGAATGGCGGCTACGCGCTGAGGTCGATTGCCTGGGGCCTGCGCTCCATACACCTCCATAGTCGCCGCCAAGCGTGCGACATCGTCCGCGACTCCTGCCGTAAACAAGGCACCCCCGGGGCCCGTTAGCTCAAGCTGAACGACCACGCCCAGGTCGTCTCCGCCGGCCGCGATGCACTGCTCCAGGGTCTCCGGGCCGACCATGCCATGGACCATCACTGCCGATGCACCTGCGTCTCGAGCTTGCGACAGCATTGTCACGCAAGTGTGAGCGACGTCGGCGAGCTTCAAATCGGTGAAGATAGGCTTCCCGAAGCGACGCCTGAGTCGGGAGACCACTTCTAGTCCCTCTGCGTAGATGAGAGGACTGCAGATCTTTATCACGTCGATGAGATCGGCTGTCACTTCCAGCACGCGACTGTTAGCGCTCTCACTAGGCAGATCCGCTGCCAAAATGAGTCCCGACCGATATTTACCGAAATAGTCCTTCACGTTCGGTTCTCCTTTACGGCGTCGAGCAGTGCGCACAAGATCTGCTCCGCAGCGCGACGGTCGCCAACACGCGACATGGCGAACGCTCCGCTCCGGTCGACGCTAATCATACAAAGCGGGCTGCGTGCGAGGATCGTCGCGACTGACATCAGCTCGAGCGTCTTGAAGCTCTCCCTGTTCAAGGCCTGCCCCAGCTCCGAAAGCGAAACGTCATGGAACTTGCCCTCGGCCACGTAGGTCGATGCCTCGGCACACGGGCGAAAGTCGGCAATTTGATACGAAGGGCTCCTCATACCCCAAGCTCCCTCAACGCCTTACCTACGCTTGCTACACGCGCCATGGCCTCCGACACGTCACTCGCGGTCGTGAATCGCCCGACGCTGAATCTCAGTGTTCCGCTCTGTTCCAAATGTAGCTGGCGATGGTGGAGCGGCGAGCAATGCAAGCCCCCACGGACAACGACCCGGTAGTCTCCTAGCAAGGGGACCCAATCGATCTCGGGCTGTCCGACGTTCACGCGACAAGCCAACGTGCCGAGGCGTTCCTCGCCTGGCGACCGACCTAGCGGTTCCAGCTCGGGAATTTCCTGCGCGCGCTCCCAGAGCTCGCGCAAGAGCATTGAGTCGTGCTGCCTGTACTCGTGAAGATGGGCGGTCGCGTCTGACAGCGCCCCAGCAAGCGCGCAAATTGCAGGTTCGTTGCTCGTCCCGACCTCCCAGTCTAGCGGGCCTGTCGCCGTTGGCGAGGCGTGCGCACCGCGACTCCCGGTACCGCCGAAGATGACCGGCTTGAGCTGGTGCCTCGAAACCACGACCGCTGCTCCGGGCAAAGCGTGCAGGTGCTTGTGACCCGGGAATACCACGTAGTCGCACACTCGCACGGCTTCTCTTAGATCGACCAGCCCCGCTGACTGAGAAGCGTCGAGTAGGATGTGAATGTTGGGCCAACGCCGCCGGGCTGCCGCGACAACGGCAGCTATCGGGTAGAGACTGCCCGTGACGTTACTCGCGTGTGTCGGACACAGCAACGCGATGTCGTCAACCGGAGCGCGGTTAAGGCTCGAACGATCCAATTCCTCGGTTTGATCGTATAGGTCGAGCACCAAGTACGCACGCTCGGGCAGGTTTGCCGCAGCACGCCACACGGCGTTGTGACTTCTGTTGTCGACCGCGACGGCCCGGCCACGACGAACCACGCTGCGTTGGACCTGGTTGATCGCGAGCGTAGCTCCGCTTGTGAAGTACACGTGCTCGGTCGAGATTGCGAGGCAGTCGGCCACGATTTCTCGTGAGGTTTCGATGCGCGACGCGCTGAGGCGCCCATGCCGCGAGCCCCCTGGTGTCCGAGCGAGACTATCGCTGAAGCAACGTACCGCGACGGCCGATTTCGGGTGGGAAGTCGCAGCGTTGTTGAGATAGATGTAGCCGTCGTTCGTGATGCCAGCTTCCGGATGCCAGGGTACCCAACCTGACAGTGCCCCATCCACCACTGACAGCACGCGAGCGGGCGCACTCATTCGCCGTCCCCCACCACCAGTTTGGTAAAGCCAGAAAAACGGTTCGAAGCTCGACGTTCGAACGAGAGAATTCTCCTGTCCTTCAGCAGCTCGGGTACGCTTTCGGCGATCACCTCGCACAACACACGGACGAGGGACGCACCGAGGCAATAGTGAATACCGTGTCCGAGAGCCAAGCTCGGAACAAGGGCCCGAAAGGGCTCGAACCGCTCGGGATCTGGCCAAATCGACTTGTCTCGGTTGGCGGCGGAAACGGCGACGGAGACATGGTCACCCGCTGCGAAGTCAACCCCACAAATTCGTGTCGGCCGCAGGACAGTTCTGCCCGAGAACATCACGGGGCCTCGAACACGCAGTGCTTCACGTACCACGGCTTCGGCCGAGATCCCTCCCGCGAGTAGCGAGCATTGGATGTCGGGCCGCCCAGCCAACTCTAGAATCATGCCTGCGCAAAGGTCTCGTACATTCTGTGTTCCTGACGAAAGCGAGGTGATCAAGACCGTGTCAAACCAAGCGCCCGCGTCGCTCAAACCATGCAGAGACATCCACAAGGACTTCGCGGGATGGGAATCGTCCGCCGCACTCGAACGAGTGGCTCTAACTAGCGCCAGCAGTTCGAGCAGGGCCGCGCGGGAGTTGGCGCTTAGCGCTGCGTCAGGTTCGAGTAGCTCGCCCCATGCGTTCACTCCCCGCTCCACGAGCTGTTCTTGGCTCTGAGCTATGCCAAAGAAATGCATCATGCTTCGACGAGCTAGCGGCTCGAGGATGGTTCGAACGAGATCAAGTTGGTCGTTCGTCGCTGGAACCTTCAGCCTTTCAAGCTCGTCGCGGACGAAGGCCCGCAGCGCCGAGACGGAGCCCAGCGAGAAAAATGGCGTACGGCGGCGCCGCAAATCCGTGTGAGTAGGTGGATTGTGATGTTCCAATCGACGCGACAAGAGCTCGAAGACAGCGCCTTGGCCCCAGCGACGTCGTAGCTTTGATTCGCGCGCAACCGTGTCGTTGCCCAGCGACGCCGACGCAAATACGGCCCTTGCGCCTTGGTAGCTCGTAACATATGCGGTGTCAGTCTGTGGATCGCGCAAGACCTCGCCCGCAGCTCCGCACGTAGTCGCATCATCGAACAGCGCTGGTGAGCCCCAACGGAAACTAAAATGCGGCAGGGAGTTCCGCCAGCGATCCGTCATCGGGCCCTCCTCCAAATGTCGAACCAACGACGGAACGCCCGTGTAAGGCTGTCAGATAGCGCGTCCAGATCGAGCTGCTGGTGATCGAGACATACAAACGAAGGATGCCCCACCAATAACAGCACACCTTCGTCAGCACAGAAATTTCGGAGAGCACGGCGGCCGGCTTCGTCGCCGATCAGCCCAGGACCGAGCTCCAATTCGAACAAGCTGCCGCCAAAGACAGCGCGGGCAGTTGCTAGCTCAGTGCAATCGGCGGCCGCGATCGCTGTGTTGAAAGCGTCCACGACGCGCCGGCCGATCCGGCGCAGGCTGGCGTAGCCGTCCCCGCGGCGCATGAGGTCGAGCGTGACCTGCGCGGCATAGACCGACAGTAGCTCTTTGCAAAATGTTCCGCCGATCCGAGCGTCGACGAAGGCGGAGTCTACCGCCGCCGAGCTCACGAGCATGCTGAGAGGCGCGCCGTTTGCGATAGCCTTTCCCAAGACTACGAAATCGCCACGAATCTCGTGCTCCGCGAAGGCACCCATCGGACCCACTCGCCCGGACGTCTTCGTTTCGTCAAGAATCACCAACAGTCCGTGCTGTCTGCACAACGCGACGGCTTTCTCGATCTGCCCCTCCTCCGCCAAATGATACTGAAAAGCGTCGATGACGATACAGGAGTACGCATTCGGATGGGCGACGAGCTCTTCTTGCATGGAGCTCAGCTCCAAGTCGAGCCAATCGAAAACGCGCTCCCGACCACTAACGCCGCGGAATTGTCCCGTGTAACGGATCTCGGCCCGAAGGGGCGACGCAAGTGGTTCGTGCCAACGCGGGCTGCGGGCTATCTGAACGTCGTGCCAGCCGATGTAGCCACATCGAATCACGCCCATTCTCTTCGTTTGCACCGCCGCCAGACGGATGGCGGCTGTCACTGAATCAGAGGAATGCTTGAACAACGCGCAATGCGCGACATCCCGACCTGACAGATAGTCGCGCACGAACGACAGATGCGACCTCGCATAGCCTGGGAGGTGCACCGCTTTGGATATGTGACTCGTCAGCTTATCCACGAAGGCGGGCGAGCCGTGCCCGATGACCACGGGGCCGAAACCAAGTACGAAATCCACGTAGGTTCGCCCAGCAGTATCGGTTACGCACCCAGCAGCACCATTTTCGAAAACGATCTCCTCACCGTCGGAGCGGTGAAATGTGGCGACATTCGAGGAAACCAAGGTTGGCGACATGGACGAATCCTCAGTCCAGCTTACGAAGTAACACTACATATCTGATTCGAACTTTGCAAGCGCCTGCAAATCGGAATCGACACTGCCTCCTCATCAACACCGTCGACATCGGCATTGCGTTGGATGTCGCGACAGCCTGCCTAACACTTTCGAGTTCCTGCCGTTGCGACGTCGCAACAGCAGCGGGTCGCCGCACACCTGGCTGAACCTGAGGCACACCAAAAGGTTCGAGAAGCACAGGCGCACTCTGGACAACGACTGTTTGTTTGTTTATAGCTAAACGGGAGTCGGGCGCTGAGCACTCGCGCCGACTCATTCCGGAATGCAAAGCGCCAACGACGTCGTCACCGAGCTCGTTCGCCGACAAATGTCCGACATCAATTGGCGGTCTGGTCGGTCGTTTCTGCACATGCACCATGGTGGCTCCGAGCTCGAGCGGGTCTCCAACGCCGCAAGCCAGCTGTATTTTGGCGCGAACGCCAGTGCACGAACCTCGTTGCCGAGCCTGCTTGAGCTCGAGCGTGATGTCATTGATAGCGCCTCAGGCTACCTCGGCGCTCAGCCGGGCACCGTCCATGGCGTTGTCACGTCCGGCGGAACGGAGAGCATCTTTCTCGCCGTGAAGGCAGCACGAGATCGAGCCCTTCGACGGTCATCGAGAAATGCCGTCCAACGCATCGTGATCCCCGTGACTGCTCACCCAGCCTTCGACAAGGCCGCTGATTGCCTCGGCTTGGGCGTGCTGCGGGTGCCCGTCGGCAGCGACTATCGAGTCGATCTCGAGCGGCTCGTCGCCGAGCTTACTGCTGAAACGATCTTAGTGGGGCTCTCGGCGCCCAATCTCCCGTTCGGCTTGATTGATCCAATAGAAGAGGTCGCGACTGTCACTAGGAGTCGCAGCATCTGGCTTCATGTGGACGCGTGTTTGGGTGGCTTGTTTTTGCCGTTCTTGTCACATGTGGCGAGGTTGCCAGCATTCGAGTTTTCAGTTGCCGGCGTCGATTCTCTGTCGGTAGACCCCCATAAGTACGGGTACGCAGCGAAGGGCATCTCTTTGCTCTTGTTGCGCCGCACTCTGGCGCTCCCTCGTTTCCAATCAGACAGTTGGCCGCTCGGAAGGTACGAAACAGAGGGGTTGCTTGGGACTCGCGCTGCAAGCCCTCTGGCGTCCGCGTGGGCAATTTTTCGTTTTCTGGGACGAGAAGGGTTGGAGCGAGCGGCAACCGACGTTTGGAGAACGCTGGGAGCGTTGACGGCCGGGGTGAGAGACCTCGGGTGCGACGTCTTGCTAGAGCCGGACGGTCCCATCTTGTGTATCACCGCGCCTCAGCCAACCGAAACAAGAGCCCATATGTTGCGAGCCGGCTGGTACCTGGGACTGATTCGCTCGCCTCCAGCGATGCATCTCACGGTGAACTTGGCTCACTGTGACGCCGTCGAGCCATTCGTCACCGAGCTGGGCGAGGCCCTGAAACGACGCAACGGATGACCGTCATGATTGGCAACCCTCCGAGTTGCGAAACGATGCGGACGGCCGGCTCCAGCCTGGGTCGCAGCGCGCGATGCAATGCTTCGTTCGGCGAGCTACTCCAGGGGGTTCTACGTACGGGCGAGCCATTCCTCGTCAACTTCAAGATCCGCGACTTCTCGTCGGCTCGGTTCGCGCTGCTTTCCGGTCAACTCGACGAACGTCCGCTGCGAGCAGGAGAGAAAGCGCGCCGGATCGTCGAGCTCTTGTTGGCGGAACATGGCATTAGATCCGCGTTTCAGCTTTACGTTGCGACAGGTGTCCCGATTGGGAAAGGGCTTAGCTCGAGCACCGCCGATATGATCGCGGCGTTGCGCGCAGCCGCTTCGACCCTGCAGGTTTCCTTGACGTTCGAGCGCATCTCGCAACTCCTGACGGAGATAGAGCCCAACGATGGCCTGCACTATCCGGGAACCACCGTCTACCTCCACACGCTCGGTCACGCTTTGCGAACCGTCGACTATGTGCCGCGCTATCGAATTGTCGGCATTGATTGTGGAGGCGTTGTCGATACGGTGGAGTTCAACCGCGCGCGAGTCCCTTGGGCGCCGGAAGCGGGAGACATGTACGAGGCGTTGCTGGCGGAGCTCGTCGATGGCCTTGCCCGCCAGAACTTGCGGCGCATCGCGGCGGTGGCCACTCAGAGCACCTGTTTGTGGCAGGACCGGTATCCCAAATCCATCTTGCCTCGCGTATTGCGCTGGCAGCAGGAGACCGACGCGCTCGGCATCGTCAACGCTCATAGTGGAACTTACGTGGGCCTCCTCTATCCTCCGACGGGGGGGAATTGGGGGCGACTGGTCCGCAGGACGCGGGAGGAGTTTCGCGGTTTTGTCGTGCGCTCGTTCCATTCCGGCTGGCAACTCCAGGAGTCATAAATGCCCAACCAATGGTTGGAATGTGTCGATTGCGGCAATGAGCTCGAAGAAGGATCGTACGTTCTGGATTGTCCGCGATGCGAAGGTCTACTGGACGTCAAGTTCGGCAACTGGTGCAAAGAGAAGGCAGCAGGTAACGACGTCCGCTCGTGCACGCCTTTCGCCGAGGAATGTTTTGAAATGCGCGATTGCGAGCTCGATACACCGCTCTTTCACTCGACCGCGCTGTCGAACGGATGCGACTTGGAAGTGTGGGTCAAGAACGAGGTCGTGCACCCCACCGGTACCTGGAAGGAACGTGAAGGCCTGATCTCGATGCTCCGAGCGCGACAACAGGACGTCTCGGACCTCGTTCTGTTCTCGTCCGGGAATACGGGTGTAGCGGTAGCGCGAGCAGCGTGTTTGGTGCCGGCTGCACCTCGTCTTCACTTAGTGGTTCCGGACAAGTCGCTGCGACGGTTGACCCCGTATCAGAAATACCTTCGTCCACCGCATGTGCAGCTATACGGCCACTCTGGGAGCAACGACGAGTGCATCGCGTTCGCTAAACGAGTCGCTCGCGAGAATGGCTACCACTTCGAGGGGGGGTTCAGGAACTATGCCAGGCGAGAGGGTCTGAAGACGTTGGGACTGGAAATTGCCCTACAGTCCATTCGGTTCGATTGGTACGTTCAGGCCGTAGCAAGCGGCATTGGAATCTACAGCTTTCACAAAGCGTTCCGCGATCTCGGCCGCGTCGATCATTGCCCGAAGATCCTGGGCGTACAGAGTGAAGTCTGCGCGCCAATGGCCAATGCTTGGAGAGACGGCAGCACGAGCCTAGAAGATCGCCACATTCCGTCTGAGATCGCTCCGAGCGAGTTCGTTACCGTTCTGCGTACCCGCAATCCGCGCGACAGCTATCGCTACGTACAAGCAACGCTCCGTGCCGTGGGCGGCGCCTTCGAAAAGGTGCCGGATTCCGACATTTTGGCGGGACTTCGTGAGTTCTACCGCGAACCTCAGTTCCTGCGCCTCTTCGACGAACAGGGAGTTGTCGTCGGGTTGGAAGCAGCAGCCGCGTTGGGAGGCCTGATGCGCGCCGTACGAAGTGGCGTCGTCTCGCGGGGGTCGCGCGTTGTCCTCAACGTCAGTGGCGCAGCGAAGCCCGGCGATGTCAACCACGTCTGGATAGCAGACCTCTTGAGCTAGTCATCACGGAGAACCATCCATGCAACTCAATCCACAATCTACAGCAACGAAAGCCGAAAAGCTGGGCGGCGACGCTGCGCGTATACTCGATCTAATTCACGATGCACCGTCGGTCGCCAATGACGGGCAAGCGCCGCTGCTACAGCAAATCGTGCAGCATCGCGTCGTCGGCCGGATACTTGCCGAATCCGGGCCTGAACACCAGGCCGCGGCCCTCGTGCCTGACTTACGGAGCCACTTCTTAAGCATACTCGCCGACTACCGAGAACGAAGTCTCGCTGCGGAAGCGGTCTTTCGGGCCATCGGCGAGATCACTCCAGAGGTGATCGTTCTCAAGGGCGACTCAGCGTTCGGCTTGACGAAGGACCCCTTTCACATACGCCCGACCTATGATTGCGATGTGCTGGTTCGTGAGCCCAGTGAATGCGTGCCACTTCTCGAGCAGTTCGACAGAACCGACATCACACCCGCCATCCACGAAGAACTGCACGTCCGAAATCGCGGCAAGACGTTCGACTTTCATAAATATTTCCCCGTCTGGGTGCACGCGGGCTCAGCAGTACCCGTCGCGTCATGCGTAGTGCCCAGGAAGATCGAGCATTCCCGGAACGTGCAGGTTCGTCACTTGGAATTCGAGCGCGTCCTTCGGGTATCCGAGCTGGTACAACAGGTCGGCAAAGCACGGGTCCTCGAGGCGGAGCCCGCTGCTGCTGCGTTCATACTGATTACGCACCTGTACCGAGACCTCATTCGGACGTATGGCTTGGCGACTAGGAATAGGCCCAGGATAAAGCTCAATGAGCTACTCGAGCTGCGAGACACGGTGCGAAGCGGCAGATTCGCACCCAAGGTACTGCGTTTGCTCATCGACGAGTTTGGCGCGTTCGAGCAGGCGAGGCTGATCGGGAGCCTGATTTGGGCGTGCTTTGGTGATGACCAACTGCTGACCGCGATCGGAGGCGAGGCCCTCTTCCACTCGACCGAGGAGCCGATTCCGCTCAGTCTGGATGCCTGGCACGGATTCAGCTTCCAGGTGGACATCACGATCCGAAGACTCCTCGCCGCGCGCTACATCCTGCCCGACTTGCTCGGCGAGATGCCAGGCACGCTCCTTCGGCTCGAGGGTGGCGCCGGAGCCGTGCACCTCGACAGCCACGACGGAACCACCTTCTGCCACACCAGTCGCGCGTCGCACCGCTGCACCGGCAGACTCGCTGTACGAGGACGCTCGCTTGAGATCTCGGCCACGTTCGCTGGCCAAGTCGATCCCGAAGCCCCCCTCACTATCTTCCTGGGATGGGGTGATACGTTTCTTCAGCTAGACTTCGAGCAATGGCGTGCCTCACGCGCGCATTTGGCAGTGGGCCAAATGGTCGTCACGCACGCCGATCACAGACACTCGGCTTCCGGTGAGAGCTTGGAGCTGTCACTCCAGCTAGAACCCCCAATTGGTGCCGAGTTTAGAGCCGTGGTCTTCGTTGGCCGCCTGCAAAAATCCATCTTCCACTTGCGCGCGGGCGTCATGTTCCCTCTTGTCGTGACCCAGTAGCAGGTGCCCGATTCCGTTCACGGCGGCCGACGCTAGCGGGCTCGGCGCTGAACCCGGGCTATCGCGACCCGAGCCTCGAGACGCCCTCACGCCCCCTCTCAGGCCACCCTCGCCTCAAATGACAGCCAAAAGTCCGTTGTCCACGCGGGGTATCGCCCCCGCGCAACAAAGAATGAAAACGCGGAGTTAGCGAGAGCTGACTCCGCGTTTTGCGTTTTGTGATCACTGAACTCTGGAGGGGGATCGGTGACGGTGGCTGGCGTGACGAGCGGCCTCGCCAGTGGGAGTTCAGTGTCGTCGACGTCCCGCAGGTGGAGCTCGGGCAGCATCGTCGCGTGCAAAACGCGAACGATCAGAACCTCACCGCCGGTCGTCACTCTGTAGAACACGGCGTGCTTGCCGACGAGCGCCCGCAAGTAGGGCGGAATTTCCACAAACGGTCGCCGTAGCTCGGGGCGGTCGACGATCGCTTGAAAGCCGGCTTACAGCCCGGTCACGTATCGTTCGGCTTGAGCCTCACCCCAGCGGTCGGCCGTGAAGGCAGCGATTCCGAGCACATCGGAGCGCGCTTGCCGTAGTAGGCGGAAGCCAGCCATCGCTCAGCGGGCGCGTGACGAACGAAACTCGGCGAGGACGCCTTCGAGACTTGAGTCCTCAGCAATGCCGCTCCGCTCGCCTTCTGCGAGCGCTGCGCGTATCGCTTCGACCTTGCGCTCGTGCTCGGCACCGGCGTCGCCTTCCAGGCGCTGCGCGGCTGGCCCTTGATCCGATCACAAAGGTTCTGGGACGAGTTCCACCACTCCGACGCGGGACCACCCGAGGCGCTCGCACACAAAATCGCAATCTGGGAGGCATGGGACCGAAAGCACGGCTTCCGCGTCGAGACGCCGAAGATTCCGGGTCTCGAATATCCGACCTGGGAAGAGCTCGAGGCCCGCTGGGCACGGCCGCAGACCGACTCGGAATGATAGACGCAACCGCTGGGCGCGGGGGGCCGACTAGGTCCCTCTCGTGAGCTGCCGAGCTTGTCGTGCCGACCAGCCGTCGCTCTCGCGCTCGCAGCTGAAGGCCGGTACGTTGGTGCCAGCCGCCGCATACCATCAGGTTGGGAACGCGCTTCAATGTCGGCCCCGCGTCTCGGCGCCGACGCGCCCGCTCAGCCAAGTACGCCTTGATCGGCGCCTCAATAGGCGTTTTGCTCGTCGGCGGTCACCTTGGGCCAACGCCGCGAATCTTCGCGGACACGTGAGTCCATTGATGTGCGACCTTCGGTGCTGCTTTGGCTTCGTCGAAATGATAGCTATTGCTCTCGACCCGAGGACGCTCGAGATCATGCCGACGACCTGGACGTGCCCCGAATGCGACCGCACTTTCGCACGTAAGCGCCAGCGTCACGCCTGCGGCACTGGGGATCGCAGCCAAGTTCTTCGCAATCGCCCCTCATCGGTCGTCGCCGTGTACCAAGCCGTCGAGTCCTTTGCCGAAGCGCTCGGTCCAATCGAGATCGTTGCGCGCGAGCGGTACGTCCTACTTCGAACAGTGCGCATCTTCGCCGATATGGTGATCATGGCGGACGCGGTCAGGATAGCCGTGCACTTGAACCGCCAGGTAAAGGCGGCCATGTTCATCAAGGTCGTGCAGGACGACAAGGGCGTCACCCATGTCGCTAAGCTGAAGAGTGAGAAGGACGTCGAGGGTATCAAAGCTTACTTGAAGGAAGCCTATGAGTATTCGCTCGCTGCAAGGAAAACGGCTCGTTCGCACTAGCTCGGGCCCGGACTAATGCAGCCTATCCTTCTCCGAATCGTTAAGGCGGCGGCGGTGCCCCCTGTTCTGGAAGGCGCCCTCGAGATCTCATCTCCCCCTGGCCCAGAGCCACCACCTCTTGACCTACGCAAGAAGGGCGTAAATCGGCACCGTCGGCATGTTGTCCAGTCGTAGTATCGCCCCCGCGCACCCAACTCTGGACAACGAAAATTTCCGCTACGTTCTGAATCGAGGGCGGCAGGTTCCCCAACGCTGAAACGCTGATCGTGGCGCACGCAGATCCCGCCCCGGCGCTCATCGGTCGTCGTTTGCCCGCAGCCGCGCCCGAGCTCGCCACGTTGGCGCTGCTCGACATCACCCTGGACGTCTGCACCACCGCTCTGCTGGCTGAGCATCCCACTCTCGATCACGACTTGCGGCCCGACCCAGAGCCGCTATCGCTCCGCGAGGCGCGGCGGCTGATCGCAGCCGCTCACCGCCTCCGCTGCACTGTCGTCAACTATAGGAACGCAGTGCTCGACAGCCTTGTCCCACGACGCGACGAACAACGAGCCCTTCTGAAACCGGACCGCGCCACGCCTTGCCCCTACGACGCGGCGCGTCCCGCAAACATCTTGATCCAATGCCCCTCAGATCTCGTGCGCACGCTCACTGGCGTGCCTGGGGCCCGCCCTGCACACGCTGTCGGTCGCCCTGGTTGCGGGCTACCCCGAACTCCTGAACGAACTGGCGCGCCAGCGCGACCCACCGCCGCTCGCGAGTGCTCGGCGACTGCTACAGCACGCCCACCGCCTTGAACGAGCCATCTGCCAATACAGTCGAGACCTCGAACGCGCCCGCGCCCTGCGCGAACCCAGCCACGACGGCTTGCCAGAGCTCGTTCGCGTGCGCTTTCGCGAAGGCCAGTCGGCGCTTGTTCGAGGCCTCGCTGTCGGCCTTCACCAGCTCGTACTTCGTCACGATCCGCCGGAAGGTGTTCGGGGCCATCCGGAACTCACGAGTACGGGGCTTCTGTTGCAAGGAGGTGGATGCGGCAACCACGTCGGGACATCCGGCGCTATACTGCACGCAGCCATGACGACAGCGCCCGCATTTCCCTTCACGCCGTACGACGCTTACCTCACGCTCGAAGCCTCGAGCGACGTCAAGCACGAATGGATCCACGGGCTCGTATATGCGATGTCGCGTGGCACACCAGAGCATGGGCGACTTTCGGCGGCCATGGTCCGCGCGTTGCCCCAGACGGCGGAGTGTCGCGTCTATTCGTCCGATACACTTCTGTACGTCGAGAACGCTCAACATTCTACGTACGCCGACGCGAGCATCGTATGCGGCGCCATCCTCACGCGGGGCGCCAAAGACAGGAACGGGAAGAGCCTTGGCGAAGCAATCACGAACCCCACGGTCGTCGTCGAGGTTCTCTCTCGTTCCACCGCGAACCGGGACCGGAACGAACGCTTCGTCCTGTTCCAGCAGGTCGAGTCGCTCCAAGAGTACGTGCTCGTCTCCCAGGACGAGCAGCGCATCGAGGCGCGTCGGCGCGACAGCCGGGGCTGGACGACCGAGGTGGCGGGCCCGGGCGAGAGCATCCGTATCCATGGTATCGAACTCCACGTCGACACCATCTACGCCTGACCCTAGGCTGTTAACGCTGTGTCGGCGTTCACTAGTTTTGCGACGCACGTTTCGCTCGCTGCCGCACTTGCCGACGACGCCGATCGCTCTCGACGGTTGAGCCCATCGCTCGACGCGCCCGCGGCACGCCACCCGCTTTTCAAAACCCAGGGAAAAGTTCGTTGTCCAGACGGAGTATCGCCCCCGCGCAACGACTGAACCGCGGAATCGAGAACGCCTCGATTCCGCGGTTCGCTTTTGTGTTGTGATT
>Ga0302321_100003371_pt1 | contig 13705 bp, 10 predicted proteins | sample Fen_T0_1_FD_202505 | JGI IMG/M metagenome (GOLD analysis project Ga0302321, IMG submission 202505) | Peat permafrost microbial communities from Stordalen Mire near Abisko, Sweden - Fen_T0_1 | ecosystem: Environmental > Terrestrial > Soil > Wetlands > Permafrost | place: Sweden: Abisko...
TACGAGCTAGCCGATTGCCACACCAAAACTTAGCGACAATTGTTGAGCGGTGCTGGAAATGCTGCTGGCTTTACTCGCGTCATGATCGTCGACATCAGCGTAAACGAGCGAGTTCATTGAGGTGAATTGCAGCGACGCGAAAAAGCCTTGCGTGAAGCTTAACGCGAGAATGGCGAAGAGCGGAACCCCGCGATCGATCTGAGTGAAAGCCATCATGGTGAAACCGAGCAGCACGGTGTTCGTGAGCAAAATCGTGCGATGACCAAACCATTTTAATAAGGGCCGACTGAAGACCTTCATACCCATGGCCGCGAGAGCCGCTGGCATAGTGAGCAAACCGGCCTGCCAAGCGGGATAACCGAGTCCAATTTGGTAAAGGAGTGGAAGAAGGAAGGGCATGCCGCCAAAACCTAGCCGCGTGACAAAACCGCCAAGAACAGAGATGCGAAAGGTGCGGACCTTAAAAAGCATGAGGTCGAGCAACGGGCTCATTTTGCGGCGCGCGTGTAAACCGTACGCTATCAACAAAGAGAAGGCGACCGCCGTCATCGCGACGACGATGCCCGATGGGTGGTGGTGCTCACTAAATACCTCCAATACGTAGGAAAGCAGCGCGATGCCGCTACAGAAAAGCACGAAACCCACTCGGTCTAGCGGCGATACTTCAGGGTCGCGATAATCTGGCATGTAGCGACGGGTGAGCCATAGGCCAAACGCCGCGAGTGGGACGTTGACGAAAAAAATCACGCGCCACGAGGTGAGGTGAACGATCATGCCGCCGGTGAACGGTCCGAGCAAGGGCCCCAGCAAGGCTGGGATGATCACGTAGTTCATTGTGCGCAGCATTTCTGAACGCGGAAACGTGCGTACCAGGGCCAGCCGAGCGACGGGTGTCATCATCGCGCCACCCAAACCCTGCAAAATGCGAGCGGCGACGAGCAAGGGCACGTTGGGAGCTAATCCGCAGCCGAGCGAACCAAATAAAAAGAGCCAAATAGCTGCGTTGAAAACTTTTCGCGTCCCGAAGCGGTCGGCGAACCAGCCGCTGACCGGGATGAAAACGGCCAAACTCAGCGTGTAACTGGTGAGGACGGTTTTCAGGCTAAGCGGCTCAACATGCAAGCTGGCCGACATCGTCGGTACAGCGGTGTTCACGATAGTCGCATCGAGATTTTCCATAAATAACGCCACCGCGACGAGCCAAGGCATGTAGCGGCGCGTAGCCGCCAGCCCGGCAGGATATTCCGCAGCGTTTTCGAGTGAAGCGTCTGGCATGGATGGAAATCAGGTTGTACGACAAAATCTACAACGCTGACAAAAGCGAGCAGCCTGATGTTATCAGAGCGTCTACGCTGACAACTTGCGTGACCTTTTTGTGCTGCTCAAGAGAGGTCGCCCTCTGATGTTTAAAGCGATTACAGTGACGGTCTAATCGGTTAGCTTAGGCGAAGTTTTTGATGAACGCTTTTATAACTTTCCTCCACCGCTAATAGCCGCGAGCCTTGCCACGTTAGGTGGAGGCGCATCCAGGACGACGGCGCCAGCTTGCCGTATCCAAGCAACAGCGTCTGCTCGAAGTTGTTGTTCGAGCCCAGTTCTGCGATGTGCGGGCAATACGTACGCGTCGACCACGCAGCCATAACGCTGTATTTTTAGCGAAAGAAACGCGTGATGATCGTGCAACGACGCGCCAACCATGCCGACAGGACTGCCGTCTACATATTCCAGGAAATAGGCACCGGTTCCGTCTTGGTGGTTTTGGGCTAGTCGTGCCGCAGCTTTCGCAAGCCAAGGATCAATTTCCCACTTACCTAATCCTGCTTCCACCAACATCGACCGCAACAACGCGAGCACGTGTTGGAATTCAGATTCTGTGATGCGTATGGCCATGGCGACGAGGAACATCACCAGACCTACTTGAAATCGGCTAACACAAACCGACTTCAGAGCATTACAGCTCCAACCAAATACTGTCGCCACACCTGACGATTGCGGCGACCTCGGTCGGTATTAACAACGTGCCGTGGGCTGACGTTGCCTCACGCAAAATCCTCAACGGGCAGGAGCAGCGAAGGGCCTTTTACAGCTGGAAGCTTGGCGATGGCGGCGCGGGCCTTATCCATCGCGGCTCGGCTGGCGAGGTGCGTCATCAGAATGAGCGGCACAGCTTCGCCTTCGTGGCCTTCGGGCTGCACGATGGAGGCAATGCTGATGCCGGCTTTGCTGAGAATCGCGGAGACCTTGGCGATGACGCCTGGTTTATCCAGAACGTTGAGGCGAAGATAGAAACGCGAGGATGTTTCGCTATGGGGAATAACAGTGCCCTGCGCGCAGGCGGCGAAAGAGGGCACGCGATCGAGGGTGCCGCGTGTAATATCGAGTCCTGCGTCGGCCAGGTCGCTGAGCACGGCGCTGGCGGTGGCATCTTTACCGGCACCTCGACCGTAGTAGAGCGTGTCACCGATGGGGAAACCGGAGACGAAGACGGCGTTGAACACGTCGTTCACGCTGGCGAGCACGTGGCTCTTCGGCACGAGCGTGGGGCTGACGGCCACGCTGATGCGGGTGCCGGCTTTCGCTTTGCTTTTGCCTTTGGCGGATTTCGCTGGTTTGGCGAGATGAACGGAGCCGAGCAGTTTGATCGTGTAGCCGAGTTGTTGAGCAAAACGGATATCGAGTGGCGTGAGTGGACGGATCCCTTCGACGTGAATGTCGTGGTGATCGACCCAGAAACCATGGGCGAGGGAAGCCAGGATGCCGGTTTTATGCGCGGCGTCGTGACCGTCGACATCAAGCGTGGGATCAGCTTCGGCGTAGCCGAGGCGTTGGGCGTCGGCTAGGACGTCGGTAAAAGCGGCGCCTTCGCGCGTCATACGGGTGAGGATATAGTTACAGGTACCGTTGACGATTCCGTAGATGCGTTCGAAACGATTGCCGACAAGAGCTTCGCGGAGAGTTTTGATAATCGGAATGCCGCCGGCGACGCTGGCTTCGTAGTAAAGATTGGTGCCAGCTTTTTTGGCGGCGGCGAAAAGTTCGGGACCGTGGGCGGAGAGGAGTGCCTTGTTGGCGGTGACGACGGCTTTGCCGCACTCAAGGGCGGCGAGAACGATGACCTTGGCAATACCTGTGCCACCGACGAGTTCGGTGACGATCTGGATCTCGGGATCTTCAACCACGTCTTTCCAGTTCAGAGTCATGAGCTCGCGGGTGATCGGGTAGGGGCGTGGCTCGTCGAAAGCTTTCACCGCGACCTTGCGGACAACGAGCTGGACGCCGGTGCGCGCGGCCATGAGCTCCGCGTTTTGTTGGAGGGCGTTGAACACGCCGCTGCCCACGGTACCACCACCGATCATGCCGAGATTAACTTGTTTCATAGAGGTAAGAACGGGATAGCAAAAGCACTCTGGCGCGGCGCGACAATGTTTGTTTGGCAAAATTTCCGCGACGCAACGCATCTCCCTTCCTTAATAGTGGAAACAAAACCCGCTGGCCTCGGTCGCAGAAAAGCGAATGCGCTTATTTATCTTACTTCTCCTCTCCAGCGGCCTGCTTCAGGCAGACACTTTGACTGGCCTAAAACAAAAGCTCGCGTCACTCGACGGAGGAGCGCTCGTGGCGGCCAAAGTGGATTATGAAGTTTCAAACGAGGACCGGGAAGACGATCAGACCATCCAAACCCAGGGTCGAGCCAGTGCGCTGGTGGAAGATGGACCGGCGGGCATCACGATCACTTGGCCACGCGATCTGATCGCTCAAGTGGACGAGGCCGCGAAAGCGCAGGGCGAGAACAAGGACAAAAACGCAGGCCCACGACGCGCGATGAGCGGCATCGGTCCGATGATGGTACACGATCATCTGAATGCCGCACCGGGTCTTTTGCGCATGCTCAACCAAGCGGAGTTAGTGGAGGAGAAACGAGAAACGTGGGAAGGGCAGCCGGCTACATTGCTGGTCCTAAAGTTAAATCCGCAACTCAACGCCCAAGCTCGTAAATACGTTAAGGAGCTGACGACCACTGGTCGGTTGTGGATTGGTGCGGACGGTTTGCCATTGGCAGCGGAGACGCGTCAGTTCCAAAAAGGTCGCGTGATGCTCGTGATCAGTTTCGAGGCGACCGACAAACAGGAGTTTCGTTATGCCACGGTTGGCAACCGCCTGGTGGCGCTCCGGCACGCCAAGGACAACAGCGGTTCTGGAGCCGGGCATCACACCAACGTTAAGGACGTAACCACCGTTCAGATTCAAACGAGCAACGGCTCGTAAGCGATAGTACGCGAGAGACGAGCGATTCAGCCGATAAAGTATTGCTGGAGCCGAAAGTCTGGGTAGGGGTTCTTAGGTCGCGGCGCTCATGTTCCCTTGCTGCCGACGTTCGGCGAAGAAAATTCCACGCTATGAAAACTGAAATATTTACACTTTGCGATGCCGCCACCGAGCAGCAGGGTAAACTGAATCTCCTTGGCTCCTTCGATCAGCTGAATGCAAAACAAGCGCCGATTTCACATCCAGGTTGCACGCTGGCGCTCAAACTGAGATTCACGAAAATCGAAGAAGGAAAACACAACGTTAAGATCACATTTGGCGACGAAGATGGAAATCTTGTGATGCCGCCAATAGAGTTTCCGCTCACCATCGTAGTCGCTCCCGGAGAATCGACCGCCACTTCCCACTTGGTCCTCAATATGCAGCAGCTCAAACTGCCGAGTTTTGGTGAATATACGATCGACCTTGCGGTTGATGGGCGCGCTGAAGCGGCGCTGCCGTTGTATGTAAGAAAGTTGCCAGAATCCGCGTGAAGCTGTCGCACCTGGACCAGAGCGGATACTAAAAATACTCGTGCGGTTAAGGTCGGTGGCGGGTATTATTTAGTCGGGTGAATGAGACCGAACTACTCCGTCGCTTTGTTGAAGAAAACGCGCAAGACGCGTTTGCGGAATTGGTGCGGAATAAAATCAACCTCGTGTATGCGACTGCTCTGCGCCAAGTCGGTGGAGATTCGCACCTGGCGGAGGATGTCACGCAAGGAGTCTTTCTCGCACTCGCGTGTCAGGCAGAAAAGCTGAAGCGTCACGAAATCTTGACTGGCTGGTTATATACCACGACGCGTTTTCTTGCAGCGAAAGCTCTGCGCGGTCGCCGCCGTTGGCAGCGGCGTGAGATGGAGGCCAATATCATGAACTCACAGCCCGATAAAACGGACGCGGCTTGGCAAGAACTTCGGCCGGTGATCGACGATGCCATGCACGAGCTTGGCGAGAATGATCGCGCGGTCGTGCTCTTGAGGTTTTTTGAAGGGCGGTCGTTTGCAGAGGTCGGCGCAGTGGTGGGAGCGACAGAAAACGCTGCGCGGATGCGAGTCGAGCGGGCGCTGGAAAAACTGCGCGGACGATTGGCTCGCCGCGGCATAACGTCGACGGCTGCAGCGCTTGGAGCGGTGCTAGCGAGCCAACCGGTTATTGCCGCGCCGGCGAGCCTTGCGTCTGCGGTGACCAGCACAGCGCTTGGCGGTGTGACCGCCGTCGCAGTGGTGGGCATGGGCGGAGTGGCGGCCTTCCTCAATTTTATGAGCACAACAAAACTTCTCTTGGGTACGGTTGGTGCGATCGTCGTGTTCGGCGTAGCGGCTTTTGTCGGCGGCCATTCTTTAACTATGGGAGGTTCCACTGTACATGAGCGTGCCACCACTGAGAGTGAGGAACTCGCGCGCTTACGTGGGGAGAATGGTCAGCTCAAAGAGCAGTTGCATCAAATCCGTTCGACGCAATCAAGCGCGGCTTCGTCAAAGGATGTTATGAGTAGTTCGGGTAGTATGGATGCTTCGGCTGCGCCGAAAAAGTGGGCGCTCTTGGCCGAACTCTACAAGCAGAAGCTGATGACCTCTCGGTTGTCGTTCGTGGACAACGCTGGCACTCTGAACCCGGCAATCGCATCGGTGTTCGATCTCACACCTGATGAACATGCAACGTTATCTCAGGCGATCGGCGCTGCTCGTGAAAAGCTCGAGACACTAGAAAGAGCTAATGCAACGGTGACTCGTCAACCCGACGGCAACGTCGTTATTGAGATTAAGCCTTTTCCCGCTGCAGGAGGTCCCGTTTACGACGAATTGATGGCGAGTATATCGCAGGCATTGGGGCCGGATCGCAACGAGGCCTTCATGACGATTTGCGCCGACCAAGTAGAAAAGGCGTTGGGCTCCTTTGGTGCCACGGAGCGAAAGGTGACGATTACCAGTCAACCGGACTCAAAGCACAGCCGTTATCTCGCAACAGACGAACGGATCGCCCCAGGCAACCACAGTAAAAATACCAGTAACTACAGCAACCGGGATGCGCTCCTAAGCCAGGTTGGCACGATTACCAAGTTGCTGCCGTCGGATTTCTGAGCGGCATACGGCTTCAGGTAGTGCTCGAAATTTTGATCCGATAAAACGTCCAGAGTCGCACGCGAGATCGTTGCGCTTTCTTTGTATGGTTGATTTGGTTTAAGATTTCCCCACAAAATCAATTGAGCTAAGATCAGATATGACGAGCCGATCGGCTTTGGTGTCTTTTGCGAAATTCGCCTGGGGTGATACCGGCAACGCGTTTAAAGACGACGCTCATGTATTCGATGTGTTCGAAGCCCGTGAGCTCGGCGATCACTTTGAGTTTGTAATCCGTTTCGGCCAGCAACGATCGAATGCGCGTGATCTGAACGCGGCGAATTTCCGCTTGCGGCGAACGCCCGAGATAACGGCGAAATTTTTTCTCGAGCTGGCTGCGGGATGCGCCAGCTGGCCGCAGCAAGTCTTCAACCGTCAGGCCGTCGCAAGCATGTTCGCGGATATGGCTGAGCGCGGCAGCTACGCTACGATCTTCGATGGCCAAGACATCGGTAGACTGACGCGTGATGACACCTCGAGGATCGATCCGAAGATAGCGGTTCTCAATGGGTTCTCCGCGCATCATGCGGTCGAGTGTTTCAGCGCCGCGAAAGCCTGACTGAAACGGGTCTGAGGCGACGCTCGACAACGCCGGAAACGACAGCTCGCACCGGATAGCATCATTGTTCACGCCGAGAACGGCTACCTCTTCTGGCACCAGCACGCCCGCTGCTTCGCAGGCGTCCATCACCTGAAAAGCGCGCAGATCGTTGCACGCAACGATACCGATTGGTTTGGGCAGCTTTGTGATCCAGGCCGACAGCGCGGCAGTTTGCTCCTCGTCCCAGGACGGCGTGAGATCGCCCGGATAGTCGACATCGAACACCACGCAATTTACACCGCCAAGTCGGGCGGCTTCGGTAACGCCGTCGCGCCGTTCTCGCGACCAGGCGCAGTTGCCAAATCCGGAGAAGCCTATGCGGTGAAATCCTCGCTCATGGAAGTGCTCGACCGCCATGTGTCCAATCGCCTGGTTGTCTGGACGGATTTTTGGCACGTCGTCAAACGGGTCACAATCGTTGAGATCGACCAGCGGGATTTTGAGCGCGGCGCACTCGCGTACTAAAGCCGGGGTCGTGTGCCGGCTAATTACGCCTGACCATTTTTGGCTGCGCACCCAGGCGGGATCGGTCTCGGCAATGGCTTCATCGTCGATGTAAGCACGCCACGGCCGGTGAGTACGCTCGTAATGGGCTACGCCTTGTAACATGGCTGCGCACTCCTCGTGATAGGGAAGAAAGACCAGGAGTACCCGAGGGCGCATCTCGGAATGTATTCTGGCTTGGTGTATAACCTCAAATTGAAAAACCGATTTCGATAGTTTTGGTGATAACACCGCCAGCGAAGCCGCTCGCTCCGGCGGCAAAACCATCAAGACTAATATAAATCCGTACGATTCGGTCGGATGATTTCTGTGCAAACGTGAGCCCTCCGGAACCGCGCGCTGAAAACGACCACGTGAAGAGGCGAACTGGTGAGCTGTTTCTTGCCTCGGAGCGCCATCCCGTTGGGTTGGTCAGAGGATCGCGAGAATACTATTAAAGGTCGCGCTTGGACGGAGGAAGGCGGCGGCTTTGTTTTCGTCGGGCGAGTAGTAACCGCCGACGTCAACGGGTTTGCCTTGGACGGCGAGGAGCTCGGAAACGATTTTGCCTTCGTTTAGTGTGAGTGAAGCGGCGATGGGTGTGAAGATTTTCTTTAGCTCAGCGTCCTGGCTTTGGGAAGCGAGAGCTTGGGCCCAGTAGAGCGCGAGGTAGAAGTGACTGCCGCGATTGTCGATCGTGCCGAGTTTGCGTCCGGGCGAGCGGTCATTTTCTAGATATTTGCCGTTGGCTGCATCAAGTGTCTCGGCAAGAACTTTGGCTTTTGCGTGGTTTTGTGTGATGCCGAGATGTTCGAACGACGCGGCAATGGCGAAGAACTCGCCGAGGCTGTCCCAGCGGAGGTAGTTTTCCTGAAGGAATTGTTCGACGTGCTTGGGCGCGGAACCACCGGCACCTGTTTCGAAAAGGCCGCCGCCATTCATCAGCGGAACGATCGAAAGCATCTTGGCGCTGGTCCCAACTTCGAGGATCGGGAAAAGATCGGTGAGATAATCGCGGAGGACGTTACCAGTGACGCTGATTGTATCGAGGCCCTTGACGATGCGCTCAAGAGTGAACGTGCAGGCGGTGGCGGGCGGAAGAATACGGAGGTCGAGGCCGGTGGTGTCGTGGTTTTTTAAATACGCATTGACCTTGGCGATGAGCTGGGCGTCGTGGGCTCGTTTTTCATCGAGCCAGAAAACGGCGGGCGTGTTGCTGAGGCGAGCGCGGTTGACCGCGAGTTTTACCCAGTCCTGCACAGGAGCGTCCTTGGTCTGGCAGGCGCGCCAGATGTCGCCTTCGTTGACTTCGTGATCGAGCAGGGTTTTGCCCGATTCGTCGACAACGCGAACCGTTCCTTTGGAGGAAATTTGAAAGGTCTTATTGTGCGAGCCGTATTCTTCGGCGGCTTGAGCCATGAGGCCAACGTTGGGAACGGAGCCCATGGTTTTAGGATCGAGGGCGCCCTGCTTTTTGCAGAAATCAACGGTGGCCGAATAGATGCCGGCATAGGAGCTGTCGGGAATGACAGCGAGGGTGTCAGCGAGTTTGCCCTGAGCATCGTACATCTTGCCGCCAGCGCGGATCATCGCAGGCATCGAGGCATCGACGATGACGTCCGACGGAACGTGGAGATTGGTGATGCCTTGGCCGGAATTGACCATGGCGAGAGCGGGGCCCGCAGAGTAGGCGGCTTTGATGTCCTGCTCGATTTCGGCTTTCTTGTAAGAAGGGAGAGTCTGGAGTTTTTCGACGAGATCGCCGAAGCCATTATTTAGGTCGACACCGAGTTCGGAAAAAGTCGTTGCATGCTTAACGAGCAGATCCTTGAAGAATGTCCGTACGGCGTGGCCGAAAATGATGGGGTCGGAAACCTTCATCATCGTGGCTTTGAGGTGGAGCGAGAGAAGAACTCCGTCGGCTTTGGCCTTGGCGATTTGTTTTTCGTAGAATGAGACGAGGGCTTTTTTGCTGATGAACGTGCCGTCAATAATTTCGCCGGCCTTAAGCGAGAGTTTTGGCAAGAGAACAGTGACTTTGCCCGCGGTATCGATGTGTTCGATACGGGCAGTGGTTGCAGTAGGAAGCGTGATGGATTTTTCGTTCGAGAAAAAGTCATTGGCGGCCATGGTCGCGACCGTGGTCTTGGAGTCGGGCGACCATTTGCCCATCGAGTGTGGATGAGCACGGGCGTAGTCCTTGACGGCTTTCGGTGCACGGCGATCGGAATTACCTTCGCGCAGGATTGGGTTGACCGCAGAGCCTTTGACCTTGTCGTAGCGGACCTTGGTGTCTTTCTCGGCGTCGGTTTTTGGCGATTCAGGATAGTCGGGCAGCGCATACTCTCTGGCTTGTAGTTCGGTAATCGCCTCTTTTAACTGCGGGATAGATGCGGAAATGTTGGGCAGTTTAATAATGTTAGCCTCAGGCTTAAGCGTGAGGGCGCCGAGCTCCGCGAGGTGGTCGGGGACACGTTGGCGAGCGGGAAGTTTATCCGCAAAGGCGGAAAGAATGCGTGCCGCGAGGGAAATGTCGCGCGTTTCCACAGCAATGCCCGCGTGTTTGGTGAACGCCTGCACGATCGGCAGGAGCGAGTAAGTCGCAAGGGCTGGAGCTTCGTCGGTCTTAGTGTAGATGATCGTGGGTTGGGCGGGCATGTGAATGAAGAAAGAAAGTTAAAGAGGAAGCGAATGGGTTAAGGCCAAAAACGCGAACAGCCAAAACGATTTACCAATCTAGTGGGGCAAGCTGCCTGGTCAAAAGCAAAGCCCAGGCGAAGACTGTTAGCACGTTTGTTCATGCGAAATGCGTTTGGCTAGCAGAAGAACTTTTTATTCGCTGCCGTTAATCGGTTTTCTGTGCATGTTCTCGGCCGAGAAAGACGGTTGTCCACAAAGCGACAATCTGGACCATCGTGACAGACTTTAACGCCGCCAGCCGACGGCTCTTTTATTTCGCTGCGGCCAATTTTGCACGGCGATCGGCGGCGGCCTTTGCTTCGGCGGTGACGACGTGGAAGACGAAATAGGTGGCGGGTGTATTGCCCCCATTGCGGGAGCGGTGGGTTTCGCCCGCAACGAGCAAAATCACTGCACCAGGTCCGGCTTTTTGTAAGTGACCGTTGATTTCGAATTCGAGAACGCCGTCTTTGATAATGACGACCTCCTCGTCGGTGTGTTTGTCGAGAATGCCCCAGGGCGTGCCTGGGTTTAGCGTGGTCACGTGGCTGCGAAATTGTGCTAGGGTAGGAGTGGAACCGTCGACGACCTCGCGGCGTTCGCCGTTGGGATTCTTTTGAACCGGTAGCTTGTCCCATTCAAAAATAGTGGAGGTGAGCGGTGGTTCGGCTTTGATGCCGGCTGTGATCGAAGGAGCGGTAGCTTGTGTCGGAACAGTATTCTCAGCGTAAAGAAACGTGGCAAGGAGAGGCAGGGCGGTGACGAGGAGCATCTGAGGTGGACGAACGAGGCGCGGGTTCATGAGTCCATTGCATCCGCCTTGTCCGCTGGCCGCAATGCGGGAGCGAACTCAGCAGATCGATCTAGATCCACACGCCACGTGCCGTTTGCGAGCGGACGATACCAACCATCATTCCCAGAGCGATTCCGACGGAATCAGAGGCGCCGAGCCGCAATCCCGCTGGCCCTTCGATCCGACTGAGTTCCGATTCGAGGACGCCGAGTGTTTTCAAGCGTTCAAGCCGGATTTTGTGGCTTCGCTGACTGCCAAGAGCGCCAATATAGCCGACCTGGGTCTTAAGAAGTGCGATCAGCGCAGGGTCGTCGATCTTCGGGTCGTGAGTGAGCACCAGTGCGGCGTCGCGATGAGTGAGGCGAAAATCCGAGAAATCGTCCGGCCAGACATTGATGAGCTGGTCCGGTGCAACGTGAAAACGTTCGGAGTTGGAGTAATGGCGTCGCGGATCTATAACGAAACATTTAAAACCGGCATTTTTGGCAAAGGCCACGAGATGTGCCGCAGTATCGACTGCACCCACAAGGAAGAGACGTGGCGGCTGAACCAATGTTCGGATAAAAAACGGAGAATCTCCAAAGTCATCCTGCGTACACGCGCCTTCGGCGGTAAGCCGAGTCTTTGCACGACTCAATTCGGCTTCGGAAAAAGCGTTGCTATCGCCGGCAGCGTGATCCGCAGAATCAAAGCCGAAGTGACTGTCGTCGCGCGAAAGAATGACGGCGTTAGCGTCGGTGCGGAGCCAGGTGTGAGTTAGCTGGGCAAGGGCCTGCATTTGAGGTCGCGGTATGCACGCGAACCATGGGTCGAGCCGTATTTCCACCCAGCCCCCGCAACTCAAGCCATCTTGCCATGGCGGCGAACCGTCAGGGCCAAAACGCAAGATTTGATGACGATTAATCGCGAGAACTTCGGCAGCCGCCTGAATCACCTCGTTATCAAGACAGCCAGCACTGACCGAACCGATGAAGCGGTCGCCTGAAGCGGAGATGAGCAGCGAAGCTCCCGGTGCGCGTGGAGCGCTGCCGTTGGTGCGTACGACCGTAGCGATGGCAAAAGGTTCGCCACGGTCGATCCACGTAAGAAGCTGTTGACGAAAACCGAACATTGTTTGCGCCTAGATCAGTTGGGAATAATCGCGCACGCTTTTTTTGCCCGTTCCGACGTCATCGGGCGTTAGTTCACATGCGCGGCCGCGATAGCGTCGTCCGGATTTGATTTTGACCTGGGCAGTTTGGCCAGTTGCCGGAAATAAATAGTCTTTTGCATAACAATTTTGGAAATCCGGGAAAGATACGCCCTCACTTAGGAAAAAGGAAAGTGGCGGAACGCTTTTTCCATGAGCTGAATATCAGTCTAACAGCAAAATTATGTTCAATAAGAACGGCTTCTCTCGCGGAACGGCGGATGTTGCACGGGCAAGACTTTTTAAACCACTTGCCACCCGACGAGCCGGTTGGTTGGCTGGACGATTCCAAGCAATTTATCCTCATGGCCGAGATCACAAAGAGCTACGAAGCCCGCGATGTTGAATCAAAATGGTATGCCGCCTGGCAGGAAGCCAAGTGCTTCGCCGGACGTGCTGCGTCTGGCCAGGAGACGTACACGGTCGTTATCCCGCCGCCGAACGTCACTGGCATTCTGCACATGGGCCACGTGCTCAACAACACGTTGCAAGACGCGCTCATCCGCCGCGCCCGGCTCGAAGGCAAGGCCGCTTGCTGGATTCCCGGAACCGATCATGCCGGTATCGCCACGCAGACAATGGTGGAAAAACATCTCAAAAAATCCGAAGGCAAAACCCGCCACGATCTCGGCCGCGATGAGTTCCTAAAACGCGTCTGGTCCTGGCGTCAGGAAAAGGGCGACATCATTCTCAATCAGCTCCGGCAGCTCGGCTGCAGCTGCGATTGGGACCGCACGCATTTCACCATGGACCTGGGCTACAGCCGCTCGGTGCTGACGGCGTTTGTTAAGCTTTACGAGCAGGGACTGATCTACCGTGGTAAGCGCATGGTCAACTGGTGCCCGGCATCACTCACAGCGCTCTCTGACGAGGAAGTCGAGATGCGCCCAACCAAGAGCCTGCTCTACAAACTGCGCTACGAACTCGTCGAACCGTCCACGACCAAAGACGCCGAGGGCAACACGATCCCGCTCACCCATCTTACCGTTGAAACGACGCGTCCCGAGACGATTCCGGCCGACGTTGCGCTCGCAGTTCATCCGACCGACGAACGTTACCAACACCTCATCGGCAAAAAGGTTTGGCGCCCGCTCGGCGAACGCGTGCAGATGCCGATCGTCGGCGACGCCGCGGTCGATCCGGTTTTCGCTGCTGGTGTGCTCAAGGTGACGCCTGCCCACGACAAAGTGGACTTCGAGATCGGCCAGCGCCACCACCTGCCGGTCATCGATTGCATCAATGCCAATGGCACGATGAACGAATTTGCCGGTACCGAACTAGCAGGTATGGACCGTTTCGCCGCGCGCAAAAAAGCTTCCGAGCTGCTCAAGGAAAACGGTTCGCTCGTCGAGGAAAAAACCTACGAGAACAACGTTGGCTACTCGCAGCGCGCTGGCGTTCCCATTGAGCCGCGTCTCACCCAACAATGGTGGCTCAAATACCCGCGCGTTGAGGAAGCCAAGTCCGTTGTGCGCGACGGCTTGATCAAGATGCATCCCGAACGCTGGTCGAAGGTTTATCTCAACTGGCTGG
>Ga0302321_100003372_pt1 | contig 13705 bp, 8 predicted proteins | sample Fen_T0_1_FD_202505 | JGI IMG/M metagenome (GOLD analysis project Ga0302321, IMG submission 202505) | Peat permafrost microbial communities from Stordalen Mire near Abisko, Sweden - Fen_T0_1 | ecosystem: Environmental > Terrestrial > Soil > Wetlands > Permafrost | place: Sweden: Abisko...
CACGCGCGGGTCCTGCGCTTCGGGGAGCACGATGCGCCGTTCGAGGCGGCGCGCCTTCTCGTGGAGCTCGAGGACGAGGTTCATGGTCATCGGTGAGCGAATCAGCCGGCCGGCGTCGCGTCGAGCACTTCCTGCGGCACATCCATCACCATGCGCAGCACGGCGAGCGCGTGTGTCTTGCCCTGCGCGTCGGTCTTGAGCGAAGCCGAGCCGCCGCCGCCGAGGGAATCCTGCAGGATGAAGTTGACGAGGCGCATGTTCTCGGCCTCGTAGCGCTTGACCGGGCCGTGGTTGATGATGCGCATGTGCTGGCGCACGCGCTCGGCGGTCAGCTCGCGCTTCAGGAAGCGGAACGCGACCTCGCTGCGCGCCATCACGCCGACGTTCGAGCCTTCGCCCTTGTCGCCGGAGCGCGCCATCGCGATGCGCGAGAGGGGGACGAGTGCCATCAGGAGCCTCCTGCGGTGACGACGGTGACCTTGTGCGCGATGCGCGGCTTCGTGACCAGCGCCGGCCAGAAACCGATGATCTCGGTCGCGTGCGGGCGGCCGCCGGCGAAGCCCGTGACGCCCGGAGGCCCGCTCGTCACGAGCGGCACGAGTTCGTAGCCGAAGCGCTCGATCTTCTCCTTGTCGCGGCCCTTCACGCCCAGGCGCAGCACGATCTCGGTCGAGTCGTGGCGCTCTGCGCTCTCGATGCCGGCGTGGCACACGTTGGCGCCGACGAACTCGACCAGCTTCTCCGCGTCGCTGAACTTGCAGCCGTCCATCTCGAGGCGTTTCCAGACGATCTCGGCGCAGAGCTTGGCCTTCGCGAGCGCGTCGGGGCCGCTGATCGTGAGCTGGCCGACGGCCTTCCAGCCGTCCTCGTAGCTGATCGAGACCTTGTAGGTCGGTGTCGGAGCCGCGCCCTTCACGCCGCGCACGCGCACACGGTCCTTGCCGTCCTGCTCGAGCGTGAAGCTCGTGAAGTCGGCGCTGCAGTCGGGGCCTAGGTAGGCCTTCGGGTCGCCCATCTCGTAGGCCAGCTGGTGCGTGACGGTCGCGAGATCGATCACGCCGCCCGTGCCGGCGTGCTTGGTGATCACGAACGTACCGTCCTTGTAGGCCTCGACGATCGGATAGCCGATGCGCGCCATGTCGGGCACGCGCTGCCAGTCCGTGAAGTTGCCGCCGGTGCACTGCGCGCCGCACTCGACGATGTGTCCCGCGACCGTGCCGGCCGCGAGCAGGTCGTAGTCCGTCTTCTTCCAGCCGTATTCGTGGATCAGCGGCCCGAGCACGAGGCCCGGGTCCGTGCCGCGGCCGGTGATCACGATCTGCGCGCCCTGATCGAGCGCCTCGGCGATCGGGAAGGCGCTCATGTAGACGTTGGCGCTCGTGACGCTGGCGCGCACCGTGCTGAGCGGCTTGCCCGTGTCCATGTTGGCGAGTGCCTCGCCCGAGGCCATCAGCTCATCGAGTTGCCCGAGCACGTCGTCGCCCTCGACGATGCCGACCTTGATGCCCTTGATGCCGTGCTTCTCGATCACGGCCAGCACGGCCTTCATGCAGGCCTGCGGGTTGACGCCGCCGGCGTTGGCCACGACGCGGATGTCCTTCTTCACGAGCTCGGGGAGCACGCGGTCGATCATCTTGACGAAGTCGGTCGCGTAGCCCGCGTCGGGCTTGCGCGCGCGCTGCTTCTGCATGATCGACATCGTCACTTCGGCGAGATAGTCGAGCGTCAGGTAGTCGAGCGGGCCCTCGCGCACGAGGCGGATCGGCCCGAGGAGCGAGTCGCCCCAGAATCCTTGGCCGTTGGCGATCAGGACGGGTTCGCGCTTCTTCATCGGGAGCGCAGAGGATAGCGAGCGCGGGGGCGCCGGTCATGCGGCGCCGGGCGTATCCTGGGGCCCGATGTCCGACGGCATGAAAGAGCTCGCCTGCCTCGCAATCCTGGTTGGATCGATCGCTTCCTGCCGCAGCGTTCCTGGAGCCACGGCATATTCAGCCCCGGTTGCGGCGGCAAGAGCGCAGGTCCCGAGCGACTTCGTGCTCACGCTGCAGCGCAGCGAGTGCTTCGGCGAGTGCCCCGCCTACAAGGTTTCTGTCGATAGAGCGGGCAACGTCGAGTTCCTGGGAACGAATTTCGTCGCCGTGAGCGGTCCTGCGCGCTGGCAGGTGCACCCTGAAATCGTCGCGCATTTGCAGAAGCTCTTTGAGCACGTGCGCTTCCTCGACCTCGAGTTCGATTGCCACTGCATCATCAGCGACGTCCCTACCCAGACTCTCACGCTGCTTGCAGGAGGCCGCGAGCGCACGATCGCGAATCGCTGGGGGTACGCGACCGGCTTCGTGTTCCTGATGGATGAGCGCGACCACCTCTCGCCGGACTACGACGTGCATGCATTGCTCGACTGGCTTGCCTACTGGATCGACACTGCGCTCGATACCGCGCCCTACGTGAGCGGCGGAAAGCCGCGCGGAGTCGAGTAGGTGCAGCCCTGAACAACTCAGGCGGGCTGAGTTGTTCCGGCCTCGGCCAGGCTGCGCATCTCGCGCGCGGCGTGAATCGTGGCCGGCGCCTGCCCCTGGCTCAGCACCGTCGGGCAGCCCTCGTAGACGCGGCCGGGCAGCAGGCGCTCGTGCTTCATCACCACGCTGTGCGGCGCGACCACGGCGCCCTCGCCGATCTCCGCGCCGTAGAACAGCACGGCGCCGCTGCCGACGTCGGCACCCGAGCGGATCGTGATGCGGTCGATCTTCAGCACGCGGTCCTCGAAGCTGTGCGCCTGGAAGAGCGCGTGCACCGTGACGTCGTCCTCGATGTGCAGCATGTCGGGATCGACGACGTGCGCGAAGCCGCCGGCGAGCACGCAGCGGCGGCCGATCCTGGCGCCCATGGCGCGCAGGTACCAGGGCAGGAAGAGCGTGCCTTCGAAGCTCGAGAGCACGTGGCGCGCCCAGGTCGACCAGAGTTCGTAGTGGTAGTCCCAGCGGCAGCACCAGAAGGACCAGAGCGCGTGCTCGCCGGGCTTGACGCGGCCGAGCAGGATCCACTTGAGCGCCAGCACGGCGAAGACCAGCACCGCGGCCGCGAACAGCCCCGCGAGTGCCACGCAGCCGATCGCCTCGAGCGCGCCGGTCGCGTGGCTCGCGCGCGCGGCGGCCCAGGAGGTGGTCGCGAACGCGAGCCACAGCGGCGGCACGGGCAAGAGGAAGCGCGCGAGCTCCCACACCAGGCGGTTCGCGAGACGCCACAGATTGGGCTTGTGCGTCAGTGAACGGTCGAAGCCCGTGTGCTTGTGACGCGGCAGCTCGAAGGGCGGGTGGCCGAACCAGGAGCTGCCGCCGTGCATCGTGCCGGTGTCGGGCACGGTGCAGACTCCGACGAGCACTTCCTCGGGCAGCTCCTGGCCCGAGAGGATCACGGCGTGGTTGCCGAGGAAGTCGCGCGCCGCAAGGCGCGTCAGCGTGACCGTGACCACGCTGCGGTGCAGTCGCGGGCCGCCGAGGTAGATGCCGTCGGCGAGGAAGCAGTCGTCGCCGATCTCGAGGCTCTCGGGCACGACATCGACGATCGTGCTGATCTCGCAGTTGCGGCCGACGCGCATGCCCGCCATGCGCAGCCAGACCGGCCAGAGCAGCGTGCCCGCGAGCCAGTCGCCGGCCGCCTGCAGCACCTCGGCCTTGAGCGCGAGGCGCACGTAGGCCGGATCGAAGCGGCTGATGCTGCCGAGCTTCACGCGTCCGAGCGCGCGCAGCGCGAGCGCGTCGAGCGCGAGGCCGAGCGGCAGCGAGAGGACGAGCGCGAGCGTGATCTCGAGCAGGCCGAAAGCCGACCAGGATCCGTCGAGCAGGGCCGCGCCGAGCGCGCTCGGAGCGCTGCCCGAGGCCCAGGCGATCCCGGCGAGCAGCACGATCAGCGGCAGCGGGAAGACGAGCGCATAGGCGCCGCGCGCGAGCACGAGCAGCAGCGCGTGCGCCACGGGCGAGAGCTCGCGCTTCGAAACGTGCGCGGCGCGCTCGGGAGCAAGGCCCGCGGGTGCCGCCGGAACTCCGTCCCAGCACTGGCCCTCGGGCACGCGGCAGCCGGCGGGCAGGTTCGAGAGCGCGCCGAGGAAGCTGCGCTCGCCGAGCGCCGAGTGCGCGCTCATGCCGGCGCGCACGTCGAGCGTGCTCTCGTTCCCGAGCGTCACCGGGCCGATCACGAGGCAGCCGCCGACGAGGTCGACGAGGCGCAGCGTGGCGTCCTGGCCGATCATGACGTCGTCGCCGATCGTGAGCAGGTCCCAGCCGCCCTCCGTGAGCACCACGCCGCGGTGGATGTGCACGCGCTTGCCGATGCGCGCCCCGAGCGCGCGCAGCGCCGCGTTCTCGAACTCGGTCGCCGCGATCAGGTTCCAGGGCACGAGGTGCGCCACCTGCTGCACGATCCAGTTGCGCAGGTAGAAGCCCGAGAGCACCGCGACGCGCTGCGGCCGGTAGCTGCCGATCAGGAGCTTCTTGGCGAGCACCAGCAGCGCGACGGTGGCCGGGATGCAGGCGATCCAGGCCGCGAAGGCGACGAGCGGGGCCAGCAGCAGTGCCGCCGGCAGTCCCACGGCTTGAACGCCGCGCGGCAGGAGCTCGAAGCCCGCCAGCCAGAGCAGCGCCGCGCCAGCGCACAGCTCGCCGGCGATGAAGAGTGCCTGCACGCTGCTCGCGAACACGAGTTGCGCGCTCGAGACGGGCTCGACGCGCGCCAGTGTGCCTGTGGGCGCGCGCGAGACCTCGCGCTCGCTCCCGACTTCCCTGGCGCGCCGCGCGAGCGCCGCGACCGTGCGTGCGGCGTAGAGATCGCGCACCGTGAGCGGAGCCGTGCGCGCATCGTCGCGCAAGAGCGAGACCGCGACCGCCGCGGCCAGCGAATCGCCGCCGAGGTCGAGGAAGAAGTCCTCGTCGATCGCGGGATCGCGCTGCAGGTCGAGCGCACTGCGGAAGAGCGCCGCGATGCGCGCCTCGAGCTCGTCGCGCGGGGCTTCTCCTCCGGCGGCTTCGCGCGCTTCGACTCCCAGCAGCGGCAGGGCCGAACGGTCGAGCTTGCCGCCCACGTTCATGGGCAGCGCCGCCAGCACGCCGAAGCGGCTCGGAACCATGTAGGCGGGGAAGGTCTCGCGCAACACGCCCTCGAGCGCGTCGATGCGCACCTCCTCCGCGCTCCCCGCCGGCACGATGAAGGCGACGAGCAGCGCGCCGCGTCCAGTCTGCTGCAGCGCGCAGGCCGCCGCGCGCACACCGGGCTGGGCCGCGAGCACGGACTCGATCGCGCCGAGTTCGATGCGGTGGCCGCGCAGCTTGACCTGCGCGTCGATGCGGCCGTGGTAGGAGATCAGGCCGTCCGGCTCGCGCCGCACGAGGTCGCCGGTGCGGTAGATGCGGCCGAACTGCGGGTGCACGGGGAACTTCTCCGCCGTGAGCTCGGGCCGGTTCAAGTAGCCGCGCGCGAGGCCCGCGCCGCTGATGCAGAGCTCGCCGCAAGCTCCGTTCTCGACCTCGCGCAGCTCCTCGTCGAGGATCCAGGCCTGGTTGCCGGGCACCGGCAGGCCGATCGTGATCGGCTGGCCCTCGCGGATGCGCGTGCGCACCACGGTCACGCTGCACTCGGTCGGTCCGTAGCCGTTCTCGAGCCAGCGCCCGCGCGCCCAGCGGTCCGCGACATCGCGCGGCAGGGCTTCGCCGCCGACATACAACAGGCGCAGGTCCGGCAGCTCGCGCTCGGGGTCGCGGCAGCCCATCGCGCGCAGCTGCGTCGGCGGGGGACAGAAGACGCTGATGCGCTCCTCGCAGAGCCAGGGCACGAGGTCCGGTCCGCGGCGCACGACCTCGTCGTCGAGCACGACCAGCGTCGCGCCACAGGCGAAGGCGAGCCAGCTCTCCTCGACCGCGGAGTCGTAGGCCGGCGAAGAACCCTGCGCGATGCGATCGCCAGGCTGCAGGCGGAAGCAATCGACGTCGGAGGCGACGAGGTTCGCGATGCCCGCGTGCTCGATCAGCACGCCCTTGGGCTTGCCCGTCGTGCCCGAGGTGTAGATCACGTAGGCCAGGCTCGCGGGCGAGAGCCAGGCCGGAGGATCACGGCGCTGCACGCGCGCGGGCGGCAGCGCGGCCGAGGCGTCGAGCTCGAGGATCGTCGCGACCGGGAAGCGCGCGCTGCGCGCACGCGCTGCACCCTCGGCATCCGTCACCAGCGCGACCGCGCGCGAGTCCTCGAGCAGGAAGGCGGCGTGCGCGTCGGGGAACGAGGCGTCGAGGCAGGTGTAGGCCCCGCCTGCCTTGAGGATCCCGAGCTGCGCCACGAAGAGCTCGAGCGTGTGGCGCGGCAGCAGGATCGCCACGACGCACTCCGAGTGCACGTGCTCGCGCAGTCGCTCGGCGAAGGCCTCGGCGCGCCGCTCGAACTCGGCATAGCCGAGGCTGCGGCGCGGACGCTCTGCATTGCCGGGGATCTCGAGCGCGAGGCGCTCGGGGTGCGCTCGGGCGCTGCGTTCGAAGAAAGCGTGCAGCAGGGACACGGTTGGCGCTACGGGATCCCTGTCGTACACGGCGAGGAACGTCCGGCTAGTCGGCCGACCGATCTAGGCGCCGGCGCAGGTGCGGGGCCAGGTTCGGACGCAAGCGCTCCTGTTCGGCGCGCGAGAGGCGGCCGAAGCCGCCGATCTTGCGTCCTCCACAGTGTCCGCAGCGGCACACGAAGGGGCTCGCCATGCGGTACTCGGTGGTGTTGTAGTCGAAGGTGATCTCTTCCCAGGCGGCGAGCGGTCGCACGGCGACCAGCACGCGGCCTTCCACGCGCGCGCTCGGCGCACAGGAGTGGTTCAGGAAACGCCACGGATAGGCCTCGAAAACACGCTCGAGATCGCTGCTCTCGCCGACCGGGATCTCGACGTGCTGCGCATCGTCGACTTGCACCGAGAAGCGCGAGGGGCGCCCGACGAGCTCGCCGTCGATGGTCAGGATCTCGTCGCCGGGCGCGAAAGCCTGCAGCGCGAGGATGTGCCACTCACCGTGCGCGAGCACGACGGACGTGCGCGTGCGCTTGTCGGTGGCGGGCGCCGTCGCGAAAAGTCGCGGGTGATCGGCTTCGCGCGATGCGCGATCAGGTGCCTTGCGTGCGATGCGTCGCGTCGAAGGGGCACGCGCAAGCGCCTGCTTGGTGGAGGTCCGTTGTGTCGTGCCCGAGGATCCGTTTGGGTTGCTCATCCGTGTCTACATATGGGGACTGTGACCTGGCTGATGAGCTCATGCTAACGCGAAGAGAGCCGATGACGAGAACGAATGTCGAGTCCTTTGAGATCATCTTGCAACTACTCGCGACGATCGAGCGCGTCCGGATCACCATGATCGAGCAACTTCGGAAGCTCGCTGACCATGGGGTCATGCTTCGCGAAGACCGCTCGCATGCGTTGCACGAAGAGGTAGAGATCGATCGATACGACGGGCATGTCGGCAAGCCCTAGCGTTGCTTCCAAGAGCTGCGTGCCCTTGGCCGCAAGGGAGCGAGCGCCACGGCCTTGACCATGCTGGAGCTTGAGACAGGCGGCCGCGCATTGAATGAGGCCCTGCAACAGGTTGGAGGCGCTCGTTCCCCGTTCGCAACCCAGCCAGCCTGCTTCCCAGGCTTCATGGGCTTCGAAGTAGCGGCCGGCATCGAAGAGCATGGCCCCCCGGCTCAAGCTCTCGTCGAAGCGGCTCACGGGTAGACTTCGAGCAGCAGGTCCTGGAAGGCCGCGGCACCGTTCTTGACGAAGATGCCGGCACTGCGCGGGACCGCACTGTCGAGCGGGATCATCCCGCTGACCGGTGCGCGGCCAGCGACGGTGATCTCGACCCTGCCGTCGGAATGGACGTGAGCCGCGAACTCCGGCTGCTCATCGGGGGCGACGGGCTTCTCGAGACGCAGGATAGACAGGCGCTTCGGGGTAGAGCCACCCTTGGCGGTCACGTGTACCGACCAGAGCCCGGCCTGCCCGCCGTCGTCGATGCCGGCCATGTACCAGTCGGCGCCTTCGCGACCGGCGATGACCAGGCCCCAGGCCGAGCCCAGCTCGATCTTGCCCGCACGCACGAGCTTGCCGCGCACCTCGTACTCGCCGCGCGCCTCGATCCCGCCGAGAAAGAAGCCGTTCATGCGCACGCTGACGAGCTCGGGGGCCGCGGCTGCCGGATCGAAGCGTTCGGGGGGGGCGCTGAAGACCGTCTTCCAGCGCCCGGCGGCTCCGCGCAGCTCGTGGATCGAGCCCAGCAGGCGACCCTGCGCGCGCGCGGCCTCGCGCAGGCGCGTGGCGCTCTCCGCGAGGTGATTCTCGTCCTTCAAGACGCCCGCCGCGAGCGCCGCGAAGGTATAGCCGCGCAGGACGAGCGGCGGGTCGCTCTTCTCGTACTCGGCGAGCAGCGCCGCGGCCGTGCGGCCGAGTTCGAGCGTGCGCGCGCGCGCCGTGCGCAGCGCGGCGTTCTTCGCGTCGAGCTTCTTGAGGCGCTTCTCGAACTCCGCGTAGCGCTTCTCGTCGAGCGTGAAGTGCCCCTCGTCGGCCAGGTCGAGCGCGCGCTGGTAGAGCGGCGCCGCCGCGGCCGGCCGGCCGAGGCGCTCGAGGATCTCGGCCTGCTGCACGACGAGCTCGCCATCGGGCTTGTCCTTGTCGATCGTGCTGCAGACGTACTCGGCGTGCGAGAGCGCGCGCGCGAGCAGCTCCTTCTCCGGCACGCGCGCCTGCTTGCCCTCCTTGGCGGCCGCATCGGCGGCGGCGAGTTCGCGCTGCATGCGTTCGAGGCGCAGCTTGCGCGCCCGGGAGTCGCTGCCGTTCAGCGTGCTGACCTCCTCCTGGATCCACTTCGACCAGTCGCGATCGAAATCGGCGAAGCTCTGCTCGCCGAGCGGGGAGTTCTTGCCCAGGAAGACCTGCTCGAAGACCTTCATCGGTTCGCCGCCGCGCTTGATCACCTCGCTGCGGTAGCGTGCGTACAGCGGCCGGTAGCAGTACTCGAGCGTGGCGGGGTCCTCGTACTGCTGCAGGAAGTACACCAGGCCCCAGCCGAAGGAGTAGTACTCGGCCGGGTAGGAGCCGGGCGAGTCGTAGGAGACGACGTCGGCGGCCGTGAGCTTGCGCTGCCCGAGCTGCGCAAGCAGCGGCTGCAGGCGCAGGCGCGCGGCCTCGGGCCAGAGCACGCGGTGGTCGGCCATGGCCACCGTGCCCTCGAAGAAGCTGGCCGTGCCCTCGTTGATCCAGGCCGGCACGAAGCCGCCGCTCGAAAGCAGCGACATGAACTGGTGGCTGGCTTCGTGGAAGAGCGTCTCGAGCATCCAGTCGAGCGAGCCCGACCCGTTGGTGCGCGAGTCGTAGCAGTGCACCGTGTTCTCGCCCGGCGACCACCAGCCCTCGGGCGCGGGACCGCCTTCCCAGCTCTTCAACATGTCCGCGCGGTCGGGGTGGATGCGGATCGTGGCCTTGGCGCTGCGTGCCTTCTTCTCGTTGCCCTCGAAGTAGACCTGCACGTAGAAGCCGTGCAGGTCGTCCATCAGGTCGGCCACGCGCTGGGCCGTCTCCGGTTCGAGGTTGGCCGAGAGCTTGTAGTACTTGCTCTCGAACTCGAAGAGCGGTCGGCTGCTGGCGGCGGGCTTCTCGCCGCCACCGTCGAGGTCGAGGCGTTCGAAGGCGGCGCGCGCCTTGCCGAGCAGCTCGCCGACCTTTTCGGCCGTCTTGCCGGTCGAGATCGGCGGCAGGCGCTCGAGCAGCTCGATCGCGCGCTGGTTGTGGCCCTGCTCGAGCAGCTCGGCCGCGCATTCGGCGAGCGTCGCGGAGAGCTTCTGGAAGAAGGCCTCGCGGCGCGTCGCGAGCGCGTCGGCGCGGTGCACGCCGGCGAGGGCGTTGCGCGCGGCTGCGTCCTGGCCCTCGAGGGCGAACCCCTGGGCCGCCTGTTCGTACCAGTGCGCCGACTCGTCGGGGCGCCCCAGGCTCGCAAGCGCGCGCGCGTAGAGTTCGCACAGCGCACCGTCGTTGCCGCCGCGACGCAAGCGCTCGGAAAGCAGGCGTGCGGCACCCTCGAAATCGTGCGCGGCGAAGAGCTCCTGTGCCTGGCGCGTCGCCTCCGCGCGAGGGTCGTCGCGCCCGCCCCCGGCAAAGGCCAGGGCGACGAGCAGGCCGGCCGGGAACGCGAACAGCGCTGCGCGGCGCGCTGCTCGGCTCCACATCCCGCCGGCCTCGACTGCGCTCACTCGATCGTGAGCTTGAGGGTCATGGTGCCCGAGAGCGTCATGCCCTGCTCGATCTCCATCTTCGTGCCCTGGACCTCGATGTTCATGCCGATGTCCATGCGCGCGCTCGAGGGCCCGGAGAACTCGAAGGAGTGGGCGTGGCCCGCCTCGATGTCCCAGAGCAGCTCGCCCTGGCCGGCGATCTCGAACTCGACGTCGACGCTCTTGGTTTCCATCGTCATGCCTTCGCGGGCCTGCTTCTCCATCGCGCCCTTGACGAGCTCGGTCAGGTCCTTCGAACCCTTGGCCTTCACGTCGAGCGAGATCACGGCATAGCTGTGGCCGCCGACCTCGCGCATGCCGGTGAACTTGGCCTTGGCCTTGCCGGTCATCGAGTCGCCGAGCCAGTCGGAGATCCCGCCCATGCCGCCCATGTCGCCCATGCCCATGGGGGACTCGGCGTCGGGCTTCTCCTCGGGCTTGATCTTCAGCTCGCCGCCGGGCGCGATCACGCCCGAGAGCTGGCCGACTTCGACATCCCACTCGTCGCCGACCTTGACCTCGTCCTTGGGCAGCAGCGCGCGCAAGTCCATGTCCTCGTGCAGGCCCTTGAGCAGTTCGGACTTCTCCTCGGCGGGATCGAAGGCGGTCTTGAAGTCCTTGGCTTCCTCGTCCCAGGTGAAGACCACGGTCTTGCCGGTGAGTTCGCTCTTGCCCGTGCCGCTTTTGTTCTGGGGCGTCGACGTGCCCATCATCTCGATCTTGGCGTCGACCTTCATCACCGTGCCGAGTTCGTCGAACTTGCGGCGCAGCACTGCGGGCGCGCCCTCGCGGACCTTGACGAACTCGTCGTTGACCACGACCTTCAGGCTCTGGTTCGTGGTCATCTCGACCTCCGGCTTCATCGGGCTCTCCTGCCCGTTCATCTTGAGCGAGAGGTCGTCGAGCGAGAACTCGGTCTTGTTCTCGAACGTGCGCGTGAGCTTGGTGCCCGCCGCGGGAGCGAAGCGCAGCTTCGTGATCGGCGCGTGGACCGCCGAAACCGCGGGGACGAACAGGAGGAGCGCGGCGAGGAGCAGGGTTTTCTTCATGGTGGTGGATGCGAGTCGGCGCCGGAAGGGTACCTGAACGCCTTCAAGGGGGGCTTCGAATCGCGGCCAGTATAGAGCCGCACCCGCAGCGGCCGGGAGGGCTTCACAGGATCCATACCCTCTGCCGCCGATCGTCAGGGGCAGAAGATCACGTTCAGGCCGTTGCTGGCGTTGAAGTTGGCACCGGCGGCGGCGGGGTCGCGATACCACAGGGCGAAGTTCCAAACCTCTCCGGCGTGGATCTGGCCCAGGGCGGGCAGGTTGTTGTAGTCGAGCGCGTAGAGCATGTCGCCGAAGTCATTCGAGACGACCGCCGGCAGGCGCGCGATCGGGCTCCCGACGCAGCGGTAGCCGTTCCCGAACGGCACCTGGGCCTGGTTCTGGCCGTAGTAGAAGAGGCCGGTCTTCTGCGGCGGGGCATCGAGCGCCACCAGCACGAAGTTGTTGAGCAAGATGTTGCGCGAGCCCGACCAGGACATGATCGCGCCGCCCGGTGAAAAGGAGTTCGGCGCCGCGATGCAGTAGCTCGTGGGCGTCGGGCAGGGCTGCGGCGCGCGTTCGACCCATAGCAGGCTGAAGTCGTCCACGTTCCAGCCGCCGAGCGCCGTCGTGGCGTCGGTCTGCAGGCTGAACTCGATCTGCACCGCGCTGTTGCCGTCCGCGAGGGCCGAGATGTCGAGCTCCTGCGAGGACCAGCTGTTCTCCGAGAGGTCCGAGCTCGGGTTGATCCAGACCTGCGTGCCGTTGACACGCACGCGCGCCTGGTCGGAGCCGGAGCCCTGCACCGAGAGCCAGCGCTTGAAGCGCAGCTTGACGCCCACGCCCGAGCTGCAGTTCACGACCGGCGAGCGCAGCCAATAGTCCGAGCTGCTCGAGTACGTGCCGTTCGCCGCGCCCGTGCCGAGGTCCGTGCCCCAGCAGCGCGCGGACAGGGCGCCGCCGACCGGATCGGACCAGGAGCTCCCGCCCGAACTGCCGCTCTTCCCGCTCGCGAAGCCGTGCTGCCAGTCGTCGGTCCCGCTCGTGAGGCCGTGCGTCCAGTTCTGGTCCGAGGGCGACTCGAAGTTGTTCTGGCTCAGCACGTGCACGTCGCCGACGTCGAAGTCGAGGAAGTCGACCCCGCTCGACTGCGGGTAGCTCGCGACCTGGTTCGCGCTGTCGCTCGCACTGACGTAGTACTCGACGTGCGCCGGCCCGATCTGGCCCGGGATGTCCGCCGTGTAGGCAGCCCCGGAAGTGTGGCTCATGGGCACGTTCTGCAGCGCGCCGCCGTCGACGCGGTAGACCAGCGTTGCGGCGAGGAGCGGCGGATTGGCGTTGGCCGTGATCGTGGCGTGGACCGTGTACGGACCGGCCTCGTAGGGCGTGTCGCCGAGCGCCGTGACGTCGACGATCGCGAGGTTCGGGATCGTGTAGCCCGGGAAGCCCTGGTCGCGGAAGCCGCCGTCGATCTGCGCGAAATGCGGCGTGCCGTTGCCGAGGTTGCCATCGTCGTCGTCGAGCGTCAGCCACTGCGTCTCGATCACCGAGCGGATCAGCGACTGGTTGTAGCTCTCCATCCAGGAGAGGAAGATCGTGTTGGCGATCAGGTCGCCCTGGGCGCCGCCGAAGGCCACGTTCAGGCGGTTGCGGATCTTCCAGGCGGCGCCCATCCAGACCTCGCCGTCGGCGTGCACCTCGCCGTAGCAGCCCGGATTGCCGTCGCCGCAGAACTGGCGCGTGTTGTTGCCCGTGCGCACGTAGCTGCCCGGTCCGCTCCAGTCCTGGCCGCACAGCGGCGTGTCCCAGACGTAGCAGGCCCAGACGTCGGCGTTGCCCTCGCCCATGCCATCGGATCCGTTGCCGGTGCCGTAGCGGTCGTTCATCCAGTGGCCGTGCTCGTGGCTCACGACGGTCGAGAATGCCGTGTTCACGCAGCCGCCGCCCGCGGCGAAGAAGTTGAGGCTCGAGCCGTCGTAGAAGGCATTGCAGGTGCTCCCCTGATTGACGTCGGCGTGCGCCACGAAGTCGGCCATCCCGTCGGAGGGGTTGACCATGCGTACCCAGTCGCGCAGCGCGTCCACCGAGCGGAAGGCGTTGGCCTGCGAGGTCACCGTCGCGCTCGCGGCGGGATTCATCAGCAGCGCGTTCGACTGGTTGGGCTGCAGCTGCGTGTTGAGCGAGTAGCTGGCTCCGCCGTTGTTGGTGAGCGCATTGAAGCTGCCGTTGTAGCTGACCGTCACCGAGAGCGGCGTGGTCACGCCCGGGAAGACGAAGTCGCCGTTGGCATCGGTCGTGACGGTTCCGGCGGAACTCGTCACACTCATGTACTTCATCGCCTGCGCCGTTTCGGGGTTCGAGCTCTCGTCGGGCAGCGTTCCCGGCGAGCACAGCGATTGAACGTTGCAGTAGACGTCGAAGTT
>Ga0302321_100003374_pt1 | contig 13702 bp, 10 predicted proteins | sample Fen_T0_1_FD_202505 | JGI IMG/M metagenome (GOLD analysis project Ga0302321, IMG submission 202505) | Peat permafrost microbial communities from Stordalen Mire near Abisko, Sweden - Fen_T0_1 | ecosystem: Environmental > Terrestrial > Soil > Wetlands > Permafrost | place: Sweden: Abisko...
CTGTCAGCAAAGTCGCCCTGCACCCACTCCAGATAGGCCAGGCGTGGACAGTAGGCGAACTCATTCAGCATCCGGGCTGGGATTAGGTCAGGAACTTCTGGTGCGTTGTTTGAATCGGGCATTACACCAGCGTAAGAGCAGCCATTGTCAGACGGGGACAATCAATCGCCGTGCTATTGTAGAAATCCTGGCGACCGTCACAATTCGCCATTGCAGCCGTAGCTGAACAAGTGCACAGTAATGGCTATGGTTGGCGTGGAAGAACTGGCACAGGAGATTGCAGGCATCTCGGCGCACGTCGATGCGGCGACCCATCGCCTACTCGAATGTATTCGGCAATTCGACGAGTGCGGCGGTTGGTTTCAGCAGGGCGCCGTGTCGTGTGCGCATTGGCTGGCCTGGCGGGTCGGCCTGGACACTGCGACCGCACGCGAGAAGGTCCGCGTGGCGCATGCCCTCGGCAGCCTACCCGCCATTGATGGTGCCTTGGCCGTCGGTAAGCTGTCCTATGCCAAGGTTCGTGCGCTTACCCGCGTGGCGACGCCACAGAATGAGGCACAACTGCTGGAGTTGGCCTTGGTGGCTACGGGTGCCCAGCTCGAGCGCCTGTGCCGCGGATACCGGACCGCCCAGTTCGCCGACGAGGTGCCATTGCCGGAAGCCCGCAGCGTGCGGCAGCGACCGTTGCCGGGAGGCATGGTCAAGCTAGAGATCGTCCTATCGCCCGACGAAGCGGATCTCGTCTTGCGGGCCATCGAGCGCGCCCGCGAATCTGACCGCGACACCGCACCTGGCAATGGAGACGTTTCCGCGGAAAGCCGGCCGTGCGCCAGCGAGGGTGACGACGATTCCAAGGACGCCGCTTGGCCCTCGCGCGCGGACGGCGCAGTCACCATGGCCGAGGCTTTCCTTGCAGGTCATCCCGCCACCGGCAACGGTGGCGAGCGTTTCCAGGTTATGGTCCATTTGGAAAAGGACATGCTTGGTGCCGACGGTGAATTTGCCGCCACCTTGGACGACGGCGCCCGCGTTTCCGCGGAAAGCCTTCGCCGGGTCGCATGCGATTGCGGCATCGTCGCGACCGCCAGTCAGGGGGCAGATCTGAACATCGGCCGCAGGACGCGCACCATTCCTCCTGCCATTCGCAGAGTCCTGATGCTGCGCGACCACGGCTGCGCCTTTCCAGGCTGCACCCACCACCGCTTCCTTCATGGCCATCACATCCAGCACTGGCTACACGGTGGCGAGACCAGCGTGGGGAACCTGGTCATGCTGTGTACCGTCCACCACCGGATGGTCCACGAGGGCGGCTGGTCCGTGGTTCGGACGGCAGAAGGTGAATTGAGGTTTGCATCGCCCGCCGGGGAACCCGTGGCAGCCGTGCCGTTGCGAGAGAGCGTCGAGCGAACGTTGACCTGGTTGCAGGAATGGGCCGAGGAGCGGGGCCTGGATCTAGGCCCCGACGCGAACCTGCCGCTATGGGATGGGACAAGGCCGGACTATGACTTGGCGGTGGCGGGGTTGATGGCGGGGTGAGGGGTGCCAATGCTACAATTCTCGGCATGGTCGACCGGCATATCGTAAGACAGGCAGTCCACAAGGGCGATGGACCGGACACTGCGGCTGTCCAGATTCCGCACGCCGAAATCGACCGCTTCTGCCGGGCAAACCAGATCAGTCGGCTGTCGCTCTTTGGCTCGGTCACGCGCGATGATTTTCACGAAGGTAGTGACGTGGACATGTTGGTCGAATTCCAACCGGGCGCCCGCATCGGCTACCTCGCCATGGCCCGCATGGCTCAGGAACTGTCCGCCATGCTCGGTCGCCCTGTCGACCTTCGTACCCCCGCCGAGCTGCACCCTTCTTTCCGCGACCAGGTGCTTGCCGAAGCCGTGACGGAATATGTCTCCGCGTGATGATTCGTTGAGAGTGGCCGACATGCTGGCTGCCGCGCGTGATGCCCTCACGTTCGTTGTCGGAAGAAAGGAGGGCGATCTGGCCGGCGACCGCAAGCTCACGCTCGCCCTCCTCAAATGTGTGGAGATCATAGGGGAAGCGGCCGCCCGCCTGGGACCGGAAGCCCGATCCAAGCATATCCACGTTCCGTGGGCTCACATCATCGGCATGCGAAATCGGCTGGTACACAACTACTTCGACGTCGACCTTTCCTTGCTGTGGACCACGGTGGTCGACGATCTGCCCGAGCTCGTCGCCATGCTGGATCCGAGGGACTGAAGGGGAGAGCGCCGGTAAGCAGGTTGTCGGGGCGGCAACGAAGAGGTCCAGGCCGAAGTGGGAAAAATAGCCAGGCAAATGGGACCCGTGACCTCGGTTGCGAGCCTGCATGAATAACCAGCATCTTGTGGAAGTCGGACTTAGCCGTGCCGACGAGAACGATCGCAGTGATGGAACAGCCTGGCCTGCGACGCAGGGCGATCCCCCGCGCCCTGATGGCGGGCCAAGGCAGTGGCCTTGTGAAGGACCACCGGGTCTTTGGGGCCGACGTGCTCTGCTCGGGACATTGCGGGATGGATCGCGTGGGTGCCGCAGGAGATGCTACTCGCTAGCCGGGAGATACGGCGACGAAGAGGCCGCCGCCCCGGTGCCGGCTCCGGCCCAGAATGATGGGCCCCGGTACGGCAGTGCTGAAGGTGAGACGCGCATTCGCCGTTAGGCCGGCGCCAGATATCCCTCGGAGGCCCCGGAAAACGATATCCGGTGCTGGTAAGCCGCGACGTCGGCATTCCTCGAGCAAGTCGGTTTGGAGAGCTTGGGTAGCGTCGGTCCCTTTCGGGTGACGAGTGACCAGATAGGGCGTCGCGCTCTCCCAGACTCGGGATGGTCGGAAGATCGGGTCGTCGCCAGCATCAACCACGCTCGGCTTGAGGGCCAACTTGCCCGCTCGGCCGGCGCGCAGCTCGCTGAGACCCACAAGCGCCTCGGCCAGGGTCTGAAGGTTCGAGATATCGTCACGATCAGGTCCACGACGCTCGAGCAAGTGCGGGGCGACAACGAGCAACCGCAATCTTTTGGGGTCGAAGATACAGCTTATGTGTGGCTGGTTTTCGCTGCGTGCGGGTGTGCCATCATCGTTGTGACCCGAGAAGAAGGGCGGGAGTGTATTTCGTCGTCCGATGACCTCCTGGACCCTCGCCATTACAGCGCGACGAAGAGCACGGGAGATCTCGTCGTGGGCTTCCGCTGACGTGAGACCGTCCGTGATCTCGAACGCGAATACGCCTTCGACTGCCGGGACTGGTTGCATGACGCCGAGACCGAGGAATCGGCCGTTGCCGATCACCAGGGGGCCATTGATGGGCTCTTCGAAGGCAATCTCCGCGTGCCAGAGCTGCTCCTTGGAAAAGCGCGTTCCCGGTGCGAATCGCTCGGCCCGCTCGCCGTTGCCGGTGAATGGTTCCCGTTGAACTCTCACGGAATGAACGTGGCCTCGGACATCAGCGTGGCGAAGCGCCTGTACGATGGCGGCGGCGGCGCGGGCGTTCTCCTCGGCGCGTTCGTTGCCAGCCTTCGCCTCGGCGAGTCGACCGGTCGGCTCGATTCTGCGACGACCAGCCGTGGCTGGCAGCGCAATAGGGGTGACCGTTCGCCACAAGCGGCGCCCCGGCGGTTGTCCAATGTAGCGGGACAGCATTCCTTCGTCATCGGTGCGGACGAGCAGGACTCCCGAGACTTCGCCGGTTTGAGGATCAACCAGTTCGTCGATGCCCAGCCCAGAGAATGCCCAGTGCACGTCATCGCCACGAAGGGGACAGTCGGCAGGAACCTCGACCACGATCCTGCGTATTCCGCGATCGGCGTGAGCATGCCCGATCGACGGCAGGGGCACGATACGAACGCGTGCGGAGGTCGGGCCGGTGTCGCTACCATTGGCCTTGCGGCCGATCAGCGAGGCTTCAACATGCGTGACTTGGTGGGGCATGTGTTTGCGCAGGCGGTCGGCGGCCAGATCTCGCACTTTTGATACCAGGGCAGAGGCCATCGCCAGGGTCCAGCAGGCAAAGCTGGTGTCCGAGTCCGACTTGCGGAGGTCGTAGACCCGCCGATCGGATTTCGCCTCGTAGACGACCTGGGCGAAGCTGGCCTTCGGTGGCTGTGTGAAGGTACGTTTGGTATTCTTGCCGGTCCCTTCAACGGCGAATCGTCGAGAGTAAGCCTCGTAGCGACTTCGCAGGCTCTCAAGCGAGCCGAGGTATGGACAACGCAAGGTGATCCCGCGTCCTCCCTGCGAAGGACGAAGGACCCGTCCTGGGTAGGACGCCAGACGGGACTCGAACTCTGCCTCATCCAGGACCTCGCCCCAGGCCCACGCCATGTCGACACCGCGGCCGAACTGGTACAGGCGCTCGGTAAGGGCGCAGATCACGCGTGGATATGGACTGCCACCTTTGTCAAAGGGCCACGCGAACAAGAAGGAAGTTGACTGGTTGAAGAACTGTGGGGCGACCGCCTTCTTGGAACGAATCTCCGCGATGTCGCGGGGATCGCCGCCGACGCTGTCGAGATCGTTGTTCGGGACGAAAATGTCGATACGTTGGCCAGGCCAGAAGCCGGGTAGTCCGATCACCGGTGGGGAGAGCCCCTCGAGCCACTTCAGAGCAGCGTACGTCTGGCTCTCGATCTCTGCTCCCGAGGCTGCCCCTGCGACGAGTGCTTGGAACAGCCGCCCAGGCGAGGGTGAGTCCTCCCCCGCGCCGTGATACCGACCGTCATGCTCGTGAACCTCAATGACAAGTCTTGCCAAACCAGCACCTCACTTGCCCGCCTTGGAGGAGGCTTCCTTCTTCTTGTCCGCTTTCTTGACATCTGCCTTGGCCAGGTCCTTCTGGAACTGTACCGACCGCTCGGCCGCCACTTCGAATGCCGTCGCCGCCGTTCCGGCATACGCGAACGCGGTGTCGTGGGTGATCGCGACGGTCTCACGGGCACCGTTGCGGGAGATCGCCTGCCAACTTGCGGGTACCTTGGAGTCTGCGGGCACGAGAAGGCACCCCTCGCGGAGGAACCCGTCGCCTGGGTCGGTCGCGGCGACTAGAGCGAGACCTAGGACGTACTGGCACAGCTTGACACCCTGGTCGCCACGGTTGAGGCGCCTCAATGCCACCAGGTTGACCGTGACCTCTCGGACGATTGGGCCGCGGGCGATCACACCGCCGAGCGCTCTGGGAGCGGGAACATGGACAAAGCCACGCTTGGCCAGGGGGCTCTTGGGATCTCCTTCCTGTTTCGCCTTCTCCTCGTCGGTGAACACGGCAAGCTCAGCGTAGTCCACCGGCGGATTGTACTGGGCTGATCTGGTCAGCACCTCAACGTTCCAGGCACGCACGACGGAATGGACGATCCGAGGCAGCTTTGCCGATGTTTCGCGCGAGTCCCAGACACCGAAAGCCAGAGAGGTTGGGGAAAGCTTCGCGATTTGCGTGGCATCCCCGTTGTTCAGAAATGCCCTGAATGCCTTGGTGGCCTCGTCTGCCAGCTCGGTACATCGGACAATCGCGTCACCGAGCCGATGGCCAACGTCGAGGATTGAGACGCTATTTCCGTCGCTGATCGTAATCGTGATCTGTGGAACGAGGGCGGAGAGGCGGTTGGTTTGACCTTCCGGTGCTTTCTTGAAGATGGGCTCCATTCGGTTGGCCTGAGAGCCCACGCTGTCGATGGTGGCGACCTTTGTGCCATCCGAGAGGGTGTCAACGTTGTAGCCGACGTCGGCGTAGGTCGGAGGGAAGATGACGCCCCCTTCACCGCCGACGGGAAGGAGTGGTTGCCTCATGTGCAGCGCCACTGGCCCCGTCAGGTCCGTCGCCCACGTGTCGTAGATTTTCTTGGTCTCGTCGGTGATTTTGGCTTCTTCATCGTTCGTCATCGGTGTCTCTCCTCGTTGACAATGGTAATGGCACGCGCTTGGCCCTCTTGTCCTGGCCAACCCAGGCCCATTCGGAACACTCGGCGTGGAAATGGCAACTCGGCACAGCCTAGTCCGGCGCGGAGGAGCGACGCAGAATACATCGGGGACCCCACCGAATGGCTTTGCCCATCGATCTGGCCAAGAACCTGATAGCGATACTCGAGTCTGTGGACCTTCATCGGACGAGCATTCGTCAGCCCAAGGGCGGCGAGAACCTCTACGAGCGGGAAGCCAACCGCGGTCATCTTGCTATGTCTGTTGAGCGAGAAACCCGCGTCGATGGGGATGTAGTCACGGCGCCAATCAAGACGAAGGTTGCTGCTCTGAGGCGCGGCGAGTGCGAAGGGGGAGGACGTCACGTCCGCACATTTTCCGCGGACAAGGTCTAGTGCGTCTCTGACGATTGCCGCGCCTGGATACCCCCCGGCGCCCGCCCAGAACTTGACGGCGTCGCGCCGCGTCCTCGTGCCCTCCTCGCACCAGTGGTCAATTACCAACGAAATCCCTTCCTTCGTTGAGACGAGTTTGGCGGGCATGGTTGCAGGGCTGTCAGGATCCGGACAAGGGAATGCTGAATCTGGTTCCAGCCTCTCGGTAGGCACATTCCACTTCTCTGTGTCGTTCTTCGATCCACAAGGGGCAATCGATTCGACCCGCGCCGACTCCAGAAAGCCAAGCACCCTGCTTACGGGGTCTTTCTCGCCGCGCGCACGCAGGTGGAAGCGGACGTTAGATTCTTCGGCCCAGTCAAAGCTGCCCTCCGCATCTCCGAGGAGAACGTCGGCAGCCTCCAGAAAGCCGAGACAGGCGAAGACCTGGCCTGGGTTGAGGAGATCAACTGGGATCGATGCTTGGGCCATCACGGCTTCTCCTGACGCTCGTCGTTTTCGCGGGATGCCTGCTGGTCGGCTGCACGGAGTAGCGCTTCCCACCAAGCGAGCCCCCATGGGCCCCAGTCCTTCTGCAAGCGCACAAACCTTAGGGCGATGTCGCGAGCGCGCTCCTCGAGCTTCGAGGGAGGGGAGCTGTCGCAGCCGCTGGTGCCGATCACCGGACGGGCGAAGCCGTGATGGGCGGCGATAAGGTGAAGGGTGAGCTCCCGCAGTTCTTCGGGCAGCTTGGCCGCTTCCAACTCCGTTGTGGCGGCTGGCAGGGAACCAAGCTCGTGGCGGTAGCCATCGAGCAGCGCAAAATTCACCGGCCCCTTGGTCTTGCCATAGATACCATCGGACCTGGCCCTGAAAGCCCGCTGCCACAGTGCCTCCTTCTTGCCGTCGTCGTGCAGTCTGGCAGCGACAGCGAGAACTGCCGGGTATGGCTCCGGCAGACCGAGATCACGGGCGATCTTCAGAGCCCTCCTTTCGACCATCGCGGTGTGATCGACAAGAAGCTGAGGTTTGCTCTGTGCGCGATCCTCCTCGGTGGCTGCATCGTGGCGCCGCTTATCGATGATGAGCCAGGAGGTCGGCTCGCCGTCGGCCGAGATCTCGGTTGCAAAGCGTCGGCGTTCGTGCCAGTCCCTCTCCACCACCGACTCTGCCCCGGCCGCCACGCACCTCACTCGGAATCGAACGGCGTCCCACGGGACGCCACCGTCGGAGGTGAGTGGTTGCCCGTCGATATAGTCGTCCAGTAGACCAGTATCCGCCAAACCAGCGAGCCGCCGGTCGACCACGACAGTTGAGCCTGGGAGCAGTCGCTCCAGGATTATTCTCCTGCGACTGTCGGCCCTCTTGTCCGGAAGCGGTGCCAAATTTCTTAGGTGCAGACCTTGGTGCATACCTTTGCGGAGGTCGCCCGCGGGCGAGAGCACGAACGCAACCGGGTCACGATCCGATAGTTCATTTCCACCGTCGCTCGCTCCTTGGTCAACCTTCTCACCGTCCGTGATCGGATCTGTCGCATCGTACTGCGCGTCCGAATCCTCGAGGTCGGCCTCGTCGTCACTCGCAGAGGATGGCTCGTGCTCTTCGACGGCGTTCGTATCGCGGCCTCCTTCCTGTGTCTTCGCCTTGGCTCGCGCTTCCAGCCACTCGATCACCCGGTATGTCTCGGTCTCCAATGTTTCGCTCGCATGCGGTGGAGCAGCCTCGAAGAAGGCCTCGATCTCGCCGTCCTTGACCTTGCCGCGAGGCCGGACGGGCAAGAACCGCCGCCAAACGATGGTGGTCTGGGGCGTGTCATCGGTCCAGCCTCGCAGCCAGGGATCGATAGCAGGTCGTCCGGTGTGCTCTTTGAGGGACGTCATGGACCAGGCGTCGACGAGAGGACGGGTGAGGGCCGGATAGAGCGGTGCCGGCGTGGAGGCTTTGAGAAGGACCTGGGATATGTCCTTGTCAACTTCGCCCCGGAGCTTGAGCTTTCGAATTGCGCCAGGGCTAGCGTCCCTAGCATCCTCGGTTTCTGGGAGCTTTCCCAGCGGTTCGAGCCACGATCTGGCAGACGCGATCTCGGTCTCGTACTTGATAACAGCCTTCTTCTCCTTTTCGTCACGCTGGTCGACGGGCTTGGCGAGAGCTTTCTCCACGTTCTTCGGTAGTTTGCGTTCTGGCTCGCGGACCACCACGATGGCCGCATTCCCGTTGCCTCGACGATTCACACGCCCGAGCCGCTGTACCATCCGTTCCCATGGGACCAGGTCCGAGACCATATGTTCGGCGTCCAGGTCGACGCCGACCTCTGCCGCAGAGGTGGCGATCAGGAATGTGGGCTTGTCCGGCGGCGCTGCGGTCCCAGCGACGAACCCCATCTCGCGGAGTCTCGCCGCTGCCTTCTCCCGTTCGAATACACGGCGGCCACCGACGAATAGCTCCAAGTCGATGGCCACCTTTGCTCGACCGGTCTTCTTGTCGCCCTTGGCAAGGCCTTCGACTTCCTCGAACGTTTGCTCGGCCACCTCTCGCTTGTGGCAGAAGACGATGCAGCGGAGCGGTGTCGCTCCGTTCTCGGTTAGCTTCCACGCCTCCTTGGCAAGAACGCCGGCCAGCTGCCAGCCCTCCGGATCGCTCGGCGGTGGGAGGACCGTCAGTCGCTTCTTGGCGCCGAGGCGCTTCTTGACCTCCTCATGTTGCAGATCCCTCTCCGTGAGGCCATGGCACCTCGCGGTCGAGCCACGCCCGGTCGCTGACAGGGTTAGCAGCCTGAACCTCGGCACGAGGGCCTGCCTGTCCGTAGCGCGGGGACCGAAGGTGACCTCGCCCTGGTCGATGGCCGCGAGAAGGTGCTCGAACGGAGGGACCAGATGCGCTTCGTCGAGAAGGACCAGGCTGTCCGCTCCGAGCAGGCCAGCATGGTACGGCCGCATCTTTCGAGATACGCCGTAGCCCTCGAAGAGTAGACGCGAGCCGACCATGTCGACCGTGCCGACGATGATGGCGAGCGAGGCGGGATCTTCGAGCCATTCCCGATTGTCGACGTGTTGACCACGTAGGGTGGAAATCGGCAGCGAACGGCCATCCCTGAGCCCAAGTGCTTGCCGAACCTGTGGATCACCGTCGATGCCTTTCCGCAGGCTCTCGGCAACATCCGTCGCTTGATCCACGACGGCGCGCCGGTCCACTACGTAGACCAGCCTCCGCGGCAGCGGCGCACCTGCCGCCCGGGCCAACAGCCAAATCGCCATCACCGCCGTCTTGCCCAGGCCCGTCGGGATGTCGCAGCCTGACGGGAGGTCGTTCGTCATGAACCGCACGAACAGCCGCTCCTGCCAGGGCATGGGCGAGAAGCCCATCAGGGCCGAGAACTTCTTGTGGAAATATCCGAGCTCGGCATGTTCTGGTTGGTCCGACATGGTTTTTCCTCAGCCGGTCTTTGAGTTCCCCACCATCCTGCGCCTACCCATTGTCAGTTCTGGCCAATCTGTTTTCGCGGTACCCCTCCGCGCCCGCCCGCAGCTTCGCGGCCACGCTCTCGCGCAGCTCTCGTGGCTCCAGCACCTGCGCGGCTCCGCCGTAGCTCAGAACCCACCTCTCCACCTCCGCCAGCCCTGCGACCTCCCCACTCAGGACGACACCGCCGCGCTCGCTTTCCACCGCTTGATTCGCCAGCCAGCGGCGCTCGCGGATTTCTTCGGCGACTTCGGGGGCGAACCAGATGCGTACGGGCAGGACGCGCTCGCTTCGCCACACGCGGAAGGCCTTGTTCAGGGCGGCTCTACTTCTTGTTTCTGCCCGGGCCGGGAAGGTTTGGGTGGTGGGCGAGACGGCTAGGAAGCGGTGGACGGCGAAGACTCGGATGTCGGAGCGCAGGCGGCAGTAGCCGATGAGGTACAGGGTTTCGAGGCCGGGATCCCAGTGTAGCTGGCCGGGCTCGATCACGCGGCTGGTGGTTTGTCGGGTCGAGGCGGCTCGGTAGCGGGTCTGAACGGCGATGCGATCGCGGGTGGCGCGCTCCAGGGTCTCGACGATCTTGGCGTGGCGACCGTAATCGATGGGGCGCCATTCGCGGGTGCTGAGCCAAGGGGCGCTGTCGATGGGGAACAGGGCGGTCTGGCCGCCGGAGCTGGTGGCGATGCGGTGCCACAGTTTGTCCAGGGCTTTGCCAAGTGATGTGTGCTTCCAGCCCGCGGCTTGCTCGCGGGCGAGGAAGAGGGCCAGACGCTCGTCGGCGCTGGGCGCGCCGGAGATGGGGGGAACCGTGGCATCCATCCGGTAGAGACCGCTCTCGCATCGGATGGGAAAACCCGCAGCTTCGAGGACTTCGATGTCACGGTAGAGGTTCCGCAACCTCCAGTTGTGCTTCTCTGCCAGTGCCTTCAGGGCGACGCCTCGCCGGGTCTGTAGAAGTGCCTGCTTCAACAGCTCCAGACGAACGGAACGATCGTTTCTGGCCAAGGCACGGCGGATTGTATCGGATATCTGGAGAGCTTGGTCCGGAATCTGAATGGGGTTTGACGAGATGCAACTTTCCCCTTGACCACACCCGCCCACCCGCGGTTTTCGGGCGGTTCGCATCGTGCAGGGCCGCTATTGCGACCTTGCTCAAGCACATCCAAACGTGGGCGCCACTGCTGAAGCGCGATGTGCCGGGCTTCGACGGATCGACGTATGGCGACCAGCCGCAGGTCCCTGATGATGTGATTGAAGACGGCGAACGAATGGCCAGCGTGGCGGACGAATTCCGCGACACCAAGGGCAACCCGCTCGTGTGCGGCCAGGGAACGTGCGGTTGGGGACCAATCCCAAAGCCGGCGCCACCACCCGCGACCGGGCATGGGGACACCGGCGATTCTCACCCGCGTAGGCTAGACTTCGTCCCTCTTACGCGCGCAATCCACGAAAGGCTTGTTTAATGGCTGTGTATTCTCGAATCGCATTTGTGTCACTTCTGGCGACCACTGTGGCGATTGGCTGGGCTTGGGCGGACGAGGCGCTGGTGCACACGCCGGGCATGGGGCACACGCCGGGTATCGACTGCCCGCTGGCGAAGCAGGGCGTTCATCCGGCGGATCTGCGACCGTTCAAGGATGTCGAGAAGTACGTGGCGTTTCTGGAACGGGCCGACCGGGCCAAGTGGCAAAAGCCGGATGAGGTGGTGGCGGCGGTTGGGCTTGCGGGCGACGAGACGGTGGCGGACGTGGGCGCGGGGTCGGGCTACTTCAGCTTCCGCTTCGCCAAGGCGGTTCCGCGCGGCAAGGTGGTGGCCATCGACATTCAGCCCGAGATGGTCCGGCACATCCACCACAAGGCGATGACGGAAAATGTATCGAACGTCGAGGCGGTGCTGGGCAAGGCGGAGGATCCCGGAGTTCCCGACGGCGCCAACGTGGTGTTCGTGTGCGACGTTCTTCATCACGTGCCCGATCCCTCGGCTTGGCTTGGCAAGATGGCGGGCGAGATGAAATCGGGCGTGCGGCTGGTGCTGATCGAATTCAAACAGGGCAAGCTGCCGCAGGGACCGCCGGAGAAGCTGAAGATCCCACGGGCGAAGTTGCTGGCGATGGCAACCCTGGCGGGTCTGGTGCTGGACTCTGAGCAGCCGAAGCTTCTGCCGTACCAAACGTTCCTGGTCTTCCGAAAGCCGTAGCGGGGAAAAACCATGCATGGCGAATAATGCGGGCTAGATTCTGCGCATGGCAAACATCACCGTGGGCTTTGGGGGCGTGCTGGTCTTGCTGGGGATCATCGGCTACGTCAGTACGGGGGCGCACAGCCCGACAGCGTTGATCCCGGCGGTCATCGGCATCGTGCTGGTGGTCATGGGACTATTGGCGCGCAAAGCAAGCCTGCGCATGCATGCGATGCATGGCGCGGCGCTGGCGGGCTTGATCGGTTTCGCCGGTTCGGTTGGCGGCATTCCTCCATTCGTGCGGATGCTGGCGGGTCAGACTATCAACCGTCCCGCAGCGGCCATCGCGCGTTCGATCATGGCGGTGCTTTGCCTGGCCTTTGTCGCGTTGACCGTGCGGTCGTTCGTCGTGGCTCGGTTGGCGAGACGGAAGGCGTAGCCGCGGCCGCGACCAGGGGTCTCGGAACAAGGTCTCAGAACTCGGCCCGCAGGCCCAGGATGGGATAGATGGGCAGGGCGTTGGTGGTCTTGGTCTTGCGGTAGTCGAAGTTGTAGTCGGGCGCGTCCACGTTGGTTCGGTTGGTGACGTTCTGCACGTCGAGGTAGGCATTGAGCAGGAAGCTGTTGAATACCCACTTCTTGTCGATGCGCAGATCCCACTGGGCGAACATGGGATTGCGGGCCGAGTACTTGGGGCCGTAGGTCGGCTTGTAGATGCCAGCGTCCATGTCCAGTACGGCGCCGGTAACGGGCGTGTTGGGATTGCCGCTGATCAGTCGGAAGCGCGAGCTGACTTGCCAGTTGTGCCCGAAGCGCCACATCCCCACCGCGGTCAGAATGTGGGTCTGGTCGTACTGGAACAATCGATAGTCCGCCACGCCCGAATCACGGCGCTGGGAGCGCGACAGCGTGTACGCCACCCAACCCGAGAGTCGATGGATGGGCTCTCGGCGTAGCACCAGCTCCATGCCCATCACCCGGCCTTCGCCGTGGTTGTCGAGGCGGAGGGGAATCTCGCGTCCGTCTTCGATCCGCGTGGCCGAGGTCTCGCTGACCAGATGATCGAGTGCCTTGTAGAAGCCGGTGACGTCGACCGAAACGCCCAACGATGGTTTGAGCTCGAAGCCGGCGGCGTAGTGGATGGCGCGCTCGGTTTTGAGCAGTGGATTGCCGAAGGACTGGTTGCTCTCTGCGACGGCGGGCTCTTGGTGGTAGACGCCGACCGCGCCTTTGACGGTCAGAAGGTCGCTGACCGTGTAGCGCGCCGACAGCCGTGGCGCGACCGTGGTGTCCTTCACCTTCGAGTAGTGGTCGAAGCGAAGACTCGGGAGCAGGAGCAGCTTCGGCGTTGGCTGGACTTCCAGTCCGGCAAACGCGCCCGGCAGCCAGTGGTATTCATCGACCACCGCCTCGAAGGTCTGGGTGAGGTCGACGTCCGATTGGTCCGTGCCTTCCCGCGACGGCATGGGCATGCGCACGGTGGCGATCCAGTGCTGTAGGACCCCGTCCGCGCCGGTGACCAAGGTGAAGGCATCGGACAGGCGCACGCGGGCCGTGTCGCGCAGCTGGACGGAATCCATGTGCAAGTGTTCGACGTATTGGCCGACCACCTCGTCCACCCCATCGCGCCCCAGCGACAGCCGGAGCGTGTTCTCGAAGTGCTCGCCCGGGACATAGCGGTAGCTGCCCATCACCCGACCGAACCCCATGCTGTTGCTCAGGCGATTCCCGCTGACCTCGGCGCCCAGCGATCCGGCGTTCTTGAACACC
>Ga0302321_100003376_pt1 | contig 13694 bp, 15 predicted proteins | sample Fen_T0_1_FD_202505 | JGI IMG/M metagenome (GOLD analysis project Ga0302321, IMG submission 202505) | Peat permafrost microbial communities from Stordalen Mire near Abisko, Sweden - Fen_T0_1 | ecosystem: Environmental > Terrestrial > Soil > Wetlands > Permafrost | place: Sweden: Abisko...
GGATCCGGGAGGGCACTGCGGGGCGACTCAAGAATCCAGCGCGGCCGACCTGCCCCCGCACATCGACACTTCGGATAAGCCACTTCCCGGACCCGCGCACCCGACGCTACGCCCACCCGTCCACCGCAGAAAGCCTCAACGATCCCGAGTTCCGATACCCGCCCCTTGACACAGAGGGGAGCCAGACCAGCGCGGACAGCGGCATGTGAGTGCGTCTTGTCATCACTCCCGAGGCGGCCGTTCCAGATGCTTGCCAGCACAGGGTGCGCTACGCACCTAGGAGAGGAACACATGGCCGATGGCGAGAACCAGGGCTCCGAAGGAACCCACCGCCAGGAAGAACCAGCCCTGTGCTGTCCGTAGGTAATACATGTACCTGTCCGGGGCCACTGCATGCTCGACCCTGTCGAGCATCGTGAAGAACCTGAAGAGGTGGTGGAACTCCTCGCGTGACGTGCGCGGGAGGAACTCGGCGTCCTTGTCGGCCTCCGCCATGGAGTCCCACATCCTGAACACCGTGCCAAGGAACACAAACGTCGTGGACCCGAGCAGGATCACATCGCGTATCACGGTGATGCGAAAGGTCGGCCCAGCATCAGAACAGTCTCCAGCGCGCGACGGCTAGGCCCAGACAGGTTCAATGGAACCATCCATAGCCCTCTCCCGGCTTCTTCCTCGGGCGTAGCGAGTCTCCCAGTTCCTTCCTAGTGGCGTGTTTCGAGAATCTGCCCTTGCGCCGCGCGGCGACGGGGACTTGAAGGGTCCGGTTCTGCCGCGGATAGTGCGCCGAGCCCCGGAAGACCACCCAGAACGCGAACGCGTTGACGAGTGCGCAGACCGCCAAGGTCGCCAGCATCCACACGCCGTGGGCGGTCAGCACGACCACGCTAAGAGGCAGCGTGGCCACGAAGGCGAGGCCCATCATCAAGACATCGCCCCCATTGCCCTTCGGGCGTGAGCTGATGATCGCTAACACCGTCACGGCAAGGTAGACGCACGCCCAGGCTCCGGCGACTCGTCCACTCTCGTATTCACTGGGCGACAAGAAACGCTTGAGTTTGCCCACCGTCGCCATGACCGTCTCCTCCCCCTGAGGGGCTACCAAGCCTACGCCGCGGGGCGAACAGCCGCGAGACCTGCGCCCCCGCTCATCGGCATGTGAGTACGTCGGACAGCGGCATAGGAGTGCGTTTCTCCATCTGCACGATTCGTATCCGTACCCGGTCAGCCGCGGGGTGGGTACGGGAGAGTCGTGTGGCGGATCAGGGGAGGTGGGTGTAGCAGATCGGCAGGGGTCCGGCGAGGGCTTCGCTCCAGTTGTGGGGTGTGATGAAGCAGCCGTGCGCGACGTAGTGGCCGTGGCTGTGGCTGTGGCTGTGGCTGTGGGCGGTGCCGGCGGGGACGGCGGGGCCGGTGGGGTGGTCGGCGCGTCCGGGCATGGCAGAGGCGCTGCCGAGCGTGAGGGCCAGCAGGCTGCCGACCAGTCCGGTAGCTGCGGCGGCGGAGAGGGTGCGATGGTGGTTGATCTGTGAGGTGGGGCGATGGACGCTCGTCCTGGTCATGAGGTTTCCCTTGTTCGGTGGCCGGGAGTGCGGCCTGGAGAACACTCACGCTGGCGCTAAGACCCGTCCGCCACATGGGGAGGATTCCTAGTCCTGAGCGACCAGCCCGCGGACGATCCTGAGCCGTCCAAGTCAACCGCCACTGACTTGGCGCTGGACCCGGCGTGGTCTCGCCCGCCCGGGCAACCCGACCCCCGGGGCGGTTCGAATGCGGGCGCGCTGGCTCCATCTGGTTGGACGGGTGACCGGCCGCTGCAATCTCGGTCGCCAGGGCGATCGGAGACGCCTACGATGGTGACCTCGGGGTCTTCGCACTCTCCACGCCTAGGGCGGTGGACCACATGCCCGTGCCGAGCGCTGCGTCTTCTCTGCTGCTGGGCCGCGACCGGGACATCGCGGAGTTGGACGAGGCGCTGGGGTTGGTGGCGCGGGGGATCCCGCAGGTGATGCTGGTGGGGGGCGACGCCGGGATCGGCAAGACCACGCTCGTGGCGGATCTCGAACGCCGGGCGGCCGAGCTGGGGTTCACCGTGGCGATGGGACACTGTCTCGACCTCGATGCGGGTATCTCGTTCGCCCCGGTGGTCGAGGCGGTGCGGTCGCTGCTCGGCGGTATCGACGACCTCCAGTCGCGGCCATCGGCACGGCGGATGCTCAGACTGCTGGACCCGGAGGCACCGCGTAGTCGGGAGGCGTTGCGTGTGTTGGACGACCTCACCGCGGCCGTCCTCGAGGCGGCTGCCGCCGGCCCGGTGCTGGTGGTGCTGGAGGACATGCACTGGGCGGACCGTTCGACCCAGGACTTCGCTGCCGCGCTGTCCAGGACCGCCCGTGGGGGACTGTTGCTGGTGCTCACCTTCCGCAGCGACGAGCTCCATCGCCGCCACCCGTTCCGCAAGACCTTGACCGAGATCAGCCGCACCGCCGGGTCCCGACGCATCGACCTCGTCGGGTTGGACCGCGACAGCATCGCCGGCATCGTCGCTGCCCACACCGACGGGCCGGCCGTCCCGTCGATGGTCGATTCCGTGCTGGCGCGGTCCGAGGGCAACCCGCTCTACGCCGAGGAGCTCCTGGCCGCCAATCAGGAAGGGGTCCCCGACCACCTCTCGGATCTGCTGTTGGGCCGCATCGACGCCCTCGATGAGGGTCCGCGAGCGCTGCTCCGTGTCGCCTCTGTCAACGGGACCCGGCTCGACACCGAGAACCTCGCCGAGCTGGCGGGACTTGACCTGGCCCAGATGGAGGGCTATCTGCGCGACGCTCTGGATGCCAACGTGCTGCGCCAGGCCGCCGGGGCCCTGGAGTTTCGGCATCCCTTGTTGCGTGAGGCGGCCTATGACGACCTGATGCCCGACGAACGGACCCGGATCCACGGCCGGCTGGCCGAGATCCTCCAAGCCGGGGTCGACGCCGAGCCCGATCCCGGGGTGGCGGCGCTGAGCCGGCTCGCCTTCCACTGGAACGCCGCCCGCGACCTGCCCCGGACCCTGGCGGCGTCGGTCCGGGCGGGGCTCGCGGCGAAGCGGCTGGGAGCCGCCGAGGCCATCACCCAGCTCGAACGCGCGCTGTCGGTGTGGGACCGGGTCCCAGACGCCGAGGCCGTGGCGGGCTACCCGCAGGCCGAGCTCGTCGTCCTCCTAGGTGAGTCGGCAGTCGAGCAGGACGACGGGGAGCGGTGGCTCACGCTGATCCGCACGGCGGTGGAGATGCTCGGGCCCGACCCCGACCGGCTGCTGGCCAGCCGCGTCTACTCCGCCTTGGTCCCCGCGCTCCGTCGGGGGGACGCGATCGGCAGGCCGGAGGCGATCCGGCTAGCCATCGAGTACGCCGGCGACTCCCCGACCGAGGAGCTGGCACGGGCCCTGAACGCCCGGTCGCTGTACCTGAACCGGCACGCGCACTTCGCCGCCAGTGCCGAAGCAGCACAAGGCGCCATCGACGCCGCCAGGATCGCAGGGTGCGTCGAAGCCGAAGTGGATGCCCTGTACCTCCGATCCCTCTCCCACTTCTACCTCGGCCACATCGGCGACGCACTCGCGGGGATCGAACGGGCCGAGGCAAGGGGACGGGCAGCGGGCCGGGTCGGGCAGGTGCTCGGCGGGCTCTCCCTGCTCTACATGGAGGCCGGACAGGTCGATCGTGGCCACTCCACCGCGAGTGTGGGCTACGAGGAGGGCATGGCGCTGGGACTTCCGGTACAAGCGACCCTGTGCGGGAGCACGGCGCTGGTGGCGCTCCTGTGGCGCGGCCGCCTCGACGAGGCAGAACGGCGGCTCGCGGAGCTCGAGGAGATCGGACTGACCGCAGCCAGCGGCCGCTGGCACCCGCCGCGGGCGGAGCTGCTGCTGGCACGAGGTGACACGGAGGCCGCGACCCCGCTGGTTCACCAGACCGTCGCATTTGCGCACGACGTAGGGCGGTACCGGTGGGACACCGAGGTCCTGACCGAGCTGGAGCTCGCGGCGATGATCGACGATCGGCCCGGCGCGGTCGAGATCGCGAGGTCGTACCTGGCCCAGCTCGACGACTGTGATTCCCCGCTGACGTCGGCCGGGGCCGCCCGGATCGGCTTCCAGGCCCTCTGCGTGGGTCGATCGACGGCCGGGACCCAGGCCGACGAGCTGCACGAGTGGACGCTGCGTCAGTTGGTCCGGGCACGAGGCGGCCTCACCGACGAGTGGCGCTCGACGTACTACGGGGTCCAGCTCGCGCTGGCCGAGGCCTACGCCACCCGGTACGCCCGGGATCCTGCGGTCGCCCAGTTCCGAGAGGCGACGGCTCTGGCAGAGCCGTTCGGCGCCTACTTCGCCCTCGAACCCCGCCTGAACCTGGCCACCGAGCTCCTCGCCCACGGCGGCCGGGACGCGGGCCGCGAGCTGCTCATCGAGTGCTGGAGCATCGCCCACGACATGGGTGCCCACGACCTCGAGAATCGTGCCCTCCGCCTCGCCACCCGCACCCGCGTTCCCCTGCCCCAGCAAGCCTCATGTCCGGGACCGTTGAGCCGGCTCACACCTCGGGAACGCGAGGTCCTCGACCTCCTGGCGACCGGAGCCACGAACAAGACGATCGCGACCACCCTGTTCATCACCGAGAAGACCGCGAGCGTGCACGTCTCGAACCTCCTCGGCAAGCTCGGCGTCGCCAACCGCGGCGCGGCCGCCGCCCTTGCCCGAGACCTGGTCGGCTGACCGTCCGTCTCAACCACCCATGGCGGGGTTCCGCGGGAAACTCGGCCGTTGCCGCACTGGCCGACCTCTCTCGAAGGGTGGCTGGGTGGACAACGACACCAGCGAGCGCTCGGCGGTGCGGGCTCAGGCGGTGGTGACATGGGTGCTCCCCGAGGGCCTCCTCCCGCAGTGCAGTTCACTCACCTACTTCTCGGCACACGCGGCAGATCCGGAGGGGCCGCCTCCAACGCTATGCGCGGGCGGAAAGCCACGGCGCGAGAACCGGACATTCGCACGCCCGTGTGCGGGCTCGCGCCTCTATCCGGCGTCGCTGTTCAACGTCTTGTTCCGGGCACCGACCCGGGGAGCCGGCTGGCCGACCGTGACATCCAGAGCGCTACTACTGGGAAATCCAGATGTCCTTCCAGGTCGGCATCCCGATAGTGTTGTCGTCGAAGTCGCCCTGGATCTTGGATCCGTGGGCCTGGGCGATGCCGGCGTACCAGAGTGTGAACATCGGGAAGTACTTCTGGGCGATCTCCTTGTCGAGGTCGTTCCATCCCCCCGGCTGCTGGGCGAGCGGCATCCGCTGGATGGCGTCCATCCTGGAGTCGACCGCCTTGTTGCTGAACGCGGTGTAGTTCGAGCCGAACGAGTGGGTCTGGTCGAGGTTGGTCGACCCAAAGTTCGTCGGGATCCAGGTCGAGCCCGACGGCCAGTCCGAGCACCAGCCCGCGTTCCGGACGTTGATGTCTTCCTCGGTGTTGTCACGCGCCGTGGTGTAGTTCGCGGTCGTGGTCGGCACCGGGGTGGCCTTGAAGCCGGCCTCGGTGAGCGCCTTGACCACCGCGTCCTTGACCTTGATGTTCACAGGGTCGTCGGTCCGGAACAGGAACTTGATCTCGTAGCCCATGGCGTTGGCCGACTTCAGCAGGTCCTTGGCCTTGGCCGGGTCGGTCTGGAACGGCTTGTGACCGGTCGCGTTGTACGGCGTCCGACCGGGCAGGCCCGGCGTCTCCAGGTTCGTCGACGGGATCGCGTTGACACCGGGGATCAGACCACTGGCCAGGATCACGTTCTTGTAGGGGTAGGCGAACTGCAGCGCCTGACGCACCTTCTTGCTCGTGATCTTGCGGTTGTCGGGCGCCCAGTAGTAGGTGCACGGCGAGCCACCCAGGGTCAGCCGGTCCGGCGACTGCTTCTTCATCTGGTTGAAGTCAGGAGCCAGCAGGTCGTCGTAGGTCAGCGTGGTCTGGCCCGAACCGGAGTCGGCGAGGAGGATCTGGTCGGTCTTCTCCTGCGGCTGCTGGAGCTTGAAGTCGTAGCCGTCGGGGTACTGCGTGCGCGCCGGATCGGTCGCCGGGTCCCAATAGGGGTTCTTGGTGAGCACCAGCTCCTTGGACGGGCTGAAGCTCTTGAACATGTAGGGACCGGTCGACATGGGGTGGTTCTTGTAGGTCTTCGGGTCCGAGGCCTTGCCCGAGGGGATCGGGCCGTTGGCCGGGAAGGTGCCCCAGTAGGGCATGTCCGGGAACGGCTTGGCCATCTTGATCGTGATCGTGTTGCCGTTGACGGTGATGCCCTTGAACGTCGAGCCCGGGTCGGTGTACATGCCCTTGTAGGCCTCGCCGCCCTTGAAGTAGGCGTTGGAGTAGTACTGGCACGCACCCGTCGGGAACGTTGCGGCGTCCATGCACCGCGTCATCCCGAACGCGACATCCCGGGCCGTGACCGTCTCGCCGTTCTCCCACTTCACACCGGGGCGGATCGTGAAGGTCCACTTGGTGTAGTTGGAGTTCGAGTGACCCAGGTCGGTGGCCAGGTCGGGCACCAGGACCATGTTCTTCGTGGCCGGGTCGTACTTGTACTGCGTCAGCGAACGGGTCACCAGACCACTCATGATCGACGAGGTGTCGACGTAGTAGACCTCGCTCGGGTCGAGCGTGGCGGTGAGTCCCATCAGGGTCAGCACCGTGACGATGCCGCCCTCCTGGGCACCGGCGATGGTGACCGGACCCTTGGCGGTGGCGTCCTGGCCGTTACCGGTGTAGCCGAGCTGGCCATTGTCCGGGCCAACGCCGCCCGAGTCGGCCGGTGATCCAGAGCCGCCACACGCGCTCAGTGCCATCGCGCTGACCACAGCGAGCGCACCAAAGGCCGCAACCTTATGGTTCATCTTCTACCCCCGGACCCTGCGTGTCAGGGTGAGTTGAGTCCACTGGCTCACAGCAAGCCCGCCTGACGCAGGGCGAGATTCAGGATCGGTTCACCATGTCCAGTTCAGTTCTGTCGAGTCCGATGAGCATCATCGATGATGGTGCGATGAATGGTTCCTCTGCTCCTCGTGCCGGCGGCCCCTCGCGGCGCCGGTCGTTCACCCCGGCCCAGAAGCTCGAGCATCTGGCCGACTACGAGGCTGCCTGTGAGCGATCCGAGGGCGGTGCCTACCTGCGCCGCAACGGCCTGTACTCCTCGTTGATCTCGGAGTGGCGCCGGCTGCGTGACGCCGGGGTGCTGGCCGGCAAACAGCCCGGTGCGAAGGTCGGACGCCCGAGTGCCGAGCAGGCCGAGATCGCCCGGCTGCGCCGCCAACTCGCGGACCGTGAGCGGAGGTTGGCGACGACCGAGACCGCCCTGGACATCATGGGAAAAGCACACGCGCTCTTGGAGCAGATCTCCCAGAGCGCGGACACCGAGGACACCGAGGCGCCCGTGCGGCCGCGCAGGAAGCGCTGATGGGCACCTATGTCGAGCTCACCACCGCCGGGGTGACCACGAGGGCAGCGGCGGTGCTGACCGGTCTCTCCCGGGCGACCGCGACCCGCACCCTCAAACGAGACACCGGGGCCGACCCAGTGAGCAGGACGGTGGTGCCGGCGAACCGGCTGAGCCTGGCCGAACGGACCCGGGTCCTGGAGGTCCTCGACTCCACGGAGTTCGTCGACCAGCCCCCGCTGCAGGTCTACGCGAGCCTGCTGGCGCGCGGGCAGTACCTGTGTTCGGTCTCCTCGATGTACCGGATCCTCGCTGCGGCCGGCCAGGTCACCGAGCGGCGACGCCTGGCACGGCACCCCGCCCGGACGGTGCCCGAGCTGGTCGCGACCGGACCCGGGCAGGTCTATACGTGGGACATCACGAAGCTGCCCGGCCCGACCAAGGGCGTCTACTACGACGCCTACGTGATGATCGACATCTACTCCCGCTACCTCGTCGGTGCCCACGTCCACGCCCACGAGTCCGGTGTCCTGGCCGAGGAGCTGATGAAGGAGATCTTCGGGGTCCACGGCATCCCGGTGGTCGTGCACGCCGACCGCGGCACCTCGATGACCAGCAAGTCGGTCGCGACTCTGCTCGCCGACCTGGGCGTGACCCGTTCCCACTCGCGACCCAGCGTGTCGAATGACAACCCCTACTCCGAGTCGCTCTTCAAGACGATGAAGTACACCCCGCAGTTCCCCGACCGGTTCGGATCCATCGGCGACGCCCGGGGGTTCCTCGACGTCTTCGCCATCGCCTACAACCACGAGCACCACCACACCGGGATCGGCCTGCACACCCCCGCCGATGTCCACTACGGCCACACCACGGCCGTCGCCGCTCAGCGATCAGCAGCGCTCGCCATCGCCCGTGCAGCTCATCCCGAACGGTTCACCACCGAGCACGACCCGAAGATCCTCGCGCTGCCAACCGACGCATGGATCAACCAACCAGCCGAAACCTCGGCTGCCTAACACCCACTGGCCTCAGACACCTTGACAAATTCCGGGATCCGAAGATCGCGCTGGGATGCGCACATCTGAAGAGCGCAGCCAAAGGCCAATGCCTCCGCCGTCATAGCGACTGCAAACACGCCGAGCGCAGTTCCAATGGCGACGGTCTGCTCCTCGCAATCCCGCTCGGTACCCACGAGACCCAGTGTGCCCGTGATGGGCGGCACCACCGGGCGCGAACGCGCCCACAGTCGCATTGCGCGCTTTCAGACCACCGTGTAGGTCACAGCGTAACCGAGAACACCAGCGCGTCCGACACACCGCGTTCCTCTTTGAGAAAGTTCCGCAGACATCTCTCTTGCTGGAACCTGAGCCGTCCCGCCGAGTCCGGCGCTCCAAGCCTTGGAAGGATTGGAGTTATGGGACGACCGAGCAAGTACCCCGATGAGCTTCGGGACTGTGCGGTGCGGATGGTCGCGGAGGTCCGGCGGAGTGCGAGTCGACCCGAGCGGTTCGAATGGGGCCGTCGCGCTGGCTCCGACTGTTGGGCGGTTCCGCTCGTATGTCGCGCCGGGCGGAATCCACAGCACGCTCATCGGCATGAGCGTGCGGCCTGGACAGCGGCTGAGAGCCATGAGAGGACACGCTGCCGGGTGTGCTGGCGGCAGACCCTCAGTTGATGATCTCGCCGCCATCGCTGGAGAGCAGCACCGACAGCCGCTCCCGCCACATCTGCAGCTCTTCCGGCGTCAGCCGTCTCCACTGGGTGGTCTCGCCAAGAATCCGCAGCGGGGCCCTACTGCGGTAAGAGCGCGTGGGATTACCGGGAAACTTCTTGTCCGTCACGTTCGGGTCGTTCTCGAACTCCCCGGTCGGCTCCACCGCGTAAACCCTCGGGCGCTGCGCACCCCCTGCGAGTTCTGCAGCGATCTCGGCAGCGAGGCCCGCGCCGTCGATCAGAGCGGTGAAGTACACGTGGTTCATCACGATCTCGGGACGGTAGTTCGAACGGCGGCCAGCCGTGAGGAACTCACCTACGCCTAGGTCCACGATCGTGCCGTGGAAGAACGGACCGTGATCGAGCGATTCGGGCACCTGGGGTCCTCCTGCCTACGTCGTTGGACCGCGCGAGTGTGCCGCACTGCCCGGGGCTTGCCGCAAGCCCCCACGCGCGCTCCAACCTGGAATTGGAAAGACCGTTCCTGAGGGGTCCTCAGCGATCTGCCGTCGAGCGATGACAGCCGAGCGCGCCCGCTCATCGGCATGTGCGAGCGCGGACAGCGGCTACGTGAGTGCGTCGGGCCGGATGATGCCCGGTCAGTCGGTGAGTGAGTCGCGCCCTGTGTGCCGGTGCCGCCAGGCCACAACAAGCGCCCCCACGGCGAGGAGGGCCGACCAGTCCGCAACGCTTCCGTCCCTGCCTGTCATGACGACGGCCACGACGACGCCCACGATGCAGATCGCGGCAACGAGCACGGAGATCCGGAAAGTAATGCGGTCCACCTGCGTAGCCTCGCACAGCCGCTTGTGCGACGTCCGCTCATCGGCATGAGCGACCCTCACAGCGGCATGAGAGTGCGCTTCTTGCTCCACACCGATGGCGGCTGCCTCGGCTGACGGAAGGCTGAGCCTGAGCTAGAAAGCACCGCCCGCGCCACGGGGAACTGTTCCCGCGTCGTGATTCTCTTTGCCACACCGCTGACAGCGCAGGAAGGTCCCGGTGGCCTCGCCGTCTGGAGACGGCGGATAGGCGACCTTCACCCATTTGTGACCCGCCAAGCAGACGGTGAACCGCTTCAGATTGTCCATGAGAATCGACGTCCTCCTCGACTCAGCCCATTCTGTTGGTCTCCTTGTGGGTCCTGGCCCGAGCCTAGAACTTTGGTGTCCCCGCGACGAACAGGTTTGAACCAGGCTCTCGCTGAAACGCCGCCACATCCGCTCATCGGCATAGAGTGCGCTGCAGGCTGTCTCTACATCGCCGATAACTGACATTATGTCAGGTTGCGGAGACGAGAGCCCTCCCCTTGTCGATGCCCGCGGTCACAGCGGGGGCGCCTCAAGACCCCGTCGATCGGCCCCAGAAGCGACCTGAGACAGTCGCCCCGTGGGGAAGTCGCGCCGACGTAGGAGTCTCCAGTGGATGTGATCGTCATCGGAGCCGGTCTGGCCGGTCTGCGGTGTGCCGCACTGCTGGAGCGAGCCGGCCTCGAGGTCACGGTCCTCGAGTCCACTGACCGGATCGGTGGCCGCGTCGCCACCGACGTCGTCGACGGCTTCCTGGTCGATCGCGGGTTCCAAGTGCTCAACCCGGCGTACCCGGCGTTGGCCGACTCCGTCGACGTGGGTGCCCTCCGGATGCAGCCGTACGACGCCGGCGTACTGGTCCGCACCACCGACGGCCTCCGCACCGTGGCGCATCCGGTCCGGGCTCCGTGCGATCTCGGCCGCACCCTGTCGAGCGGGCTGCTGGGCATCCGCGAGGTGGCCGGCCTGGCGCGCTGGCTCGGGCCCGTGCTCGCAACGCCGCAGCGGTCCCTCCGCGCCCGTGACCGTGCATGGGGCACGGCTCTGGACGAGCTGCAGGTCACCGGCGACCTGCGGACGGTCCTCGACCGCTTCCTGGCCGGGGTGCTCGTGGAGAGCCGAGGTGAGACCTCGGCGAACTTCGTACGCCTCCTCCTCCGGTCCTTCGCCCTCGGCCGGCCGGGTGTCCCGCGCGACGGGATGCGGGCGTTGCCGACACAGCTCGCCACCTCGCTGCGCGACGTACGCCTCGAGACTCCGGTGGAGTCGGTCTCCCCCCACGCAGGGCGCCCGGCCGTCATGGCCGGGGGGCAGCGTCTGGCCGCCCGGGCTGTCGTCGTGGCCGCCGACGCACGAGCCGCCGGCGCCTTGGTCGACCTGCCGCCGATCCACACCCGTGGGCTGGTCACCTGGTGGTTTGCCGCTGCGGAGCCCCCGACCACCTCGCGGATGCTGGCCGTCGACGCTCGCGGCGGGCACACTTCCCTCGGCCCGGTCTGGAACACCGGCGTGGCCAGCAACGCCGCCCCGTCGTACGCGCCCCCGGGCCGGCACCTCATGCACGCCACGACGCTGCTCGACCGACCCGACGGCGAGGCGCCCGAAGCGGACGTACGCCGGCACCTGGCCGGGATCTACGGCTGCGACACCCGCTCCTGGGAGGTGGTCGCACGGCACCGGATCGAGGATGCGCTGCCCGCCACTCCCCCCGGCACTCCCGTACGACGACCGGTCGAGCTCGGCGACGGGCTGTACGTCTGTGGCGACCACCGCGACACGGCCTCCATCCAAGGTGCGCTGGTGTCCGGGCGCCGCGCGGCCGTCGCCGTACGCCATGCCCTGACCGCACCTCGTTGAGGACCCTGCCCGACACGCTCGGTTTGCATCAGCGCCGCAGGCGAGGAAGTGTGGAACGGGTCCTGCCAGCAATCGAGAAGGAGAGCACCTTGCTCACCCTCACGGAGAACGCCAGCACGATCGTCAAAGACATCGCCGCCCAGCAGGGCGGGTCCGACAGCACCGGGCTTCGCATCAGCACCGAGGACCCCACGGTGGGTCTCACGGTGGCGGCGGCCGAGCAGCCGCTGCCCGGCGACCAGACCGTCGCCGCCGACGGTGCCCTGATCTACCTCGACGAGCCCGCGTCGCAGCAGCTCGACGACCAGATCCTCGATGCGTCGGTCGACGAGGCCGGACGGGTGCAGTTCGCCCTCGCGCCGCAGGCCTGACGCGCACGTCTGACGACCCCGGGTGCCGGATGGCGCCCGGGGTCCGTCATGCCCGGGGTCGGAACAACCGGATCAGCCCCACCCCACGAGCTGACGACCCCGGTCCAGGAGGTCGTAGCGCAGGGCCGTCCAGATCAGGAGGCCGGCGCCCACCAGGCCGAGCACGGTGACCACCGTGGTGTGCACCGGCTTCTCCTTGGCGTTGTCCCAGGCGGCCGCGCCCTGCTTCTTGATCGGTCGCAGCCAGTGCCGGGCGAACTCGAACTCCAGCGACCACAGCCACAGGCCGAGCAGGATCGGCGGGATGGTCAGCGGTCCGGGCAGCACGATCAGCGCCAGCCCGAGCAGGATCAGCAGCAGGCCCGCGACGAACAGCACCACGCGTCGTACGGTCCTGGGCATCGCGGGCTCGCGGGATGACGGAAGTCAGCCGAGCGCAGCGACAGCGGCGTCGTAGTCGGGCTCGTGGCCGATCGCGTCGACCAGCTCCGCGTGGAGGACGGTGCCGTCGGTGTCGACGACGACGACCGCGCGGGCGAGCAGGCCACGCCAGGCGCCGTCGACCAGGGTGACGCCGTAGTCGGTGCCGAAGCTGCTCCGGAACGACGACCCGACGGTCACGTTCTCGATCCCCTCGGCGCCGCAGAAGCCGCTCAGCGCGAACGGCAGGTCGGCCGACGCGCAGACGACGACGGTGTTGTCGAGGCCGGCCGCGAGCTCGTTGAACCGGCGTACGGAGGCCTGGCACACACCGGTGCCGATGCTCGGGAAGATGTTCAGGACCACCCGCGAGCCCGCCTGGGCCTCGGAGGTGAAGTCGGTCAGGTCGGCGCCGGTCAGGGAGTACGCCGGTGCGTGGCTCCCCGGTGCGGGGAGCTCGCCGACGGTCTGGACGGGGTTGTCCCCCAGCAAGGTGGTTGCCATGGCCTCTGTCTAGCAGGTCACACCACGGCGTCGGTGCGGCGGTCTCGCCTCGCCCGGGTCACCAACGCCCTCCTACGATCGACGCCGTGCTGACCAGACTCCTCGCCGCGGCGGCCGCGGCCGTGCTCGTCCCGACCCTGGCGGCGTGTGGTGGCTCCGCGAGCAGCTCCGTCGCGCAGGACTCCGCTGCCGGTACGCCGTCCGACACCGGGAGTGCGAGCACGACCACCTGCGACTACCCCGCCGACCCCCAGGGAGCAGCTCGCAAGGTCGACGCACCTCCCGCCACCCCGTCCGTCACCGGCACCGTCGACGCCACGATCGAGTCCTCCGTCGGAACGCTCGACGCGACGCTGGACGCCGGCAAGGCGCCGTGCACGGTGAACTCCTTCGTCTCGCTGGCCCGCCAGGGCTTCTTCGACAACACCCCGTGCCACCGGCTGACGACCGCGGCGTCGCAGTTCTTCGTGCTGCAGTGCGGTGACCCCACGGGCACCGGCACGGGTGGACCCGGCTACACGATCCCCGACGAGCTGTCCGGGAAGGAGACCTACGGCCCGGGCACGCTGG
>Ga0302321_100003377_pt1 | contig 13693 bp, 3 predicted proteins | sample Fen_T0_1_FD_202505 | JGI IMG/M metagenome (GOLD analysis project Ga0302321, IMG submission 202505) | Peat permafrost microbial communities from Stordalen Mire near Abisko, Sweden - Fen_T0_1 | ecosystem: Environmental > Terrestrial > Soil > Wetlands > Permafrost | place: Sweden: Abisko...
AGCGCGCATGTCGGCCTGACCTCCTCCGAGCTGGTTCTCCATGTAACGTTTGACGGTCTCGCGCTCGAGCGCGGCCTCGGCATGCAGTCCGGAGAGCATGGAAAATGCCGGAAAGTGCGTGTAGGTAGCCGTACCGCGGGACGACGAGAGGGCCTGTTGATGAAGCCGCGAGCTCGGCGCATAAATGGAGAGGTTCTGCCGCAAGACCGCGAACGTGCGGGGATTCGGCTCGAAAGTATGGAGCGTGATCTCACCGCCGAGCAACGTGGCGAAGATCGAAAACAGCCCGATGTTGCCCCCGACATCCATGACCACGTCCCCAGGACGGATCGTAAGCCCTTCGCGCACGTACGCCTCGAGCTCGAAAATCTCGCGATACAGGTAGTCGGTCTCGTTCTTGTTGAGCTGCGAGATCGCGAGGTTGTTGGGTAGCACGTAGCGCTCTTGGCCGTTCCAGCGCCGCTGGCGTTCCGCGCGCGGGACGACGTACGCGGCGAGCTGGCGCTCGCCGGCCTGGTCCTCGAACGCCGTGACAGCTGCTTCCTGCACGCCGGGGTGCGCGGCGAGCTTGGCTTCGATCTCCGCCGGCTCGACGCGCGCACCGTGGATCTTGAGCTGTCGATCCAGACGTCCCAAGATTTCGACCATGCCGTCAGCTCGATAGCGTCCGCGATCGCCGGTGCGATAGAGAAGTAGACCATCGGCGGAGAACGGACTCGGAAGGAATCGAGCGTGCTCTGAGGCCGGCACATCAGCCAAGTAGCCGAGCGTTCCGTGAGCCGTCCGAATCACAATCTCTCCGGGCTCTCCCGGCGCGCAAAGGCGATTCTTCTCGTCGAGGACCAAAAGCTGCGTGCCGCTGATCGGACCCCCGATGGGCTGGACGCCGGCCGCGGGCTCCGCGGACACACGGAAGAAGGCCTTCGCGAGTGTGGTCTCGGTCGGGCCGTAGAGATTGACGACTTCCGCTGTCGACGAGACCGCCTCACGCCAGCGCTTCACGAGAGTATCGGTCAGCGGCTCTCCGGCAAACGCTGCCAAGCGCAGCTCGGTCAGCCCGATTCGACTTGCGTCGTCGGCGAGCCAGGTGAGCGCGAGCGAGGGAACCACGTGCAAGATGGTGACGCCGGCCTCACGGAGCCAGCGCAAGGTGCCCAGCGCCGCCAAGCGATCGCGCGACGGGGGAACAGCCAAAGCCGCGCCCGCGGTCAGCGGCAGCAGTATATCGCGCAAGACCACGTCGAACGAGAGGCTCGTCAAGAGTGGCACGCGATCCCGCTCGCCCACAGCGAACTCTCGCTTCTCCCAATCCAAAAAATGAGCGAGAGCACCGTGACGGCCGAGCACCCCTTTGGGTTCACCGGTCGACCCCGAGGTGAAAAACACATACGCGGGCGCCGCGCCGTCCAGCACTGGCAAAGTGACCTGAACCGGTTCACGCGCGTTCGCGGCGAAGGCTCCCGTGTCGGCGTCCACGACGAGGGCCGGGACCGCGGCACTAGCGTGCATCGGCTCGCCTGCAAGCGACTTGATCAGCAACCGAAGCTTCGCGGAAGCCCTCGATTCGAGCTGCTCGGTGCGCTGTGGCGTGAGCCGCCCGTCGGCGAGCAGCGCGACTCCGCCCGCCGAAAGCACGGCGAGCAGCGCGGTCACCGCGCCCACCGAGGCGCTGCCGACGACAGACACGACGTCACCCACCGTGACGCCGCGCTCGACGAGGTGCTTGGCGAGGCGCTGAACGGTCGCAGCCAGTTGGCCATAGGAGAGCTCGCGTTCCGGCGCGCGAATCGCGATGCGGTCGGGATTTTCCGTGGCAAGCGCGAAGAATTGCTCGCTGACCGGAGGCGGCTCGCGGCTCGCCAATGGCGCGCCCGGATCCACGAAGGCGTGGGCAAGCTCCGGGCTCGCGAGCGAATACTCGGAGAGCGGACGATCGATGTCGTCCGCAACGGCTTCCAGAATGTTGCGATAGTGCGACGCGAGGCGTTGTATATCCTCGGACGTGAAGAGCTTCGCGTTGTATTCGACCAGGCCGCGAAGCCCGTGCTCCGTGTCCTCGAGCACGAAAGCGACGTCGAAGAATCCGGCCCCGCTCGCGGTCTCGAGCACGCGCCAGGCGAGCCGCTGCCCTTGGAGGGAGGGAAACGGTGCATTTTGCAGCACCATTAGCGTCTGACACAGCGGCAACCGCTGCGCATCACGCGGCCGCTGGAGCGCTTCCACGATCTTCTCGAAGGGCACGTCCTGATCCGCGGTGGCCTCGCTGATCGTGTTCCGGCAAGACCTGAGGAAGTCTCTAAAACTCTGATCTTCCGGGAGCGCGAAGCGAAGTGGAAGGAGGTTCACGAACATTCCAACGAGCGGTTCGAGCGCCACGTGGGCACGGCCCGCCGACGGCGTACCGACGATCAGATCCTTCTCTCCCGTGTGTCGGCTGAGCAGAACGGCAAACCCAGCCACGAGCACCGTGTAGAGAGACACCGACTCGCCACGCGCAATTGCCTTCAGCGCTTTGGTCGTCAAGCGCGGCACGTGCAGGGAAAAGCGCGCGCCTTCGTACTCGAGAGTACGCGGCCGCCGAAGCGTCGTGGGAAGCTCGAGCACGCCGGGGCACGTCTCGAGACGCGTCACCCAATTCCGAAGACGATGCTCGTAGTCTTTGGACTCGAGATAGACGCGCTGCCAGTGCGCATAGTCCGCATACGTGAGCGGAGCGACCTCACGCGTGCCAAAAAATCCGGAGCCGGTGGCTTCGAGCTCCGTCATGAGCTCCTTGAGGAGAAGGCCCCACGACCAAGCGTCCGCGACGGCGTGATGGACAACGAGCTCGAGCACGTGAGTCTCCGGCGCGAGCCGGTACAGCGCCGCGCGCAGCAGCGGACCATTTTCCAAATCGAACGGCCGCACGGCGAAAGCGCGCGCCCGTGCCAACGCCGCCGCTTCGCGCTCGGGGCGCGCCAGATGCTCCAGCGTTTCGAAGTGGACGGGGACGTCGATGACCGCGTCGACGACCGGGGCAGGGCCACCTTCGTGCATCGGAAAGCGCGTGCGGAGCGCGTCATGGCGCGTCAAGAGACGCAGCGCGCGCTCCAGCTCGCCCTGACCGAGCGGGCCCAGCACCTGCAGGCAACACCACAGAATCGAAGCCGGACTATTGGGCTGCAGGCGCTCCATGAACAGCAATCGCTCTTGCGGAAACGAGAGCGGCACGGCAGCGCCCGCTGGCTTTCGCGGGAATTCGGTCTGAAACGACAGCGCGTGACTCACGATTGATGGCTCCGGGATTGGCGAACGTTAACGAGGTGACGCCGGGCTGGCGGCGGGCGAGGCCGGCGCACGTGCACCGAGCGAGGCCGCGACGATGCGGGCGAGCCCGGCGACCGTGAACTGGCTAAGTGCTTCCTGCGGCGCGATGACCACCCCGAACTCGCGTCGGATGCGAGCGGTGATTTGCGTGCTCAAAATCGAATCGCCGCCGAGAGCGATGAACGAGTCTTCACACCCGAGCGGCCCGCACTCGAGCACCTCCGCCCAAATGTCGGCGATCCGACGTTCGATCTCATTTCGTGGCTCGGCGAACGGCGTGGTCAACGCAGGTCGCGCCTTGTAGCGCCGACCCGCGCGCTCGTTCGCACCGGCCTGGACCAGCTCATGCAACAACGGGTTGTCTCGGATGGCGGCAGGTGCGGCCCGCAGGTGCTCCGGACCGTACGGCACGATGAGCGCCTGGGGCGCACGTTGTACGAGCAGCACTTCGAGCCCGGCGATCGCCTGACCGGAGCTCAAGGTGAGGCCAGCTAGACCGGCCATGCTCCCGCCCGCCTTTGCGGGCGCCGTGGTCAACGCCCGCCCCTGCGCGAGGCCTGCTCCCGACCAAGGGCCCCACCCGACGCTCAGCGCGCACGCACCGCGCGCGTGCCGCTGCGCCGCGAGCGCGTCCAAATAGCTGTTCGCCGCAACATAGGCGGCCTGTCCGGGCGAGCCCATTGCGGTCGCCGCGGACGAGCACAGCACGAAAAAGTCGAGCGGATCTTCCGCGGTCAGCCGATCGAGCGCGGCGGCTCCCCCTGCTTTCGGCGCCAGCACGGCCGCCAGGCGCGTTGCGTCGAGCCCGGCGCACGGTGTGTCATCGAGCACGCCGGCCGCATGGATGACCCCTCGAAGCGGCGCTGCGCGTTCGCGTTCGCGTTTCAGCACCTCGCGGACCTGCTCGGCGTCGCCAACGTCCGCCTGATACACGCAAACTCGTACGCCGGCCGACGACAGCTCGGTGATGCGCGCGGCCGCCGCCTCGCCAGCAGGGCGGCGGGCGACGAGCGCAATGGAACGCGCGCCCCTGCGAGCAAGCCAGGCTACGACCTGCATTCCGACCGCGCCCGTGCCGCCGGTGATGAGGTACGTGCCGTCGGGGCGCACGCGCAGCGCGCCTTGAGCTTCGATCTGCCGTGCGCGTAGCCGCGGCACGAGGCGCCGCATGTCTCGATACGCCACCTCGGGCTCGCCATCGCCGACGCACAGCTCGTGTACGATCTGTTCACAAGCCAAGGCCAATCGCTCACCGCGTGCGTCCACGTCGATGCGACGGCAGACGAGCTGCGGGTGTTCGAGCGCGATCGCTCGGGACAACCCGATCAGCGGTCCGAGCGCCGCATCCGGCGGATGCTCGTCCCCGACCAACCAATGCGCGCGCTCGGTTACAATCGAGATCGGAGCCTCGGCAGAACCCGCAAGTGTGCGCTTGGCGAGCTCGAGCAGGACCGACGCTGCGCCCTGCCGATCGACCTCGAGACTCGTCGGGTCCGGGTCGTTCGCCGTTTCCGGCACGAGCACGATGCCGCAAAGCTTGCTCCCCGCTGGCTCGAGCGGGTGGGTTCCAGCAGGGCCAATCGCGGTCGAGTGGGCGAGCGGCATCCGCCGTACGGCGTAGCCGCGTCGCTCGAGTCGGGTCTGAATCCCGTCTCCAAGCTCCCCGGGGTCCGACACCAGCAGCCACTCGCCCGATGCGGTGGTGCTCCCGAGGCCCGCGCTCGATTGCGCGACGTTCAAGGCTGCCAGCACCCGACTCACATCCAACTCCACGCCATTTGCGAACAGCTCCGCCAGCGACTCGAGCAAGGGGCGCCGGCCCTGCTCGGCGCGTCGTGCGGAAGCGAAAACCTTGGTTTCGACGCCCATCGCCCGGGCCTGCGCTTCGATCGGCGCCGACAAGACGGGGTGCGGCGAAAGCTCCACGAACACCGCGAAACGGGCAAGCTCCGCGACCGCTTGCGCGAAGCGCACCGGCTCACGAATATTCCTCGCCCAGTACTCCGGACCGAGCTCTTCTCCGCGTAAGTACTCGAGCGTCACGGTCGACAAGAGCGGGCAGCGCCCTGTTCGCGCCTCGATCCCCTGCAGCGCCTGAACCAGCGGAGTGCGTAGGCCGTCCATCTGCGAAGAGTGCGAGGCGTAATCGACCCGGATCACGTGCGTTCCGATTTCTTCCGCTTGGAGTCGCTCGAGCAAGCGGTCCATCGCTTCGATCTCGCCGGCGACGATGGTCTGGGCGGGACCGTTGTACGCGGCGATGCTGATCGCGGGCTCCTCGGCGAGGAAGGGCTGGAGCGCGCCGGCCGCGACGTCGATCGCGGCCATTCTTCCTTTGCCGGAGGCGCGTTCGTGCACGAGCCGCGCTCGCTCGCAGACGACGCGAGCGGCGTCAGCGAGATCGAGCATTTGGGCGATGTGCGCCGCCGCGATTTCGCCCATGCTGTGGCCGAGCACGATGTCGGGCTGCACGCCCCAGCTCGCGAAGAGCTCGGCGTGAGCGACCTGCAGCGCGAAAATCGAAGGCTGAATCACGACGAGCTCGGTGAGCCGAGAGCGCGCCTCGTCCTCTGCGATCTCCTGCAAAAGCGAGAAGGGAGCATGACGAGCGAGGGCCGCATCGAGCCGTGCGAGCGACGCGGCAAATTCAGGCTCGGCCTGTGCTAGGGTGCGGCCCATTCCGACCCACTGCGAGCCTTGGCCGCCGCACACGAAGACGAGCCGAGGGCGTTTTTCGGGGATGCCCCAGGCGACGCCCGGCGCGCGTTCACCGAGCAGGAATGCCTCCAGTTGCCACGCGAGCTCGGCCACGCTGTCGTGCGCCGCGGCGAAGCGCGCCGGCCCGTCGCCAATTGGCACGCTCGCCGGCTCGCCGCGCCGCAGGGCGGCTAGCAGCGCGGTTGCGCGCTCTTTCAACTCGGCATGATTCGCCGCGAGCAGAAAAAGAATCTGCGACCGAGCCTTGGCCTCGAGCAGGGGCGGCTCGCTCGCGCCCGAGCGCCGAGACGGCGCCCTCGGGGTGAGTGGCTTCGGCACCCAACTTCGCTCGTAAGCGAAGGGCAGTGGCTCGAGCGTGCTGTCGTTGTCACCGAGCTCGGCCAGCTCCAAACCTACGAACTCCGCAATCGGCAGCGCGCGGCCGTCGGAAACAGTAACGTCGGCCTCGAGCGCGCCGCCGCTTTCGGGCATGAGCTCGCAATGGGCAAGCCAGGGACCGCGCTCGCTGGGTCGAGCGCTGAATCGCGCGATGCGCGCGGGCACTCGGGTCACTTGCGTCGCATCCTTTGGAGCCGCACAAGCGAGTACGTGCAGGCAAGCGTCGAGGGCAGTTGGATCGAGCCCCCAAGCGAAGCTCGAGGAGGCCACTCCGCTGATTTCGCCGAGCGACTCGCGCTCTCGGCGACTCACGCTTGCAACGCGGCGAAATGCCGGGCCGTACGCGAGCCCGCGCGCAGCGAGATCGGCATACACGTCGTCCGAGCTCATCCGCACGCGGCAGCGTGACTGGATCTCGTGCCGCGCCTCACGGCTTTCCGGGTACATGCCGAGTGCAGAGCTCGGAGGCGGCAGCCGCGCGCGAACGTGTCGAGTCCAGCGAGTCGCGGAGCCAGTTCGACTCGAGATGGCGACCACCTTTTGCCCGTCGGACTCGTTCTGAACGGCCACCTCGAGCGTGACCGGCCGCAGCTCGAGCAGCAGTGGTCGCTCGAAGGCGACGTCCTCGAACGCCAGGAACTCGACCGCAGGCTCGGCGCAGGCTGCTACGAGTGCAGCCAAAAACCAGGTCGCCGGCAGCCAGACGTTGCCCCGCAGCCGGTGATCGGCGAGCTCGGGATAGAGCGCGCGCGAAATCGTGAATTGAACGAACTCACCGTCCGGGCAGCTTGAGGTGGTGAAGCGACGCCCTGACAGGCCGAGCTCGGGCTCGGCAGCGTGCTGCGCGGGTGCGAGCACCGGGTAGCGCTCACCGTTCCAAGGACTCGTGGGTAGATCCACGTGGCGGCGCTTGCCACCGAAGAACCGGCGGAAGTCGAGCTCACAGCCTGCCACATAGAGCTCTGCCAAAGTGCGCGGAAGCCAGCTTTGCGCGGGCAACGCCACGAGCAGCTCAATCCATGGCTGAGTGCTTTGCGCCGATCGGGTGCGTGCCTCGCCGCCAATGACGAGGACGACGCTGTCCTCTTCCGTGACCGCCGTTTCGGGGCTCACAGGAACGTCGTCCTTGCGCAGGGGGGCGAGTGCCTGGGCTTTCGCAAGCCCTGCTTCCAGCGTGATCTGCCTTGCGAACACTTCTCGGGAAATGGCGCCCGCCCCGCGACCGCTGGCGGCCTCCACGGGCACGCCCGCCGCCGTGAGCCGCTCGGCAAAAGCGACCTGACACGCCACTGCGAGCGGAAGCCAGAGCTCGGGACGCTCGCCGAGGTCCGTGCTCACCACCGCTTCGGGCGAGCCGCTGGCCCGAGCCCTGCACCAAGAGCGAGCGGCCTCCACCACTTTGCCCCCGGGATCGTTGACCGGCGTGTCACACACGAGCCGCCATGCGTCCGTCAGCCAGCCGTACCGCGGCTCTTCGAACACGAGCGCGGCGCGTCGACTCTTGCCCTGCCCGGTCATGAGTGACGGACCTGCGAACGATGCGAGCACCTCCGCGAGCTCCTGCGCATTCGAAGCCACGATCGCAAGCCGATGCTCGCGATGATCCCGCCGTGTGGCCGCGGCACCGCAAAAATCCGCGAGCGACACGCGCGAGGTCCGCAGCTCATCGCTCATGCGCCGCGCATGCGCTCGGAGAACGTCCGGGTGCTTCGCGGACAAAACGAATAGCTCGGGTGTCGAGCCGCCACTGGCGTCGTGGTCGTCAGCCTTCTGCGGGGGTGGGGAGACAAGCACCGCATGGGCGTTGGTGCCACCGAAACCGAACGAGCTTACCCCGAAGCAGCGGAGCGCATCGTCTCCCCAGCGCGACGCGGACGCCTGAATTTCCAAGCCCATTTCGGCGAGGTTTTGCCCCTCGCTCGCTTGCCTGAAGTGCAGGCTCGCCGGCAGCATTCGATAGTGCAGGCTCAGTGCCGCTTTGGCCACCCCGAGCACACCCGCGGCCGCTTCCAAGTGACCAAAGTTGGTCTTCACCGAACCGATGGCGCACAAAGAGTCGGAACGGCGCCCATTGCCCACCACGCGGCCGAGCGCGCGGAGCTCGATGGCGTCGCCGAGCTTGGTCCCAGTGCCGTGCGCCTCCACATAGCGGAGCTCTGACGGCGCGACGCCGGCGTCCGCACACGCCGCCCTGATGACCGCTTCTTGCGCGGCGCCGTTCGGCGCCATGAGCCCGTTGCTGCTTCCGTCTTGGTTGACCGCGCTTCCGCGAACGCAGCCGTAGATTCGATCGCCGTCAGCGAGCGCTTGAGAGAGGCGCTTCAGAACCAAAACGAGCGCCCCTTCACCACGCACGAAGCCGTCAGCCGACGCATCGAACGTCTTGCAGCGACCGTCGGGCGAGAGCACTCCAGCCTCGAGAAAGTTGACGAACGGAACGGTCGACAACAAGAGGTTGACACCGCCGACGAGCGCGAGGCGAGTCTCACCCGAACGGACACTCTGACAGGCAAGGTGGAGAGCGACGAGTGAAGACGAGCAGGCCGTGTCCACGGCGAGGCTCGGACCACGAAGGTCGAGCGAGTAGGATATACGGTTCGCCGCGATGCACAGGGCGCCGCCAGTAGCCGTATACGCCGATACTTCGGCGCGCTGGCCATTCAGCAGCGCAAAGTCATAGCTCGTAATGCCGACCCAGACTCCGGTGTTGGAGCCGGCGAGCTCTGCGCTGATGATGCCCGCATCTTCGAGCGCCTCTACCGCGACCTGCATCAACAGGCGCTGCTGCGGGTCCATCTGCGCGGCTTCGCGGTGCGAGATCCCGAACCAGGCCGCGTCGAAGGTTTCCACGTCCGACAAGAACGCACCCCAAATCTGCGCGCCATTGTGACCCGAAGCCAGCGCCCGCAGCGAGCTGCGGGCGGCGGGAATGCCGCTAGTCGTGGTGCGACCCTCGCTGAGAATTTGCCAGAGGCCGGCCACGTCGGCGGCTCCCGGAAGACGACACGCCATGCCGACGATCGCCACGTCGCGGTCGGAATGTTCTGGGGTAGGAGCGAGCGCTGCTTTCGGGGCGGCTTCGACCTCGAGGGTCGCCGTCGAGCGGGCCAAATGTGTGGACAGCCGCTCGATGGTCGGATGCTCGTAGGCGAGCGTGCTCTCGACGGATTGGCCGAGCCAACGCTCGATGGATCCGGCGAGCTCCACCGCGCCGCGCGAGGTGAGACCGAGCTCGGCAAACGGCGCGTTCGCATCGATGGCTTCGGCCGAGCCGTGAAGGATCTGCGCCAATGCTTCGCGCAAACGGCGCGCGATCTCCTGCCGCTTCGGCGGTGCATCCGCGGACGGCGCTCGCGTGGAAGGAGGTGCCGACAGGTGACTCTCGGCGACGACTGCGATCAGGCCAGACTCGAGGTCTCGCCGGCAGCGCTGCCTCTGCAGTTTGCCACTCGAGGTTCGCGGAAGGGCGCCGCGGCGCACCAGAGAAAGCTGCTCGATCGCAACGCCATAGCGCTCACTGACCGCGCGGCGCGCCGCGCGTGCGAGCGCATCGACGCCACCCGCCTCGCGCGCTTTGGGTGCTTCGATGGCGACGCCGATCATTTCGCCGCGTGCTTCCGAGAGCGCAAACGCGATGACCGAGGGGCTCGGTAGCTCGAGCGCGCGAGCGATCGTCGCCTCTACGTCGTGGAGATAGATGTTACGGCCGTCGACAATCACCAGATCTTTGACTCGACCCGTGATGAACAGGCGACCATCGGCGAGAAAGCCCAAATCACCGGTGCGCAGGAAGCGTTTCGGGCTCCCTTGGACTGGCTGGTTGAAAGTGGCCTCCGTCTCCCGCGGGCGCCGCCAATAGCCTTGTGCCACGGTAGGGCCGCTGACCAGAATTTCACCGATTTGCCGCTCGCCGAGGGGCTCGCCGCGCTCGCCCAAGATGCAAACCTCAACGCCGGTTGCGACGCTGCCGCACGATACGACCGTGTGCGCGTCAGCAGGTGAGGCCGGCGACTCGAGCTTGCCGGCGTCGAGCGCGGCGCGCGAGAGCGCGAGGCTATCCGGTAAATCCGAAGCGCGCCCCCCGCTGACGAACAGGGTCGCTTCGGCCAGGCCGTAGCACGGGATCATTGCGCTCGGCCGAAAACCGTAAGCGGAAAAGCGGGAGATGAAGCGGTCCACGACGTCTGCGCGGACCGGCTCGGCGCCGTTCATCGCGACGTTTAGGCTCGATAGATCCACCCCTTCGAGCTCACGGTCGGTAATGCGTTCGACACAGAGCTCGTACCCGAAGCAGGGCGCAACGCTGGCGGTTGCGCGATAGCGAGTGATGGCCTTCAACCACCGCACTGGGCGGCGGAGAAAAGCCTCCGGCTTCATCAAGTAGCAGGGGCAGCCCTCGTAAAAGGGTTGCAACAGCCCTCCCATCAGACCCATGTCATGAAAGAACGGCAACCAGGTCACGGTCGGACCGGCGACGCGCAGCCGGCTGATGGCCTCGGCATTCCGAACCAGATTGCCGTGCGTCACGATCACGCCCTTCGGCTGCTCGGTGGATCCGGATGTGTACTGCAAAAGGGCGATGTCACCAGCCTTCGCGCGGGGCAGCGTGTCGAGCGCTCCGCCCCTCGTGTCGAGATCGTCGATTGCGATCCAGTCGACGCTCGCGAGCGAAGGCGCGACGGCCTCGGCGCGCTCCTTCAGGTGGAGGGCTGCTCGGCTGGTTAAGAGCAGCCGGGCGCCGGCATCACGAGCCTGCGGCTCGAGCCGGGGAAGCACGTGACCTGCCACCGCCTGCGCCGGCACGGCCAGCGGAACCGCGTACGCCCGCGCAAATAGACATGCGAAAAACGCGATGATGAAATCCAGCTCAGACGAGAAAAACAGCAGTACGGGTTCACCCGAAGCACTTCGGGCACACAAGGCCGATGCCACAGACCGCGCGCGCTCGTACAGCTCGCCGAAGGACAACTGCAGGTCGGCCGCGGACGTCGGAGACGCGGGCGCCTCGTCCAAACGTGACGAAGAGCCGCTTCCGACCGCGACGAAGGCAACCTCTTGACGCCGCTCACACCAATGCCGGTGCGCGACATCAGTCGACGCCACGTTGTTCCGGCCGAGATCGTCGGCATTCCCGGTGGCTTACGGCTCCGTTTACGCTGCGCTGGGCGAGCAGGCCCGGTAGTGCTTCTCGAATGCGGTCAGGGCTGCGGGCTCGACGCTTGGGGCTACGTCGAACCGCAGGTCGCGCGCTTTACGCGGGTCTGCGCGTTCGATCGCGCGGGCTCCGGCTGGAGCGACGCGCCCCGCGCGCTCCCGCGTGACGCCCGCACCCTTGGCACCGAGCTTCACAGCCTGCTCGACACAGCCGACATCGCGCGGCCCATCATCTATGTGGCGCACTCCGCAGCATCGTTCAACGCGCTCGTGTACACCGGGCTCTATCCGGCGGAAGTGGCCGGCATTGTTTTCGTCGAAGGCTCTCACCCGGACGAAATGACGAGCGCTACGGCAGCGCAGTTCGAGTCGGCGCAGCGAGTGCAGACGCTCGTTTCGACCTGTAGCACGCTCGCCGGAACCGGTCTGCCTCACGCATTGGGAACACTGGGCCTGAGCTCCACCGTGCCACACATTGGCGGTTATCCCGGGGAGACGCGTGAGTCCGCCGCGGCCGCGGGCTACCGTGACGGCTACTGCGAGGGAGTGCTCCACGAGATGCAGGCGTTTGAGCGCAGCGCTAACCAGGCTCGCGCGGTCCGCCTTGCGCCTCAGCTTCCGATCGTTGCGATCACGGGCGCGCGCAACCAAGCAGATGGTCCGCCGCCAGCGTCCGACCTAGACCGAGCCCTGGCCAAACTCTCCCTCAATGGTCTCCATGTGATCTCCAAGCGAGCTGGTCACTACGTTCAACTAGACGATCCGGAAATCGTCGTATCAGCGATCCGAGCCGTCGTGGACGCGCACCAGCGCGGAGTAGCGGTGCAGCTTCCGTGAGATAGCGCGGGATTTGGAGGTGGAGCATTCGGGATCCGTTGACTAAAGACGTAGCCTCGTCACACAACCGATGGCCGACGTTCCTTGGCCGGATACCGCCTGTCCATGCAATGGGACAAGAGTGCATTGAGCGAATCGGCATACGCTTGCTGTCGATGTCGCTGCCACTGAGCGCCGTGCCGAGCGCTTTTGAGACTCGGGCTTGCCGCAACAACGCGTCCCATCACGTCGACCCGCAGCGCGCAGCAGCCAACGAATCGAAGCCAGGTGGATGTTGCGCGTGCGGGGTGTACGCCCGTCTCGCGTTTGGGCGAGCGGGAATTGCTCCACGTCGTCGCGCGTCACCTGCTTGATGGGCTTGCCCACCGCGTCCAGGAACTTCGCCGCGCAGTGCAGGTAGGTCGCTCGCGTTGGGCCTGAAGCTCGAAACGATCGAGTACAACCGCCGCCGCTGCGCCACGAACCACGAGCGCAGAACCGCTTGGCGGCGCGACCTTCGCCCGCGCGTTGGTGCGGGACCAACCTGAGCAATGGTATCCGCCGAATACGCTTACTGCGTCTTTGCCGACGACAATGTTGTCGGTGTACTCGCGCATGCAGACGTACACGTCTTGCTTGGCAGCTGCTGCGAGTTCGACCCCGTGTTGAATCGTCTTGACCGGCTTCCCGAGTGTTCCGTCGGCAGTGTCCGAGCCGCTTGATGACACGAAGATCGCATGTGAAAACGTCGCCGTCGATCCCATCGCAATTCGAATCGAGGAAATCATCATCGGGAATGTCGCTTGTGCTCGCGGGCACGCAGCGGGGAAGATCGCTCGAGCTCGATGCTCCTGTTTCACCCCCCTCACCTGCCGAAGCGCGAGCGGAGGTTTTCCTCCACCCGCGGCCCACTACGGCGCAGTCGTGAAGGCTCGCGGGACGGAGTCGGTGAAGAAACCGCTGTTGGCCCTTGGGCCATCGGCGGCGCGCTCGTCGCGACTGAATTCGTCCAAAAATCCGTCCTTGGACGCGATGGCGTCGACGGAGGCGAATTGTCCGTGGGTGGCCACGGTCCAGAGGTAGCGGCTGCCAGGGTACAGCGAAAACCCGCCGCCAATGATGCTGGGGATGGTGATCTGCTTCTTGGCCGTGACCACGTAGATAGTCTGATAGCCCTTGTCTTCTGCCTGGCTATAGAACTGGACGACGAACGGACCTGCGTTGCCCGCGGGACTTTGGAACGTAAACTTGGAGGTCGAGGTGATGCCAGTCGCGTCTCCAGCCGGCGTCAGCAGCGAGACCAGCCCCGGGATCTTCAGCG
>Ga0302321_100003378_pt1 | contig 13693 bp, 14 predicted proteins | sample Fen_T0_1_FD_202505 | JGI IMG/M metagenome (GOLD analysis project Ga0302321, IMG submission 202505) | Peat permafrost microbial communities from Stordalen Mire near Abisko, Sweden - Fen_T0_1 | ecosystem: Environmental > Terrestrial > Soil > Wetlands > Permafrost | place: Sweden: Abisko...
CCGACGAGCCGGCGGCAGACGGCAACCTGGAGATCCAGGTCGATGCCCCGGGAGAGAACGCGTTTCGAGGTAGCGTCGAGCGTGATCGCGTCCGCGACCGAGTCGCCGATCAGCGTGACCCGCTCGAGCGGCGGGCTGCTGGAGCCGGCTGCCCCGGCCGTCGCGCCGAGCACCGTGGCCGCGAGCAGCAGGGTCAGAGCCGCACGGATCATGTCCCGCTAGGCCAGCCCGCCCTGGCCGTCGTGCTGCGTCCCCGTCTTCTCGTCGTCTCGCGCGTGCATGATCCGCTCGCGCAGGTCCTGCGGGCGATTGACGCCGAGGAAGCTGAACCGGTCCGAGCTCGCCTCACCGGCCGTGTCGAAGTCGATCGAGCCGACCTTCATGATGCGGTCGACGGGCGACTGCTTGACGGTGATGTTCTGGATCCGGTCGACGTTCGTCGAGCTCTCCGTCTTCGAGAGGATGCCGCGCCGGATGTTGAGGCGCTTCGTCGTGATCGTGTACTGCGTGAAGAACCGTTGGGCCCAGCCTGCCGCGATCGTCAGCACGATGCCCGCCAGGAGGATCGCACCGATCAGCGCGTACGGCAGGTCGACCCCGACGGAGCGGACAAGGAGGAGGAGTCCGAACAGGATGAGTGTGATGACGAACCACTTGATGTGGAACGAGAGCATCGCCCTCCAGGTCGGGTGACCTTCCCAGATCATCGACTCGTTGCCCATCATCTCCATGGCGGCGACGATATCAGCGTCTCCGGCCAGTCGACGCTCCGCTGCGCGGGTAGCGTGGGCGGGATGAGCAGCGTCGAGACTCCGGACGGCGCGCCCGAGTTCCGGAAGAGGAAACGGGCCGGGTGGCGGCGCTACGCCTTCGCCTTCGTCGGCCTCGCGATCGTCGTCGTCACGTTCGCGGTGGTGCTGCCGAGAATCGCGGACTACCGGGACGTCTGGGGAGTCGTCCAGACGCTGACGTGGCAGTGGCTCGTCGTGCTCGCCGCCGCAACCGCGCTCAACCTCGTGACCTTCGCGCCGCCGTGGATGGTGACGTTGCCCGGCCTCCGCTTCCGGCAGGCGTTCGCGATGACCCAGGCGTCGACGGCGCTCTCGATCGTGGCGCCCGGTGGCGCGGCTATCGGCATGGCGGGGTCGTGGGGGATGCTGCGCGCCTGGGGCTTCCGCTCGGCGGCCGTCACGCGGGCGATCACGCTGACCGGTACCTGGAACCAGCTCGTCAACCTCGTGTTTCCCGTCGTCGCGCTGTTCCTGCTCAAGGTGAACGGAGGAGAGACCGCGCTCCTCGGCACGGCGGCCTTCGTCGGCGTGGTCGTGCTCGGGGTCGTCGTCGCGCTGCTCGTGCTCGTCCTGTACTCGGACGGTCTCGCCCACGGGGTCGGGGAGGCTGTGGCGCAATTCGTCTCCTGGGCCCGCGGCCGGATCGGCCGCGGGCCGGTCACGTGGGGAGGGCCAAGCTTTGCGCAGTTCCGGAACGAGGCCGTGGATCTCCTCTCCCGCCGCTGGCACGTGCTCACCCTGGCGACGTTCGCCGGCAGTCTGACCGTGTTCCTGCTGCTCATCCTGAGCCTCCGCGCGGTAGGCGTCTCGGCCTCCCAGGTCGACGTCGTCGAGATCTTCGCCGCGTGGTCGCTCGTCCGGATCATCGGTGCCATTCCCATCACGCCGGGCGGGTTCGGGATCGTCGAGCTCGGGCTGACGACTGCGCTCGTCGCCTTCGGCGGGAACAACGCCGGCGTGGTTGCGGCCGTCCTGATCTACCGCTTCCTCACGGTCGTGCCCACGCTCGTGCTCGGCGGGCTCGCGGCGCTCACGTGGAAGTCGCACCGCGGCACGCCGAAGAGCGTCTGAGAGCCGGAAGGAGACGCGGCCGGCATGGGGAACGAGGCCCGCGTGAAGGAGCAAAGCCACAAGAGCGAGATGAGGGCCGCGCTGCGAGGTGACTTCGAGCGGCTCCAGGCTCGTCGCCGCACGGTCGACGAGGTGGAGGCGGCGCCACTGCCGGAAGAGCCCGCGGTCGAGCCGGTCGCGGCGGCCGCGGAGCCCGTGCGGCTCTCGTGGCTCGAGCGCCTGCGCGACCGGCGCTGACGGGACCTTCGCTAGCGTCTCGAGTGTGTTTCGACGACTCGCGCACCTGATCTGGGGTGCGGAGGTCGACCGGGCGCTCCGCCCTGTCCTGCTCGTCACGCTCATGGGCTCGCTGGCGGGCTCCAGCGTGTGGAACTTCATGGGGATCTGGGCAGTGAAGGAGGTCGGGGCGAGCTCTGCGCAGCTGTCGTACGGGTATCTGCTGATGGCGGCGGTCGGCGGCGTCGTGGGCTACGGCGCGGGCCACCTTTCCGACCACTTCGGCCGCCGCCGCGTGATCCTGATCGGACAGGGCGCTCTCGCCGTCTACGTGCTCCTGTTCCTCGGGGTCGGGAACCACGTCTGGTTCGGTCTCGGGCTGATGGTGGGAGCCGCCGGGCTCGGCGCGTTCGGCGGCTCGGCGGGTCAGGCGATGGTGGCCGACCTCGTCCCGCCGGAGCGGCACGAGGAGGCCTACGCGTCCGTGCGGGTCGCTGCGAATCTCGGAGTCACCATGGGGCCGCCGATCGGGAGCCTCTTCCTGCTCATCGGTGGCTGGTCGTTGTTCTTCCCTTGCGTCAGCTTGCTCGCGCTCACCGCGTGGACGCTCGCGTTCAGGTACCTGCCGAGACGGGGCGCCTACGCCCCCGAGGGGCCGCCGGAGCGAGGATCGCTCCGCGTCATCCTCCACGACCGCACCTTCCGCGTCTTCATGCTGGCGAGCGTCTTCGCGTGGGTCGTCTACGTCGCCTACGAGACGGTGCTGCCGATCTCGCTCGTCGAGAGCCACGGCGTTCCCTCGTGGGCCTGGGGCTTCCTGCTGATCGTGAACCCGATCCTCGTGACGCTGTTCCAGCTGCGTCTGACGCGGCGCGTCGGGGGCGTGCCGGCAGCCCGGAGGTGGTTCGTGGCCATGCTGCTGATGGGCTTGCCGTTCCTTGCGCTCGGCGTGAGCTCCCTGCTTCCGGTGATCGTGCTCATACTCGTGCTTTTCGTGATCGGCGAGATGCTCTGGGTGCCGGTCTCGCAGTCGGCAGTCGCCGGCCTCGCCCCGGAAGACCTTCGAGGTGCTTATATGGGTGCGTTCGGCGGCACCGCGGCCATGGGATTCGCCCTCGCACCGTTCATGGGATTCCAGGTGCGGAGCGCCGCGGGTGACGAGGCGATGTGGGCCGCGTTCGCCGTCGTGGCCGTCGTCGCAGCCGTGCTTGGCGCCTATGCCTGCCGGGGCGTCGGCCGCGGCCGCGCCCGGACGACGGGCTCTGCTGTACTTGACGCATGAGGCGGGAGGAGCGCGAGCAAATCCTCAGGCAGGGCGTCGGCTCGGCGGAGACGCCGCGCGACCGGCGCGAGCGCGACGCCCTGGCGGAGGACATCCGGTCGGCGCGGCTGCACGGCCGCCCGTTGCGGCTCCGGCTCCGCAACTTCCGGCCCGCGGCCGATGGCTATCTGGCGGCGCTCGGCGGGCCGCTTCCGTACATGATGAGGCTGCGCACGATCGTCGAGTTGACCGACGATCACGAGCGGCGGCTCGGTGAGGCCTGGAACGAGCTGGCGGCGTCGGGCCTCGACGAGGACACCTTCGCCAGGGCGTGGCAGGCCGAGGTCGAGACCTGGTCGTTCGACGAGGTGAACGACCTGATCGACCGGCACAACCGGTTCTATCCCGCCGAGTCCCGGCTACCGATGGACCCGAAGACGCGGGACTACGCCCTCGTCGGCGGGGAGGACTACCGCCGCCGGCCGCTCGGTCCCGCCTGGGCCTTCGAGTCCTATCCGGCCGCCTTGCCGCGCTCGTCCGGGTCGTAGGCCCGCTCAGCGGGCCGCGCGGTGCCTCGGCCGGGCGCCACGAACGACCGCAACCAGGGTCGTCGCGCAGAGCGCGGCGCAGAGGAAATACGGGGCCGCGTCTCCATGGGCATCGGCGAGCCCGCCACCGAGCGTCGGCCCGAGCACGACGCCGAGAGCCCAGGCGGTGTTCATGAGCCCGAAGGCGAGACCGAGTGGAAGGCCGGCGAGGTCGGCGCGATCCGAGACGAGTGCCATGCCGGGCGTGAACAGCGACCCGAACGACACCGCGCCGACGACGGCGAGGCCGGCGATCGCGAGAGGTGCCGATGCGAAGGCGAGGAAGACCGCCGTCACGAAGGCGCCTGCCAGCGACAGCTTGATCGGGAGCAGTCGGCCGCGGCGATCGGATGCCCGGCCGACGAACGGGTTGATGCCCATCTCCACGAGCCCTGCCGTGAGGAAGACGGCGCCGATCGCGAAGGCGCCGTAGCCCGCGTCGTGGAGTGCGAGGGGTGCGAGGACGTCGAGCACGCCGAAGAAGAAGGCGGGCAGCGTGTTCAGCCACAGCCCGGCGAGAAACGCCCGGTCGGCGAGTGTGTCGGCGAGACCGCTGGGAAGCGGCTGCTCGAGGCGGGCGGGAGGGTGCAGCGCCGCAGCCGCGGCGAGCGCGAGGGCGACGAAGCCCACCGCGACGAAGGCGACCTCGATCGAAAGCGACTTCGCGACGGAGCCGAACATCGGACCGACGACCGCGCCGGCGACGGCGCTGCCGAACACGATCCCGAGGGTTTGCCCGCGGCGGGGCTTCGCGGTCTCGACGGTGATCCAGGCGAGGGCGCCTGCCCACGTCATCGTGCTCGAGAAGCCCTGCACGAACCTGGCCACGCCGAGGGCGGCCGGCGTTCCGGCCAGGGCGAACCCCATGCTGGCGATCGCGAGCACGACGAGGCCCGCGATCACGGAGCGCCTCGGCCCGACCCGCGCCGCGATCAGGCCACCGGGAACGCCTCCGAGCAGCGCACCGGCGCCGTAGGCGCCGAAGAGCAGGCCGGCCTGCAGCTTGCTCAGCCCGAACGCGTCGACGTAGCCGGGAAGGAGCGGGATCAGCCCGCCGAAGAGCATCGTGTCCACGAACACGATCACGCTGACGAGGACGAGGAGGCGTCTCACGGCCCTGAGCCTACGCGGGCCTCTGCCGGCCGCGGCCGGCAAGCGTGGGACCACGAAAATGCACCGAGCCGGTTGCTCCTTCGTCCGGCTTCCTGACTGACCTTCGCCGAAGCGAGTGCCGATCGGAGAGCCATCAACCTCAGGTGCTCCGTACTCGGTGCACGCGGAAATCTAGGGGTGAGAGAGCCCGGCGTCAAGTACGAAGAGCTAGCAAATTGCCGCAATTTGCGTGCGTTGGCTTTTCACGACGCATTTCGGGGAAACAGCGCGTTGGAGAGAGCCGAGATTGCCTGCCCGGAATTGCGGGCACAAAAAATGCACCGGGGCGGTGGCTCCCTCGTCCGGCTTCCTGACTGACCTCCGCCGAAGCGGGTGCCGATCAGGAGACCATCGACCTCAGGCGCTCCTACCTCGGTGCAATCACCACGGTAGAGGCTGACCCGGCGCCGGTCAAGTGCTCGAGCAACACAGTTCCCGCAAATTGCGCACATTCCATGAAGCGGCGACTAAACTTGCGCTTCGCACAGGGTGCTCTAGAAAGCGGGGTCCAGGCATTCGCCGAGCCGGGTCACCCTCGTCCACATTGCCGACCGGCCTTCCGCTGACGCGTACCGTCGCCCGGCGATGCTTCGTCCTCCGGCGCCCCGTGCTCGGCGCAGAGAGGAATCTATGCTGCGGCAGGGCCTGGCTTCAAGAGCCGCCCGGCACGACTTTCCCGCAAATTGCGACCGTCTGGAGAATGCATGGCTTCGAAAGCTCCTCGGCACATCGTCGTCACGGGTGCGAGCGCCGGGATCGGGCGCGCGATCGCGCGCCGACTCGGGCGCGACGGCGCATCCCTGACGCTCCTCGCGCGCGACCGAGAGCGGCTCGAGGAGACGGCTGCGTCCCTGGAGCAAGAGACCCAGGTCGTGACCTGCGACATCCGCGATCGCGGCAAGGTGGAGAAGGCATTCGCCGGCGCCGCCGAGCGGCTCGGCCCGATCCACGCCCTCGTGGCCTGCAGTGGGCTCGGTGGCGCGAACGGTGGCGCTGCGGGCGACGACCGGTTCGACGACCTCGTCGCGACGAACCTGAACGGCACGTACTACTGCTGCCGCGCCGCCCTCGAGCATCTCGCACCAGGGCCCGAAGCCCGGCACCTCGTGATCATGTCGTCGATCCTGGCGAGGATCCCGGTGCCGGCGTACACGGGCTACAGCGCGTCCAAGGCCGGGTTGCTCGGCCTCGTCCGCTCGCTCGCCGCCAGCCTCGGGCCCGCGAACGTGCAGGTCAACGCGATCTGTCCCGGTTGGGTCGATACCGACATGGCATGGCAGGGGCTCGACGGCATCGCCGCAGCCGACGGGGGAACGCGTGAGGACGCCTACCGCGAGGCGATGCGGGCTGTGCCCCTCGGGCGGATGGGGCAGCCGGACGACATCGCCGGGACCGTCGCGTGGCTTCTCTCGCACGACGCCCGCGGCGTCACGGGCCAGGCGATCGACCAGAACGGCGGCGCCTGGATGGGCTAGGACGCACGAGGGGCGCCTTGCGGCGCCCCTCGTAACGCACGGCTCGGGCCGGGCGCTCTACGTCTCGTACTGCGTGTCGGCCGGGAGCATGAACTCGTCCTCTTGCTTGGCCTCGAGGAGCTCGAGCTCCTCGTCGGTGCCCATCCGGACCGGGCCCTTGAACCAGTTCTTCGCCGACAGCACCCACCAGCCGCCGAAGAGGATGAAGGCGCCGGTGATCGTGATCGGGGCGTAGTTCACGAGATTCCAGTCGAACCCGTCTCTCCAGGGCATGCCGCCGGGAGCGGTCGGGAGCATGAAAACGACCGAGATGAACGCCACCCAGAGGATCGCGATCGGGTTGATCCACTTGCGGTGCTTGCCGAGCGACCACGCACCCGGCTGGAAGCTGTCACCCTGCTTCATGCGCAGGATCACGGGCAGGATGAACGCGATGTAGAGACACGTCGTTCCGACCGACGTCCCGACGTAGTAGCCGGCGATGTTGTTCCACCAGGTTGGGACGAGCAGCAGGAAGCCGAGGAAGCCGACGGCGAAGCAGGAGTACACCGGCACCCTGTGGCGTGACACTTTCCGCCAGGCCTGATGGCCGGGCACGGCCCGGTCGCGCGAGAATGCGAAGAGCATGCGCGAGCCCGAGGTCAGGCAGGCGGTGAGGCAGTAGAACTGGGCCACGACGATGATGAACAGCAGGAACTCGGCCCAGTGCCTGCTCATCGACGTCTCCCAGATCCACGTGACGATGTCGCCGTAGTGCGTCTGCACGGCCGTTGCATCCGGAATCGCGAACGTGACCGCGACGAGCAGGATGAACCCGGCGAACACCGAGACGACGACGGCCCACAGCATCCCGGTCGCGGCGGAGCGTGAGGCCTTGTGCGTCTCCTCGGCCATGTGGGCGGAAGCGTCGAATCCGGTCAGCGTGTACTGGGCCATGCCGATCGAGCCGATCGCGAAGACCATCCAGAACACACCACTGCTCCAGCCGCCGCCGTGGAACCCGGAGTTGTTGACCGTCTGCCCGAAGACGTAGCCGAAGGACTGGTGATGGTCGGGAACGACGATCAGCGCGATCACGATGATCAGCACGCCGGCGACGTGCCACCAGGCCGAGATCTCGTTGATCAGCGAGGTGATGCGCACATCGAAGACGTTCAGCAGCGTGCAGGCAAGGAGGAACGCCGTGAAGAGATAGAAGATGTGGTGGCGGTCGTTCGGGTAACCCCACCAGAGGTTGAACAGCGCCGTGGCGTAGATCGCGAGCCCGTATGCGACCGCGCCGACGATCCCGATCAGGCCGAGCAGGTTGAACCAGCCGGTGAACCAGCCCCAGCCGGCGTTGCCGAGCTTCGACGACCAGTAGTAGAGGCCGCCCGCCGTGGGGTAGGCCGACGCGATCTCGGCCATCGAGAGTGCGACGAACGTCGTTAACGTGCCGACGACGATCCAGCCCCAGGTGACCGACACCGGGCCGCCCCATTGAAATGCGATGTAGTACGACGTCAGGCAGCCGGCGAGGATCGAGATGATCGTGAAGCTGATGGCGAAGTTGCGGAATGCACTCATCGCCCGGAACAGCTCCTGCGCGTAGCCGAGCCTGTGCAGGATTTGCTCGTCCTCGGAGGTGTGGATCGGAATCGGTGCCGCTACCGGGGTGTCGCTCATGCCGCCTCCCTGATTGATGAACGGGCCGGCCGTCGCCCCCGAGGCGGTGGAGCCGGTGGCGTATTCACCCCTATCGATAAGGGCATTGTCAAGACATGCCGCTGATGGACGGGGGGAGGCGCCGTGATGCGCAGGAGTATCCTCCGGGACCCGGACGGAATAGGATCGCTCCCGTGCTGAGCTACGAGGAGCTGCGGACAGAGGTGGAGTCCGGCGCGATCGACACCGTCGTCGTTGCGTTCACCGACATGCAGGGGCGCTTGATGGGCAAGCGCCTGCACGCCGAGTTCTTCCTCGACGAGATGGAGGCGGGGCACGGAGTGGAGGGGTGCAACTACCTGCTCGCGCTCGAGATGGAGATGGATCCCGTGCCCGGCTACGCGCTCGCGAGCTGGGAGCAAGGCTACGGGGACTTCGACGTGCGCGCCGACCTGGCGACGCTCCGCCGGATTCCATGGCTCGAGGCGACGGCGCTCGTTCTCGGTGACGTGCTCTTCCACGACGGTAGCCCCGTGCAGCCGTCCCCCCGCCAGGTGCTCAAGGCGCAGCTGGCGAAGGCAGCCGCGCTCGGCTACACGCCGATGATGGGCAGCGAGCTCGAGTTCTATCTCCTACGCGAGACCTTCGAGGAGGCGCACGCCAAGGAGTACTCGGGGCTGACGCCGTCGGTGCCCTACATCCTCGACTACCACATCCTCGCGACGACCTACGACGAGGCATTCCTCCGCCAGATCAGGAACGGCATGCAGGCGGCCGGGATGCGCGTCGAGACCTCGAAGGGCGAGGCGTGGCCGGGTCAGCAGGAGATCAACTTTCGTTTCGCCGACGCGTTGACCATGGCGGACAACCACGTCATCTACAAGAACGGCGCCAAGGAGATAGCGTTCCTCAACGGCTGCTCGATCACCTTCATGGCGAAGCCCTTCCAGGACTGGATCGGCAATTCCTGTCACATCCACTCGTCGCTCTGGCGTGACGGGCAACCGTGCTTCGCCACCGACGAGACGCTGTTCTCGCGCTGGCTCGCCGGCCAGATCGCGTGCTTCAAGGAGCTCGCGGTGTTCCTCGCGCCGACGATCAACTCGTACAAGCGGTTCGCCGCTGGGTCGTGGGCGCCGACGACGCTCGCGTGGGGGAACGACAACCGCACGTGCGGCTTCCGGGTCGTCGGGCACGGGGCGGCGCGCCGGGCGGAGACGCGGATCCCCGGCGGCGACGCGAACCCGTACCTCGCCTTCGCCGCCGTGATCGCCGCGGGATTGCACGGGATCGAGCACGAGCTCGAGCTGCCGCCCGGCCTCGACGGCAACGCCTACGAGTCGGATGCCGATCGGTTCCCGTCGACAATGGGCGAGGCGATCGCAGCGCTCGATAACGGCACGATGGCACGAGGTGCGTTCGGCGACCAGGTCGTCGATCACTACCTCAACTTCGCGCGCACCGAGCAACGGCTGTACGACGCGTTCGTCACCGACTGGGAGCGAAAGCGCTACTACGAGAGAGGGTGAGTGCGGGCGCCACGCGGGGTGAGCGACTTCAGCCGGACAGCGGCCCTAGGCCTCTGCCCGTCCGCTAGCGTGATGCCATGACGAGCAACGTCCGGCCGATCATCGGCATCACCTCGTACGCCCAGCCCGCGCGCTGGGGCGCGTGGGAGCTCCCGGCCGCGCTCGTGCCTCTCTACTACATCGACTCCGTCGAGCAGGCCGGCGGGCGGGCGCTCGTCGTGCCGCCGAGCGAGCACGCCGTCGAGGAGACGCTCGACGTGCTCGACGGGATCGTCTTCTCCGGCGGCATCGACATCGACCCCGGTCACTACGGCGCCGAGCGGCACCCGGCGACCGACCCGGCGCAGGCGCACCGCGACGCGGGCGAGCTGCGCCTCCTCGAGGCCGCTCTCGAGCGCGACCTGCCCACGCTCGCGATCTGCCGAGGCTTCCAGTTGCTGAACGTGCTACGCGGCGGCGACCTGATCCAGCACCTCCCGGAGGAGGTCGGACATGACGGCCACCGCGAGACGCTCGGCGTCTTCTCGGAGCATCCGGTCGAGGTGCGTGAGGGCACCCGGCTCGAGACGATCCTCGGGCCGCGCCACGGTTCGGTGCGCTCGAGCCATCACCAGGGGGTGGGCCGGGTCGGGACAGGGCTCGTCGAGAGCGCCTATGCGGAGGATGGCTCGCTGGAGGCGATCGAGGACCCGTCGAAGAGGTTCGCACTCGGCGTGCTGTGGCACCCGGAGATGGAAGAGGACGACAAGCGACTCTTCGAGGCGCTGATCGTCGAGGCCCGCGCGTTTCGGGCCGCCCGCTGAGCGGCTCACGATCGGAACCGCGGAGTCGACCCCCGCGGCGTGCGCCACTGGCACCAAGCACGGACATCGCGATCCAGAAGGCCGGCCGACCGTCAAAGGTAGTTCACGGAGTGGTCCGGATGGGCTCGACCTCAAGCTCGAGTAGAGGTCGAAGTTGGCTTGGGTGGGCACATTCGGGTGAGGAAACCCTCGATTGGAGGATTGCCGTTACCGCAAAGGGGTAGTACCGTCTGACCAACAGGAGTCCCGCCAGAGCATGCGGCACTTGGGCGGTTGGCTCCGAAGCTCGGGAACGGGGATTCCGGGGGGAAACGAAGAACCGACAGGACGAGGGGGCCAACCGGTCCCCTCGTCCGTTCGCCCTCGGCGAGGCGACCGGCACGGCAGGCGCCGCTCGGCCATCCCTCGTTTCAGCGATCGCCCCACCCGGATAGGGCAGGAAACTAGGGCAGGAAACAGCTCGGGAGTCCCCCGATCAGTTCGCCCGGAAGGGCGACAGGTGTCACTCGATTTCCACGCAAGTAGCAAACCTTTCTTAACGATCCGACGTCTACCATTGCGAAGGCATGAGCACCACCGCGACCAGTCCACGGCCCTCGAAGGCGACCCGCCGCGTTCCCGGGTGGCGTCGTGCGCTGCCGTGGGTCGCCGGCGTGCTGATGTTCGCCGGCGTCATCGCCGCGCTCGCCGTGTTCGTCGGCAACACCGCCAACCCGCAGAAGGAGACGTTCTCCAATCAGCCGGTCACCGATGTGACGAAGCCGGAGAAGAACGTCCCGGTGCCGGCCGAGGTGAGGGCGATCGCCCAGAAGTTCATCAAGACGGCAGTCGCACGGAGGAATCTCGAGTCGGCGTACGCCATCGTCGGCCCCTCGATCAAGCAGGGCATGAGCCTCGCCGAGTGGAAGACAGGCAACATCGCAGTCGTGCCGTTCCCGATCGACAAGCTCGACTACGCACCCTTCAAGGTCGACTACGCTCACTCCCGAGACGTGCTGATGGAGGTCGCCCTCCTCACCAAGGCCGGGTCGGGAGTCAAGGGGCAGACCTTCTTCATCGACGTGAAGAAGTTCGGTACCGGCGACAAGGCTCGCTGGCTCGTCGACAACTGGGTTCCGCGGGGCTCGGCGCCCGTTCCCGACGGCACCTTCCGCGGCGGCAGCTAAGACCGGATGCCGGGGCCCTGGTCTGCGCGGGCCAAGCGGCGGTTCCTCCGCCTCGGGATCGTGCTGGCCGTTGCCCTCGGTGTCCTCGCGGTTGCCGTCCTCGTGCCGGAGCACCGGCGGGCGGCCGAGACCTTCCACAACGTCCCTCCCGACATCCCCGCGCCCCAACCGCGCGCGGTCAAGACCACGCCCGAGCTGCGCAAGCTCCTGGCCGCCGAGACAGCGGCGTTCGTCCGCACGGCCGTCCGGCGCCACAACCTGGACGCCTCGTGGCCGCTCGTCCACCCCTTCCTGAAGCAGGGCATCTCGCGGAAGCAATGGCTGACGGGAGCAATCCCGGTCGTGCCGTTCCCGGCCCGGGGAATCCTCGACTGGGAGGTCGACTACTCGTACGACGGTGACGTCGCGGCAGACGTGGTTCTCGAGCCCGAGCCGAAGAGCGGTCTCTACCGAAAGACGTTCACGATCGAGTTCAGGCAGGCCCCCGGGGCTGCCGACAAGCGCTGGCTCGTCTACTCGTGGGTGCCGAACGGCGTCTCGGAGGCGCTCGTGCAGGACGAGCACAAGGCGGGCGTGGACAAGGCGCTGAGCAAGGTCCGCGGCCACCAGGGGCTCTCGGTCGACTGGGTGCTGATCCCGCTCGGCTGCATCTTCGCCGTGTTTCTGCTGCCGCTCGGGATCTTCCTCGTCGAGCGACGACGCTCTCGACGGGCGGAGGCGGCCCACCAGGCCGCGCTCGCGGCCCACCACAAGTCAGAGGCCTGAGCCGGGCGACGAGCAGGTGCGGGCCGTGGCCCCGCACCGCCACCTTCCGTCAGATCTCGAGCTCGAGGCCGTCGAAGGCTCGCTCGACGCCCGCCGGCACCGTGAGCTCGGCGGGGCGGTGCGTGAGCAGCACACGACGCGTGCCCGACGCCGTGGCCGCTGCCAGCGCCTCGTCCACGCTCAGGTGGCCCCGAGGCTGACCGTCGTCGTCCCCGTGGGCGAGCGTCGCCTCGCAGACGAAGAGATCGGTGTCACGGGCGAGCTCCGCGAGCCTCTCGCTCGGGCCGGTGTCGCCCGAGTAGGCGATCGTCCTCCCGTCCACCGACAGCCGGAATCCGTAGGTCTCGAGCGTGTAGTGCGGCAGCCTCATCGGCGTGACCTCGACGCCGGCGGCCATGAAGGGCTGCTCCGGCTCGTACTCGATCACGGTGAAGACGCGGTCGAACATGTCACGGAAGCCGAACCGCTCCCCGAACTGCTCGAGGACCTCGCGGCCGCCGGCGTGGACCCAGAGTTCCGGGCGGTCGTCGATCGTGACCCCGCCCGCCCGGTACATTGCGCCCCAGACCCAGGGCACGAGATCTCCCCAGTGGTCGAGATGGAAGTGGGTGACGGCGATCGCATCGACGTGCGGCCAACCCTCCAGCTCGCGCAGCCGGGCGAGGACACCCGGTCCGCAGTCGACGAGAAGTCGCCCGGAGGCATGCTCGACGATGTAGCCGGAGTGCGCGTCGCCGGGGTTGGGCCAGGCCGGAGACGAACCGATGACGGAGAATTTCACCGCCGTATACTGCCCATGTGGAGCGGAAGATACGTGTCGTGATCGCGAAGCCCGGCCTCGACGGGCATGATCGTGGCGCCAAGATCATCGCGCGGGCACTCCGGGATGCCGGCATGGAGGTGATCTATACGGGCCTCCATCAGACGCCTGAGCAGATCGTGGAGACGGCGATCCAGGAAGATGCGGACGCGGTCGGGATCTCGATCCTCTCCGGGGCCCACATGACGCTCGTGCCGCGGATCATCGACGGCCTTTGTGCGCAGGACGCGGACGACGTGCTCGTCGTCGTGGGAGGGACGATTCCCGCCGACGATGCCGACGAGCTGCTCGCCGGCGGCGTGGCAGCCATCTTCACCCCGGGCGCGCCGACAGGGGAGATCGTCGAGTTCCTCCGCTCCGCCGTCGCCGTTCCGTAACGGCGGGCGCGGGCGCGCGCGCTCTCTCCTCGATCG
>Ga0302321_100003379_pt1 | contig 13692 bp, 12 predicted proteins | sample Fen_T0_1_FD_202505 | JGI IMG/M metagenome (GOLD analysis project Ga0302321, IMG submission 202505) | Peat permafrost microbial communities from Stordalen Mire near Abisko, Sweden - Fen_T0_1 | ecosystem: Environmental > Terrestrial > Soil > Wetlands > Permafrost | place: Sweden: Abisko...
AAACAGATCATCATCCAGAGTGGCCAAATGGGCATGGACAAAGTCGGCACCCTGCGCTGGCTCGCTGCGACTGCCCAGGCCCGCATGGACAACCTGCTCAGCGGGTACTACACCGACAAGCACGTCGATGGTGTGCTGTCCCCCTACGACGGCCTCAGCATTGGTATCCTCTCCTCCCTCAAGGGCGTTGGGTATTGCACCGCAACCCTGCCGTGCCCGGTTGTGACCGGCCAGGATGCGGAAGTTGCTTCCGTCAAATCGATCATCGCCGGCGAGCAGCGCTACACCGTCTTCAAGGACACCCGTCTGCTGGCTGCACAGACCGCCAAGATGGTTGATCAGGCTCTGAAAGGCCAGACCGTGGACGTCAATGACACCAAGACCTACAACAACGGCGTCAAAGTCGTTCCTTCCTATTTGCTGACACCCCAAAGCGTTGATATCACCAACTACCAGAAAATCCTGGTGGATGGCGGCTATATCAAGGCTGAAGACCTGAAATAAGTAAGTGTGCGTCAAAATGTGTGGGGGCTTTTGCCCCCACACATTTTCTTACCTGCCGCCTAGGATGTTTCCCCCAATAACACAATCGTTTTGTTTGGTAGTTTCGGCTTTTGCAATTATTCATTTCAAAAATAGTGGTTGTTTGGCTCGAATGTCATGAGTTATTGAGTTAGAATCAGAACTCGCCATATATGCTCACCGTACTCGGAGCATCCGGCAAGTTCGCGCAGAGCGGCGCTGTTTCCCCAAAACCGAGGGACGCTGCGTAACCTCAGTTATCAATAGAATATCATTCCACGCAGATCAAGGACCAGAAGACTATGTCTGATGTTATTCTAGAAATGCGCAACATTACGAAGATATTTCCTGGCGTCAAGGCGCTGGATAATGTGAGTTTCAGTGTCAACCGGGGTGAAATCCACGCGCTGGTAGGGGAAAACGGAGCGGGGAAATCTACCCTGATGAATGTATTAAGCGGCGTCTATCCACATGGTTCGTACAGCGGGGAAATCTATTTTGAAGGCAAGGAATGTCGGTTTCAAGATATTCACCATTCTGAGGAAGTTGGCCTGGTCATCATCCATCAGGAGCTTGCCCTCGTTCCTTTTCTTTCCATCACCGAAAACCTGTTCCTGGGCAACGAGCGTGCCAGAAACGGCATCATCGATTGGAACGAGTCCATTTCAAAAACCAAGGAATTACTGGATAGAGTTGGGTTGCACGAGTCGCCCAATACACTGATCACAAACTTGGGTGTAGGCAAACAGCAGTTGGTCGAGATTGCCAAAGCACTGGCAAAAAAGGTCAAGCTGCTTATTTTGGACGAACCTACAGCCTCCCTAAATGATAGCGACAGCGAAAAACTGCTCGATCTCTTGCTCCAATTCAAGCAGCATGGTATTTCCTCGATTTTGATTTCTCACAAATTGAGCGAAGTCAACAAAGTAGCAGATTCCATCACAATTATTCGTGACGGCGCCACCATTGAAACATTGGATTGCCAGAAGGATACGATTACCGAAGACCGGATTATCCGGGGGATGGTCGGGCGCGATTTGACAAACCGCTTCCCACCTCGCGATTCGAACGTCGGAGAGATCATCTTCGAAGTGCGGGATTGGAACGTATATCACCCCATTCACGAGGATCGCAAAGTCAGCACGGATATAAATATCACCGTCCGAAAGGGCGAAGTGGTTGGTCTCGCAGGATTAATGGGCGCCGGAAGAACCGAATTGGGAATGAGCATCTTCGGCCACGCTTACGGCAAGCGCATCAGCGGTACTGCCTATCTCCATGGCCAGGAAGTGGACATAAGCACCATCGATAAGGCCATTTCCAGCGGGATCGCCTACGCCACCGAAGACCGTAAAGCTTATGGACTGGTCCTGATCCAGGAAATCAAAAATAATATCACCCTGGCGAATCTGGATGAAATTTCAGATGGTCGCGTCGTTATCAATGAACCCAAAGAAATGACGATCACCAGCAAATACCGCGATACGCTGAATATCAAGTGCTCCAGCATTCGACAACTGGCGGTTAATCTTTCTGGCGGCAACCAACAGAAAGTCGTACTTAGCAAATGGCTGTTTGCGAACCCCGAAATCCTGATCCTGGACGAACCTACGCGCGGTATCGATGTGGGCGCAAAATATGAAATCTACACCATCATCAACCGCCTGGCGAGCGAAGGCAAGGGGATCATCCTGATCTCATCGGAATTACCGGAAATTCTAGGGGTCTGTGATCGCATTTATGTGATGCGCGACGGCAAAATTGTGGGCGAATTACCTGCCAGCGAAGCATCGCAAGAAATTGTAATGAAATACATCATGACGGAAGAAGAGGTGGTGGAATAATGAAGACCCTGACTACTCTTTTTAAGAATAATATCCGCGAATATGGCATGTTGATCGCCTTGATCGTGGTCATGCTGTTCTTTCAGGTCCAGACCAATGGCATCCTGTTCCGGCCGGTAAACATCACCAATCTGGTTCTACAGAACAGTTATGTCATCACAATGGCCTTGGGCATGCTGTTGATTATTGTCTCCGGCTGGATCGACTTGTCCGTAGGCTCGGTTGTTGCGGTGATTGGCGCACTGGCATCCGTAATGATTGTCAAATACAACGTCGATTGGGTCGTGGCCGTTGTGATTTGCCTGGTGGTTGGCGCAGCAATCGGGGCTTTTCAAGGCTACTGGGTGGCGTATCTAAAAATCCCGGCCTTCATTGTTACCCTGGCAGGAATGTTGATCTTCCGCGGCCTGACGTTTGTGCTGCTCCAGGGTGAGTCGATTGGGCCTTTCCCGGTCGGGTTCCAAAAGATAAGCTCCGGGTTTATCCCGGATATTTTCAATTACCCGGATTTTCATCTGACCACTCTCGTGATCGGAATAATCTTCTCGGCCATATTGATAGTTCTGGATATCCGGGCCAGGAAAAATCAGCAGCAATACGGTTTTGAAGTAACCCCGCTCTATTTCTCTGTCGTCAAAAATGTTGTGATTACTGCGGCGATCATGGGCCTATGCTTTTTGATGGCTTCCTACAAGGGCCTGCCGAATGTGCTCATTCTCCTTTTTGTGCTGATTACCGGTTATGCTTTCATCACCAGCCAGACGACAATCGGTCGCCGCATCTATGCAATGGGCGGTAACGAAAAAGCGGCCCGGCTCTCGGGTGTCAACACGCCGCGACTGCTCTTTTATACCTTCGTCAATATGGGCGTCCTGGCCGCCCTGGCTGGCCTGATTGTCGCCGCTCGTTTGAACAGCGCCACCCCCAACGCCGGGGATGGTATGGAATTGGACGTGATCGCCGCCTGTTTCATCGGGGGCGCATCCGCCAGCGGCGGCATCGGTACGGTGATCGGCGCAGTGGTCGGCGCTTTTATGATCGGCGTATTGAACAATGGCATGTCCATTGTCGGCCTGGGGATCGATTGGCAGAAAGTTGTCAAAGGTCTGGTGCTCCTGGCCGCCGTATTATTCGACGTGTATAACAAAAACAAAAGCTCCTAGTGACCCGCAATCAAGCGTCATGCTTGGCCAACACCCCGGACTGCCGTCCGGGGTGTTTTATTTCTGCGTGCTCTGCTCCAGGATAGCAGCCACAAGTCTTGACAAACTAATAATATTAGTTAAAATACTTACATCATTAGTTTACAGGAGACGAAAATGGAAACCCACTATTTCGATTACAAAGCTGGACGCATCGCATACGACGTTACCGGTGAAGGCTCTCTCGTAGTCTGCATCCCGTCTTTGGGCGATGTACGCAGTGAATATCGCTTCCTGGTGCCGCAGCTGGCTCAAGCCGGTTACCGTGTGGCTACGATGGACGTTCGCGGCCATGGCGAAACCAGCACCCGCTGGGATGATTTCTCCGTCGCCGCAATCGGCGAGGATCTTCTGGCCCTGATCCGCGAGTTGAATGCGGGACCCGCGATCGTGATCGGTACATCGATGGGCGCAGGCGCAGCAATCTGGGCCGCCACGGAAGCCCCCGATCTCGTCCGCGGCCTGCTCCTGGTCGACCCATTCGTGGACGGTGACAGCGACCCCTTGATGGTGTTCCTGCTCTCCCTGGCATTTGCCCGCCCCTGGGGCGCCGCGATGTGGAAGACCTACTATTCATCACTTTACCCAACCCACAAACCCGCCGACTTTGCAGAATATACCGCAGCGTTGCGCGCCAATCTCAGCCAACCCGGTCGCCTGGAAGCCGTTGTGGCCATGATCCGGGCTTCCAAGCGCGCCTCCGGCGAACGCATGCCCAAGGTAACGCAGCCCGCCCTGGTCGTAATGGGCGGCAAAGATCCCGACTTCAAGAATCCCGAGGCCGAGGCGCAGCGTGTGTCCCAGGCCGTCCGCGGCGACTTCAAGATCATCCCGGGCGCCGGGCATTACCCCCATGCCGAAATGCCCGAAGCGACGGCAGCACCGATGATCGCCTTTATGAATTCATTGAAAAAGGAATAGAACATGCCGCACCCCACCCGCGCCAGGCTCGATAAACAGGCCGTCTTACAGGCTGCCGTTGATTTGCTCAATACAGAAGGTACCGAGGCGCTGACACTCAGCCGCCTGGCCGAAAAGCTTGGCATCCAGACCCCCTCGTTATACAACCACATCGACGGGCTGCCCGGCCTGCAAAAGGAACTGGCCGTGTTGAATGCTCGCTGGCTGGCCGATCATCTTGGTGAAGCAGCCATCGGCAGGAGCGGCCGGGAACTCTTCGTTGCTGCGGCTCAGGCCTTCCGGGGTTACGTAAAGGAATACCACGGGTTATACCTCTCCACGCTGCGTTCGTCGGGCACCCAGGCGGTTCAAGACCCGGCCCTGGTATGCGAAGAAGAACGCGCCCTTAAAGTTGGGCTGGCCATCATGGCTTCGCTTGGCTTGCAAGGCGACGAGGCGGTTCACGCCCTGCGTGGTTTCCGCAGCGTGGTTCATGGCTTCTCCACGCTGGAAATAGCCGGCGGGTTTGGCCTGCCACAAGATTGCGACGAAAGTTTCCGCAGATTGATTACGGCGTTGATTTCCGGATTACAGTGAAAAGGAGTTTAGAAGTGGAAGGATTGAAACTGCTCAACATAACCGTTCGTTTTTTGCTGGAGCTTTGCCTGCTCGCCGCAGTCGGCTATTGGGGCTTCGCCACCCAGGCCACCTGGCCGGTGAAGCTCCTGCTTGGGATTGGCCTGCCGGTCCTGGTCGCGGTGTTATGGGGCTTGTTCGTGGCCCCCAAAGCCGTCCATCCGCTGAGCGGCCTGGCCCACACGGTGCTGGAGGTGGTCCTGTTGGCGCTGGGTGCAGCCGCACTCTTCACCAGCAACGCCACCACCCTTGGCTGGGTCTACGCGGTTGTCTTGCTCGTCAACGAAATCTTGCTGATCGCCTGGAAACAATAACACCAACTACCAACCCCCAACTCACCAACTCACCAATCTACCAATCTACCAATCTACCAATTTACCAACCTACCAACCTACCAACCACCAACCCACCCCTTCATCAACTTCTTTGATGCCAACGACGTAGAATAATCTCAGGCACATTTCAGTTTGTATTCATCCATTCCCTGAAGGCCCGCGCATGCTGCTCCCCTTTCCCTATCCCATCACCGAAATCATCCCCCGTCGATTTTCCTGCCGCGTTTACCAGAAGATACCCCTGGCCCCCGAAGAGGTCAGCCAGTTGGAAGCGGCTCTCGCCGCGGTACATGCTGGACCCTTGGGCTCGGCACTGCGCTTCGAGCTGGCCCTCGCCCTGGAGCATGATCCCCAGGCCCTGCACGGCCTGGGGACGTACGGCCTGATCAAAGACCCCGCCGGGTTCATCATTGGCGCAATGGGCCCCGGCAAGAACAACCTGGAAGACTTTGGCTATGGCCTGGAAACCATTCTCCTGTACGCCACCGGCCTCGGGATCGACAGTTGCTGGCTGGGTGGCAACTTCACCAAGAGCAGCTTTTCCAGTCGCATGCGGCTGGGCCGGGGCGAGACGGTTCCGGCGGTGGCCTCGATCGGCTATGCGGTGGACGAGATACGCGCGCGTGACCCGTTGCGCCAGAAAGTCAAATCGGACACGCGACTGGGCTGGGAAAAATTATTCTTCGCGGCCGATTTCGAGACGCCGCTCTCGCAAGCCGAGGCAGGCGCTTTTGCCGTTGCCCTGGAAATGCTGCGCCTGGCGCCGTCCGGGCACAACTATCAGCCGTGGCGGGTGATCCGCGACGGCTCGTGTTTCCACTTCTACCTTCAACGCACGCCCGGCTATGGACCGGGCAGCCCGATGTTCTTGTTATTGGGGGTCTCTGACTTGCAGCGCATGGAAATCGGGATTGCCATGTGCCATTTCGATCTGGCCATTAGCGAGGCCGGGCTGGCAGGCAACTGGCGGGTGACCAAGCCAGCCGTTCACCCGCCAGATCGAGCATACGAGTACGTGGTCACCTGGACCGCCGAGTAAACTACCCGCTCATCCACATTATTCGTCCGCCAGAGCGAAACGGGGCAGCCTGGAAACCCGCTCGAGCCGCACCGGTGCCTCGGGGAAGCGGTTGTATTCCACCCAACCCGCGCGGCGCAGCAGGTGACCCTGCAGCCAGCTGGCCAGGATGATCGCCGGCGCCGGCTGCCGCACCACCTCGGGAATGGTCTCCCCTGCATACAAGGCCTGGCGGAAATCATCCGCCGACCGGCCCGGGAACAGCGCCACGCCGTCCCCAATCGTCCAGATCAGGTGCGAGTCTGATGAACCGACCTGTGCCAGTCCCAGTTCCAGGGCGATCGTTTCGGCGTTGCTGTTGGCCCGGTGGTCGAACAGCCCGGCGTTGAACGTTTCGATGCCGCGCAGCGTCCGGGCAACCGTCCCGTCTTGCAGCGCTTCCCCAATCAAGCGACGGTTGACGCTTGGCGTTCCTCTGGCTTCGGGGTGCGGCACGATGCACATACCGCCTTGCCCGTGGATACGCCACACCGTTTCCTTCAACGACAACCCGGCCGGGATGTTCTCATGAATGAAAAGCGCCAGCAGGTGCCCATCGGCAGTGCTGATTTCACTGCCCGCGATTACCTCGATCCCGTACCGAGGGGCCAGTTCCTGCGCTTCCAGCGCGCCGCGGATCTCGTCGTGGTCGGTGATGGCGATGACGTCGAGCTGGGCCGCATGGGCGGCCTGCTTCAGCACCGCCTCGACCGTGCAGGTGCCATCCCAACTATAGACCGTATGAATATGTAAATCTGCTTTTCCCATAGTTTTATCTCTCCAGACGCTCAAAGAATACCCCAACAAAGCGAACAACTGATAAATATTGCGCTAAGGATTGGTTAACGAAAAGACCCGGCCTCCGGCAAAATAACCATTGCACGGCGCCCGGCTTTACTGATTCATAACCAATCCTTAAAGCAGCCATAACACAGGCCGGTGCCGATGAGTTCGCTTTTTCTATGTTCCGCATAACACCGACGATTCACCTCGTCGCAGAGGCTTGCGCGAATGTTTACAGATCATTAATGCGTCGTTAATTCCCCAAGCAAAAAAGCTTAACAATCCGGGCATATCATTCTCTTGTTGCCATAACCTGTTTGCTAACCAAGGAGAAGAATATATGCGTTCTAACCGGATCATCTTTTTGATTGTTTCCCTCCTGGCTGCCTCGGCACTGTTGCTGACCGCTTGCGGCGGCGCGCCGACCACCCAGCCGACCACCATACCTGCGACCCAGGCCCCTGCGACGCAGGCTCCTGCCGCAGCTGCGGATTGGTCGAAGATCAAGTCCGCGGCAGACGGCGGCGGCCTGGATGCATTGATCGCCGCGGCCAAGGCCGAAGGCGAACTGAACGTCATCACCCTGCCGCGCGATTGGTGCAATTACGGCGAGACCATGGACACGTTCTCGAGCAAGTACGGCATCAAGGTCAATTCGCTCAACCCCGATGGCGGCTCTGCGGACGAGCTCCAGGCCATCACCGACAACAAAGACAACAAGGGCCCGCAGGCCCCCGATGTGATCGACGTTGGCCCCGCCTATGGTCCCCTGGCCAAGAGCCAGAATTTGCTCACGCCTTATAAAGTTCAGACCTGGGACACCATCAAAGGCACCAACGATCCCGATGGTTTCTACTATGTGGATTACAGCGGCGTCATGGTCCTCGAAGTGAACACCGACGTGGTCAAGGACCAGCCCAAGAGCTACAAAGACCTGCTCGATCCGAAGTACAAGGGCCAGATAGCGCTCGCCGGCGACCCGCGCGCCTCGAACCAGGCTGCCCAGTCTGTCTATGCTGCAGCGCTGGCCAATGGTGGTACGCTCGACAACATCCAGCCCGGCCTCGACTTCTTCAAGAAATTGACCACCGCAGGGAACCTGCTGCCCCTGATCGCCGACTCTGGCCCAATCGCCAAGGGTGAAACGCCGATCACCTTCCAGTGGAGCTGGAACGCCTACGCCAACAAGGACAACTTCAAGGGCAACCCGAACATCGCCATCGTCTACCCGAGCGACGTGAACTGGGGCGGCTATTACTACCAGGCCGTCAGCGCCTACGCCCCGCATCCCGCCGCTGCCCGCTTGTGGGAAGAGTACTTGTACTCGGATGCCGGCCAGGCACTGTGGGTCAAGGGCTACTGCGCCCCGGCCCGCCTCGCCGACCTGAACGCCCGCAACGTTCTCTCCGCCGATCTGAAGGCCAAGCTGCCCGATCCCGCCCTGCTTGCCAGTTCCATCGTGCCCAGTGGCGACCAGTTGACCGCTGCCCGCGCCGCCGTCAAGGCCCAGTGGGACTCGGTGGTCGGCCTCGACATCAAACCCGGAAGCTAATCCAACTTTACAAATATGGAGTGCATGGCCTGGGAAAGTTCCAGGCCATGCACTTATCGGTCTAAATAAATATGACCCCACAAAACCCCGCCCTTCCCAAGCCAAAACACCCGCCGCTGCCTGCTTCCATTTCAGATTGGGCCGGCCTGCTGCCCTTTTTTGTCTTTATCCTGGCTTTTCTTATTCTTCCATCCCTGAGTTTGTTTGCCGGGGCGTTTCAGGATCCGCAGGGCAATTTCACCCTGGTGAATCTCAATCTTTTCAAAGATGAATACGTCTTGAAATCCTACGCAATCAGCTTGCAGGTCAGCGTGATCACTTCTTTGGTCGGGGGAGTCTTCGGCTTCTTCGTGGCGTACGCCATTACCATCGGCAACGCGCCGCGCTGGATGCGTAATATCCTGACGACGTTCTCGGGGTTGGCGGCCAACTTTGGCGGCGTGCCGCTGGCCTTTGCTTTCATTGCAACGCTTGGGCGGACCGGTTTTGTTACCGCCATCTTGAAGTCGATTTGTTATGCCGACGCCGCCGGCGCACAGGTCTGTCCCTTCAATCCTTACGATCACGGGTTCAATCTGTACAGCCTGACCGGCCTGGTCCTGACGTATACCTATTTCCAGTTCCCGCTGATGGTGCTCACCATCACCCCCGCGCTCGAAGGCCTGAAAAAGGACTGGCGTGAGGCCTCGGCCAATCTGGGTGCCAGCAGTTGGCAGTATTGGAAAGACGTGGCCCTGCCCATTCTCTTGCCGTCCATCCTGGGCGCCATGATCCTGCTCTTCGGCAGCGCCTTCGGGGCCTTCGCCACCGCCCAGGCGCTTACCGGCGGCAGCATCTACCTGGTGACGATTTTAATCGGCCAGCAAATTCGCGGGGACGTGTTGAACAACCCGAACGAAGGCTATGCACTGGCCTTTGGAATGGTAGTGATTATGGCGATTACGATTACCGGCTATACCATTCTGCAGCGCCGCACGGCAAGGTGGCTCAAAGTATGAACGCAAAACGCTTCAATTCCTGGGCCGTGTTTTGGGCAGTACTGGCGTTTTTGTATTTCTTCATACCGATGTATGGCACCCTGGACTTCTCGCTGCGCATGCAAAAAGGTACGCTTGGTTTCCTGGCTTATCAGACCGTGCTGGCCGACCCGCGCTTCCTGGCAAGCTTTCAGTACTCGGCCATCATGGGAGTCATTTCCGTAACCTTGAGCGTACTCCTTTTCGTCCCCACCGTCTACTGGATTTATTTGAGAGTACCCAGGGCTCGCCCAATCGTGGAAGTGATCACCATCCTGCCGTTCATCATTCCAACCATCGTATTCGTCTTTGGGTTAATCCGCACTTTTGGCCATCCCCCGCTCCAGTTGACGATGACCCCCTTCAAAACAGACATCCTGATGGTGGCAGGCTACATCGTCCTTTCTATGCCCTACATGTTTCGCGCCATCGATGTGGGCATGCGTGCGATCGACGTGCACACCCTCACGGAAGCCGCCCAAAGCCTGGGCGCGAACTGGGGCCAAATCCTGTTCAACGTCATCTTCCCCAACCTGCGTGTTGCCCTCCTGAGCGGTGCTCTGATCAGCTTCGCCCTGGTGATCGGCGAGCTCATTTTGGGCGATTTTCTCGTCCGCCCCGCACTGGGTCCATACATGGTGGAGGTTGGGCGTGACAGGGCCTACGAACCGGCAGCGCTCGCCATGATGAGCTACGCGCTAACCTGGGTTTGCCTGGGCCTGATCCAGTTCTTTAGCCAGGGTAACAGTTCCCGACAGCAACTCACCGGCCGTTAGATTTCCACGAGGACCCCATGAGCTATCTTGAGCTTTCCCACGTTCAAAAGACTTTTCCCGGCGTGATTGCCGTGGAAGACTTCAACTTGAGCATTGCCCAGGGCGAATTCATCTCCTTCCTTGGCCCCAGCGGCTGCGGGAAAACCACCACCCTGCGTATGGTCGCCGGTTTCGAGCTGCCAAGTTCCGGACAAATCACCCTGGACGGCAATGACCTGACCTACCTGCCACCCAACAAACGCAACGTTGGCATGGTCTTCCAGTCTTACGCACTGTTCCCCAACATGACCGCCGCGGACAATATCGGCTATGGGCTGAAGGTGGCCGGCAAAGCGCGGGCCGAAATTGCCCAGCGGGTAAGTGAAATGTTGGCATTGATCCACATGGAGGAGCTTGGAGGGCGTTACGCTCCCCGGCTTTCGGGCGGGCAGCAGCAGCGTGTGGCATTGGCACGCGCCCTGGCCATCCGCCCGCATGTGTTGCTGCTCGACGAACCACTCTCCGCGCTGGATGCCAAGATCCGCGTGGAGTTGCGCAACGAAATTCGCCAGATCCAGCGCCAGTTGGGCATCACTACCATTTACGTGACGCATGACCAGGAGGAAGCGCTCTCGCTCTCCGACCGCATCGTCGTCATGAGCCAGGGCAGGGTCGAGCAGATCGGGACACCCTCCCAAATCTACAACTTTCCCCAGACCGAGTTCGTGGCTCAGTTCGTCGGGCAGATCAACCTGCTCCCGGTGGAAATCATCAACCCAACCGAAGGCGTGGTCCGGCTCGGGGCGCAGGTCATCCGCGCCGGCCAGTTCGACCGCATAAATGGCCATCCCATGCGGCTGGCCGTGCGCCCCGAGGAAGTCAACCCCGGCTTCCACGAAGGCGCGAACAACCTGACGGGCAAAGTCGAATCCATTACCTACCTGGGCGCCGTCGTGCGCGTGCGTGTGGATGTCGATGGGCACTCAGTCTCGATGGACCTGTTCAACGAGCGCAAGCTGAAGTTTCCCACCGTCGGTGAAACCTTCCAGGTTACCTTCCCGGTGGAAGCCTGCTGGCTGCTGTGAACACTGTCCTAACATCGACCATTAAGTGAGAAAACTTATGCCTGCACTCCCACCCTGGAAAGATAAAGCCCTCTTTACCCCCGGCCCGCTCACCACCAGCCTGTCCGTCAAGCAGGCCATGCTGCGCGACCTGGGCTCGCGCGACAGCGAATTCATCGGCACCGTCCGCGATGTGCGCCAGCACCTGGTCGACATCGCCGGCGGCTCGGATAACTACACCGCGGTCCTGGTGCAGGGCAGCGGCACGTTTGGCATCGAAGCAGTGCTCTCGTCGGTCATCCCCCCGGACGGTAAATTACTGGTTTTGGTCAATGGCGCCTATGGCAAACGCATGCTCAAGATCGCCGAAGTCCACAATATCCCAACGATAGAGCTGGCCTTCCCCGAAAACACAACCCCCGATGCCGCCATGTTGGACCAGGCCCTGGCCAACGACGAGACCATCAGCCACGTGGCCGTGGTCCACTGCGAGACGACGACCGGCATCCTCAACCCCATTGAAGTCTACGGCGAAGTCATCGAGAAATACAACCGCGCCTTCATCGTCGACGCCATGAGCAGCTTCGGCGCCTACCCGATCCACCTGGAGGAGTGCGGCATCGATTACCTGATCTCCTCGGCCAACAAGTGCATCGAAGGCGTACCCGGTTTCTCTTTCGTATTGGCCCGCAAGGCCGCTTTGAGCGCCACCCGCGGCTACGCCCGCAGCCTGAGCCTGGACCTGCTGGCGCAGTGGGAAGGGCTGGAAGGCGATGGCCAGTTCCGCTTTACGCCGCCAACACACGTCATACTCGCCTTCCGCCAGGCCTTGCGCGAGCTGGAATGGGAAGGCGGTGTGATCGCCCGCGGGCGGCGCTACCAGTTGAATTACGAGATCACCCTCGATGCCATGCAAAAGATGGGCTTCCGCCCTTACATCGAGGAAAGCAAACGCGGCTACATCATTACTTCATTTTATTATCCCGCCCACGCCAATTTCAACTTCCAGAGTTTCTACGAACGCCTGAGCGTTAAAGGCCACGTCATCTACCCCGGCAAGCTCAGCCATGCCGATTGCTTTCGCATCGGGCATGTAGGGCGCATCAACAGCGCCGATGTGCGCGCGTTGATGGCAGCCATCGGCGAAACCTTGTTGGAAATGGGTGTGGATTTGGAAAGGGTTTAAGGACGCTTATGGACTTCATCTACCGACGCTCTTACTGCGGCCCAATCCAGGCCGTCGTCCTCGACTGGGCGGGGACGGCCGTCGATTATGGCTCATTTGCCCCCACGGCGGTCTTTCTGCGCCTGTTTGAAGGTCAGGGGGTCCGGATCACAGCCGAAGATGCCCGCTCAGGCATGGGCCTGATGAAAAAAGACCACCTGCGCACGATTCTCGCGCGCCCCAACGTGGCATTGGCCTGGCAGGCCGCCCATCATGGATCACTCTGCACTGAAACGGACCTCGATCGGCTGTTCGAGGATTTCGTCCCCATGCAGTCATCCGTCCTGACAGAATATGCCACACCCATCCCCGGCCTGTTGGATGTGGTGGCCGATCTGCGCGCGCGCGACATCAAGATCGGCTCGACCACCGGCTACATCCGCTCGATGATGGATATTCTGGCTCCCAAGGCCAAAGAGAACGGCTACGCTCCCGACTGCATCGTCTGTCCCGACGAAGTCCCTGCCGGGCGGCCATCCCCGTGGATGTGTTATCAAAACGCCGCACAGCTGGGGGTCTACCCGATGGCGGCACTGGTCAAGGTCGGCGATACACTCGTGGACGTGGATGAAGGTCTCAACGCCGGGATGTGGTCGGTAGGCCTGTCACTCACAGGGAACTTGATGGGCCTGAACGAAGCCGATGTGCAGGCCCTCTCGCCAGAGGCAAGGGAGGCCGAAAACCAGGTGATCGCATCCCGGCTGTACCAGGCCGGCGCGCATTACGTCATCGACGGTATTTGGGACTTGCCCGACGTCTTAAATGACATCCAGTTCCGTCTGGCTCGAGGGGAACAGCCAT
>Ga0302321_100003380_pt1 | contig 13690 bp, 12 predicted proteins | sample Fen_T0_1_FD_202505 | JGI IMG/M metagenome (GOLD analysis project Ga0302321, IMG submission 202505) | Peat permafrost microbial communities from Stordalen Mire near Abisko, Sweden - Fen_T0_1 | ecosystem: Environmental > Terrestrial > Soil > Wetlands > Permafrost | place: Sweden: Abisko...
CCTTCGTGGCGATGGCCTGGAAGCGACGCTGCACGCCCTGGGCGGCCTGGTTTTGGCCCGCCTCAGAGAAGCGCTGATTCGCTTGCTGTTGGTTCTCGAGCTGCGCCGCGATGGCCGCGCCGCCTTGCCCCTGGCCGCTCGCTTCCATCTGCTGACGGACGGCCGAATTCGCGCCCGCCATGCGCCGCGCAATCTGATTGCCAACGCTGTTGATGCCCGCCTTGTCGGCGGCGCTGTAGCCGTCGCCCGAGATTATGTCGTCGTAGCTCGACAGCGTGTCTTGCTGCGCCTGCTTCAGGCGCGGGTCGGTCTGAATCGCCTGGAGCGCGGACGGGCCGAGCTGTTCAGCGACGACCTGCTGAAACTTCGGCAGCGACAGGTTGCCGAACTCGTCGAGCGAGCCCTGCAGGAGCTTCTGTGCCTTGTCTTTTTGACCCTGGGCGTTGAGTTCGCCGGCGAGGGCCATGACCATCTGAATGATTGCCGAGTAGTCCATGGCGAGGCCTCAGGGATTGCGGGTGGAGGTGGAAGTGAGGCCGCCGCTCGTTTGAGCGCCAGGCTGCTTCGCCAGCCACGCATTGTACGCGGCTGTCGTGTCTTTTGCCCACTGCTCGGGGTTGGTTCCGATGTCGCGGTTCTGACCCGGTACCCCGCCTGCGGCGATGAATTTGTTGTAGTCGTCCTTCGAGACGCCAATCGACTCCCACGGCGCCTGGGTGTCGATGGTCTTCAAGCCCATGTTGTCGACACCCACCTGTGGTGATGCCTGCCCGGGCTGCGGCTTGTTCTTCGCCGCCTGCACCGACGGGTCGTTCGCCCCGCCCTGGCTCTTGTCGTACGCGTCGACCGCGCCCTGGTACTGCTGCTGCGCGAAGTCGCTCGAATCCTTCGCGGCCTGCCCCAGCGGCTTCGAGGCGTCGTTCGCCGCGGTGAAACTGTTCTCGAGCCCGCCGAACTTCTGGCCGAGCGAGTTGAATCGGTCTTGCCCGGCCACGCCCGTCAGCGCCGCGTCAAGCCGTGAGTTACCTGACGTGCCGCCGCCCGAGCCGGTGAAGCTGCCGGTGTTGGCGTAGTACTTGTCGATTGCCGCCTGACGGCCGGTGTCGGTGCCGAGCTGCTTCGCGCCTTGCGCCGCCGACCGCGCGCCCGAGAGCATGTCGGCCCACGACGTCGGCCCGGCCTGGTCTTCAAGCGACATCTTACCACCGTAGGGAGTCGCCGCCTTGGCCGCCGCCTGGTCGCGCGTCATTTCACCCGGGGTCGAGACCAGTTGCCCGCCCGGAGCGCTCGGGGTGCCGCCAGCCATTCCGATGCCGCCACGCGAGCCAGTCGCCACGCCCCAGCCATTGGGGCCAGTGGTGAAGCCGGTATTGTTGATGGTTTCGCCGCCGTACGTCTGCCCGCCCTGCAGGCCCGCGCCAAACTTGTCTTGCGTCGACTTGAGCGCCGAGGCCGACTTGTTGCCCGCGGCCTCTGCGACGTCGCCAAGTTGGTTGGCTTGGCGCGTGGCGGCGTCCTTGTTCAAGTCGAACCACGTGCCGAAGTTGACAAAGCGCCCGCCCGAGCGCCCAGCGTCGCCGCCTTGGCCCGCCGTGAAGGCCGGAGGCGCGACGGTCGAGCCGTTAAGCACGGTGCCGTTGCCGCCCGCGCCTTGAGTGGTGTCTGGGCCGACGGTGCCGGTGAGGATGTCGCCGCCCTGCTGCGTTTCCTTCTTCTTCGCGCCGCCTTGGCCGGTCCAGTAGTTTGAGGTGTCGTAAGGCATGGCGTCACTCCGTCCAGAGCGTGAGCAGGTAGGTTGAGTTGATGGCGAGGCCCGTCACGTAGCGGACCTTGAGCCGCTTGCCGTCTGACGCGACCTCCCACATGCACTGCACGGCCGACGTCGGTAGCGTCGTTGCGCCTTGGGTGTCGACCTTCCCGACGGCAAGAATCTTCGGGAGCGTGTTCTGGCGAATCGGCACGTAGAGTGGGAACGGCGCCGCATCGAGCGCCAACGACGCACCGGTGGCGACGCGGAACCGCTCCTTGCCGGTGTACGTGTAGCCCTGCAGGTTGTCGCCGCGCGTGAGTTGCCCGTCGAGCGCGCCGACGAGTTGGCTGTAGCTCGGGTTGAGTTCGTCGAAGAACTGCCCGAGGAATTCGGGCGCGTCGGGGTAATCGCCCGCGTCGAAACGACTGTTTCCTGGAAGCTTGGCCATCAGCGCCGCCCCTTCTCGCCGCTGACCTGAAGTTCGATGGTGCGCCCCTGCAGCCGCCACGAATTGAACGCCCGCGCCGAGCGGAACCGCAGCGTGAGGTACGAGCCGCGAGCGCCAGCGGGGCCGGTGAGTGCGCGCTCGTTGCGTGGGCCGCTGGGCTCACCGAAGGGCGTCTGGCCGAACTTGCCCGCGCCGAAGCCGAGCAGCGAAAACGAGTGTGTGAGGTTGAGCGACGGAGCGAGCTCGCTGGCGCTGTAGACCTCGCCGGTGCCCGCGAAGGTGCCGAAATGAAGGCCGAGCTCTTGCGCCTGTTTGGCGTGGTGCACGTCGCCCGCCCACTCGGGCACCCACTCAACGACCGACTCGAAGGCCTTTGAATGCACCATGCTGCCGCCGCTCGAGGGCACAGAGTCGACGGTCACGACGCCCGTGCCGTAGTCGACCGCGGTGACCCAGAATACAGTGCCGCTCTGCGAGAGGCAGTCACCCACCGACATCAATGCCGCCTCGGTTCGCGAGAAGGTGAGCGTGTTGGCCAGTACGGCCGTCGCCGTCGGCGTGTAGACCTCGTCACAGAAGTCGGTGCGGTCGTAGTTCTTTCGCTCGCGCCGCAACCGCCCCTGCTCGTCGCCCATGACAAGCGAATTGAACAGTGGGTCGACGACGCCGAACGTGCGCACGACCGGCCATCGCGTCCAGGTGCGCGTCTGCGTGTTGTAAGCGTAGAGTCCCTGAGGTGTGACGTCGGTCGACGACTCACACACCGCAAGCAGGTAGCTGTGTTCTGACTCGTACGTCGTCGCCCAGGCCAGCACCGACATGCGCGAGTAAGCATTTGTCCCGTCGAAGGTGTCGGCGAGGCTCGCCATGGTGGGCCAGAGCGCCTGTTCGACGGGGCTCGACACCAGTGACACGCCGCCGGTCGAGATGGCGACGACGCCCTGCGTGGTGAGCACGTACGCTTGGTTCCCCACCACCGCGAGCGTGTCGGGGGCGATGGTGGCCAACGTCGCGTCAAGGCGCACCTGGCGAGTGTTTGGGTAGGCGCCAGACAGCAACCACACCGAGTGCTCTTTGACGACGACGGTGGCGTCACGCATCGCGCGCACACCCAGAATCGCCTCGCCGGGGTCGCCCACGTCGACGTACTGCAGCGCGGGCACGGCGTCGGGCTCATTCTGTTGGCTCAGGTAGAGGCGATTGACGTTTGCCACCTGCGCCGACGTCACCGAGAGTTGCGGATTCCACGGCGTCGGCGTCGAACTCGAGACAACAAAGGCCGTATTCGGGTCGGAGTAGCCCGGCAGCGACTCAAGGTGAATCAGGCCGGGCGAGTCGTCGGCGCTCGAGGCATAGACGGCGCGCACGCCCACGGTTGCACCCTGGCCGTTGATGCAGTCGACGATACCCAGACACGTGCGCTCGATGTCGGAGCTGATGCTTCCGCTCGAGAACAGCACGGCCTGCAGGTAGCCGGAAATGTTCGACGACAGCGTGACAGTGATGGTCGGCGCGCCGCGGGTGATGGTGAGCGTGGTGCCAAGGCCGACGCCAGACGCGCCACCGATGGCGAGCAGCTGAATGTCTGCCGAGTGGCGCGACAGCGTGTTGGCGTACGCCATACGGTCGCCCTGTTCGCCGACGACGGCCATGCAATTGGAGACCAGCGGCACGTCTTTCGACGCCAGCACTGTGTCGCTCGAGGCCGAGAAGTAGGCCAGCGTCGCCAGCAGCGCGTCGGGCGTGTTGTCGGTGAACGTCAGTTGCTTCGCCGCCACCTCGCCACCCGTCAAGGGCCGCTCGAGCACCAGGTAGTAATCCTCACCCGGAGCTGTCGAGATTGAGCCGCTCAACTCCGTACGCCAGACGCGCACCAGCGTGCTGGTGTCGAGCACGTCGGGCCAGATGACGCGCCCGGAGGTCGACGCCAGGCCGATGGTGGCCGACTGGCCAACGGTGCTGGCGACGTTCGCGCCGGCCTCGGTGTAGACAAACTGCGTCGAACTCACCTGTTGCACCGTCTTCGCGCCTGCAATGAAGTTGGCCTCACCGGGCGAGAGCGTGATGATGTCGCCGCTCTTGAAGCCGTGTGGCGCCGAGGTCGTGACGGTGACGGTGGTCCCCGCCGAGCGACTCATTGCGCCGATGGCGATGGTAGCGGCGTTGGGGTTGGTCAGCACCATGCGCCCGCTCGGCGCGCTCTGAATCTCGCGGCCGCTGCTGTCTTTCTTCACGAGCGTCGCCCGGTACGCGCAGGCGTTGTTGGTCGGCAGGAAACCGCCTGTGTTGGTGACGGCGTGCGTGTAAATCCATGAGACGTAGGGATAGTTCAACCCGGCGATTTGCGGCAGCGTGCCGTCATTCTTGAGCACCCGCTGTGGGCCCGCAGAGCTGGTGAAGTACGTACGCCCCAGCATGTTCGCGAACTGGATACGGCCGCGCGTCCAAGGCGAAAAAAACGAGCCGAGGTCGTACGTCGTGAATGGTGAAGCCGTGAAGACGCCGCGAATGCGCGACGTCGTCGGCGTCGGAAACTCGCCAGACGTCCAGTTGACCAACATGCCGCCAGCGGTCGGCGACGGCGTCGGTATGCCAGCCATGGCGTACGTGTCGAACGTCACGCCACTGTTGAGCACCGCATGCCCACGACGTGGCTCAATGACGTCTTTCGAGCGAATGACGCAGTTGTCTGCGACCGTCAGCGCACCCTCGGGCGCACTGAGGCCGCTGGGGGAAATCCAGAGACCCGGCGACTGCAGCGTCGTCGCGTTGCTCACCGGTAGGTCCTCGGGCGGCCACGGAACCTCCAGCCGGGCGAGTTGAAGTTGTGCACGTACCGCGAGCCTGCCTGCGTGCGCGGCTTGAGCAGGTCGATGGTGCGACCTTCCTGTTTATCCAGGGCGTCGAGGGCCATCTGGTAGTTTGAGCCGCCGCGCCCCTCGAGCATCTTCACGGCGACCTGTTGCGCGAGCAGCGGCCAGCACTCGACGGGCACCTGCGGCGTGGGCGACTCGCCGGCGAAGCACGCGAAATCGCCATACGCAAGAAGTGGGAGTGTGCTGTCGATGCCGTCGAAGATTCCGGCGCCAGAGACTTCAATCTGAGTAGCGATGTCGCCAGAAATAAGCCTGAAGCCGGGCTGACCTGACACCCAGTCAAGCGGCGTACTACCGCCAGAGTCATTAACGAATGCGCTCGCGCCGGTGACTGTTATGCGATTGGTGACGGTGTGGACTGAGAGCACAGTCGCGTACCGAGTCGACAACACCACGCGGCCAGGGCGGTAGAAATACCGCAACCGGTAGTTGAGTGCGCTCTGTGGCGTCGGCTGAATGTACAGCCGGTCGTCTTCGAGCCAATACCCCCAGCCGATGCGCAGGGCCTTCTCAGGCTCCAAGCGCGGCAGCGGAATGTAGTCGCCGTCGGCCGTCTGCTGGACTTCGACGAACTTGACGGCCTCACCGCTGCACCGCGGCGGCAGCTTGTACCAGTCTTGTCCGCTGACGCTGGCGAAGGTGTACCGCGCGATGAGGTGCTCTTCGTTGACGCGCCGAATGACCGGCACGACGTAGTCGCGCAGTTCTTCGTTGATGATGTCGAGGATGACGTCGTCAGAATACGAGGCGTCGTTCGCGGGCATATACGCCCGACGTCGCACTGACTTGATGAGCGACTCTGCAAGCCATTCCGTGACGTCGAGCGACATGCATCACCTCAGCGCCTGTTGCGTTTCATCAACTGCGTGTCGATGCCGTCGTCGGTACCGTCGACCACTTCATTGGTTGAGTCGTCGTCGGTCGGCTCCAGAATCATCGACATGCCGCCCGTGTTGTCTTCGTCGCCATCGGACGGGCCGCCCATCTGGTCGCCGTCGGGCTCCATCGGCATCGAATCGACAGGCGATGGGCCGTAGCGCTTCTTGAGCGAGTTGGTGCCCATGCGGTCGGCCGCTTGAGCCATCTGCTGGTACAGCTTTCGTTTGAGCGCGAGTGACATGGTCGACCTCAGATTGCGGACAGCGAAAAGGTGATGCCCAGGTTGACGGGAGTGACGGTTGCCCCGGTGCAGTTGACCGACACGCTGAGGCGGTCGCCAGCCGCCACCGCCACGGAATGAGTCGAGTCATTGGCCGACTGACCAGAGGCGGCGACGGTGCAGGTCAGCGTCGTGGAAACGCCGTTGACGCGCACAGTGACGACGCAGCCCGCCACCGTCGGCGCGGTGGTGCAGTAGGCATACAGGTTGCGCAACACGCCGGCTCGAGGCGCGCGAAGAAACACTTCGGTGCCGCTCGCACCCGCCAGGCCCGGCATGGCGAAGAAACTGCCGGCAGACGGGAACGTCGTGACGGCCCATTGCAACACGCCCGCGACGAGCGACGCCAAGCCCGCCAGGTACGTGCGCAGGTTGGCGTCCCAGTCGACGTCGCCGCGAGCCGGGACGCTGAACGTCGTGTTGTTGACGATTTGCGTAGTGCTCATGAGACCTTGAAGACCTTCACGTTCGCGGTGCCAGCGGCCGTGCGAGCGCAGATGAACTGCAGCTCCTCAGGCATGACGAGCCAGAGCGTCGCGCCCGCTGCGAGTGCCATTGACGCCGTTGTGGCCGGAGGCGTTGCGGCCGTCTTGACTTGCGGCGACAGGTATACCGCCGCGTCAGTCTCGATGTAGACGCCGGTGCCCTGGGGAATGGTGAACGTCACGCCCGTATTGCCGTTGTCGACGCCCGTTGTGGTGGCGGCGATGGTGCCGAGGTATTGCGGGAAGCCGTTGAGCCCCAGCGTCACCTCTCGAATTGTGCCTCTGCGTGCGCTCATGGTGGCCTCAGATGATGCTGGTGGTGCCGTTGGTGCCGCCCGTGAAGCGCGCGCCCGAGACAGTGACGCCGGTGCCTGAGAGGGCGAGCGTGATGTGGTTGCCGAGCGTGCCCTTCCAGAGGCTCGTCAACATGACGGTGGTGCCAGCAGCGAAAGCGCCCGAGGCCGTGAAGCCCGAGCCGCTTGAAGTCAGCGACGTGTAGTCGGGAACCGCAAACACCGAGTAGACCGTGACCACGCCGAGCGAGCTCGTCGCGACGCACGACTCACGCAGCACCGGGTGGTTGTTGATGGCGGCCACCAGGTTGACGGCGGTGAGCGTGTCGCTCGCGCCGATGGCGAATTCGCCGGCTTCGGGCGAGCTCACGCCGGTCTTCACCGCACGCAGCACGACGTCCATGATGGTCAGCACCGCGCCAGCGACGCCGGTCGAGATGGTGATGGTCGCCTTGAGGTTCGAGGCCTTGATGAGGTCTTGCACGAGTGCGTTGGCGCTGGCGTTGATGGTGGTGACGAGCGTGTTCGAGTCGGCCTGGTCGCTCGCGCCGTGCGCAAAGGTTATGGCGTTGCCGCCGAGCAAGACGCCGACGGTGCCCGACGCGCCACTGAACGTCGCGGTGCCGAACGCGAAGGTCTCGCCGTAGCGAATCTTCGTGGTGCGCTTGGCCACGCCGCCGATGAGGGCGTACAGGTACGCACCGAGGTCGCGCAGCTTGCGCCGAGTCGAAAAGTTGAGGGCCGAGCCGGCGAGAGTCTTTTCGCTGAGCGGCGACTGCCCGCCAGGAGATTCGACACTAAGGGTTGAGAGAGGCATGGTGTTTTCTCCTGGGAAGCGAGCCGGGCACCCGCGCAGGCATGCCCGGCAGAGGTTGAGGGTGAATCAGTAGGTGATGCCGGTGATGTACGCCGAGAAGTTGGGCTTCTTGATGACGGGCGCCTGGTCGCTGAACACCTGGAACTCGACGGTGTTGGTGCCGGGAACGAGGACGAACAAGTCGTCTTTCATGCCGGGGATGCCGAACGTCACGTCGCTGGTGCCAATGCGGCTGATGTCGCTCTCAGGCAGAATCATCGCCTCGCCCCAGGCAAGGAACGGGTGGCGAACGATTTCGACCTCGTCGATGTCGGCCGACTCGTAGGCGAGCGCCTTGGTGCCGATGGTCTGCTTCGAGGTGCTGTAGGACTGGTCAATGACTCGGGTAGCCATGATGTCGACGGCGAGCCGCGAGTACGCGCGGTTCGACACGTACGCAGTCAACTTGCCAGTTGCGCCGCGGTCACGCAGGAAGGCGAACGCATCTTCGAGGACGCCGAGCGAGAACTCGCCCGACACGGTGATGGGGTTGCCCTTCCAGTTGTTGTAGATACTCGCGTCGATGCCGAGGCTGGTGCCGGTGGTGTTGTTCGCCTGTGCAATCAACCCAGGAGGCTCGTTGAACGCCGAGGCGCCTGTATTCGAGCCAGTGGCCCAGATGGTGTCGCCGGCCACCGTCTGCACTGCGGTGGTGTAGGTGATGGTGATTTTGCGGTTGCGGGCGTCGATTTTGGTCAACACCTGCGCGCCGTTGCTGTTGCGCTTGGTCGTACCGTTGAAGGTGTCGAGCAAGCAGTTTTCGCCGAGGAACCACCAGATGCCCGGGGCGAACGTCGCCGCGGTGATGGTGTACTCAGCCGAACCACCGCCCAAGTCGTTGACTGACTCGACCGTCGCAAGACCAGCCTGCCCGCGCAACGCCGAGAGTTCGACGCGGTTCATGATGGACTTCTTCATGCCGGCAATGGCTTCGTCGAGCAGGCTGCCCAACGCCTGCTCGCCCTTGTCGACGGCCGCAGCCAACGCCTTAAGGCTGATGCGTTCGATGAGGTTCAACTCGTGCGAGACGACCGAGGCCTGCTTCGTCACTGCGTTGCGCTGAGCCGACAGCGTCGCGGCCGCACCGCTTGAGCCCGAGTACGTCACGCCCTGGGGCGGGCGCACCATCACACCGACTTGGTACGACTCGCCGATTTTCTCGCCGCTCTCGAACTCGACGCGGTTTTGAATGACGCCTGCGACACTTCGGAGGTCCTGCAGCCTCTTGTCGTAGCGGCGCTTGAGCATGCCGGCCGCTGCGGAGAGGTCTAATTCGTTTGCCACGTGTACACCTGTGAGGCCGCCGCGCAGTGCGACGTACGGCCGAGGAAAAGGGAGGAGTTGCTCGCCTCTTCGCCTCGGGTGGCCTCACGGCGCCGTCCGGCTGCAGCCTTCTGGGTGGCGTCACCTGACGCGTCCGCAGACGCACCAAATGTCTCACCGACTCATGAAAGAGTCAAATGCGCTTGATTCGATGTGGTCGGACGTGATGTGGTGTAGCCACCGAACGGCGTCGAGCCGTCCACCGGGGCCGGACCTGAAATCTGGCGCAGAACAGGCAAGTTCGGCGTGCGGTGAGTCCAAAGGGCTGTGACACGGCCAGCCACACCGCACGTCGACACTACCTCCCGAGGGACTTCTTCCAGTCGCTGTCGCTGAAAATCAGCTTCCGCGGATCCTTCGTCTCGGGCTCGGCGGCCTCGCGACGCTGGGGTGGCAGGCCGCGACGTTTGGCGTCTTCCTTCGACAGGTGCTCAAGGTACGAATCCTTGAGGCCTGACTTCGCCAGGAAGCGGTCGAGCGCCTCGGGTCCCTGCTTCAGCGCAGCCACGACGTAGCGGGTGATGCGCGCCTCCTGCCGACGCGACACCTCGGCCACAATCTGCTTCGGGCTCAGGTCGACGCCCGCCGCCGCGAACTCGTCGCCGACGGCCGCGATGAGCTTCATGGTGGCGTGGTCGCGCGGCAGGTCGAACTCCTCGGCGGCCTTCTCGAACTGGGGCTGCAACTCCTTCCACTGCACCTCGAGTTGGGCTTCTTCGCTCGCCCGCTTCTGCTGCTCCTCGAAGTGCTGACGCTCGAGCTTCAGGCGCGCATTCTCGGCCTTGAGTTCCTCCGCTTCGAGCTCGTGCTGTGGCACCAGCTCGCGGCGCGCACGCTCGGCCAGACGTCGCTCGGCGAGGGCGTCGAGGTCGACTTCGTACTGCTTAAGTGCCTCCTGGTCTCCGCTCTTGAAGGCCTGCATCATGGCCTCGGCGCGCTTCTCCTTCTCGGCCGCCTCCTGCATGCGCTTCTGTGCGCCCTTGCCCATCTGCAGCGCGCGCACGAGCGACTCTTCGTCGTACTCGACCTCCTGCTCTTCGCCGTAGACCTTCTCCTTGAACTTAAACTTGCGCGGCTCGGGCTTCGGTGGCGGCGCTGCGTCGGTCTTCCCGACGTCGGCGGCGCGCTTGTTCAATTCGCCCGTCGGCGTGGCCTTGGCCTGCTGTGCCTGGCGCTGCGACTCCTGCACCGGATGCTTGCCCTGGAACTGGCCGCCATTGCTGCGCGTCTGCTGGCGCTCTTCGGGCTGCGACTGGCCTTCACTCTGCGCTACAGGCGCGACGGCTGTGTTCTCACTCATGCGTCCTCACTGGGGTGGCGGTTGTGGTTGCTTGTCGACCGTCGGGTCGGCCATGACGTTGGGCGGTGGCGCTGGTTGACCACTCGGTCCACCGGAGCCACCAGGACCGGGAGCGCCGGGCATCGGGGGCGGCATCATTCCGGGCGGCGGTGCTTGCCCGAGCAAGAATCGAATCCGCATCGGGTATTGCGGGTCGGCCATGGGGTTGGGCTGCGCTGGCTGGCCCGTGGCGGGGTCGATGGCTGGTTGACCGGTGGCAGGGTCCATCGGCGGCGGCAGCGCGAAGAACTCGACGTAGTGCGCCGAGATGTGGTCGTGCACAGCCTTGACGACTTTAGGCGAGCCGCGCGCGATGACGTTACACAGCACAGCCCAGTGCTTCTGCGCGTGCGCCGGTGCGTCGTCGAGGAAGTGTACGGGCGGGTTGATGCCCTGCGCGAGTTGCTCGTTCTCCGCGTCCGTCAGCAACGTCGCGTCGCGCATCGGGTCCGTCATGGGCTCGAGACGGCCGGTCTCTTGAATCTGCTGCAACTGACCCATGACCTGGTTGACGACCTGCGGCGGCAGTGTGCGAATGAGGTCGGCGTACATGTTCGACAACTGCACGCGGCCAGCGACTGACGACTCGAGCGCGTTGCCGACCTCCACGATGGTGTCGTCGATGGGCTCAAGGTCCTTGCCGCTGACCTTCTCGGGCACGTCGACGCCGTCGCGGCCGGCAATCATGATTTGGCGCTCTTCGGTGAAATACCGCTTCGCCAGCGCCAGCACGTGCGAGCCGAGCTCGCCCACCGCGTCGACGACGGCGGCCTGTAGGGGCGCGTTGCGCTGGTTCGCCATGCCCGCGAGAATCTGAAACGCGGCGGCATTCATCTGTGCTGTGTCCGGGTCACCCATCGACACATCATTGAGGCCGAGAATGTCGCGCTGCGCGCCTTTGAGCCTGTCGAGGTGTGTGAAGATTTCCTTCGGCGACGCGGTGAGTTGCAGCGGCTTCGGAGGCTCCTGTCCAGCCTTGTGGTAAAACACCTTCATACCCGCGACGTCGTCGGGCTTCGCGACGGTGCCTTCGACCATCGAAATCGACTGAGTGCCGAAGGTCAGTTGATTCGACGCGATGCTCGACTCGAGGCCGTCCATCTCCTCCTGAATGCCGAGCGTGTCGTGCCACGGCGTCGTGCCGTAGGCCGTGTCGTCCATTTCCTCGGGCGCGAAGCGGATGACGGGCACGCGGTCGTACGCGAGGCCCTGCTCGTTGGCCGCCGAGTCTCGAAGCACCACGCCGCCGCCCGTGCAGACGACCTGGCGACCCATCGGCATCGCCGGCGTCTTGCGGTGGTAGAAGTAGTACAGCGGCACGACGTCGGAGCCCTGCGCGATACTGGTGCCTTGATTGATGGCACGCGCCTCGGAGATTGAGCCGAACTTGTCGATGGTCGGCTCGCCCTTGATGTCGCGCGGGTACAGCGTCGCGTAGTCGTAGCGGTTGCTGAACTCGCGCACGCACAGCCATGGGCACATACCGAAGTCGTTGAACGTGTCGTCGCGGAAGACGTGCCACGGCATGATGCTCGTGAACGAAATGTCTCCCTTGAACATGCCGGGTCCGGCCTCGGGGCCTTTCGACCAATCCCACGGCACATGAAGAAACGCTTCGCCGTAGCGCAGGCCTTGGTCAATCCACCGCTGTACGACGCGGCTGACGCGCTTGGTCTTCCACATGAACTCGAGCAGCCCCGTCGCCTTGCGAATGGCCGCGCGCGTCTCCGGTTGCGAGTTGCGCGCCGTCGGTCGCCAATTGATGCGCGGACCGAGCAGCAGACCAAGCAAGCCGCGCTCAGTCGACCGCGCGGTGTTGACGCGCACCTGACTCAACTCGCCCTCTTCGCCGCCTCGGTCGAGAATCGACGACTTGCCCGCGCCCATGTCGACGCTCGCGTACGAGTGCATGTACGCCTGCGCGTAGTTGCGCCGCACCTCGCTCGAGTTCTTCCAGAGCACCGTCTGCGAGATGCGCGAGAAAATGGCGTTGCCGATGTCCTCGGGCTGCACGGCCGCGAAGTATTTGTCTTTGAGGTCCAAGCGCACGCCTTTGAGTGGTGTGCACTCTTTCTACCGCCACACGGTTGCAGTTGCAATTGAGTGGCGTCAGTCGACGACGAGCACGAAGCGCGGCAGATGCGCTGGCGACTCCTTCTCGTCGGCGCCGACACCGAACAACTCAAACGAGCCATCAAGCGCGACAGCGAGGCTTTCGGGGTTTGCGAGGTCGACGGCGGCGTCCGGCTGCGCGCCAGCCCAGCGCCCGACGGTGCGAAAGCACACACGACACAGGCCGCACATCAGTATCTTCGCTTCACAGCCACACGCAGGATACTTCATCGACCCCTCAACTTTCTTGCCAATGGCCCGCTGCCCAGCATACCCGTGTTCCCGCGCCTCGCCTCCGCCAGCACGCGCGCGTACTCAGCCGCCGACGTCACGCCCCAGCCCGGTGGGTATGGGTTGCGACGGTACAGGTTGCGCAGTCCGTAGCTGGCCGTGTCGACCAGGTCGCCGTGCTCACCAGCGATGCGCCGGTAATTCATGCGCTTGCCGTTGGCCCAGGTCGTCGAGCGCCAGTGTCGGTCAGTGTGTACGCAGCGCGGGTGCACGAGTGTCTGGCCTGCCGAGATGGCGACGCGCAGGTTATTGACGTGCAACTCCTTGTCGGGCTTCGCGGTGGGCGCAAAGGCGATGCCGTGCAATTCGTACATGTCGCGCACGAGTTGCACGTTGTTGTCACTCCACCGCGCGTAGGGCTGCGTCGGCGCGTCTTCGTCGGCGGCGTCGGCCATCCACTCGGGCAGCGCCTCACGCATCAGCCGGTAGTCGGCGTCGTACGCAGCGCGCAGCGTGCCCTGCCATGAGTCGACGCCCCAGAGCTGCGCCTCCTTCGCCTTGATGGCCGCCGCGAGCTCGCCGGTGTTTTCGCCCCCTTTGAGTAGCAACTCGTCTTCAATCACGACCTTCGCAAGCTCGAAGTGCCAATAGGCAAACTGCACCGCGTGCGGGTCAGAGCCGCCAGGGTCGAGCCACGTCAGCCCGTCGAACAACTCCGGGCGTGGCACGGCTTGAATCAGCTTCGTGCGAGCCTCGGCCCACTCCGGCAGCACAACCAGCAGCTTGTCGACGACGCGCTCAGCCAGGTACTCGCGCCT
>Ga0302321_100003381_pt1 | contig 13688 bp, 8 predicted proteins | sample Fen_T0_1_FD_202505 | JGI IMG/M metagenome (GOLD analysis project Ga0302321, IMG submission 202505) | Peat permafrost microbial communities from Stordalen Mire near Abisko, Sweden - Fen_T0_1 | ecosystem: Environmental > Terrestrial > Soil > Wetlands > Permafrost | place: Sweden: Abisko...
TAACTAATATTGCAATCCGTTTTCTTGGGCCCATAGCTCAGCTGGTTAGTAGCACCTGACTCATAATCAGGGGGTCGCTGGTTCGAGCCCAGCTGGGCCCACACTCAGGCAGTCATTTGACTGCCTTTTTTGTTTTCTGTCTGGGCTAGGGCCTCCGCGGCAAGCTGTCTCCTTAGCTAAAAATGCCCACCGGGCATTTTATTAACGCTCGGTCCGGTTCGAGCCCAGCCGGGCCCACAATGAAAATCAACCGTTTACAAACTTTCTTTGTAAGCGGTTTTTTTTTATGCGCCAGGTTTGAGCCAGGTTTCGGACAAAATTGAAATTATATGCATGTCTTTTATTAATTCAAACTAAAAATTTATATCAAAAATCTACAACTTAGTATTACTCTTCTTTCATACCAAGTGCTATTGATAACCAAATAGACAACAGATACTTTTACAGTTCTAACCCGTTTAGTTTATGTACAGATTTTTTAGAGCATTCGCAGTTTTGGTATTTCTTTCAATAATTTCTGTACATGTCTATCTCAAAATGAATAATGCATATAATTTGGAGCAGCTACAAATTAACTCTCACAAATAAATCATTAAACCTATGTTAAATTTAATGTTATTTAAGACAGTGGCGGTTATGGATACAGGTTCGACAGGGTTTATGCTTCTTGCCACAAGCCTTGTAATGCTTATGACTCCGGCACTTGCAATGTTCTATGGTGGCTTGGCTACAAAGCGAAACATTCTCGCGATTATGATTCAGAGTTTCGTTTCTCTTGGCTGGACAACTGTACTTTGGGTTATTTTTGGCTACTCACTCTGTTTTAGCGGTGGTGATGGAGGCATAATTGGTAACTTCGATAAAGCATTCCTGTCAGGAATTGGTATGGATACTTTATGGTCGGGCAATGGTAAAATTCCAGAGTTTGTTTTCATCGCATATCAGATGATGTTTGCCATTATTACTCCTGCGCTTATAACAGGCGCTTTTGTAAACAGGGTCTCCTTTAAAGCTTATTTTATTTTCCTTACCGTCTGGCAGATATTCGTTTATTATCCTTTAGTACATATGATTTGGGGTGGTGGGCTATTATCTCATTTAGGCGTTATTGATTTTGCAGGTGGTATCGTTGTTCATGCTACTGCTGGCTTTGCTGCTCTGGCATCAGTTTTTTATGTTGGTGCGCGTGTTGACAAAAACTCAACGCCAAACAGTATTCCTTTGGTTGCAATTGGCAGTGGTTTGCTGTGGTTTGGCTGGTATGGCTTTAACGCTGGTAGCGAGGTTCAGGTTGATAATGTGACTTCCCTTGCTTTTCTAAATACTGATATTGCTGCATCGTTTGCTACTATCGCCTGGTTAGCGGTTGAATGGATAAGAGAACGCAAGCCTAAGTTTGTAGGTCTCCTGACGGGTTCAATTGCAGGCCTGGCAACCATTACTCCGTGTGCCGGTTTTGTTCCTTTGTGGGCATCTCCACTGATCGGGATTGCCGCTGGTTTAGTGTGCTACTATGCAGTACAGTTTAAAAACAGGATGAAATGGGACGATGCACTTGATGTTTGGGGGGTTCACGGAATGGGAGGTGTTCTTGGAACAATTCTTCTTGGTGTGTTTGCATCTAAAGCTGTGAATTCCGCAGGGGCCGATGGCTTACTTTTTGGCTCAGCTTCATTCCTTTTAAAGGAAACAGTTGCTGTAGTTGCCACCGCAGTTTACGCGTTCGTGTTTACTTACCTTATGCTTGTTATCATTAACATGATTACACCTGTACGAGTTTCAAAAGAAGAAGAACTAGCAGGTTTGGATAATGCTCTACTAGGGGAGAGAGCTTACGATGAAGGAGCTCTATAGTAATTATTAAAATTTAATAAATAATAAAGGCTCTGAAATATGAGCCTTTATTATTTATATTTTGAAGTGGTTATTTCTTTCCTTTGATTTTTCTTAACCAGTTAAATGATGTTTGGCAGGTCGATAAATAGAAAATTGATGGTGCTATTCTTCTCAGTCGGAGTATCTGCACTTTCTGTAATTGGAATTTACGCTTATTTCAATGCGAAGAATGCATTACTCAAGCGAACCCTCGACCAACTTACATCTATCAGAGTTATTAAGAAAGCTCAGCTTGAGTTTTTCCTCAATGAGCGCAAAAAGAATATCACTCTTTTAGCTGAAAATGATTACCTGAAGAACATAGCTTCGGATTTATGTAAAAACATGAATCATACAGTTGTAAATCAGAAGTATCCCAATTTCTCTCTGGACTACACAATTTTTGGATTTAATAGCATGTATTTGATAATTGGTTCCGAACGGAATTCAGTTAAGGTATATAATGTTAACGGTTCAGAAATAGAAAATGTGAACCCCGATACCATTTTAATTAATCAGCTATCAAAAATTTGGGAGGTCGCAGCATCAACGAATGAGCCTACTTTTGTTGATTTTAGTAAACGATTTAACAATGATAATGATCCGCTTTGTTTTATTGGCAAACGAATTATTGAAAGCGGCAAAAATATTGGCATATTAGCCCTTCAAATTCCTATTCACGATATCAATAACATTATGCTTGAGGATAGTCCGGAGAACGGGCTGGGAAAATCAGGGGAAGTTTATCTTGTTGGCGATGATTATCTGATGAGAAGTAATTCAAGGTTTATTCCAAATTCTGTACTGAATACCACAGTAAAAACGATAAGTGCATTTAATGCGTTCAAAGATAAAATTGGCTCGTCTTTAATTGATGATTACCGAACGGTTGCCTGCTTAAGCTCCTTTGATAGGTTGTCGATACATGGATTAAATTGGGCTATTATTGCCGAAATTGATTACAGCGAAGCAATGATTCCGATTGTTTCCTTGAGGAATGATATTATATTTTTATCCTTAATAATCTGCATTTTCCTCTTCTCAATAGCACGATTTATCTCCCATACTATTACAAATCCTATAGTCAAATTAAAAAATGCCGCATTGAAGATTGGAGAGGGTGATTTAGATGTTAACATCAAACCAAAATCAACCGATGAGATAGGATTACTAACCGAAGCGTTTAATATCATGGCGCAGCAACTCAAGGAGGAGCGATTAAAGAGAATGTCTGCGCTTTATGATGGCCAGGAACTTGAAAGGCAACGAATATCAAGGGAATTACACGATGGCCTTGGACAAAAGCTAATTTCAATAAAACTTCAGCTCGAGAGTACTAGCAAACAAAATGCCGGTGAAGTCAGGTCAACCATAGAAGAGGTTAAGGTCGATTTCCTAAAAACAATAGATGAAGTCAGGCAGATTTCCAATAATCTTGCACCAAACATTCTTAAGGAATCGGGAATTGATATCGCACTTAAAAACCTTTGTGATTCGTTAAACCGAACTTCAAAGATTAATATTGAACTCTCCGTCTATGGCGATTATTCTACCAACGACCCTAAGGTTAAGTTCTATCTCTACCGGATATCGCAAGAGGGCTTGAATAACGCGATAAAACATTCTGGAGCAAAAAAGGTTCAACTTCAGCTTATTGGAAGTAAGGATAGCATAATTCTGTTAATTGAGGATAATGGAAAGGGATTTACGTATAATCCTAACTTATGCACTCCCTGCAACGGAATTTATAATATGAAAGAGCGAGCCCGACTGCTTAATGGAAAACTGGATATTGAGTCCGAACCACTTTCGGGAACTACCATACGTTTAAAAATTCCGAAACGACTTACGATGCAGAAAATTTATAATCAAAGAGATGAGTAAAATAAGGGTTCTGATCGTCGATGACCATCAGATTGTGCGTGATGGAATTAAGCGGCTGCTTAAGGATGAAGATGACATTGAGCTGATAGGCTCAGTTGGAAGCGGTAAAGAGGCTCTTGATTTTATAAAATGCAACCAACCCGATATTTTGATTACTGACTTGTCAATGCCAAATATGTCGGGAATTGAGCTGACAGAGAGATTAATGAAGCTCTCTACTGATATTAAAGTGCTTATTCTATCGATGTTTAATAATGAAGAGTATATTTTTAGTGCAATTCAGGCAGGCGCCAAAGGTTACCTTCCAAAGCAAGATTCTACCACTGAGATTTTACTTGAAGCCATACGAACCATTTCAAATGGAGATGAATTTTATAGTCCCTCAATTTCAAAAATTGTATTAAAGAGTTTTTTCAAAAATGTTAAAAATACAAGTGTTGGTGATGTTTCCAAAAAACATCAGTTAACCTCTCGTGAAAAGGAGATATTGAAGCTTTACGTTGAGGGTTACACTAATAACGAGATTGCTGAAAAGCTGAGTCTTAGTGTTTTTACAATAAAAACTCACAAGAACAATATTATGCAGAAGTATAACTTCAAAAGCACCGTTGAAATGATAAAATTTGCGCTTCGGAATAATATTGTGGAGTGGTAGCTAATTAATTATATTTTAGTTTGGTACTAAGTGTCACGGAACTATACCTATCAAAAATAGATCCTGAAAGAACATTTGAAATCAATTGGCCAGATATTTTGCCAGTTATTATGAAACCCAGTGTTATCTGTAGAAATCTTCAATACAAAAATCATGGATGCTGAGAACAGAAACAAACCTATGTAAACTGGTAAAAAACCAAATATAACACTCATAATCAGGGGGTCGCTGGTTCGAGCCCAGCTGGGCCCATAGAACATAAGAAGCCGCACATTGTGTGGCTCCTTTGTTTTGTTTCATTGCAGCTTGGAAGGACGTCGACGAGTGTTAGTTGCGATTTAAATTGCATATTTAAGACAAGAGATTTTCAACTCGCAACATAATGAGTGCAACCCAAACACCTTTAGGACAAATAAAATTGAATGTCTGCCAACTAAATGAATTATTTATGTCTACCTTTAATAGATCTATATAAAAATAGGCTATTAAATAAGCATCGCTTTTACTTTACAAAATGAAGTTAAAAGATGAAAAAAATTTACATTTTATTAGCCATTTTTTTTGCATTTAATTCTACAAATGCACAAAACCGGCAACATACTGACTACTCAATAAAAAGCATCAATACTAGTATTGACAAAAATAAATCAGGTAAAAATCAGTTCAACTCTTATAAAACAGACACTGAATTATTAGACACTATTATTATCTACAATACCTCAAATGAATTAATATATCGGGAAACTAGGAGCTTTGATGCTGCTGGAAATATATTGAATAATTTAGGAGAAAATTGGATAAACGGTTTATGGATCAATAGTATAAGACATCTATTTACTTATGATGCAAATGGGAATATATTAACGGAATTGGATGAAAGTTATAACAACGATAGTATATGGGTAGGCAATCAAAGATATACATATACTTATGATGCCAACGGAAAAGAGTTGTCTTTTTTATTTGAGGTTTGGCTAAACAATTCTTGGGTGAATGATTATAGAGATACATATACTTATGATGCAAGCGGGAAAGAGTTATCTTGTCTAAGGGAAGGATTATTACAGAACTCATGGGGAAATGAATATAGATTTACATATACTTACGATGATAAAGAAAATATATTGACAGAGATAAGTGAGAATTGGATAAATTATGAATATTTTGATTCTATAAAATACACATATAACTATGATAACATTGGAAATAAGGTGACCGAGTTATTTGAACATTTTAAAAATAGTGTATTAGTGGATTATCACAGATATACGTTCACTTATAATAGCGATGGAAAGGAGTTGACCATGTTACATTCAATTTGGCCAAACAATACATGGGTAAATAGTGACAGAAATATATTCACTTATGATACAAATGGTAATTTGCTATCTGAATTAGATGATGTTTGGACAGATGACAGCTTATGGGTGAGTGATCAGAGATATACATATGTTTTTGACAATAATGGGAATGAATTAAGTAAGTTACATGAAATATATAGAGGAAATACATGGTCGAATTTTGAGAGAAGTAGTTTTAGTTATAATACAAATAGAGAAGTTTTAACTACATTAAATGAACATTGGCAAGACACCATATGGATCACCGAATCTAGATCAGCATATACATATAGTACTTATGGAAAGGCTTTGTCTTACATAAGTGAAGAACCTGGAGCCAAACTGACCTTTACTTACGATGCTAACGGAAATGTTTTGATTGAATTAGATGAAAGAACCTTGCATAATTCTTTTAATGGATTTAATTGGCAATTTATTACGAGATATACATTTACTTATGATGCCCATGGAAATACAGAGACAGGTAAATATGAACGATTGGACCTAGACAAAGGAGAATGGTTGCCATTTGATTCATATTTCGGGAGAGATCCAATAGGACCTCAAGGAATTATTCAGCCCCCCGCTACCTCATTTCAATTAATGAATTCCAACATGGTATCTAAAACTTACCGCTATGTACTCAGATATATATCACTAACTGCTCTAAACATTATTAATACTTTTGGGAAAAGAGATATTGTGATTTACCCTAATCCTGCAAATGATATGATAACCATAGATTTGCATGACCTGGGTGATATACAAAAAATGAATATTTTAATTTATGACTTGCAAGGCCACGTATTGATGAAACAAAACATAAAACAAGAAATAACAGAAATCCGCTTAGACCATGTCAAAGCAGGGATATATATATTAGAAATATTTAGTAATACCAGCACACTTATAAAGAAGTTTATAAAAAAATAAGCATTTCAGCTCAGACCAGCATGAATTTAATCATAATGATAGTGGACCTCATATAAATACTACAAGGATCAGGTTAAAGGAAGTGCAAATCAGGACCAGCAGGATTAAACCGGAGGTGCCTGATATTTTTTGCACACTCCGGTTGAATATTAGAACCTCTCCTGAAACCATAAACCTGAGCGGTTATCAGGTTTCATTTCAATTTGTTTTTACGCGTTTTGTAACTTATGAAGTACTTCAACCATTGCGGGGGAGAGATCGCTATGATGATGGACAATCTTCCACGTTCCGCCTTCTTTCTGATAGATGTTCGTTACGCGAACCTGATCAGTGACCTTCTGCCCGGCAATCCTGAAACCTGCGTTCTCGACGCCAATTTCATAAGCCATATCCCCGACTACCCGGATGAACTGATCCTGTAGTTTGACTTGACCTTCTGAAGCTACCTGGGCGGTTTGATCCCATGTTGTCCAAACGTCCTTCCATCCTACCTGCCGTCCTCCAATCGGGTGCATAGTGGTAACTGCCGAACTGTGTGACCAAATATCTGACAAGGATTGAGAACTTCCATTTACCATTTTGTTTAGCGCTGCATAAAACTGATTTGATGCATTGCGGACTTCATCTTCGGTTGACATAATTTATTTCCCTTTCGTTAATTTGTAGAATTAATTTTGATTATTAAATCGAAAACAGTCATAACACCTGTTTGGAGATCAATAAGGTATGACCGTAATTTATCCTAATGCAATTTGCAATAGGATGCAGAAGAATTAACCTGAGATTTGGTTAATTAAGATCACCTACTTTTTTCATAACAGGTCATCAATTGCCTGTTTAGAACAAAATACTTACCTTAAACAAATCACATCAAAAAACGTTCATCTACACAATTCTGATCCCATTTTTGACAGATTCAATTCTCTAAACTATCACGGCAAACATATTTTTGCTTTAAGTCTGATTATAATTTATATTTGATAATGAAAAAATTAAGCCTTAAATGTCAAGCATTATTGAAGGCTATAATTACGATATCTTTATCTCCTACCGCCAGAAAGACAATAAATACGACGGTTGGGTAACAGAATTTGTTGACCATCTGAAGAGGGAACTCGATGCAACCTTTAAAGAGGAGGTAAGCGTTTATTTTGATATCAACCCCCATGATGGATTGTTAGAGACTCATGATGTAGGTGCTTCTTTAAAAGAAAAACTTAAATGTTTAATCTTCATCCCTATTATATCACAAACCTATTGTGATTCAAAAAGTTTTGCGTGGCAACACGAGTTTGTTGCTTTTAATAAACTAGCAAGTGAAGATTATTTTGGAAGAGATATAAAACTTGCTAGTGGAAATGTTTCTAGCAGAATATTGTCAGTTAAGATTCATAACCTCGATGCTGAAGATCAAGCTCTACTTGAAAATGAACTCGGAGGATTCATACGTGGAATAGAGTTTATATACAAAGAACCTGGAGTTAACAGACCTCTCAAACCTGAAGATGATGAAAAGAAAAATTTGAATAGTTCGATATATCGTAACCAGATAAATAAGGTAGCCAATTCTGTCAAAGAAATTTTAGCGGCACTAAAGAAACATAATCAGCTGGTTGAAGAAGATCCAAAAGAGGCTGTTAAAACATATCATGAAAAGACAAAGAATCTGAAAGCGATAATTATTCTATCTTGTATTTCAATATTAGCACTGGTACTACTTGGATATTTCTTTATACCAAAACGGTTAAATTCTTACGATAAAGTTGAAAAATCTATTGCGGTATTGCCTTTTGTTAATCTTAGCAATGATCAGGAACAGGAGTATTTTAGTGATGGTATGGTGGATGAGATTCTAGATCGCCTTTTCAAGGTGGGTGATTTGAAAGTTATTGCCCGCACATCATCAATGAGATATAAAAATACTAAACTATCATTAAAAGAAATTGCTCATGAATTAAATGTTTCAGCCCTTCTTGAGGGAAGCGTTCAAAAAATAGGTAATAAAGTAAGAATCACAACTCAACTAATCGACGCTAAAACAGGTTTTCATTTATGGTCCGAAACATTTGACCGAAATCTTTCAGATGTATTTTCAATTCAGACTGAAGTAGCTCAAAATGTTGCTCAGGGATTGAAATCCACATTAATACATAATGGAACTGATCTGCATAAGAACGAAGTCCCTACTACCAATCTAATTGCATATGATTACTATTTGAAGGCTAATGATTACTCAACAAAATATGAATCATTTAAAGCCATTGACTTGTATTCAAAAGCAATTCATGAAGATCCCTTTTTTGCAGTTGCTTATGCCAAGAGAGCAGGTGAATATTTATATCTATATTGGATTAAAGATGAAAAATTAAAAGATTATGATCTAAGAGCTCAGGAAGATATAAAGAAAGGATTCTCTATTAATCCAGAATTACCTGAATTGAAAATTGCACAAGCATCTTATTATTATTATATAAATAGAGATTATGAAAAGGTCTTATCAATAATTGCTGATTTAAAGAAGATAACACCCAATATGCCATCCTTATATTCAATTTCATCAAATATTCTAAGACGACAAGGAAAATGGAATGAATCAATAATAGAACGAGAACGAGGACTACAATTTGATCCACTCGATGCAAAAGAGATTAATGAACAATCACACACCTATGATCTTATGCACCAGTTTGATAATGAAATAGAATGGTGCAAAAAAGGATTATCATTAATACCTGACTTTGATTTTAATTCAAATATTTTCAGGGCATATATAAACAAGACTGCTGATTTCAATCTTGCATTAAAAGAATCAGGATTAAAAGAAGAAAATATTCAGTATACAAGTTACTATTATTCAAGACAATACAAAAAGTTAATTGAGTTCATTTATCATGATACTACAACTCAACTTGAAGACCAGTTTTATTATCATCCTAAAACTTATGACATCGCATTAATTTATTTTTTAAGTGGGAATAAATCCTATTCTAAAATCTATGCAGATTCCGCAATTACTATTCTGCGGGAAAAACTAGAAGAAAAACCTAATGATGAAAGGTACTATGCAACCTTAGGTAAGTGCTATGCATTCATTGGGGATAACAAAGAAGCTATCTCTTGTGGCGAAAAAGCAATTGCCTTAAAACCAGTCAAGTTAGACGCATGGCAGGGCATAGTAAAAGAACAAGATCTAATGGAAATCTACATTTTTACGAAAAATTATGATATTGCTTTAGAAAAGATAGAGTTATTATTATCTACCCCAAGTGAGTTGTCATTAGGTGAGCTAATGATTGATCCTATTTTTGATAGCCTTCGCAGCTTAGTTCATTTTCAGAAAATCATAGATTCAACTCATAGGCAACATTAGAAACCTGAGAAGTATTCTGAATTACTTTATCCATTATAATAAAATTATTCCAAAAGAATATGAGTACCCTTGGGCTTAGAGGTTTTACTGTTTCAGCTTATTTCCCATCTACTCAAGTACTGACCACTCAAAGTCGGAGTTAAATCCTTGTGGTTTTGTTATGATTGTCTCATGTTATCAGACCGAATTTTGCGGCGCTCAGAAAATGAAGGATATTAAATTTAATTTCAGTTTCAGAAGGTTTGTGGCAAGAATTCATGGTCGGGATACCTTTATTACAACTGCAGCATGAGATGGTACTTCAACAGAATAAGTCTCCGGGAAGGTCCCTTTATCAGTATGTTCCCACAGATCCCTCACTTTCATTCTGCCCGCAAAGCCCAAATCTTTCCACACTGCAGATATTTTCTCAGCTTTTTCTGACCGGTTGAACAATGCAACCGCTTTAGCGCCGTCGACCAGTTCTTTGACCCATACCTGAAGTGTGCCATTATTGTATTCTTTTGCAACATCTCCCTGGATTCCGAGCGGGTCCTGGTCAATAGCGATCATCTCTTTGTTCATTACTATTTCCCTGCCATACTGTGGCATGTTAAAAACATCGTTCCCGAGAAACAGCGGAGAAGCCATAATGCACCACATACTGAATTGCGTCCTTTCTTCGGTTTCATTCAATCCTCCGCTTACCCCTACCTCAAGCATATCGGGATAGTTCCAGCCCAGTCCTGGTCCGACAAGCTTTCTGTCAGGATGCCTGTTTGCATCGATATTCCTGGTTATAGTTTTCCACGATCCTCCACTTGCATCGCTCCATTTACCGTTTTCAACATAACCATCTATATCTCCGCAGGTCCGCCAGAATGTACCGGCATCACGACCCCATTCCCATGGATTGCCGTTGCCCCAGGTACATATTTCAATATTGAAATCGGGGTTTTGAGCTTCCATCTCCTTATGAAACTCCATATACTGGGTTTTTTCATCAAGTTTCTCTCCTGCACCGCCGCACCAGTCGATTTTGACCCCATCGAATCCAAATTCTGCCCAGCGTTTGGCATCATCGGCATAATGACCAAATGAACCATTGCCGTCGTAGCAGCCTCCGCACTTGCCTTTTCCAGCATCAGTGTAGGTTCTTGATTTCAGTCCTTTGCTGTGGAGATAATCATTAATTGGTTTGAAGCCGTTGGGAAATTTACTCAGGTTAGGCCGGAATACTCCGTCTGAATCACGGTAATGTGCATGACATTCAAATGTCAGATAAGTGTACCCCATATCCCTTAATCCGGAGCTTACAAAAAAATCTGCCAGCTTCCTGTAATAAGCTTCATCCCAGTTGGATAACTGACCGCAATGGTCTATGTTCCATGGCTCCCATCCCATCGTTGGAAGTATATTCTTTTCAGGCCAGGGGACAGATTTTGCCATAATCAGTAAAAATCCGATCAGAATCGCTGCAATCTTAATGATTACTTTCTTAAATAATTTGTTCTTAGAGTTTTCCATAGTGCTTTAATGATTTTATCGGGAATTTGAAGTTGAAGTATCTATTTTGAATGTATGCTTACTCCAAATTTAAGAAAAATTCATTACGCCTTGGAAAAACTGCAAAAGCCGAACGAATTGACCACATTTAGCTGGTCTGATTGTCATAATATTATTTCTCTATAAATCAATGTTTTAACTGCGGTCTTTCATAATCAATTAATATCGGCGAATAGTGGTCAATGGCGCTGGCATTTCCACTTCTGTCAGCAATCCACGGGATTGCAGATGTCAGTATTTATTTGAATTGTTTGTCCGAATTCATAACTTTATCTGTAAATAATTTTAATTCAATTCTCAATTTTGATTTACACCTAAAAACTCATATCAATGAAAACATCAAGAAGGACATTTGTAAAATCGGGTGCTATGATCGCTCTGGGGACAGCAGTTTTTCCACAATCAATATTTGCCGCCGGAAATGAGAAAGTGGCGGTTGGGTTACAGTTGTATTCTATACGCGATGATATGAAAAGTGATCCCAAAGGATCGCTGAAGAAATTAGCCGGTATGGGTTATAAGGTGGTTGAACATGCCGGTTATGCCGATCGGAAATTTTATGGGTTTGCGCCTTCAGAATTTAAAAAAATCCTGGGAGACCTGGATCTGAAGATGCACAGCGGTCATGTCGAATTTGGAATGCAGTCGTGGGATGTTTCGAAAAAGGATTTTACGGATAATTGGAAACATACTGTGGAGGATGCAGCATTTATGGGACAGAAATTTGTAATCACTCCCGAGCTGGCCGGAGATGCCCAGAAGGATTATGATACACTTTTAAAAGTGATTGATCTCTGGAACAAATGCGGTGAATATTGCCAGAAATTCGGAATGAAATTCGGATACCACGATGATTTCAATGCAGACGTAGTTATGAACAACATGAAGTTATTCGATATAATCATGAAGTTTTCTGATCCGAAAATATCTATTCATCAGTTTGATATTGCCAATTTGTACAATGCATCGGGCACTGATCCGCTGGATGTAATTAAAAAATATCCGGGAAGATTTGTCTCCCTGCACGTAAAAGATTTATTGAAGGAGAAGAATAAAGAGAATATGCATGACAGTACAATTCTCGGAAAAGGTGTTCTCAATATTAAAGACGTTATGGCTCTTTCAATAAAAAACGGGGCCTGGTTAATGATCATTGAACAGGAGGCCTACCAGAACGAAAGTCCGATGGACTGTGTAAAAGATGATCTTGCCGCAATGAAAAAGTGGGGTTATTGATACATGCCAATTCCTCCTGCAAGGCATTTACAAACTCCGTTACCCGGCCTGAACGGTTATCATTGCGGCGGTAGGAGATGAAGATGTCGTATTCGTAGCCGTTGATAATGCTTACATATAGGATTATTGCTTTACAGGTCCCAGATAACGATCACACCAGTTTAACACCTCTTTAATCATTTCGCTCTTTGGTACATAATGGTCTGTTTCATAAATGACGCGCCGTTTATCTTTGATCGGAGTGCCCAGAAGATTATAGAAAGGTAAAACTGCCTTATCGTAAGGGAATGTAAAATCATACCTTCCATTTAGCATGAGCGTTGGTATTTTTACCCTTGAAAGATAATTTATCTGATCAACCTCGGGGAGAGATCCTCCCGTTAATCCACCGACAATTAAAATGTTCACTTTAAGACGATCCTCCACAGCCGGAATTATACCGCCCATCAGACCGCCCCAGCTGAAACCGTAGTAACCAAGTTTTCTATTGTCTATATCCTGCCGGGTTTCAAGGTAATCAACGGATCTTCTGAAATCTTTAACCAATTTGATAACCCCTTCGGAATGTTGATGCCCACTCCTAACTTCAGGTGCATGATTATCAATTCTCTCAAATGTTCCTGTATAAATTGGACACATGACTGCACGCCCGCTTTTTATGATATAATCAATCAGCCATTTCGTCTCGATGCTTTTAACGAGATCTTTTTCAAAAAGAGCTCCGGAACCAGGGAAAAAAATGAGAGTCTGATAAGGAGGAGATACCTTTTCGGGTAAAAAAAGATATGCGATCATCCTTTCATTTCCATAGGCAGCCATAAAAGATATTTTTTCAGTGATCCATCCATCA
>Ga0302321_100003383_pt1 | contig 13684 bp, 11 predicted proteins | sample Fen_T0_1_FD_202505 | JGI IMG/M metagenome (GOLD analysis project Ga0302321, IMG submission 202505) | Peat permafrost microbial communities from Stordalen Mire near Abisko, Sweden - Fen_T0_1 | ecosystem: Environmental > Terrestrial > Soil > Wetlands > Permafrost | place: Sweden: Abisko...
TCCAAATTTTAAGCCAAATGTTGTATTAATAAAAACCCCCATTTTACCTGCTGCATGAAGAGCACCAGCAATTTGCATATAGCGATCAAATGTTAATGGGTAAAGTGATCCTATTTGACCAGCTAAATAATTACCGGCACTTCTTGCAGTAGCATATTTCCCATTCAATTTCTTCCCAACCCCGGGTTTATATCCTTTAGTTTTAAGATCATATTTGCCATTTGGTAGTTCATCTATTATGTTTTTAAGATAACCGTGATCAAGAATATTTAGCATATTTAAAAAAGCATCCTGATACATTTCATCAATAGTATAAGTCCAATCGCCATCAAAATCGATTTTTGAATCCTGAATTATATCATTGAAATTATCGCCATTGTCGCCATGGACCTCATTTAAAAATTCATCCCAATGAGCCGTACTACCCATATATTCACCACCGGCGGAGGTGTTGGTTATGCTATAGTTCTTCCGAACATTTGCACGAGCTGCAGCTCCCCTACCTCTGTGCCTATATACTCCTAAATCGCCATCATTATATACAGCAATAACATTGCCATCTTCATCCACGTGAGTAGATGCTATGGTACTAGGTCTATTATTATTACTAGATGATTCAATATTTTTATCAAAACCTTCAGCCAATAAACCTGTAGGGTCATTGTAGGTTATTGGATTGTTTATACAATAATGGTAGGGTGTAAAATTCCTAGTTATTTCAGAAATTGGGTCCTGAGTAGTAAACCTCCCTATCTGTGGGTCATAGAATCTGGCTCCGTAATCATGTAAGCTGAGCAAAGTTTAAAACTTTGCTCAGCTTAGTATGTTAACTTCTAAGGAATGGTAGGTAACCCATTAAGTCTATTATATAGATTATTAGCATAATCGAAAAAATAGAAAAGAAGATTATTTTTTTATTTTTCCATTTTCGGACAACGTAATAAAAAAGGACCATTTGCAATGCAAACACAATAAAACCTATAACTTCATCATTAATGTATTTTTTACCACTAGAGCCATAACCTTCCATAAATAAAAACGCTAATATGCAGTATCGTAAAATCACAAAGACAACTAAATTTACTATTAATGTTATAATTGTTCTCATATCTTAACCCTTACAATTGTTTTAATTAATCAAAGTATTAGCAAGTTAATCATCAAACATTTTTCAAATTAGAAGAAATAGAAAGCAAAGCCCTTTTTTTTTTTCAGTTACGGTAATTCCATAATCTTTTTTCATTCTATCTATAAATTCTTGCGTTGTCTTTTTTGAATCTCCTTTGCTATCTGTATATGATTTCAGAAATGCATTCATATCTTTCACAAAAGAAGAATTTTTATGTGCCCCTACAAGACCCCCCGCTGTTTCATTTGAAGTATAAGCGGCTTGTACACCTTTCATGCCATTACCGGAAAATTTATCTTGTGAATGATTCATTGAGTATTCATCTACTCCGGGTACTGCACTTGTTGATTCCGATTGATGATCTGCCATGTTAAAAACAAAATCAATAACATTATTCGGGTCTTCAAATTGATCGGCATTTTTAGAAATCATTTCTAATAAAGCTTCTGTATATCCTTCCCCAAATGCACCGCCTCGACTATGAGTATATATTTGTATTTTTTCAATTATCTTATTCGTTTTCGGATCTCTTGCAAGTCTGTTTAATACTCTATCAAATTCATTTTTGCCTACCAAGTAGCCAGCCCTACTGCGCGACGTAGCCGTATTATATTCAAAAAAACCAGATTCATTGACGGTAAGTGAATTTGTTGAATAACGGTCTCCATCAATAAAAAGTATTTCACCTCCAGGATTGGCAATTCCAGAACTTGCTATTGTCCTTAGTAATTGTTCATCCCAATATAATGCATTACCCCGCTCACCGGCAGAGTTCACTCTTCCATTAATGTATATTGGTAGCTCCCCGTCCTTATCAATAAAATTGATAGGATTATTCAATGAATAAACATATGGAGATGACATTTCCAATAATTCAGCTTTTGGATCTTTTTGATGCCACCTAGCTATTTGCGGGTCATAGAATCTGGCCCCGTAATCTAACACCCATACTTCGCAAAAACAAGGGGCTTTTGGGTTTCCTCTGCTCCTGGTTAAAGTACTCTTTCAAAGAACTCTGCTTGTCGGTAAATGTAGGTTTTTTTCTTTTAATTGAACATTCAGTTAAAAGAAAAAAGTAAGGTATTGGCATAGTGTTTGTATAATAATAGTTGTTTAATGTCGTTATTAATACAAACAACATCGTTTGCTTATGAGATAATCCATACCAATATCGTGTTAGTGTTTAATTTTAAATCGCAGTATTATGAGTAAACAAATGGGTTTAATCAAGCTAAAAGGTAATATCGGTGGTATTAGCTTTTACAAATCTGGCGGTGAAGACTTAGCCAGGATGACCAACGGTCCAAGCAAGGAACGTATTCAAAGCGACGCTGCTTTCCAGCGTACACGTGAGAACAACGCCGAGTTTGGAGGTAGCGCTACTATAGCCAAGGCTCTTCGCATGGCTTTTTCTTCTGTTCTGCAAGGCAAAGGTGATCCTCACTTTTCAGCCCGTTTAACCAAGGTTTTTAAAGAGATTAATAGTAAAAGTCCAGGCATAAGGGGGCAACGTATTATTGCTTTAACCTCTTACGGTTCGCTCCTGGAAGGGTTTGATTTTGATGAAAAGGTAAGCTTTCCAGGTATTTTTACAGCTCCATGGACGTTGACTCATGATACTGCCCGTAACCAAAGCGTGGTAAGTGTACCGGCTTTTTTGCCCAGGGATTATGTTAAAGCTCCTGCAGGGGCTACTTCTTTCCGCCTGGTAAGCGCTATTGGCGTGGTATCTGATTACTCGTATAACAACGAGTCAGGCCATTATGAGCCGGCTATTCCTGAGCAGAACACGCTTAATGCCGTGGTTTATTCTGCGGTGACTTTGCTTTCTGCTACGGCTCCCGTAACCTTTACCTTAACGGCTGTATTACCGGGAACACCTGCCATAGAGGTTCAGGACGATTGTAGTGTGGTTCAATGCCTGGGTATTGAGTTTTACCAACATGTAGGCACTGCAGACTATTTATTGTCCCAGGGTAGCTGTCTGAAGGTGGTAAAGGTGTTCTAACATTCGAGTTTCTTTGGTTCATGATCATATGGCCCTGCTTTTTAGCAGGGCTTTTTTTTGTCTTATCCTGGAGGGATAGCGCACTAAAAGACGTCCTGATCCGGCTTATATCCGGGCTTATGTCGGGCTTATCTCCGACTTATCTCCGAGACATCCCTGGTTTTTTGACAAGGTGGACTGCCTATTATAAAGCCTCCTGTCCCAGAAAAAGGATCTAGGAAAGCTCATTTCCTAAACATCTTTATAATGGCTGTAATTGGCAGCTTTGGCAATACTTCTTTAAAGAACCAGCCAATTACCCTGATCTTGGCCGATGGGACAAAGATGAAGATAACGATTACAATAATAGTCCAGCTTAAAATATACAAAGTCATCCTTTCCATTATATTAGTTTTTATATCATTAGCACAGTTTAATTATCTCTGTCTTGCAAAAGAATAGAAAGTATTTCGATTACTAAAGGACAAAGGTATTCTACCTAATAGTCAGCAAGCTAACTTATTTTTCTAAAAATGGATGATTGTATAACAAATCATTAAGCATGTACTGGCTAAGATGCTAACTTTTAAAAAAACGTTGCCTAACGTTGCATCAGGGGACAAAACGTAGATTTATTTTTGTAGCCTTTCTGGTTTAATAAGTTACGCTATTTATTCTCTGTCACTACGGAGCAATTAACGTCATACTTCATTGTCATTGGCAAACCGTTTAGTTGTCTGCATCTATAAGTTAAAGTAAACCAGGTTTGGCAATGGCAATGAAGGTGCAGGGGTTTGGGGACGGATTAGAGTCCCCAATAAAATAAAGCTTTTTTAATGGAAGTGTCGTCAGGAAAGGTCACTATGCAACGGGTTAGTAACGGTGTGTCGTTGCGAGCCGCCGCGAGTGTGGCCGGGGGGCTTGCAAAAGGGGGCCTGAAGGATTGAGGGCTCTTTTGCAAGTCCCGCTCGCGGCAAAGGGCCTGTGGAGACTGTCATAACTTTAGAACTCTCTGGCCCTGCAGCCCCCGGCTACCCGTAGGCGAGCAAAATATGGGCAGCTTCCGGGCTGGGGGCTTTGCATATCTGGGACTATAAGTTTATACGGAACTGTCATGCAAGGCCCACAGAACGGGGGGTGCTGCCATAAGCAAAAAACACCGGACGCGAAAGACATGACAGCCTTGCCCTTGTGTGGAACTGTAAGTGTCCGGGAACGGTGCAAAGGGCAACCCGCAGGGCGACACAGCTTATTTTTTTATACCTTATAAATTCAACATGAAGAAAAAAATGGGCTGTGACGGGCTGGCGTGACTTTTGCTACGGTGGTTTTTGCTTATACCGCTTTTCCTTCGTAAAAGAAGAAAGGGACTGTAAGGTTATAGAGGTCCTAAAAGGAGAACGGGACTCTCTTTGGCTCTCCGTTATAGGGTACGGAGTGGGTGTAGCTTTTTCGGTATGTGGTTATAGCCTGCTTTTCCAAATTTTTGGATTCCGGTGTGTGCTTGCTACAGCTAGTACGACCACATCACTTTGGTTTACGACATATACTACGATATAAGGGAAGCGTTCAGTTTGTACCCAACGTACTTTGTTTTTATATTTTATTTCGAACATCAGGGGATTGGAAGAGAGGATTTCTTTTACTTTTTCCACTTCCTCATAAAATTCTGCTCCTAAGCCTGTACGTTGTGTTTCGTACCATAATACGGTCTCCAGGATGTCCTGGTGAGCCTGGAACTTAAGATATACCTGGTAGATCATAGGTGCTTTCTTATCTTTTCCTTGGATTGATCCCAGGTAATGACATCTTTTGGGTTTTTCTCATAGTCTTCCAGGCGTTCGTCGATTAGGTGTTTATGTTCTTCGGACAGCTCAAAACCCTTGCTGTTACCCAAGTAATCCTCAAGTATGGAGTACATGGCTTCTAATGATTTTTCATCGAGATGCTCGATCTGATCGTGCAAGTGCTTTTTTAATTCTACGGCATTCATGAGTTCCATATTTTCTACAAATTTAGTAATTTATGTTTTATGTTCCTGTTTTTGGTCACTCTCGTATAGTTTGTTTATTGCAGGGGGTGGAACTGGTTTAAAGCGTACTGTAAGTCATCGAGGTGGTTGATTTGGTAGCGTTCGGTTGAGCTTACGTAGCGGTGGCCAGCCATGTATTGGACTATCCGCAGGTTCTTTGTTTTAAGCCAGTTGGTTATTACACTTTGTCTGATCTGCTGGGCTGTGGTTACTTTGGGGTTTAGTCTGCGCAGTGCATAGACCAGGTGTAAAAAGGTGTTTTTGATATTATCCGATCCGTGCATACTGATAAAGAGCTGGGTTTGGGCTTTGTCGTGGTTGATGCTGTCGGGCTTTCTGCCTGTGCCGTAACTGCCATGGGCTTTTAATATTTCATAGCGTGTGATGCTTATGTATTCCTGTAAATCTAATATCTGGATGGATTCAAGTTGTAAGGTTCTTGTGTTGCTGTGTTTGCCTTTGGGGATGTCTATTTTTCCGGAGGTGAGTTTTACATGGGTTACTTCAAGCTTTTCGATCTCTTCACGGGTGATTCCCTGGTATACTAAAAAGCCTATCATGACTTTGTTGCGTTGGCTGCGTAGATCGGTTACCTGGTAGTTATCATACAGGGCGGTGAGTTCTTCTTGTGTTAAGAGGTTTGAGGGTACGGTTTGCCGTTTGCATTTGATAAACAGGCCGGATGCCGGGTTCTTTTCTGCTTTGCCTTTGTACCCTAAGTAATCATAGTATTTGCGGATGGCTGAGAGTTTACGGTTTATTAATACGTTGCTGTCTCCTTCGATGGTGCTGTGGTCAATGAATGCCAGGAGGTCATTATAGGTAACTTCGGTTTCTTTGAGCCTCTGATCTTGTAGCCAGGACAGGTAAGTAAGTGTATAATTACTGTCGGAACGTATGGTATCTTTTGCATATTGGCCTTTTTGCAGCCATTTTATAAAGTCAGCCAGGTGTGTTACACATTTCTTTCGCAGGTGGTGGTATTTACTTTGTTTCATGGATGATGTGGGTATAAATTTGGGTGGATTCTAAACTGCTATGGCCTAAAAACTGCTTTATTTTTTCCAGTTCCATGCCGGATTGTAAAAGATGGGTGGCGATGGAGTGTCGTAAGGAGTGTAATCCTGCGTCTTTGTCTATGCCTGCTTTTTCTTTTAACTGGTGTAAGCGTTCCATCATGGTTTGACCTATCATGCGAGTTCCATACTGGGTCAAAAACAGGGCGTGGGTTGCTGTCTTGATAAGAAAGGGCCTTGCACATTCAATGTAATCTTTCAGGTCTTCTTTTATGGTTGATGTCATGGGGACATAGCGTTCTTTGTAGTTCTTGCCTTTTCTTACATACAGGAGGTTTCTATCTAAAAGAATGTCTTTAACATCGAGGTTCAGTCCTTCACTTCTTCGTAGTCCACAGCCATAGTAAACAGCTAGTATTGCTTTGTCACGTAGTCCGTATACATCGCTGCCAGTGGCCTCATATAATGCTTTAATTTCTGTCCTGGTAAAAATGTCTTTGATATTATAAAACTTTCCTTTGATTTGCAGGGATACATCGAAGGTTTCGCCCTGGCTTTCTCTTAGGTATCTTGAGAACTTTCGTAAGGTGGTGATATGGGTGCGCAGGGTGTTTTTACTTAATCTCCCGCCTTTAACCTGGTTTGTCCTGTGGGCTAAATAATCAAAGTATGCTGTTATGGTTTCTCTTGTAATGGCTGTTATTTCTAATATTCCATTGGATTCAAGCCAGGCTAAGAACTCTCCTAATTTGGTGGGACCATGTTTAATGGTTGAAGGTTCAAAGTTTAGAAGCCTTAACCAGTGGGCAAAGGATGCTGTTAAACGGATAAATTCAGGGGTAACTGGTTCTTTAAAAATGGCACCCTCTTGCTCTTTCCCTGTTATACTTGTTATACTGTTATACTTCATGGTATCTTTTTGTTTTATTGTTACTTAACTTAACGTCTTCCTCGTGTTATACTTCTGTTATACTTGTGTTATACTTGCTTTTCTTTTAGCTTTTGGAGTATTTCATCGAGGATGTTGATTCCGCTTTTGAGCTTTTCGTATTCGTCCCAGGTATGGATCTCGTATTCAAAGCCGTTTTTACGGTTGCCTCCATTGCGCTGTATAAATCCACGGCTTTCCAGTTCCCGTAAATAGCGGTTTACTTTCATGGGGTTCATGCGGTATGCTTCCCGTATTTGCTTGGCATAAAAAGACTGTAGCTGTTTTGATGATACACTGGTTTTAAGGCTTTCGAAGAAGCCTCGTACTTCGCCGCTCAGTTCATCACTTTTCCGTAACAGGGTATCTTTTACAAGGTAGTTGGCGCATTCTATGTCCTCCAGGGTGGTCAGGATGTAGGGTTTTCCGTCTTTATCTGTTTTAAACTCCCGTTGGTGCTGGTGGTAAAAGGTGACGATTTCAATAAGTTTCAGGTAATGTATGTTGGTACGGAGCTTCTTAAATACACATTGGGGGATTTCAAGTTGTGGGGCATACGGATTGATGACCTTTACTTTTCGTAATAACCGTTGTGAGTTCTTTAAGATCTGTTTTGCCTGCTCTTGTTCGGTTTCGTTGATTAGCCCTGCTTGTAATTTGCGTTGGTACTGCATCACTTCGTTTAAATGGGTGGGGGTTTCATCGATGATCAGTAAAAAACTACGGTTGGCATTGTCCTCATAGATGCTTTCCAGGGTGGTTGCTCCGCTTACACAGATGGGACCTTCTACCATTAACAGCTTTTGTACATTGTTCCCTTTGGCATCTTTATCGGTGGTTAGCTTGGTGATGCTTTGCTTTGACATAAATTCCCGTAGTGGTAAGAATGCATTGTAAACGCCTTCTAGGTCTTCTATGAGTAGTACTTTATGTTTCCAGAAGTCTTTGGCTGAGTAGTAAAGGGTGTTTTCGGTTAAACTGGTAATGGTGCGCAAAGATTCTTCCGGAAGGCATTCACTGACTCTTGTTTGTAAGTAAGTTTTACCGCTGCCGGATTTGCCAAAGATGATGGCGTGCAGTGGTTCGTCCATCAGGCGGCTTAAGTAAAGAAAGAAGAGTAAAAGGCCGTTCTTTTGTTCTCCGACTAATCCGGTCTTTTCGATGGTTTTAAGGGTATTTCGTACCAGCCCCTTTCCCTTCAGGAAGGTTATTGCTTCTTGTTCTTCTGCCCTGGTCATCTGGTAAACTTTTGGTAAAAGGGCTTTGCGTTCATCTTCGGTTAGTTTTAGACGGTATTCGGCCAGCTGGGCGGATAGTTCTTTTAGGGTATTCTTTACAAGAGTGCTGCTGGTTTCCAGTTCTTCAGTCACGCCTCTGATAAAGCGTTGGAGCTGGGCATTGCTATATAAATTAACATCGTCCTGGTAGTATTTAAAGCTGTCGGTTTTATGCTCGACCAGTAGGTTTACTTTGAGTCTGTGCAGGTTGTCTTTCTCGATGCCGCCCCAGATGGTAAAGCGTAAATCCTGGGTGCTGTAGGTTAGTTTGCTTGGGTTATCTGTATTTAATGTGCTAATGGTGGGATTTGATGATGTGGGGATTTGAAGATTTGAAGATGGGTCAATGGTTTCAGTTTGTTCTGGTTCAGTTAAAAAAGAAAAGGGTTTGCGTTGGTTGATCAGGTGGGTAAAGATTTCAGGTTCGTGGCCTTGGGTTAGGCTGTTGATGTCTTCGTCTTCGGGGGTTTCGATGTAACTGATCTTTACTTCCGGGTGTATGGATTGTATTTTCTCCCCTGTCTTGTGTATGGCTTCTTTTCCGGCTTTGTCGCCATCAAAGAACAGGATTACTTCTTCTAACTCTTTTAAGCCTTTGATGGCTTCTTCGATCTCTGCAGTAAAGCCGTTTACTCCGAACAGGGCTATTAAACTGTATTCTTTACTGGTGGTTTCGTGTTGCTGTAAAGTGGCACAGTCTATTATACATTCGGTTAAGATCAGGTGTTTGGTGTTGGGTTTGGGATAGTGTGGGTAGATGCCCTGGTGCTGGCCGTTCAGGTAAAAGTGCTTTCCGGATTCTGCTTCGGAGGCTGCTACAACGGAACGGGCGTAAAGATCTGTAACCTGACCTTTTTCATTCTTGGTAAAAAACACGATGCACTGTGAGAACTTGGGTGTAATAATGTTTTGGGTGTTTTGCTTCAGGATACCCAGTTTTAAGCCGCTTTGTTGTAATGGTTTGTTCCAGGCTTTGCCAAGCTCCCGGCCTATGTAGCCGATTTCTATTTTATCAGGATCGAGCTTACGACCTTTGGTGTATGCCTGTGCCCCTTCGGTGCGCTTAAAGCTGGTTTTGGTGTCCTGGGCTATTTTGCTCATGACAGCAAGGCGGGGAAGCTCTTTAGCGGGTTCGGGGTTTATGATTGGTTCAACTATTGAGCTTACATAGCTTTGAGCCTTCAGTATGGCTTCATGCTTGGTGATGTTTTCTTTTAACTGGATAAATTCAATGGTATCGCCACTAATGCCGCAACCGAAGCAATGGAAGGTGTTTGTTTTTGGGTAAATGGTAAAGCTGGGTGTTTTTTCTTCATGGAAAGGGCAACAGGTTTTATGGTGCTTGTCAGGCTTCAGGTTGTACCTGTCTATTACGCTTAATATGCTTAATCGAGTTTTGATATCGGCAATTTCCATTGTTAATAATTTTTTATGTTGCGTTTACTCACGCAATATTATAAAAACGCAAGCTAACTACAAAACACATTTGCATAAGTTATGAACATACGCAAGCTAAACTGTCTTAAAGAGTGAGTATTTAGTATATTTACGTTGTTAATAAAATATACACGCAATATGAGTTTTGCTGAACGACTTAAACAAGCAAGGTTGGCAAAGGGGCTTACAAAGGGCGAACTGGGGGGTAAAATAGGTGTGCACTATTCGCAAGTAGGAAGATATGAGGAGAAAGGCGCACATCCTTCTGCTGATGTATTATCTAAAATAGCCAACGTATTAGAAGTTTCTTCCGATTACCTGATGAACGGCACTCCTGACGACTTGGCCAATAGTTCTTTATCAGACAAGGAACTGCTGAACCAGTTTAAAATCATTGAAAGGCTCCCGGAACAGGATCGGAACGTGGTTAAGATATTTCTCGATGCGTTTATTACTAAAAACAAGTTAAAACAAATGATGCTATAATGGAAAAGATAAGAATGGAATATCAAAAGATGATAGACCAAACTTCACGGTTTTATGCAACATTGTACCTTGGCATATTTGCATTCTTTTCGACCCACGTAATACCTTTTACTAAAACTTCACCGATACTTTTAGTTGTTGCCGGTATTTTGTTAATGGTTGTGGCTGCAACATGGCGTTGGAAAGTAGATTCATGGAACCAATTACTTGCTGCAGATATTGAGTACAATAAAACCACCCGAGAAGGTTATAGGGAATATGCTACGTTTATGCATGAAGAACTTGAAAAAGCAAAGATTATAAAAAAGAAGAAGGCTATTTTGTACCCTAACTTTTCTGACGATATACTGCCCAGGATTTTGTTGAGGGTTTCTTTTGCGATAGCCATTGTTGGAGCGGCTACGATTCTTATTACTTCAACTATTGATATTGCTAAATGGTTCAGGTAACAAAATACGCTTTCAAATGCCATTGGTTTGGCCTTGTAAAATATAACAAAAGCCAGGTTCCTTTCGATTCCTGGCTTTGTGATCTCTTAGTAACTAATGCTACCGAAATTGCCCAATGTAACAAATGTTAAGCTAAGCTGCTCCGTTTTATTTAGACAAGCTACGCCGATCTAGGGAAAATATTCAATTTATTTCTTTCTGTGTTTTTTGATAGTGCTTTTGGATGAGTTCGGAAGAGAAGTGTTACAAATCTCTGCATTAATTACGACTCTTGTATTATTACAAGTAATAGACCATCTTTTTAAACAACCATCACATAGCAATCTATTATCACTGAAGTAGTCTAATGTATCATTTATTGTTTTTAATTCTACTTTATGATAAATTATATTTAAGGAATCTGAATTTGATTTATAAAATAAAGACTTATTAAAGTCTCCATAGCAGATATACTTGGTATGTTTTAGATCTATAACTCCAAAATAAGAAGCAGAATCTAACTTATCTATATAAGTTGGTCTTATATTTATTAAATGATAGCCTACTTGGTAATCACTTGAAAGTAGGAAACAACTCTTATCTGGTTTATAATATGAACAACGAGTATCTCTTTCATAAATCTCTTTTAAAACACTTAACAGGCAAGAATCTACTAGTAATACAGGTACGTTCCTCTCAAAATTTAAATAATGTAATGTATTACAATTACTTAAATCTTTTTTATTAACTTCAACTACTTGACTTCTCCCTAAAATACAAAAGGATAAGAAGAAACTAATTAATAAATATTTCATCGTTTATTTCTTTTTTGTGCCAATAACTTCAAAAGGATCAAGTTCTACAGGTAACCATGATTGGCTATCATATGTAAAATATGTACCATCGGGTACATTATAAACTCTCAGAACCGGATTAGAACCAGGATACATTCTTTCAATCATAGAAGCAAAACCTATATCTCCTTGTTTTCGACCAGGGTTTCCTAATGGTAAAGAAGATGAAGATGGGTACCAAGGTCCTTCTGGATGACTATGATCGTCTCCCTGATATGCACTAGCTCTTATCAATGGATTATGTAATAATTCTGTTCCTCCAACTTCCTTTCCTGGATCATGTGTCGTTGTTAAATAATTAGTAATTGAATTATCTCCGACCTTAGTCAGTCCCCATTCAACGCCGGTGTTCTTTGCCATAAATTCAAATGCTGCCTTTCCATTTTCTTTACCTGTAATGGTGTAAGTATCATATTTTATCCCATCTTTTGTAGTATTCTCTTGTTTACTGCCAATTACAGATTTTGCTACAGTAATGGTATTATTTTTAATTTTCCCTAATCCTAAAAAGCCTCTATCAATTTTCCCTTTCTCTCCCAAAGCGATTATTCTATCATTATCAGCTTTTGTTTTTTTATGTAATGTGACATGACCGTCTTTGTCAACAGTATAATCATCCATTCCGTTGGGGTCAATTCTATTAATAGGATTATCACTACAATAGTTATATGGAGACAACCATGGTTTTTTCTCTGCTAATGGATCTTTAGTACTAAAACGGCCTATCTGTGGGTCATAGAATCTGGCTCCGTAATCATAAATCCCAATAAACGTTCCTCCCAACGTTTCATCCTGTAGCTCTTTTCCATTATACAGGTACTTGTTTAACCCCAGGTTGTTGTTCTGGAAGGCCAGGCCGAAGGGGTAGTAATCGGTGGATTGCTCCACACCTCCGCTGGAATTAAACACAACGCGTGTGTTGCCCAGATGATCCTTTAGGTAATATTCGTATGTGAAAGAACCTGAAATGTTTTTTACCATACCTTCTTCATGCAGGATATAATCGAGCGCTTTGGCGTTGTTATATATCATAGCGCCGCAATAATATTGCTGCACTGCTCCGTTCATTACTTTGGCAAGCTTTTCACCGGCGGCGGAGTAAATGTACGAAAGATTATCGCTGCCTTTAGTAATGGAGGCAGGCAAATTTAAGAGGTTGTACGATATGTTAAAGCCGCGCAAACCGTCGTATTTGGTATTGCCATTGGCATCGTATGTATAGGAATACAATTCGTTATTGTCCCCGTCAAAAATATTATCAAGTTGATTGCCAGTATAAGAATATTCTCCATCGAAAATTGTACGACCTGTTGCATCCTTCCTGAACATATAGGAAATATTGCCATTGGCATCACCATATCCTATGGCTTCGTAGTATGGGTAACTACCTGTGTTCCATGAGTAACCGCTGAATGTTTTGCAATATGCATTGGTGAGGCGGTTTAAGCCATCATAAATATATTCGTACCCTTGTTTGGATTTACCAGCAGCATTCCATATTATACCCGAAATGTTTCCGTTATAATTTGGTGTAGCGGCTAACCCTTCTCCATTATTATAAAGCAACTTCATTCCAAACTTATTATTGCCCAGGTTATCGGGATCGTTTATCTGGGAAAGCCATCCCCTGATATTATATTTATAATCCATACTTTGCAAGGGCGTATTATTGTTTACAATGTGCAAATCCTTTGTTTGTAGCTGTCCTAATTCGTTGTAAGCCATTTGCGAAATTGTGACCTTCGGGTCGGTCCCGTTAATCAAATCCGAACCAATTTTTTGTTCTGTTTTTATTAGCCGCCCCGCATGGTCGTATGTGTAATATTTACCGATACCTCTTATCGAAAGGTTTAATCCTACGGTTACCAATTGAGTTTGATTCGTCTGTAATATTTTTCCGTCAAAACTATATTTATTACTGGTTATTTCTTTATCACCTAGAGCTGTGTATAAATCCTTTATAGTTTGAACTTCCCGGTATTTGTCATCGTAATAAATGGAAGTTTCTATCCAGTTAACTACTGTTGGAAGGGGATTTGGAGGAGGAGTTACAGAAGCAGGAGAGGCGATAAAATTTGTATTTGTATAAGTTATAGCTCCAGGGATAAGA
>Ga0302321_100003384_pt1 | contig 13684 bp, 8 predicted proteins | sample Fen_T0_1_FD_202505 | JGI IMG/M metagenome (GOLD analysis project Ga0302321, IMG submission 202505) | Peat permafrost microbial communities from Stordalen Mire near Abisko, Sweden - Fen_T0_1 | ecosystem: Environmental > Terrestrial > Soil > Wetlands > Permafrost | place: Sweden: Abisko...
TAAACCAGAGGTAACGGTTCGTTCATATTGTGTGGCGGTAAATAATGCCGGTGGCTGATACGTTGATGAGTTATTAGTTCCGGTTGCAGCCACCCAATTGGTCCCGCCATCTGTGCTCTGCCACCAGAAATATTTGTATGTCCCGGAACCTCCTGCAAGAGTTGCATCTGTAATGACATCGGGTATCAGGCTATAGCAAACTTTGGCATTCCCTGATATAATATTGTTTGTAATTGTAGGAAGTACAGTCTCCGTTATAATATTGCTGCTTAAAATACAGGCTCCGGAAGTGACTTCCCGGTTATAGTATGTTGTTGCTGTCAGTTGGGGCGGCTGATAATTAATTCCTGTACCCCCCGCAGGGACAGATGAAAAAACAGAATTATCGAGTGAAAACTTCCACTGGTAAAGATAACTTCCGGGAATACCCGTACCGCCGGTAGCAATGGTACCCTGAAGGGAACCCGGTTGCTGGTTATTACAGATAGTCTCGGTGGTACCGTCTCCTGATACCAATATGTTATTATTTAATATTGGCTTATGAACAACAATCCTTATTGATTTACTTACATCAGAGCAGGTTGAATTGACGATCCGCCTGTACCTTGTGGTGTCGGTAAGGGCCGGTGGTTGATAATCAGCACCTGTTGCTCCTGAGATGAGAGTCCAGGTGTGAGATTTTGTACTGTCCTGCCAGGTAAAGTTATAAATGGTGTTTCCCCCGGCAAGAGTCGGTGCTTTGGATCCAACTATAATGGCCGGTACAGATCCCGAACATATAGCAGGTGGCTGGGCAAGAGTATTATTTGTTATAACCGGGAAATCTTTAAGGAGTACCGTATCGCTTATAGATACACACACACTATTGCTTCCGGAGTAAACAACACGCCTGAAGATATACTGGTTGGAAGGAGTCCTTTGAGGCAATTCAATCGGGTTATAACCAGATGTGTTGCTGACTCCGGGTGCTGTTCCCCATCCTGTACTGTTTATGTTGCTTTCCCACTTGAATATATATAAAGCATCACCTCCTTTGAGTGGATTAGGAGAAGTAGAAGTTGTAGAACCTGCAAGATTGGTAAACGTTGATCCGTAACAGATATCCGGCGGAGAATTTAGTATGTTATTGTTTGCGATAGAATCAAGAACCGTAATTTTCACAATTGCAGTGGAGTCAATACACCTTCCGGAAGCTACTGTTCGTCTGTACCATGAAGTAATCTTAAGGGCAACCTGGGGAGTATAGGCCTCTGTATTATGAGAATTTGCAGGAATGGAATAAATGCTGTTATTCAGACTGACATTCCAGTTGAATGTATATTTGCCGTTACCGTCCTGCAAAGTTGCCTTGGAAGTAAAGGCCGGAGGGTTTTGAGCATAACAGATAGTATCAGAATTCCCGACAATATTGTTTTTAATAAAAGGTTGAACAATTATTTTTACAGGTTTACTTATATCAACCAGTACAGTCGGAGTTGATGAATCTGTGATTGTTCTCCTGAACCAGACGGTAGCTGTCTCAATTAAAGTCGGCGTATAGTTGGTAGGATCTGGATCGTTTACGAGAGGAACCCAGGTAGTCTGGTTATAGCTTTTCTCCCATAGATAAGTATATGGACCTGTTCCTCCCACAGGTTTAGTTCCGATGATTTTTTGAGGAAGCATATTGGAACAGATAGAATCTACCTGGTCACCGGTCACAGAAGAACTGATTGAGTTAAACAAAAAACCGTTCAGGATTGCTCTAAAACCCTGTCTTAGTTCACCCCCTGCTCCAGGATTTAATCCGGAAGTCCCTCCGCTTAGATTGGTTGTTACAGGTGCTGTTAAACTTGTACTTATGTATAATAAACCTCCGCCGCCGCCACCACCTTCTCCGTAACTATTGTCGGGATTATATCCACCGTTCCCTCCCGTAACAGAAAAACTCAAAGGATTTGAGCCATAATTGTTTAATGAAAGTGCTATTGATCCTCCTGCTCCTCCTCCTCCTGATCCCCCAACACCTGTTACGTTTCCACCGCTGCCTCCATTTGAAAGAATATTCCCTCCATTTCCGGCTATAGCGTCTGCAACTATTATAACCACTCCTCCACCGTTTCCGCCATATGAGGAAGTTCCTGTAGATGAGGTGGTTGATGCCCCTCCTCCGCTACCCATATAAATCCTGTCAATAAGAGATGAATGGTCCGCTATGACCCCGCCCGTTCCACCGGGCCAGGCAATAATAGGATTACACAAACTCTCCTCATTTCCTCCGGGACCACCGGCACCACGGTTCGATCCTCCGCCACCTCCTGAATATCTTCCATTCCCGCCACCGCCTCCGGTCCAGTCAGAACCTTGCCCCTTCATAAAATTTATACCCAGCAGTTGATTCAAATCACTTGAATAGTTTGCCACCCCTTCTCCTTTGTAACCCGCGTTTGTAAAACTCTTTGGATAGTATTCGAGTCCGTACAGGCTCGTATTTGTACTCCTGCATATTCCGTCTCCGACAGATTCATAGCCACCTCTAAAGCCAACCCCTGATACATCAATATCTGCATTAAGAGTAAGAGTTTTACCAACTACCAAAGCCAGTACTCCTCCCGATTTGGTCAGTGTATCCCACGGAGAACAGTAAAGCTTTGAAGTAACAGTTGCGCTGTTGTAATATGGGACTCTTACAATCTGGATATTACCTTTAGGATCGTACGTTTTCAGAATATTATTACGAAACACAATCTCATTTGTGGGAGAACCAATTATACTTTGAATTATCATGAATTCATGCATACCGGGCTCTCCGAGCTTACCCTGAAGTGTTCCGTAACCGGAAGCTGTAAGAATCTTAACCCCCTGCATCTGAATTAACAAAATAGTATCACCCGGAGAAAACCCTGTGGTATTATTCACTGTAACTCTGTCAGTTCCTATCGTGACAACATGTGTAGCATGTTGGGTAAGGCTAATATTACCTGAGAGGTTTTTCTGGGATAGCAACAGAGTGCAGCTAAAACCAAGTATCAGCATACTAAGTATAAATCTCTTGCAATTGTGCAAAAAGGTGAAGCTCATCATTTATAGATCAGAACCGCTAATATAACTATATTCTTGAATATTTTACTGACATATAAAAGAAGTTTCTAGTTTAAAGTTTAGAGTACTTAAAGTTTACAAGATTTAAGACTTTGATGAAACTCTTGATAATTTAGGAACTTTAGCCAAATCAGGTACTTTAGACACTCCAGGCACTTTAGGCACCTGGCTTTTCAACAGTATACATAACAGGCAATTCAAAATAAAAAACAGATCCTTTATTAACCTCTGATTCAAACCAGATAGTGCCGTTTGCACTTTCAATATATTTCTTTACAATCGATAACCCCAGCCCCATCCCCGAAGACTTTGTAGTAAAATTAGGAATGAAAAGATTCTTCCTGAAATCTTCCGGTATACCTGATCCATTGTCTGATATTGCAACAATAACTTTATCGCTCTTTACATCGAGACTTAACATTATAATCCCATGTCTTCCTGATGGTATTGATTGTATTCCGTTCTTGATAAGATTTGAGAAGACACCGTTAAGCTGCTCTTTATCAGCGTAAATAACAATCTTACTTTCCCTCGGCCAATGCACTTTGAAGGTAATATTATCGGTATTTTTAAAGAGTTCAAGAGTTATCTTAATCTGATCGAGGATGTTTACCTCCACAGGGGTGGTTACCGGCATCTTGGCAAATGCTGAAAATGCCGAAGCAATAGAGGAAAGATCATCAATGTATTCAATCTGATTCCTGGTAAAACGCTCAAGCAGCTTATCAAACCCCTCGATTTTATCGTTCCACGATTTAAAAAGCTGTTGTACATTCAATTTCATTGGAGTTAGCGGATTCTTTATCTCATGAGCGATCTGCTTGGCCATCTCTCTCCATGCATATTCTCTTTCGGAGTTAGCAAGCTTATGTGTGCTCTCCTCAATCTCATCTACCATTCTGTTATATTGTTTGACAAGTTCTCCGATTTCATCATTTCCTACATAAGTAAGTTGTTCACTTTTCTTCCCCACCCCAACAGTAGCCAAACCCTTACTGAGCATTGTGAGAGGTGAGGTCAGCCGGCCGCTTATAAAGACAGCAAGACTCATTGTGATAAGGATAAGGAGAAGAGTAAAATTAATAACAGCAACTATCAGGTTTGAAATCTCCTTTGCAAGAACACTTTGCATCCTGAAATAGGGCAGATTCAGATAAGCAATAACTTTATTGTCAGTGTTAAAAAATGGAACATAACCTGACAGATATTCAAGCCTGCCGATTTTTTCTTTCTGATAATATTCACTGACTGCACGATGCGTTAAATTAAAAAATGCCATGTTGTTAATGCGCTCACTTGTAAGGTCGCGGTCAAATATTTCCTGCCTCGAACTAGCTATCAGGAATCCGTTAATATTATAAAGATTTATGTCGGTATTGAAAATATTGGAAAGCTTTATAAGTAACTCATTGAGTGATGAATATCCATTTACTCTCCAGTCAGGTGAGAGATATTTTTCTGTTGAAAGTTTACTATCGAGTTCAAGGTAAACCGAGTTAAGCTTTTCTTTTATATTTTCATAATGCTTTGCCTTATATTGCCCGATTGTAATAGATGCCACAACAATACCTATCAATATAAATGAGAATAAGAGTATTCCAATATATGAGAGCTGAAGTTTCTGTCTGAAATTAAAGATATTAACCCTCCTGACAACCGGTCTCCTTATTAACAGGATTATCATATTTGAAAAGAAAAGTATGAAGGCGAAGAGGTATGCAAAGGATATGATTATATCGCCCGGAGTAAGAACGGGTCTGGATATTATAACCGTAGCATTTCCATTCTTGTATAATACATGCTTATATGCCTCAGTTCGGAAAATCCGGTAATCTGATAATTTATCAACATATTCAGCATCTGTTTTATCATATGGGAATTCAGGAGTTCTGAGTACCAGCTCACCATTAATATATTTGGCAAAAGAGAAGTCCTTCAACCCTTCATATCCATGGAATTTCTTATCAAGAAGCAGTTCAGAATAACCCGGTTGGAAAACATTCACATCGCTGTAAAGTTCAATGAATAATCCATTTGTCTTGTTTTTTCCGGAATGATAGTAACACCTGCCAAGATAATACGACCTTCCTCCCTGATTATCAAGAAAATAAAAATTTGTACCCGTAAGTCTGTGACCATCCCTCTTTATACGTTCATCAAAGAAACCAAAGCAGTTCTGAGTCTTCTCATTACCGGAACCTATCTGCAAAGGCTGATCACTATGGCATGTTATAATATTTAGAAGATAATTCTTCCAGAATCCCGTGAAATAATTATCCTGCAGATAGTTTAAGATTTCTTCATATTTGTCTTTATTGAAATAATCAGCCTTCATCAAATTGGAAAGAGTTGTGTCCTTTTCCATTTCCGGCCAGAGATCGAGTAAAAGATGTTCAGCTTCAGGGTCATTTTCTATTGAAAAAGAGACAGCCTGAATTTTAAGATTTTCAGTTGTTTTCGCATCTGATAGAATTGTAATAAAATATAGAATGTAGACCCCGGAAATGAGGGAAAGAATAACAGTCATATTAAACAGACTCAGTTTTTTATTTGTTGATATCCGGATACCCGCAACCAGAGTACAATAAAAAATTGCCAATGGGATAAAGGTTCGGGGATTATCATAGAAAATGAGAGCCGGAACAATAATTGAAGTGATAACAGAAAGGATAACAGTCCGTGTCGTTATTAATCTGACACTCTGAAATGTTTTAAACAGGTAAAATACAGGAACCAGCAGAAGCAGAAAGACAGAGGCAAATCCAGCAAGACTGAACATATTTAATTCCAGAACTTTATAAGTTTCAAAGTTTATATTTGAGGTTGAAATCAGCTTACTGAAAATCCACTGGTATAAACATAAAATCAGAGCTCCGGAAATCAGTAATGCTGAGAGGAAAAGATAGTTATTCATGCCTCCGTTTTCCTTTCTCTCCTTTAAAGGAAAATGACGGAAAAGAACAGTGGAAAAAGCCGCAGCAAGTATTCCGAGTATTAAAAGGTGACCTAAAGAGGGTATCGCATTATTCAGAGAAAACCGGTAGGGTGAAAAAAGTTCAGTATGAAAAACAGAAAGAGGTTTCCCTGTGAAGAGAATAATTAAATAAATTAACGTAAAAACCGTGAGAGCAAAACCGATTCCAATAAGGCCTTTCCCCTTACTAACCAATAATTTAACAAGTTCAAATGAAAGAAGAATAAACAGCACAAATGCACCCGCCCATAAACATAACGGGATAAGAATAAAATAGGTATTACCCTTCACTGCAGGGAAAATGAGGGTGAAGAGGAAATCGCCTTTTTTGTTAAATATATGAAATCCAGAAGCCTCTTTGTCGGTACTCAGGTCCACGTTTCCAGGTATCCTGAACTCTTTTTCAAAACCACTCTTAATGATTTTATTCTCAAAACCATAATCTGTGCGTAACCTGAGCAGACCGATTATTTTTTCATTCCCGGCCCGAATAGTTTTAGTAAGGAACCATCCATTCTGCAAAAAGACCAATGGCTTGTTATAAAGGGAATCAATAAAATCGCGAGGTACATCAAACTCATTATCTGACCAATACCAAAGCTTATTATCAACATATTCAAGTATACTGATCCTGTTTTTTTCTGCTATGGTAAAAAGGTCATTCCGGGAAATCGAATCATGAAGATTCCCCTTTGCCAGAATAGGTTTCATGGCATTGAGGCAATCATCCATTATTAATTCTTTTGCTATCAGTGTTTTATTGAACGTCCTTGTTCTGAAACGATATTCAAAATCACTGAAATAAACTGATTCAGCAGCGAGAGCAAAAAGTATAAGCGCTACTGTCAGAATGGAAAGAATTATCGGATACCGATTGGCTCTCATATTTTGATAATCAGATTTTATTCATGGTGATAGGGCTCTCCTTTAATAATTGTAAATATCCTGTAAAGCTGTTCAAGAAACAATAATCGTACCAGTTGATGAGGAAAGGTCATTTTTGATAGTGCCAATTTATAGTCGGCTCTGACATAAACAGCATCGGAGAAACCCCAGGGTCCTCCAATTACAAATACAATCCGTTTTTTTGGAATGAAAAACATCTTTTCCATAATACCTGAAAATTCAGCAGTTCTTAACTCCTTACCTTTCTCATCAAGTAATACTACATAATCATCATCGGTTATCGTTTGAAGAATTTTTGCAGCTTCTTTAATTTTCTGTTCCTGAACAGGCATATTCCTTGTATTCTTAACATCAGGGAGTGTTTTGATCTCAAAAACAGAGTATTTTTTTATACGGTTTGCATAAAGATCAACTAGCTCTGAAATATGCTTATCAGTAGTTTTTCCTGTCTGTAATAATGTGATCTTCATAAAATATGCCTTAACTTTGTTTCATAAGTTACCCGTACAACTGATACAAAAATAGCATTTTATAGTATCTTAACACAGAGGATACTGCTATTGATTATGCTTAAGAGGATCATCATAATCAAATTAGTATTAAATTTGTGGTACATTGATTTATTTGTCCGCAATATTTAAACAGAATCGATATGAAATCCGTAAATATTATTCCGGTAGTATTAATAGCCTTAAGCAGTCTTACCGCCAGGGCACAGGATCAGGCGAAGATACCTGAGGGAATTTCGATCGCCATTAGAGCCGGTAATGCAGCAGAACTATCAAAGTATATGAATTCTACAATTGAGCTTCTTCTTCTCGATAAGGAGGATTTCTATAAAAAAAATGTAGCCGAGACAATCCTGAAGGACTTTTTTGCGGAGTATCAGACTAAAGATTTTACCATACGTCATCAGGGTGCAAAAAATGATGCACAGTATGCCATTGGCAATCTTAAGACTGAGAAGGGAGATTTTCGTGTCTATTTCCTTCTTAAGAAAGTTGACCAGGAACTGCTGATACACCAGATACGCATTGAATCTGACAATGGAAAATAGAATTCTAAAGGAATTCATCTTAAAAAGCCTCGCTGAGGATTTAGGAGATGGTGACCACTCATCTCTTGCCTGCATACCTGCGGATGCCATTGGGAAAGCAAAACTACTTATTAAAGAGAAAGGAGTCCTTGCAGGAATCAGAGTAGCTGTGGAACTCTTTTCTGCAATCGATAAGGATCTGAAACCTGATCTGATTCTTGAAGACGGAACAAATGTTGTTCCCGGAGATATAGCATTTTATGTCTCAGGAAATCAGCAATCAATACTTAAATCAGAGCGTCTGGTTCTGAATATCATGCAAAGAATGAGTGGAATTGCCACAAGAACACACGAATACGCAATTCTGCTGGAGGGGCTGAAATCCAAGATTCTTGATACACGGAAAACAACACCCGGGATCAGATTTCTTGAAAAAGAAGCTGTGAGGATAGGCGGAGGGATGAATCACAGAATGGGTCTTTACGATATGATCCTGCTTAAAGACAATCATATCGATTATGCAGGCGGAATTGAAAAAGCAATTAATAAAACCCGTGAGTACCTGAAGAAGAGTAATCTTAATATCAAGGTAGAAATTGAAGCCAGATCGATTGAGGATGTAAGAAAAATACTTACTGCTGGCGGAGTGGACCGTATAATGCTCGACAATTTCAGTGTTGAGGAGACCCGAAGGGCTGTCAAAGAGATTTCCGGCAGGTATGAAACAGAATCGTCAGGAGGAATTGACCTGTCAACAATCAGAGCTTATGCAGAATGCGGAGTTGATTACATTTCTGTCGGTGCTCTTACACATCATATTAAAAGTCTGGATATGAGTCTTAAAGCCATTAAAGAATGAACCTGAGAGAAGTCTCTGTATCCAATGGGAGAGAAAAAATCAGGAAACTGGTTCTGCCGGGTTTTGATGGTGTACCAATTAGTCAGGTTGTAACTTTTGTAATAAAAGGGTTTCGCAAAGGGGTTCTTGTAACAAGGGCTTCATCAATAGCTTTTAATCTTCTGATGGCATTGCTGCCCGCTTCAATTTTTCTTTTCACGCTCATTCCATTTATGCCTCTACCCAATTTCCGGCAGGAGCTGATAAAACTATTTGAAAACATACTTCCCTCTAACGCTTTCAATTTCCTCCAGACAACAATTATAGATATTGTTACTCACAAGAGCAGAGGCATGTTGCTTTTTATGTTCATTGCCACAATTATCTTTTCTACTAATGGTATACACGCTGTTATCCATGCGTTCGTCGTATCAGCACATACATTTAAAACCCGATCGTGGGTAAATCAGCGTAAGATCTCCGTTGTGCTGCTTCTAATTGTAATCTTTATGATCTCAACGGCAGGATTCCTGGTAATATTCGGGAAGATTACAGTAAACAGGCTGGTGGCGCTTCATATAATTAAACGGCGTTTTGTAATTTATTTCCTGATATTCCTTAAATGGATTTTGGTTATTCTTTTGCTTTTTATGGCTATTTCATTCCTTTACTATTTTGCACCTGCCAGGAAAACCGGATTTAAGTTTTTTTCTCCAGGTTCAACTCTTGCTACATTATTGTTCATTCTTACATCGCTCGGATTTTCAGCATATGTAAATAATTTCGGTCAATATAATAAACTGTATGGTTCAGCTGGAACACTTATGGTTATACTTATCTGGCTATATCTCAATTCAATAGCCATACTTATTGGGTTTGAACTGAATGTAAGTATCCTGGCAGCACGTGCAGAAGATAAAGAGAAGCTACAGACGATCAGCTACAATGAAGAAACTTAATCACAAGTTTACCAGGCTTTTCATTCTTGTCATAAAGCTTTTCACTTAGCCCCTTATCATCAAAGTCTTTCAATTTTGAAACTATATTATCAATTACCACTTTAGGAAATACTTCATCTTTTTCAAAGTAATCTCTCAGGGCTAAAAGATATTCAGCCGATTCCCGGAATGAAGCCGGTAGCGACTCAATGTTCTTTTTCTTAACCTTTGGAATTATGATAAATGTTGTTCTGAGAAGACGACCTGTACATCCAGGTAACCAGAAATTATAATGTTTATAATCAGTATAAATAATACTGTAATAACCTCCGGAGATCCCTCGCTTCTCTCGGGATGACGTCAATATTGAGGAGTTAGAGAGGAAGAAGCGGCGATTTGCTTTTGGAAAGTGGCAGTTCCAACATGCATTCTGCGAATCGCCGCTTCTTCCTTTTTGAAACCACGAAAAGTGTCATCCCGAACGAAGTGAGGGATCTCCTTCTCCCATAAATAGCCTTATCAATCATCCTTTCATTACGATCAGACAGAGGAACCGAGCAGAATGCGAGCTCACCGAAGGTAATCTCCAAGTCTTTTTCGGCATCCGTTTAAGAGGCAGGCCGGGGTGTGGGCTTTACAAAAAAGCTGCCTCAACTGAGACAGCCCCTTCAACTAACTAACTAACAACATGCAATACGAAAACTATGGAGTTTAATTTAATTTTAAATGCTCTTTTTTAAAAATTTATATCGACCTGTGCTGTAAAGGTGTTGGCATTTTGGTTATTGGTATTATAGTAAGCATTTTTGTTATTATAAATGTCATACCCGAAGATCACAGAAACATTTTTTGAGAAAGCCCAGGAAGCGCCAAAACTTAAAGCTCCTAAATAATTTTTTCCTCCCTGGTAATCGACAGCCAGCCAGAGTTTATCTGATATTTCTGACATTGTCCTGTCCCACGATAATAATAAACCATTATTTGCTTTCTTCAGATTCTCGTCAACAAGAAGCTTATCATTACCGGTATAATAACCAACTGAAACTCTGCCAAGAATGGGGATTGTTTTCGCAATCTCGCCATATAAAATATTATAATTTGTAAGATTTTTTTTCAGACCAAAATTATAAGCACCTAAAGCAAGAGAAGGAGATCCTTTAAACAATGCATCTTCAGGCAATCCTATTTTTGCATTAAAATAAATCGGATGATCATCGTAATTACTGTCTCCCATTGACAAATAATCCACACCAATTTCTCCCTGAAATTTCTCGAATGGCAAAAGACCGGTAGTTAAACCAAGATCGAACATGCCGGCACCACGTATACCATCAATCTTAGAAGTCCTAATGTAATTATCCAGGCCTAGATGCATTGTTTTCCACTTTTGAAAATCTGTGGAAGGAATCCATATCTGGGTAGATGGAGTTGAAAATATTAATTCACCACTCAAGGAACATAAAACAATGCATATTACTAAGAGTTTTTTCATGATAAATTGATTTAGAATAAATTATTAAACAGCTTTTTCGGCTTGAAAGATGACAGTCAGGGAGCGAATTATAGTGGGGAAATGAATCGACGCTCCCGACTGCCAGCTAACAAACTTTAACTTGATAATGGAGTTTCGGAGTTTTTATCCAATCTTATACCTGAATAACCTTCTGCACCCATTTCGGGAAGATCAAGACCTCCCAGTTCAGCTTGTACAGATACTCTGTTGCCTACAATCAGATCGATTACTTTAAACACTGCATAAGATATCAGACCTACATAAATCAGGTTAGCCAATACTCCTATGACTTCAGCTAAAAGCTGCCCGGAGTCGCCGTAAAATAATCCCTTTACGGTACCTGAAACTCCATTCCAGCCGTCTCCATAAGTACCATCCGCAAATAATCCTAGTGAAATAACTCCCCAGGCGCCATTCACACCATGTACTGAAATTGCACCAACAGGATCGTCAACCTTTACTTTTCTTTCAAAGAAGAATGTAGATTCAACAACAAGTACTCCGGCAATCAGACCAATCAGAGCAGCACTGCCAACAGTTACAAAAGCACAAGGTGCTGTTATGGCAACTAATCCTGCCAATAAACCATTACAAATCATACTGACATCCGGTTTTTTTGTTTTAAACCACCACATATAAAGCATTGAAGCAAAAGCACCTGTGGCAGAAGCAATCATTGTATTGACAGCTACAACTGCGATCCTGAGATCACCGCCGGCAAGAGTTGAACCCGGGTTGAAACCAAACCATCCGAAAGCAAGGATAAATGTTCCGATTACAGCCATTGGTATGCTATGTGCGGGAATAGCATTGGGTGATCCGTTTTTATTGTATTTCCCAAGACGAGGTCCGAGTATCCATGCTCCTACAAAAGCTATAACTCCACCTGTCAGGTGAACAACAGATGAACCGGCAAAATCAACATGACCATGACCAAGTCCAAACTCTTTTCCCAGTGTAGTTAACCAGCCGCCGCCCCATACCCAGTTTCCATAAACAGGATAAATAATGGTTCCTACAGCTATTCCATACAAAACAAACGCTGAGAATTTCCATCTTTCAGCCATAGCTCCGGTCGGAATGGTAGCTGTTGTATCCATAAATACCATCTGAAAAAGGAACAAGGCAAATACTGCAACATCATAAGTCCCGCTGAGAAAAAATCCTTTTGAACCGATCAATCCGAACGAGTGTCCGAAAAGCTTGATTGTCAATTCCTGATTTAACCCGTCAAAGCCTCCCATTGTGGTAATTGCCCCCACTCCTCCGAACATTATTGCAAACCCGCATAACCAGAAACCGAGCATTCCGAGAGGGTATATCATTAAGTTCATTGCCATTGTATGGGCCACGTTTTTCGCACGGGTCAAACCGGTTTCTACCATTGCGAAACCAGCCTGCATGAACATTACCAGAAAGCCTGTAATTAAAGTCCACATTATATTGATAGCAACTTTATTATGCCCTACCTGATTAGCTACTTCCAATATTGTAGGTGAGCCGGGAGTTGCTGCAGAAATTTCTGTAGCTGTACCTGTGTTTGTACCACTGGGATCAGGATTTTTAGGTCCATCCGCATAACACACTGTTCCAATGGTCATACTTAACGATATGAGGAATGATATGATCTTTTTAGTCATTGTTATAAGTTTTAATGATTATTATTTGGTCAGTTTTACATCCCCCGGACCAGCTGTTGAAGCTTCTCCCCTGGCACCATTGCTTATCCTGACCGATTCTTCAATATTATAACTGAAGATCATTCCGTCACCGATTTCACCGGTAAATGCAGCTTTTTCAATGCATTCGATAGTTTTCTGGACGTTAATATCGCGAAGTACGAGTGATATAAATATCCTCGAGATATACTGAGTATCATATACCGTTCCACGGTAGCTGTGATGTCCCCGCATATGCTCATTACCTACTCCGGAAGCATCCCAGTAGGAAAAGAAGTCGATGCCGATCTCTTTAAGCTGGGCTTTAACATCTTCAAATTTGGATGTCCTGATAATCGCTTCAATTTTCTTCATACATTCTGATTATTAGTTAGTACTTACTTTTTTGAATATTCCTGATGGAAAAAAGATACATTGTTGTAAACTTTCTGTTTTGTCATATATATAGGCCAAATACATGCCATTCTTTGAAAAAAGAAGATTGATGAATTAAATAAAAGAGTATATACTATTAAATAACAGACATTTAGGAGGGACAAAAAAAATCCGGTGACTTTTAGAAGAAATTTAAAAGACTACGTAGTGGTAGGTACACGCAAAAAATCCTACATAATTGTAGGATTTTTTGCTATTAGAATGAATCTGCTTTGTAAATAGCTGTGATAAAAGTAATTATGAACACTTTACTTTAAGGTAGCCTGAATTTCTTGAATATAATT
>Ga0302321_100003385_pt1 | contig 13682 bp, 18 predicted proteins | sample Fen_T0_1_FD_202505 | JGI IMG/M metagenome (GOLD analysis project Ga0302321, IMG submission 202505) | Peat permafrost microbial communities from Stordalen Mire near Abisko, Sweden - Fen_T0_1 | ecosystem: Environmental > Terrestrial > Soil > Wetlands > Permafrost | place: Sweden: Abisko...
AGGTCGGATATACGTGTGCAGTCGTACCCTAAAACCAAAAGTAATTAATGCTTGCAAACCGGGAGGTGTCCATATACGTATTCGCCGTTAGGCAATACGCCGTAAACTAAGTGGGCAGGGATGTGTATACATGCCTTCTTGTACCCACGCCTAATTTGACAGGAATCAAACAATATCCTTTCTGATGATAGATGGTGAAACTTAAATTTATGGAAATGGGTTCCCAATATGAAATATAAACTTACCTTTGTCGTTTTTTGTTGCAGTTTGCTGGGCTTCGTTGATGCCCGCGCCGAACAGAATACTGTTGAAGATCACGAATTAAATGCCGGCCCAGTGAAGATTTTGGTTCATGAAGATTGTGAAATTGACAGTACTATTGCACCAAACTTTAAAAGCTCTTGCGGTATCACAGCGACCTTGACTTATGGCCAAGCAAAAATAACGGTTGATGAAATATTCCTTGGCGCACTTCCTGATGGTCGTTATGCTAATTCTGCCGATGATGTCGCCTGGGTGGAAAACCGATATGTTTCCTTGGCCTATCGGACTGGTGGTAAGGCCGTAAGATGGGTAGAGGCGGTAGCCGAAACCCATCACAAACGAAGGCACGGTATATGGTTATGTTGAATTTTTTTGAAAGGGATGATGCACTTCGATTTGCCATTGTGCATATCTGGGCATAGTTTTGATGGGTTTCGTTTCACTCTACCCATCCTACGTTTGACCAAGCCGTATTTTTTGATCTGGAATTACGCAATTGACCAACTATCGACGCTACAGGGTGAAGGGAGGAACTTACTTTTTTACGGTGAGCTTGGTGGAGCGGAAACGGAAATTGTTGACTGAACATATTGATCTGTTGCGGGATGCTTTCCGCACGGTCAAAAAGGATCATTCGTTTCAAATTGATGCCATTGTGGTTTTGCCTGACCATTTACATACGGTATGGACATTACCCGAGGAAGATGATGATTTCAGCCTGCGTTGGCGGCAAATTAAATCCGCATTTTCCAGAAATATCGAAACAGGCGAACGGATTTCTAAAAGCCGAAATCAAAAACAGGAGCGGGGCATTTGGCAACGACGATTTTGGGAACATGCGATTCGTGATGAACGAGATTTTGCAAACCATTTGGATTACATTCACTTTAATCCGGTGAAACATAAGCTGGTAAAGCGTGTAATTGAGTGGCCTTATTCGTCTTTCCATCGTTATGTACGGTTGGGTATGTATCCGTTTGATTGGTTTGGCTTTGAGGGTGAATCTTTGGATTTTGAACATTAAATGGTCGTATGGTGTGTGAATCGTAGTAACCAAGTATCCAAGGTTTTTTGAAAGCTGTAAGGCCGTAAGGCACACTCCACAACCCGACCTGCTGCCATAGAACTTGTATCCCACGCGGAACGAATGTGGTTACGCCACCCGCAACTCCTCGTGCAAAATCTTCCGCAAAATCTCAGCGGTGAGGGGCGCCGACTCTGGGGACAGGCTGGTGCGTAAGGTTTCGTTAATCAGGGTTTGATAGCCCTTGCCGGTTTGCGTAGCACGCTCACGGAAAGCCGCGAGTATATCGTCATCCAAAAAAATAGTGATGCGGGTTTTGCCGGCGGGTTCAACCACCGCTCCGCGTGTGCCAGTCGAAAAGTCATACTCGTCTTTCATGGTTTAGCCCTCGTAAGTGCGCCGCTCGTGAGGTTCAGCGGTACGTGCGGAAATAACCCGGATTTCATCCTCACCCCGGTAGTGATACGCCACTACCAACAGGCGACCGAAGCCGTCCATGCCCAGCGTCACAAAACGTTCTTCGTCATGGTCGCGGTCTTCAACGGTGATTGCGCGGTCATCATAAAAAACACCTTCAACATCAGTCAGATCAATCTGATGTTTTTGGAAATTTATTTTGTTTTTGATGGGGTCATTGGTAATGTTCATGAGCTTGCATTATGCATATTTTATATGTATTTGCAATCATTTTGGTTCTAACAGTTCTTTAGATAATAGCGGGTAGTTTACGTGGCTCAAATTTCCCGAATTCCGTTACACTTCATGTGGGCTTGCTGTAAAATTTATTCAATTCTTATGAAAAATACCCAGATTAATTATTTGCTACTTCCCTGTGTCTTTGCTATCGCACTGACCATCAGCGCCTGCACGCCTAAATACAGTACCGTTACACCCGAATTGCGTACTCAATTGCTGTCTGACTTCAAGGCGGGTAGAACGAATTTGTCCTGCCAATTAAGTTGCGATTGGAGTTGGTTACGCAATTTTAACCAAATGGTGTTACTACACAACACCAATCAATGGGAGTCTCTAGCCCTATTAGTGATGCAGACCGGTCTTGAAAAAGACATTGCTTATTATTTTCTTGGGCGTGCAGCAGACGGTCTAGGTTATAACCAAGCCGCCATTGGCTACTATAAACGAAGTTCAAATTTATCAGGCGACGCCACCAGTTTGCACCATTGCCGATCATTGCAAAATGGATGTGGTGGCATCGATATGGCTTCAGGCATTCAAGCACGCCTCGCTGCTAGTCAAACGATTGGCATGGCACCAACGGGCATTGGACAAACCAATGTGGATGAAACTGTAGTTCAGGATAATAATAGGCACGAGAATTATACCCAATATACCCAGGAAAATAATAACAAGAGCAACCAAGAGCAGTTGCAAAAGCAGCTAATTGAAGCAATGCTAACACCGCCCTACAGCCAAAGAGGGGAAGCGAAGTGGACAGTAGAAACAATTAAAGGCATGCCCTTCTTAAAAGGCAACCAAATGACTTTGTACGGAAATGCCTACGCCAATATTTTTTGCGATAGAAGCAATTTAAAGTTTGTATCCATCTACGAAGTGGGTGATGTCGCATCCACTATCGCAACAGGTAATTACCTTCACTCTTTAAAACTCGATGGTTCTGAAATCCCACTCCCTAAACCGCTGGATTCAGATTCTACCGATAACGGCTATGTCAGTGTGGCTTTCAATTTAGGCCCGAAACTTGTGAGCAAAATTTACTCTGCTCGTTCCGGAATTGGGCACAATATGAAATTGGCCGAAGATTCACCGACTGGTCATTGGTATATTATCGATATTACTCCAGAGGGTACTAAGCTCATTAAGAGTTTTATCGATGAGTGCAGAAAACAACAGGCGCTTTTTGCTAAGTCAAAACGCAAAGGAAAATAAGTCAGATTGAATGTCTGTTAACCGGAAAACTGACTCAGTGCCTCGACAGCCTGGTTTGGGTCGGTTTCCTCGATTTTATACCTAGTCAAAAAAGGAATCAGCCAGTGTCTGCTATTGGGAAACGGAGTAGTATGTCCTGTTTTTAGTACTAAATCATAACAAAGTTCCTATAGCCGCGCATTCTTCGGGATTAAGTTCAAAATCGAAGATCGCCAAGTCTTCCAACATGTGTGTTGCGGAGGTCGTTCCAGTTAACGGGACAATTCCTATTTGGGTCAAGTACCTGAAAAACACCTGGGCGGCACTGCGTTTGTATTTTGTTGCCAGGCTTTGCAAGGTATTATCCGCCAAGATATGAGGATTGGCAGTCAACGTCCAGAAACTTTGGTAAATGACCCCATTTCCTCGGCAAAAATCTCGGATAGTACGGTCATACTCGGTATCGGAATAAAAGCGATTCTGGATGACAGCCGGTGTGATTTCAGCGGCGCGATACAAATCTTCCAATGTTTTCAAGTCATAGCAATTGCTGATGCCCAGTTGTTTAACGCCGCTGCTTATGACGAGTTTCTCCATCGCCTGCCAGACTCCCATTGTTTGCTCCTGGTTTGCTAACGGCGAATGCAGCACAAGGCAATCCAGGTAAGTCGTTTGCAAGTTATTGAGGGAAACCTGGAACGATTGGGCAACTTGATCGCTTAGGTTTGCCTTGGGATCGTAAGGGATACTATTGGAGTCCTGCCCGTTCACGGAGGTAAATTTGCTTTGCAGGTAAAGTTTGGATCGGTCTACTAGGCCACGACTTATACAAGCAGCGATACCTTCCCCAACTCCAGCTTCATGGTAATGTTTGGGTTGGCAAGCTGTGTCGATACCCCGAAAACCCGTGACAATGGCTTGTTCCACCAGTTTCGCTGTACGTTCTTTTTTCCATGCCGTGCCATAAATGACCTTCGGCATCTTGATACCCGCTTTGGTCGTGATGAAATCGTCAGGTTTCATTTTTGCCCACCCAATGTGTAATGGCAGGAGGCTGGTAATTGTCAAAGCGATCCAGCAACGCGTCTGGGGTTTTTTCCACCATTAACAGGGCATGGTGGTGTTTTTTAACAAATTGCTCCGCTAAAGCGTGTTCCAAAAATCCAATCAGCAAATCATAATAACCGTCAATATTGAGCAAGCCACAAGGCTTATTGTGAAAGCCAAGCTGTGCCCAAGTCCAAATCTCAAACAGTTCTTCAAGTGTCCCAATGCCGCCGGGCAGGGCGATAAAGCCATCTGCAAGTTCGGCCATCAACATTTTCCTTTCATGCATGGATTGGGTGATGTGCAATTCCGTGAGGTTTTGGTGCGCGACCTCTTTATGCGCCAAGGCTCTTGGGATGACTCCGATGGCTTTGCCGCCGAGCTTTAGTACACTATAAGCCAATATCCCCATACCGGCGCCGCCGTAAACCAATGTGATATTGCGGCTGACCAATGCCTCGGCAAGTGATATTGCCGATGAAGCGTAAATTCCACTTCGTCCTGAGCTCGAACCACAATAGATACAGAGACTGCTAATTGACGGCATAATGATTGTTTGCTGAATACTTTACCAATGTTCAGATTTATGATTTCATTTTATTATGCAACAACTTAAACCGAAATGATTTTAACAGTTGCCAAATCAAGCCGGAATAACCTGGACACCTGTATTAATACCAATCCCAATAAGTTCTCATTGTTACCTTCTCCAAAGGGAGAAGGCCAGGATGAGGGGATTCATATAACAACTTTTTGGGATTGGTATTACACCAAAGCTTCACCAGCATGTCATTTATTTTCAGAAATTCTTTATCTTTTTGGTTCATCATCTTGCAGCCTGTATGTATTGTCAAACTTTACAAAAACAGCAAACATTACGTTGAGTTCGTTGTTTTTAGCTTCGCTGTGCGGCAATTGCCACAACGCTCCAATTTGATTACCCAAAAACCAGATCATTTTGCTTGTTGGCTCATGATTCCGGCTTTTTTTTGTTTTCTAAAGCCGCCAATTGTTCCGGTGTGACCTCGCCCTGGTATTTGGCTTGCCATTCTTTGTAAGGCATACCGTAAATGTGTTCCCTGGCCTGCTCGTAATCCATCTCCACATCCTGATCTTGGGCGGCTGCGGCATACCACTTCGCCAGACAGTTGCGGCAGAAATCGGCTAGGATCATCAAGTCGATATTTTGAACGTCCGTATGCGTCTGTAAGTGATGGATTAAGCGCCTGAATGCAGCTGCTTCAAGCTGGGTTTTTGTGTCATCGTCCACGATCTATCTCCAAAATGAACCTCTATTTTAGCAGAATTCGCCATCAAAACATGTACATTGGGGGGCAATGGCCTTACAATAGCACTTATTTAATCAGCAAAGCTGGATAATTGATTCTACGTACCCACCAACGATAATAACAAAGTCGCCAGAATCCAAAACCTTAACTCGTTCAGTTTGAACTATTGAGCAAATAAGAACTCTCAGCGCCAGCACGAATAAACCTTACACACTCATTACCTTAAAAAAGATTCCAACAGGACAAGAGACCAATGGATTGCAAGTGCCACTATCCGTTTAGTTTTGGCCTGATCCAAAAATCCAATTTCGCTAACACACCACAAAATTAAATACTCCGTCCACTCTTCATGAAACAGCTTTTTGAGTTCTTCCCGATTCTATTATTTTTTATTGCCTTCAAGCTGTATGACATCTATGTAGCAACCGCCGTAGTCATTGTGGCTACAATCTTACAAGTAGCTTATAACTGGTTCAGATACCGTAAAGTCGAAACCATGCAGTGGATTACGTTAGGCTTAATCATTGTGATGGGCGGCGCAACAATATTATTGCATGACGAACAATTTATAAAATGGAAGCTATCCATCATCGAATGGTTATTTGGGCTTGCTTTTTTGGGAAGCCAAGTTGTCGGCAAAAAACCATTTGTCGAGCGAATGATGTCAAAAAGTTTAACGTTACCCACGTTTGTTTGGCGGCGTTTAAATCTGATGTGGGGCTGTTTTTTCATCAGCGTAGGCTTTATCAACGTGTATGTGATGTACCATTACAGCACCGATGAATGGGTTACTTTCAAAACCTTTGGTGTCCCAGGCCTGATGGTCTTGTTCATTGTGCTACAGATGGTTTTTTTATATAAATACATCCCAGAAACCGAGGAATAAGGTGTTATACGCAATCATCAGTGAAGATGTCGCTAATAGCCTAGACTTACGAATGGCTGCCAGACCCGCGCATGTTAAAAGGCTACAGGAACTGCAAGATGCCGGACGGCTGGTGTTGGCAGGGCCGCATCCCGCCATAGACGGCGACAACCCAGGCTCTGCTGGTTTCACGGGCAGCCTTATCGTCGCAGAATTTGAAAGTTTACAGGACGCACAACAGTGGGCTGATACAGACCCTTACACGCACGCAAAAGTCTATTCCAAAGTAACCGTTAAGCCATTTAAAAAGGTATTCCCACAATGACATCCGAAACCATTAAACGCCTTTTGAATGAAGCGTTTAGCCCGCACACACTAGAAATTATCGACCACAGCGCCGCCCATGCCGGCCACGCCGGAGCCAAAAGCGGCGGCGGTCACTATCATGTCACCATCGTTGCCGACGCATTTGACGGAAAATCGTTAGTGCAACGCCACCAGCTGATTTACAAAGCGCTAGGCGACATGATGAAACAAGAGATTCATGCCTTAGGCATAAATGCCCTTTCACCCTCAGAAGAAACTAAAGGAATCCATTAATGAATAGAAAACTTATCCCCTTACTGATTGCGAGCACCGTCATTCTTTCAGCTTGCGACCTCAAACCTAAGACTGGCGCAGCTTCTGTGCCTGCCGTTAAAAAAGAAGATGCAATTGCCAGCGTTAACGGCCAATACATCAGCAAAAAAACCCTGGAAGACCTGGAAAAAGATCTTGCCCAGCGTGGCCACGGCCAAGCTCCTGCTTTCCCTAAGGAAAAATTGGTTGATGAACTGATCCAGCGCGAAATATTGGTGCAAGATGCCGTGCTAAAAAAGCTGGATCAAGCGCCAGAAACCGTCGCTCAACTTGATGCCGCTAGAAAAGCCATATTGACTCAGGCGAGTTTGCAGAACTATTTGAAAGCCAATCCAATCACTGATGCTGACATCAAAAAAGAATATGACAGTAAAGTGGGTGGCGCTAATGGCATCGAGTACAAAGCCAGCCACATCTTGGTCAAAACCGAAGATGAAGCCAAAAAATTGATTGCCGAACTGGATAAAGGCGGAAATTTTGCCAAACTGGCAAACAAGCATTCTTTGGATGCCAAAGAATCCCAAAATGGTGGCGATCTAGGCTGGTTTAACCCCAGTCAGATGGTAGCCCCATTCTCAGAAGCCGTTGCCAAACTAGAAAAAGGCAAATACACCAAAACGCCTGTCAAAACCCAATTCGGTTGGCATATTATTTTGAGTGAAGATACCAGAAAACAAGCCGCACCACCTTTGGAAGCTGTTAAAGAACAACTGACACCCATGTTGCAAAGGCAAAAAATACAGGGCATGGTTGAAGGTTTACGTAAACAAGCCAAGGTAGAAATTCTGATACCGCTTAAGGATGAAGCGCCGAAAGCTCCAGCAGCATCTGCCCCAGTGCCAGCTGCTGCAACACCTGCCGCCGCAGAGCCAGCTAAAGAAGCTGCAAAGCCCGCTGAAGCAGAACCTGCCAAAAAGTAAGGTTTTATCGAACACAAAAAAGGGCGGGAAACCGCCCTTTTTTATTATTGATTCGGCCTTATGAAGATTTAACTTCCGTTCGCCTTGAGCCTGTCGAAAGGCTTATGTGCTTCGACTCACTCAGCACGAACGGTTCAAACATCAACAGGCCGAATCAATAGTATGTAAGGTACGCGATGCGTACCTTACCCTGCTTCTGACTTAATTAAAGCTTTGAAATAGTCTCCATTATTGTAAATATGCCCGAAACAATTCCCACGGATGACACTATAAAAGTCAGTAATTTTTCATACTTTATGTACCAAGGAGAAAGCCTTGTCATTAATTTGTCGAGAAACTCAACGGACTTAGAAAGCGCTATCTGTCGATCATTGAAATTTGTCGCTTGCTCGTATTCATTCACCATAATAGCAATGGTCTTACCAAGAAAACGTTCATCAAGGGCCTGGCAACGCTTGAAAATAGCTTCTACCTCAATGGCAAGAGTCTGCGAGAGATCCACACGAGATTTCGCCCCGGTTAGCACCTGATTGACATCAACATCGACGCGTGATTTCAATGTTAAAATCCATTTGCGAAAATAAAAGCCAACAGTAAATCCACCGATTATCAAGAGAATCCCGCCCAAGATTCCCAGCATTTTTCGGCGTGTTAAACCAACCCACCATTCCCACGAGTTCGTAATCCACAATAATCCAAACAACCCGATTAGTAAGGCTGCTGAAAAAAGCCACTTCGCCCATGACAAAGTTCCTCTAAATGGTGCGGCGGCTTTAGTTGGTGCATCTAAGGCCTGTCCACCGTTAACAGTGTGTCTAATGAACTGAATCTCTTGAACAATGTTGGTTGGTCTATCTTCAGACCGCTTGGAGAGTGCACGCGTAAGAAAGCTAATTATAGGGGGAGGTAAAGATGATGGGACAACCACGGGTTCACTGATTATTCGGTGTAGCTGCTGAAGTTGATTGGTGTTTGATGCCTTATCTTCCCCAAAGGGTGGATAACCAATTACCATGGTGAATAGCAATGCGCCTAATCCGTATACATCCGTTCGCTCGTCCTGTGGTTCACCGAGAAGCTGCTCGGGTGACATATATTGCGGGGTGCCAAAAATTTGCCCTGAAACCGTCGTTTGTGTAGTGACCTGTAACAGACCTACCACGCCAAAATCAACGAGTTTTGCTCCCGAAAATTCAGGCATCCTTGCTCCCCTTGGAATTAATATATTTGCTGGTTTCACATCTCGGTGAAGGATTCTCTGCCGATGCGCGTATTCGAGAGCACTAGCGACGGCTTCAGCAACTGCTATCGCTTGTTCTACCGGGAGTCGCCCAACACGTTCTAACAAAACATCCAGCGACTCTCCCTCTACATACTCCTGGACGTAATAGAGTATTTCCTCGACTGTATTTGCTTCATAAAACGAAATGATGTTTGGATGGTGTAAGTGCCTCACTGCAACTATTTCGTCAAGAAACCGTTCGCGTGCACTGATGTCATTAACATTTAAAACCTTAATAGCAACAAGCCGTTCAAGGTCAAGGTCTCTAGCGCGGTAGACTGTGCCAAGAGACCCCTCACCCAACACGCCGAGGAGAGTGTATCTGTTCTGCAATGCTTTTTGTAATTTATCTTGGTCAATCATTTCTCTTCAACCCTTAAGCTGAGGGACGAAACTCAGCGTTTTCACAACACCAAATACAATCTGTCTTTACCAAACCAATCTATACCTCACAACCCTCACCCCGACATTGGTGTACTTCCACCGTAATATGGGCAAGCCTAAGTCCACCGCCATACCGCTTTAAGCTTTGAGACTGCATTAACAAGGCTTTGTAATAGTCCGGCGCTTTGGGATGGTGGGAAACCACCGAGATGATCGCGGCAAAATGGTCGGGGCCTACGCGCCAGACGTGCAAATCGGCAATACGGTTATCGGCATCGTTTTCGATGATGTCTTTTATCGCCGTTTTGTGCTTTAGAGCAATACTTTCATCCAGCAAGACCGGGCTGGTTTCCTTCATCAAGGAAAACGACCATCGTGAAATAATCAACGCACCGACAATGCCCATGACCGGATCGAGCCAGTTCCAGCCGTACTGTTTGCCGGAATATAAGGCGATGATGGCAAGCACGGACGTTAAGGCATCGGCCAGCACATGAAAATAGGCGGCTTTGAGGTTATGGTCGTGGTGATGGGCATGACCGTGTGCGTGGTCGTGCGAATGGCCATGTTGATGCGAGTCTTTAAGCAACAACGCGCATACAAAGTTGATAAACAGCCCGAAACCCGCGACCATCAAGGCGTGGTCGAATTGGATGATGCGTGGAGCGAGGAGACGTTCCCCAGATTCAACCAACATCATCAAGGCAACTACACCCAGGGCTACGGAACTGGCAAAGCCGCCTAATACGCCGACTTTACCGCTGCTGAACGCAAACGTCTGGTCGTGGGCATGCCGTCGGGAATAACTATAAGCGTATAAAGTAATCATAAAGGCGGCAACGTGCGTCCCCATGTGCCAGCCGTCCGCCAATAACGCCATCGAACCGAATATCATGCCCGTGCTGATTTCCAGGATCATGGTCAACAGGGTAAGCACTAAGACCAGCCGCGTCCTACGCTCGCCTTTTCGGTTAATGACCGCAAAGTTATGGTCGTGTTGTAAGCGATTAAGTGTATCGGTATGCATGATCTTGTCTAGTGTCTTGTTGAAGGCCTGTAAATATTCACTAAAACCAAAAGTGTACCCCGGCAACAAATCGGGTTTCTTCTGCTTGTTTACCTTGAGACTGGATTACATCAGCAGCCGAACCGAAAGTACTCGCCCATTCTATACCTATATAGGGCGCAAATTCACGTTTGAACTCATAGCGCAAACGCAAACCTGCCTCGATGTTAGATAAACCGCTGCTAACTAAACGAGAGAGGTCTCGTTGGCTATAAAAGTTCATTTCAACACGGGGTTGGAGTATGAGTTTTTGGGTGAAGAGTACATCATATTCGGTTTCGAGACGAAATGCGGTACGACCTTCTTCACCTACATACGCCGTCGCTTCTATGTATATCCAATAAGGCGCAAAACCCTGTACGCCAAAAGCTCCCCAAGCCCGGTCAACCCCTGCGCCGCTATCATAACGTACCCCCAGTTGCCTATCCCAATACGCAGTCAGGGCGTGACCCCAAAGCACTTCATTACGGGCGCTTTTGAATGTCCCCCTGTCGATTTCCCCCTCAGCCCTAACAACTAAGCGATTATAATCTTGCCCATACCACGCCTGCCAATCGTAAGTCATTGAAAAATTGTCTTGGGCGTGGACTCCTTCCAAACGATCGACAATTAAAGAACCCAAATAGTGGGTATCACCCATCATGGATTTCGATAAGCCACTAAAATCGTGACTATCGGTATAAGCATGGGGATCGCGGTTATCTTTCAATGCTGCCGACTTAAGAACGGATGCCCCTTCTCCCTCTGGATAGGGTTTTTCACTGCTTAAGTTAATAGTATTGCGGTTAGATGTCGGGAGAGGGTAGTCTTGCCCAGATCTTAGGCTGTGATTTGCTTGTTCCTTAGTCTGGTCATTAGCCATAGGTTCGTGGGACATCATTTTAGAATGATCCATTCCTTGGTGGTCATGGCCTGGCATCAACTCCATATTACTAGCTTCAGGTTCTTCCGCCCACGCATTCGTAATCATAAGAATCGAACATGCGAAAACTACAATATTAGGGAGGATAATAAAAGCGCTCAAGACACCACCACTTCCCTAAACATCCCTGCGTGCATGTGGTAGAACAAGTGGCAATGCCACGGCCAGCGGCCTAGCGCATCGGCTGTGACCAAAAAAGTGACCCGCTGTGCAGGTTGTACAATGATGGTATGTTTACGCGCCTGAAATTGCCCGTCCGGGGTTTCAAGTTCGCTCCACATCCCGTGCAAATGCACCGGATGTGTCATCATGGTGTCGTTGACCAAAACCACCCGCAAGCGTTCGCCATGACGGAAATGGATCGGCTTGGAATCGCTGTATTCCACGCCATCGAATGACCAGGTGTAACGCTGCATATTGCCCGTCAGGTGTAGCTCCATTTCCCGTGTCGGCGGTCTGCTATCAAGCGTTCCGCCTATCGTGTGCAAATCGGCGTATGTCAAAACCCGTCTGCCATTATTCCTTAAGCCGATGCCTGGGTCGTCCAGGTTGGTACGCGGCGTATCAACCCGCATATCAACACTTGCGCCAAATTCAGTGCTGGCGTGATGGACGTGGACACTTTTTTTGCTGGCAGTTTGGGCATCAGCCATACCTTCCATATTGTGATCCATCTGGCTCATTTGCTCAGGAGTCATATTGCTATGATCCATGCCTGCCATTCCGTGATCCATCGCCCCCATCATATCTTCCATCGTCAGCGGTTCTGCTTTGTCTAACGCAGGTACAGCCGCTGATAAGCCTGATTGCGTTGCCAATGTGCCGCGAACATAACCGGTACGATCCATAGACTGGGCAAAAATGGTGTACACACTTTCTTCCGGTGTAACGATAACATCGTAACTTTCTGCAAGGCCGATACGGAACTCATCGACATCTACCGAATCAATATTTTGCCCGTCAGCCGCTACCACAGTCATTTTAAGACCGGGAATCCGCACATCGAAAAACGATTGCGCGGAGGCATTGATAAAACGTAAGCGGATTTTTTCACCTGGTTTGAACAGTCCAAGCCAGTTGTCCGCGCTGTTGTGTCCATTGACAAGATAGGTATAAGTCGATGCGGAAATATCGGACAAATCGGTACGGTTCATCCGCATCATGTTCCACATGTGCCGCTTTTCAACAGCCGATCCAAACCCCTCATCAGCCACATCCCGGAAAAAATCGACGACCGTGGGCTGGTTATGGTTGTAGTAAGCACTTTCCTTTTTAAGCTTGCCGAATACCGCCATCGGGTCTTCATCCGTCCAATCGGACATTAACACCACATAATCACGATCAGATTGGATAGATTCAGGTTTCGCGGGGTCAATAACGATTGCACCATACAACCCCGTTTGTTCTTGCATCTCGGAATGCGAATGATACCAGTAAGTGCCAGACTGCTGAACTTTGAAACGGTAAGTAAAGGTTTCCCCAGGAGCGATACCATTGAAGCTAATTTGCGGCGCACCATCCATTTGGTAAGGCAGGATAATGCCGTGCCAATGCAGGGATGTTTCATCAGGAAGCAGATTTTTAACCCGTAACGTGACCAGGTCGCCTTCCTGCCAACGCAAAGTGGGCCCAGGCACAGAACCGTTAATGGTCGTGGCAAGCCGTTCTGAACCCGTAATATTGACTTTCGTTTGCGCGATTGTCAGGTCAAATTCAGTGCCTGTTAGCACTGGAATGGCTTGAGCATTCGCCTGTGCTTTTGCTGGTTTGAGATAAGGCAGCGCAAATATCAAAACTAAGCCATTGAATAGCTTTTTCAGGAATTTCCGGCGCGAATGATTGCTTAAAGATGAGGGGTTATTTTTTGTTTGGGTCATTTATTAATCAAAATTCAAGCTTTGAATAGACATTAAATACATTTTAAAACAATAAGTTAAACTTATAAAAAACTAGTCAGACTAGATGAAATTTTAGCCTTAATCAAACAAATGTATCCAATTTATCTCTGTACATGACAAAAATTAGCTGGGTACTGGCAAAACCTTTGCAGAGAGCGCCGGAGGTGCCGTAACCAGCAATGAAATTAATTTTAT
>Ga0302321_100003386_pt1 | contig 13682 bp, 4 predicted proteins | sample Fen_T0_1_FD_202505 | JGI IMG/M metagenome (GOLD analysis project Ga0302321, IMG submission 202505) | Peat permafrost microbial communities from Stordalen Mire near Abisko, Sweden - Fen_T0_1 | ecosystem: Environmental > Terrestrial > Soil > Wetlands > Permafrost | place: Sweden: Abisko...
AGAAAACCTATGGTGTAATAAACAGTGAAAATAAAATTGTGGTGCCCATGCTTTATAAAAGCATATTTAACAGTGGTGAGAAGGGAATTTTTATTGTTAAAGACGCATCGGAAAATGAAGGTCTGTATTCGGCCATTGATCAAAAAGTTGTTGTGGAGCCACAGTTTTTTCAAATAGAATCCTTCAGCGAAGGTTTGGCAACAGTAAAAAAAAGAAAGCCTGATTATGGATTTGCCTGGGGTGCTGTTGATGTAAATGGTAATATAGTTATTCCGGTTGAATATGATTACCTGGGAGCTTCAAGCCAAGGCCTTATCAATTTTCAGAAAAACAATAAAATGGGTTTTATTGACAGAAATAATAAAGTTGTTATTCCTGCCATGTACTATGATTTCTCTGCCTTTAGCGACGGCCTTGCAGCGGTGAAGGTTTCAGAAACAGGTAAATACGGTTATATTGATAAGAGCAATACGTTGGTTATCCCTGCGGAATATGAAGATGCAAATCCCTTCTATGGTGGTTTTGCTGCAGTTGCAAAAAGAAAGGGATACACTACCAACAAGGTTGGTCAAAAATCAGTAACCGTTCCCGGCCAGTGGGTTGTTATAAACAAAAGCGGAAAACAAATACAGGAAAGAAGTTTTGATAAAGTGTCTGCACTAAATGCCGGAGGGCTGTTTATTATAGAGTCTGATGGAAAAAAAGGTACCATGAACACGCAGGGTATGCCCATATTGCCGATGGAATATTCAGATGTAACAATTGATAAAGACGGTTACACCATTTTTAAAACCATCGACACAAAAAAATATGGGATGATGAATAATGTGGGGACCATTATTGTTGCGCCTAATTATGACTATGTATCTGCTACCACAGCGAAAAGGTTTTATGTTATACAAAACGGAAAATATACCGTTGGGGATGTAAACAACAATGTGTTTGTACAACCCGATAGTGCAAACGGTGTTTTACTTGGCAAGAAACATATTGTTTACTACTACAAAAACAAGGTGAAGATTTTTGACCTGAATGGAAATATACAGAAGACATTTGCAGACCTTAATTTAAAAAGTTATGGCCACAGCCTTTCACAGACGGAAGACAGCATCAAGCTGAACACTGATGCTACAGCCATGCTGATCAATTTAACCAACAATTCAAAAAAGATATTGCCGTTTGGCGAAGCCGGTGATTTTAATGAAGAAGGCATTTTCATCGGGAAAAATGCAGGCTACGATTTTTATGACTACACAGGGAAAAAACTCAATACTAAAAGTTATTACTCTGTTGTAAACTTCAGCGATGGTGTTTGCGCCTTGCAGGAAACCAGCACATCTACACCACACCTTGCAGATAAAAGTTTCAATAAAATAAAAGATCTGTACACTTACTTTAAAGGACCGTACTCAGAAGGTTTGGCTTACGCTACCAATTCGCAAACTGGAATGGTGTATTACCTGGATAAAAAAGGTTACGAGGCTTTTAATGCGACCGCAAAAGAGGGAAGTAAATGCACCGGGGGTTTTATTGTTTTGAAAGACAAAAGCGACAGGTATTATCATGTAAATAAAAGAGGAAAGCCGATCAGCAGTACCAAAACCTGGGATGATGCAGGGGAATTTATTGAAGGGCTTGCCATGGTAAAAGAAAATAACAAATGGGGGTTTATTGATACGCTTGGAAAAAAAATAATTGATACAAAATATGATATAGTGAGCAATTTTTCAAAAGGTACGGCTATGGCAAAGCTGGGCAACGAATTTTTTCTCATTAATAAAAAAGGAGAGCCAATAGGCACTGCAAAATATGAAGCAGCCGGTGTACCCAATAACGGAACCTTTCCTGTTCAAAAAGATAAACTGGCGGGTCTGGTTGACAGCAAAGGAAACGTAATTATCGACTTTAAATACAACAGCATTTTATACATGAGCGAAGACAGGGTGTGGGCCGCCAAAGATGGCAAATGGGGATTACTGGATAATAAAGGAAAAGAACTGACCGATTTTATTTACCAGGGAGCTTACGATTTTAAAGACGGTTTTGCAAGAGTGGTGTTGAATGATAAAATTGGTTTGGTAAACAAATCTGGCAAACTGGTTTTGCCTGCAGAATATCAGTCACTGGGTTCAAACTATAAAAGCACTATACTTGGAATTAAGCCTGCTGAAACTGTTTTTTATAACTTGAAATGATTGTTTCGCTGATGTCGCAGAATACGCAAATTTTTTCTGCGGCGTCAGTCCGCAGGACCTTGTGGGCAGGCCATTAAACTCCTGCTATAAGCTTGCTCACCAAATTTGTTTCAAATCCCTTCTGCATTAAATGATCCTGTAGTTTTCTTTTTTTAGTGAAGATGTTTTTTTCGGCCTTCAGTGTTTTTAGCTTTTGCTCAAAAAGCTTTTCCAGTGTTTTCTGGTAATCCCTTTCATCAATGGCAGCCAACGCTTTTTTGATACAATACTCACTTACCTGTTTCTGTTTCAGGCTGTATTTAATTTTTACCTTCCCCCATTGTTTTATTCTGAATTTTCCGCCTGCATACTGAATGGCAAAGCGTTCTTCGTTCAAATAATTTTCGCTTATCAGTTCACTCAACAATTCATCTACCTCTTTTTTATTCATGCCAAAGCTGTACAGTTTTTCTTTTACCTCGCTGTGGCAGCGCTCCTGGTAAGCACAGTATTGTTTTGCTTTTTGAAGTGCTTCTTCTTTCGAAAAATATTGTTTGTTCATTGAGGTAAAAGTAAAACATAAGATGCCAATAATATAAAGGGTTTTGCCTTCGGCAAAATAAAATTGCCACTGAGGCGCAGAAACACAGAGATCTATTTCTGTGCCTCCGTGTTTCTGTGGCAAATTTTCTTCAGCAGTTAAGCTGCTAAATTCTAATTATCCTTTTTGGGTTTTCTGTCTTTGTCAGGATTTATAAAAAATAGAATCGGTTCACTTCTTCCCTCACCATTGCCATCAGTTTGTGTTACAGGATTATGGGTTGCATCCAGGGATTGTATTGTCCAGATAAATGTTGGTAATTTTTTTGTTTCGTTATCATAAGGCATAAAAGTTAGTTGTGGCTGCCATATGTATTGTGTGGCCGCAACAATCTCCTTATCCAGCAAAGGTTGGTTGCTGCGTAAAGCCTGCAAAGGGCTTTGTGTTGGCAACACTTCAAAAACCTGTATGCGGTAGGTAACCGGTGATGGTTGCGTAGGCACTACCGGGCTCCATCTAAAGATGATAGCTGTTTGCGCTTTCTTTGCATCCATCACTTCTTCATTATACGGCTTCATCAAAATGGGCAATTGTGTTGTAGCCAGGTAAAAGTTTTTGCATTGCTCTTCGCCCAAAGGAGTGTAGTCAGTAATATTCACCGGCCTTGCACAAATAATATAATTACCTGCAGGCAGTTTACCGGTTCTTTGTAAAGATGTTTTGTATTTACCGGTAAATACCATAAACTCCAGCGGCATTACATCGTTCGCTACCAAAATAAGTGGCGCTCCAGTTGAATTGAGTGAAAACACCGGTGTTTTAGCCAGGTCGGCCGATGCTATCACCGTTCCATCGGTTGTTTTTATTTCGGTTTTTATTTTAAACTGGTTGCCTGCGGCACCTTGCCCTGTTGCAAGCAGTGTAAGCACGTCACGCCTGTTACCCCACTCCGATAATTGTGCAGGCGGCTGTGTATTAAGTATTGCAAAATTGAATTTTACCTGTGCCATTGTGGTGGTAACAATAAAAATGGCTGCGATGGATGCTATTAATTTTTTCATGTCTTTTATTTTTTTGAACTTGCCATATTAAAATTCCAGTTTTTAAAAATTATTATAGTGGCTTATTTCATTTTTGTTTTTTTGTATCAAAGCGATATTGAAATCCGGTGCGGCAGGTTGTTTCTGTATAATTGGCCCCGTTGGGTATAATTTCGTTTCCGTATTTATAATAATTGGTGGTTAAAAAAGTCGCCCAGGTAAGCTTCTTTGTAAGCTTATAATCAATATTACAGCTGGCAATTAAATTATTGCTGTTACTAAAGCTATTCAGCTTACCTAATGTGTATTGCAACTGTCCACGCAGGCGCATTTTCTTTTTAACAGCCTGCATACTCAATGCGGCACTTAAAGTAGCCAGGGTAATTTTTGCACCCGGCACATCATTATAAAAATACAGGATGCTGAAATCAGGTGCTATTTCTTTTTCAAGATAAGTTGGTACATAGGTTAGCAAGGCCGTATGGGTGTTATTGGATGTAGTAAGGCCTGTAAGCACATCTCTCTCATCGTATTTACTGTAATTGTAGCTCATGCTTATCAGGTGAATTATTTTTTTGCCCGTAAATGTAAAAGTTGGGTTTATACCCAGGTCGTTACTTACATTTTTTATGCCATAGGGATTAAAACTACTGGCTGCCTGAAAACCAAAATTATTGTAGTTCACATTTAAACTGAATTTATCGCTGAACTGCGTAAACCAGTTCAGGTTGCCGATAAACTGTTTTGCTTTTAAAGCAGTGTTATTTACATTATTTACCCGCTGTCCCAAACTGGCCACAATGTTCATTTTATTTTTCCAGGCATTGATGCGGGTATTTAAAGTATAATCAAGTTTGTCGCTCTGTAAAAAAGGATAGCCAATGGTTTGAAAACCTGCACCCAGGTATTTGACCATTACTCCTAAATCAAATTTCTTCCCTTTTTTGCCAACAGCAACCTGGCCTGCATAGTCGGTAAGGGTAGATGTGTGGGCTTCTATAAATGGCTTCAGGCTTTTTAAAACCGGGCTTAATGGTGTGGCAACATCTTTGGTAAAAGTTGATTGTGCTCCTTCGGCTTTAAAATAAATTCCGTTTTCAACATACACATCCGAAACCAGGCTTATTACCACGCCTTCCTGCGGCCTTATAGTAAGCGGCGGTGGTGCGGCAGAAGTTGGCACATCTTTTCCTTTGGCAATATTTAAAGCAAACAAATATTTACCTTCTTTTTCTGTGCCAATTTGTGCCATCCAGTTTTTACGTTTGTAAGCGCCGGTAACCACCGGCGGACCTGCAACATAATTTATGCCCTGTTGCGAAATGCCGGTGAAAAATTTAAAGAGGAATGTTTTGGGTCTCAGATCAACCCCAATACCAAATATCCCTATATCGCCGGTAGAAAGATCTGAATACTTTAAATACTGCGTACCCAACTGCAGCTCGGCCCATTTGTATTTTGGATTAATACCAAAGCTGTTCATGGGGTTGGTAATAAACTGACCAAAACTCGGTTTTTTTATACCAGCATACGGCCCCGCAAAATTGGTTGGTATGGCTGCAAAATTAAAATTGAACGGCAGGCTGAAATTTTTACTGAACTTAAAGGTTGGCGTAAAAATAAAGCGTACCTGGTTCCAGGGCCTGCGGGGCTGATAGCCTGTCCAGCCAGATGGGCTGCGGCTTAGGCCATACCCCTCATAGGTAATGCCCATAGTACCACTGATGTTTAATTTTTCTTTTACCTTTTCTTTTGCTTTATCTTTTAATTTGTCAAGCAACGAATCGGTTGTTTCCTGTGCAGATGCAGTAGCAACAAACGTGCAAAGGAAAAAACTGCATGCAATTATTTTTTTTATCATTGTAAAAATCGGTTTAGGGTTTTATCCAATGTTATTATTTCTTTTTTATCACTACTTTAAAACAAATGATCACTTCACACTCTTTACAATCCTTATCACGGAAAGTAAACTTCACACAAATATCTGCTGTTGCATCACAACAATCAAGCGGTGATGGTTTGGGTAGAATAAAACCAAGCGTTACCGGTTGCACAATGCTAAAAATAGCACCGCCGTTATTCCAAATGATCTCTCTTGGATTGCTATAGGCAGATAAAGAACTTACATTGAGCGGTGCGTTTGTCATTACACCGGTCAAATTTACTTTTGGAATTACGGGGCCCATCACATTCCCATTGTAAATACTTGCCCATCCTTTAGGCAGGTTTTTACAGCCAATACATTGTTCAGGAAACTGGCTTGTTAAATTATAACTAAGCACTTCGGCTCTTATCTCTGTTAATGATGCTCCCGTTAAACCGGTAAAATTAAAAGCCTGGTTTACCAAAAGATTTGTACCTCCCGGGCTCATGGTTGTTGTCTGGCTTTGTAAAGTTGCCTTGATATCATAAGGGCAACAATCTTTTTCACAAACCACTTCAAAATTCAATTTACATTCCCTGCATAATTTTCCGCCGCAATAAGCCATTAATATGATGCTGTAACTGCCTGGAGGCAAACCACTCAGACTTAATGGTAAATTTCCTGTCTGGCTTATCGGGCCGGTTAACTGGTACGAAATAGTAGCCGGGCAGCTTGATGGAATGCAGAAATAATTTGCAGTTAATGTTACATTGCTCAGGCAATTCACTTCAAATTTTTCGCCATTACATTTAAGCGGCTTTTTAACATTGTTGATTATCAATACCGGTTCAATTTCTACACCCGGCTTGTTACAATCGCAACCCTTGCAATCTTTTTTGATATTTATTTTGCAGCTGTCGCATTTAAGATCGCCGCAATATGCGTAAATGGTTATGTAGTAAGAGCCATTGGGTAAATTGGAAGGAATGGCATAACTGCCGGTACCTCCACCAATATAATTATTGGTATTGGCATCATACAAACTAAATACAACCTTACCCGGGCAATCTTTGCCTTTGCAGATATAAGTACCTGACAGCATGAATGAATCTTTGCAATGATCTCCCTGTATTACATACTGGAAAGGTTCTTTTTTACAGTCAATTTTTGTTTGCTGGCCGGTTGTAACGTTGGTCCACCATGGGCCGTCTTTCCAATAGCTTTCTTTACAATTACAGGTATCGCAATTCTTAACAAAAACATTATAGGCTCCGGTTGTTGCTGTGCAGCCATTCATTGATACTGTTGCAGTGATGGTATGAGATCCCAAACCAAGGGAGCCCAGTGTAAAGGGTGAGGTGGTACCTGCAACCCCGCCCGGCGACCAGGTAATTACATATGCCGGCATGTTGGAAATATTGGTTGGCAAAGGAAAATACAAATGACTGGTATCTCCCAAACAAATGGTATCACATCCCTGCGGGAATAAAGCAACATAAGGCAACGGTTTAATGGTTACAAAAGCAGATGCATTGCAACCATAATTATCCATAGCTGTAACACCATACATGCCCGCAGCCTGTACTATATGCGACTGACCTGTCTGCCCGTTTTCCCATGCGTAATAATAACTTGTTGGGGATGCCGGCCCTGCAGTTGCATTTAGTGTAACCACCGGCCCTTCGCAAAGCGGTCCGCCGGGCACAATATTTACCGTTGGGTTTTGCGAGAACGCAATACAAATCGTATCCAGGTTACAGCAACCAGTTACTACATCTGTTACTCTTACAATAAATGTATAAGTACCAAAAGAGTTGATGGTATAAGTAAGATAGTTGGTTGTATTGCTGTTATAAATTGGCGTACCCAAATTATTTAAAAACCATTCATAATTATAGCCTGCCGTAAAGGACGGGTTTGCAGATACTGAGGGGTTAGAAGGGCCGCTGGTTAAATTAAACGGAACACTGGCAATACAGTTATTGGTATTGGCAATAATCTTTGCCTGTGGTTTTGGATGATATACAACCGAAACCGTGTTTGATTTTACATCGCATAAATTAGGAAGACTTTGCGCCAACACATAATAGGTACCAATGGGGCTCGGTCCGGTAATGGTGTAGGTGCTGAGTGTAGCTAATGGAATTGCAGCGCCATTCTGGTACCACTGATAATTGGTAAAGCCGGGTGTTGCGGTTAGCACGGAGCCTGTTGTTAAACATGGTGCCTGGCAAACTTTAATTACTGGCGATGGTGTAATGCTTAGTGACGGCGCTGTTACAACATTTAATGTAACCGTTGTATTGAATGTACAGCCAAAAGCATCTGTAACAGTTAAACCAACAACCGGGCTTGGGTTTACTCCATCAAAAGCATAACTCAGCGGATTGTTTTGAGAAACAGGGTTTCCATCAACAGTCCATTGATATATTACACCTATCATGGAGCTGCTGAAATTGTAGGTTTGATCTTTACAAACTGTAGTTGGACCGTTAATCGTTAGAGGCGATGAAGCAAAAGTGAAAGGAACTGTTTTAACATCGGTACATACCTGGCCGGTTGCCGTGTTTGTTACTGTGATGGTCATTGTAACTGTTGGACTACAACCTATCGTTGTATTTAAAGTATAAGTATTACCAGATCCTGTTGCTGGTGTTCCGCAACTGGAAGCCCAGTTAACAGTAGTTATCGACCACCCTCCCAAAACCTGTGAGGTATTGTTCATGATAATGGTGTTGCTTCCATTAAGTCCGCAGGAAACACTTGAGATAAAATCTGCTATCACTGCAACCTGCGTAGTTGACGTAATGGTAAACGTACATCCACTGCAGGTCATGCTGGCTGTTACTCCATAAGTTCCTGCATTCAGATAAGTATGAGTAACGGTTGTTCCGGTTGCTGTTCCGCCATCTCCAAAAGTCCAGCTTACAACACCACCAGGGCAAGGGTTAAGGCCTGTAATTGTAAAAGTTTTAGGGTTACATCCTGTTATAACAATTGTACCAAAAGGATTTGGTGGAACTGGTGCTGCACAACCGGGAGGAGGTGTACAGTTTTGCTGTACAACGGTTATAGTATTTGATGTTGCAACACATCCGCCGCAGGTAACTACTACATAATAGCTACCAGATAATGTTGTATTAAGTGTTGGTGAATTTGCTCCAAAAGGAGATCCGTTTCTATACCATTGATAACTGCAGCCCACACCTAAAGTAAATGCAGTAAAAGTCACATTCGGTGTTAATGGGTTGCACCATATCAAAGGATCGCCTGTAGAAATAGTTACTGTTGGTAAGGGAACAGGCGCAACCGTATATGTAGCTACAGATTTACATCCGCCTGGGAAAGTTACCACAACTGTATAGCTGCCTGGTATGGTGACATTTATAGCCTGAGTGGTTGCGCCTCCTGTCCATACATAGGTTCCTCCTGCCGGTGCAGACAGTTGTAAAGTACCTGCACACAAACTTCCGGTTGTTGTTATGGTAATGGTTGGAGGCAAGGTTGCTGTTACGCTGATTGGGCTACTGGTACCACCACAATTAGATACGGTAATAGTTCCTGTTGAATGTATTTCATAAGTTGCAGTGCTGCCTCCCTGAGGGCTTATTAATGTCGCAGCAGGCGATGTGCTCCACGTAAAAGGACCAGTACCGGTTGCCGGGCCAACAGTTATCTGCCCACCAATGCAGGCGGTAATTGGCCCTCCGGTTAAGATTGGCGCAGGAACCTGGTTAACGGTAATATTGGCCGACCCGTAACAACCATTTAGTATTGTTGATGCTGTTACCGACCATGAGATTGCCGGTCCATTAAATATAATAGAAGCATTTTCATCATAAGTTCCGTAAGGTGCAGGTGATTGTGTCAATGCAGGCGAAACAGACCATAAAAAATTGCTGCCCGATGGTATTGATGATGCTACATAATTGGTTAATACATTTGGGCAAACCAGGTTGCTTCCACCCACAGTTACTGCGGGCGTTGGTTTTACAATAACCGAAACACAAACCGGGTTTGCATTGCAATAATTGGGTATGTTGGCGGTAATAGGTACTGCACATAATTGATAAACACCGCTGGTTATCCAGTTAACCTGGAAAGTTGAAACCCCGTTTGGTCCGGTTATAAAAGTATAATCTGTGCCCAAAACGCCACCGGTAACAGTCCAGTCGGCTGAAGAAAAATCCTGGGTCATGTAGATGCCGGTTGTGCCGGCACAAACACTGGTCATGCCCGATATTTTAAATTTTGGTTTTACGGTGATTTTAAGCGTATAACTTCCACCACATTTCTTCTTGGTATTGGGGTTATAATAATTAACAGTCAGGGTATAGGGTGTGATTGAAGCCGTTGTCCAGTTAATATTTATTTGTGGGTTATTGTTAGGGTAACCTGTTGGGTACATTCCGGAGTTTACAATATTACCGCCACCGCTTAAAGTCCAGCTGTAAAAAGTGCCGGGCATTACCGGTAACGAATAAGTTTCGGTGCTGCCTACGCAAACAATTGTATTACCCAGGATGGGAATAGACGGCCAAACTATATTTACCGGCAAGGTTGTGGTATTGCATGCGCCGCAACCACTTGTTGTTAAAGTGATCGTTACCGGTAATGTGCCCGGTTGTGTATTACTCCAGGCAATACGCACACAATTTTGTGTTGAAGAACCAATAATAGTTCCGGTGCCCGCAGGGATAGACCAGGAATACGAGCCGCATGTTTTGGTACTGCAGTAAGTTGCTGTATCGCCGGGGCAAATCATTTTATCGCAACCCGAAATACCCGGGCCATCATTCACAACAATGGTTTGCTTAATGGTATCGGTACAACCACAACCATTGCTTTTACTTTTTACAACCAGCGTAACAACATAACCAGGCGTATTATTTACAGTTGTATAAGTATGTTGCGGATTAACATCGGTTGATGTTGTTCCATCTCCAAAATCCCAGAAATAAGTTGCACCTCCAAGCGATGTGTTGTTAAACTGTATCAAGTTGTTTATACAAACCGGGCTGGATGGCGAAAATGAAAATCCTGCAACCGGTTTATCCTGCAAACAAATATCGTAAGCAATTTTACGAATGCAGGTTCCATTGGTAATGGTTACTACAATGCTTCCCTTGGTTACATTGCCCCAGCTGATCGTAACCGGATTACCGGGATTGGGGGAAACGGTGCCACCGGTAACAACCCAGCTATAACTGAAGCCAGGTAAATTAGGAATTACCAGGTAGGTCATCTGCGAATTTTTACAGGCAATAATTGAGGGCTTTGGGTTACCTCCGTTGGGAATACCAACCGGCGACCCAAGTTCTTTAAAAGTACTGTCGCATACCAGATCGCACTGGCGATCGTTAATGAGTTGTTTCAACTCAAATTTTTCGGGGCAGCAAACCGCATTTACCTGTGCATTAGTTTTTATAAAGACTAATGAAACGAATATGAATAGAATTAATTTTTTCATTGTTTTGGTTTTTGTATTATCAACTAATGAATGGGGTTTTATTTGTTACAGCCTTTTATGAAAGCTTCGTAATTACATACTACTACACTGCAGGTTATACAGTTTTCGTAGGTAACCGTATAACGGATGCACCATTTGGCTTTAGCTCCGCAGCAAGCCACCATTTTAGGATAGCTGATGCTGTATTGCAATGCCACGCCTCCATTCATATCTTTTAGGGGAGAAAAATTCCAGACCAAACTATGTGTACCACCACCGGAACCACCAACAGCATTTAACGTGCCGCTGCTGAAATTTCCCATTTGAGAAGAGGGTGTTGTACAAACCAGGCAGTCGTCTGATTCCGGCACAAACTCAAACCAAACAAGGTCCATCTTCACGGTTTTTACTTTGCCTGGTCCTGTAACAAAACTCAGGTTCTGTGTTATGGCCGTTGATGTAATGGTGGGTTTATCTTTTTCGTTCGGTTGTATTTTAATGTCTTTGCAGGCCGTACACATACAGTTTAGCGTATCACTTTTTACCTCTGTTTCTTTATTATCCGGGTCAGCCACGTCTTCCGCATCTACCAAAAATTTAAGGAAGTTGATGGCAGGATTACATTCTATGACTCCGGTAAAAACCACAAAGCCGTTGCCTGCAATTGTTTGTGGCAATGTTGGGCTGGGAGTGAAAGTGATGGCTGCACCGGCGCCGTTTACTTTATATTTTATAGCTACCACTTTTACAGGCGTAGCCAGGTTGTTTCTTACTTTAATATAAATTGACTGAACTCCTTTTTCGCAGCAGCCAACTTTTAAACTGTCGATCTGTATATCAATATTGTTTTGAATTTTGAAGCTGAAGGTTTCGCTTTTACCTTCATTGCTGCAGATTGGATTTCCTGCACGATCCAATGCCTGCACCTGCCAGACAAAATCGCAGAGATAGGGCGGTTTGCACGGGCCGGTGTAAATATTGCTGATTGTGGCTTCTGTAATGTTATCGCAATCTTTGGTTACAATAGGTTTATTCTCACGCATGGCCTGTGAGCCATTTTGGCCCTGCATCAATTGCCAAACTTTTAAGCGATAAGTAACAGGTTCCTGTGGCTTAGGTACAATGGGCGTCCATCTGAAAGAAATTCCACCCGACGCATCTTTTGGCGCAAATGATTTTGCATTTGCAGGCGATTCTAATTTTGGTGGGGAACATTCGCTTGCGGCTTCTTCTTTTACATTAAATGTTGTAGGCTCACTTGTTGCAATGGTTTTAGGCGTAGCACCGGCCTGGCTTACAACTGCTTCTACATTCCACACAAAATCGCAGAGGTAAGGAGGTTTACATGGGCCGGTATAAATATTGCTGACAGAAGTTTCTGTTATGTTATCAACATCTTTGGTAACAATAGGTTTGTTTTCACGCATGGCCTGGGTACCATTTTGTCCCTGCATTAACTGCCATACTTTTAAGCGATAAGTAACCGGTTCCTGCGGCTTGGGAACAAGTGGTGTCCAGCGAAAGCCGATACTGTTTTTTGCTTCGCTGGTTTTTAATTGTGTTTTGTCCCCGGGCAACGTGTTTGTAATTGTTCCTCCGCTGTTTTCCTTTACACTAAACGACCACAGTTCACTCTTGCCTTCATTATTTCCAACCGGATGATCTTCTTTGTCAACCGCCTGTACCTGCCACACAAAATCGCATAAATAAGGCGGCCTGCACGGACCTGTATAAATTCCGCTAACAACAGCCTGGGTTATATTATCTACATCTTTAGTAACAATTGGTTGATTGCTACGCATGGCCTGTGAGCCGCTTTGGCCCTGCATGAGCTGCCATACTTTTAAACGATAAGTGACTGACTGCGGCTTGGGTACAACAGGTGTCCACCTGAATACAACCGGTGCCGATACTTCATTTGCTGTAAAGGCTTTTCCTTCATTTGGAGAAACCAATTGAGGAGGCGTGGATGAAGTTGTATTTGTTTCAACTTTAAATGTATATGACTCACTCTTGCCTTCGTTTTTCCCAACAGGTTTGCCTTCTCTGGTTAAAGACTGTACCTGCCAAACATAATCACACAGGTATGGTGGCCTGCATGGACCTGTATAAATTCCATTAACAACAGCCTGTGTAATATTATCTACATCTTTGGTAACAATCGGTTGATTGCTACGCATGGCTTCTGTGCTGCTTTGACCCTGCATGAGTTGCCAGACTTTTAACCGGTAAGTAACTGCCTGTTGTGGTTTGGGTACAACCGGCGTCCAGCGGAAAGTTACCGGCCTGCTCAACTCTGCTTCGGTAAACACTTTTCCGTTTTCGGGGTTTATCAAAGTTGGCGGATTGTATTCTATTTCCCTGGGCGCCTCAACAGAAAACTCTTTGCAGACTTCATTGCTGATGGCCACCCGGTCAACATTATAAAACTGTACGCAAATAGAGTAGCTTCCTTCTTTCAGATCATGACAGCCTTGCAGCGTACTGGTAAGTTCATTGGCCGAAAATGTACGGGTAGTAAATTCATCAACCTGCATGCCGCCTGCTGAATTATTGCTGCAGATAATTGCACCACCACCTTTTATCTGAACCATCAGCCTGATACCTCTTACCT
>Ga0302321_100003387_pt1 | contig 13677 bp, 1 predicted proteins | sample Fen_T0_1_FD_202505 | JGI IMG/M metagenome (GOLD analysis project Ga0302321, IMG submission 202505) | Peat permafrost microbial communities from Stordalen Mire near Abisko, Sweden - Fen_T0_1 | ecosystem: Environmental > Terrestrial > Soil > Wetlands > Permafrost | place: Sweden: Abisko...
TAAACCTCTTTATTGTATGAAATTGGCTGTTTGTCATCCCCGCTCCAGGTATCCCTGGTTAGGAATCTTCCCATAGTAGGTGCATACATTCTGGCCCTGAGATAGACCAGATCGCTGCCCTGCTGTTCGCCGGTGAAGCCATAATCGGTCTGGGCCGTGCCACTGGTGGCGCTCAGGATGCCATACGGATCATAAGCCTTTGCCAGGGTCACCTTGCCCGCGGCATCGCTCAACTGGCGCACCGAACCCAACGCATCCCCCAGGAAATACTGCGTGCCCGCAGTGTTGGTCTGCGCGATGCGATCATAGCCATATAGATAGGCATATTTGCCGTCATCCAGGGTCTGGGTCAAACCGGCCGCCAGGTCCACCGTGTAGGTGGTGGTCTGCCCATTGAGCGTTTCCTGCAGGCGGTCGCCCAGGCCATTGTACCGATAGGTGGTCGTGCCCAGCGCACCCGTGTAAGTGCTCAGCCGGTTGGCGGAATCATAGGTATAGTGATTAACGCCATCCGAGAGCAGGTTGCCGTTGGCATCGTAATCATACGCGACCCCATTCACTGTAGCCAGCCGGTTGGCGGCATCGTAAGTGTAAGTGCTGGTCGAGTCCTGATCGCTGGCCGTCAGGCGGTTGCCAACCTTATCATAGGTGTAGTGGTTGAAGCGGCCATCCGAATAGTTGGCTTCGGTCAGGCGGTTGAACTTATCATAGACATATGAGATGGTCACGAGACCAGCAGGCACTGCCGTCCCCATGGGTCGCACGGCAGCCGCTGCGCTGTGAAGCGTCGCGCCGGGGGTTGCGGTGGCTGCGGACGCAAATATTCCCTTCACAGACGCAGACAGCAGCCGCGTTGTGCCAAACACTCCACTTTGGATCGATCCTGGAGTCATATAAACTTCGTGCGTGGGTGTAGGCTTGGTGCTGACATATTTACTAAAAGCAACATCGTCGAAGCTCACCCAACCGGAAGTCTGGTACGCGTAGAGTTGGAGCTTCACCGAGGCGGTGCCAGGCGGGGTCGTCACAGAACTGATAACCTGCTTCCAGGCCGTGCTGATCGAAGCGCTCGCGCCACTGGCCGCATCGCTGTAGCTGATCTGCGTGCCAGTGCTGTCATAGAACACGGCGCGCAGGATCCAGCCACCCGGGCCTTCATTGTCAACCAGTTCGCCGCGTATCCAGGTGCTAACCGTATACATTGTATTGGCTGTAACACCGACACTGGGCGAAGTCAAATTCCCGTAAACGTTATTGGTGATGGCATAGCCATAGGTGCCGCTGCGCGGCGCGCCTTCGCCCCAGGTGCTGCGCCAGAACCAGGTCGCGGGAGCTGTCTGCGAGCTGGTCCAGTTACTATCGCTTTCAAAACCCGGGTTCGCGACCAGGTTGGCACCCGCACCGGCTTTGAGCACCGAGATATCATCGAAAGCCACCCAGCCGGAAGCCTGGTAGTTAAAGAGCTGGATCTTCATCGAGGTAGTCCCGGCCGGGGTCGTCACCGTGCCCGAAGATTGTGCCCAGGTTGTGGTGAGTGTGCTGCCATTGCCGCTTTTGATATCCGTATAGCTGATCTGGGTCCCAGCACTGTTATAGTAGACAGCGCGCAGGAGCCAACCGTACTGGCCCAGGTTGTCATCCAACTGGCCGCGCACCCAGACTGAAACCGTATATTGCGTGCTGGCGGAAGCCGTGATAGCATCCGAAGTCAAATTCCCATAGACATTATTTGTGATGGTGTATCCGTACGTGCCGCCGTGTGGGGCCCCTTCCCCGAAGTAGCCACGCCAGAACCAGGTCGCGGGAGATGTCTGCGCGCTGGTCCAATTGCCCGCAGTTTCAAAACCGGGGTTCGCGATCAGGTTGGCACCCGCACCGCCTTTGAGCACGGAGATATCATCGAAGGTCACCCAGCCAGATGTCTGATAGTCTATTAGCAGGATCTTCATGCTCACGGCGTTGGCCGGTGCTGTCGCTGCCAGCGTAAACTGCTTCCAGGTCGTGGAGATCGAGGCCTCGCCGCCGGAGCCTATATTAACAAAGCTGATCTGCGCGGCGCTGCTGTCAAAGAAATAGGCGCGCGCATACCACTGATCCAGGCCCTGCTGATCATCCAGCTGGCCGCGCACCCAGGCCGAAAGCGTATAGCTCGCACCACCCACGACCGTGATGGCGTCTGAGGTCAAATACCCGGTCGCATTATTCGAGATGCCGTAACCATAGGTGCCGCTGTAGGGGGCACCCAGGCCGGTGCTCGCAGTGCCATGCAGCAGCCAGGTCCCCGGTGAGGCGATCGCGCCCGTCCACAGGCTGGGGACGCTCTCGAAGGAGGCATCCTGAAGCGCCGTCGGCAAGGCTGTCGCGGTGGGGGTGCGAGTCACGGTGGGTGTGGGGGTCACCGTGGATGTGTTGGTGGAAGTGGCGGTGTAGGTTGAAGTTGGCGTAAAGGTATTCGTCGCCGTGGCCGTGTAGGTGGATGTTGGCGTGAAAGTATTCGTCGCGGTGGCGGTGTAGGTGGATGTTGGCGTGAAAGTATCCGTCGCGGTGGTGGTGTAGGTTGAGGTTGGCGTGAAGGTATCCGTCGCCGTAGTCGTGTAGGTTGGGGTCGAGGTGATGGTTTCGGTTACCGTGGCAGTCTGCGTTGGGGTAAATGTGGGTGTGATGGTGGTCGGAACAAGGCTGGGCTGCTGCACATTTTCAATAACAGTTGTGCGGTTGCCAACGGCGTCATAGCCGCCCTGCGTGGGGTATTGGTAAGAACCCAGGGTCTGGTGGTTCTTGTCGGTGTGCGTCAGGCTCAGGAGCCGCCCGGCATCGTCATAAACATAGCTGGTGCTCACGCCGTTGGCCAGGGTCTCAACCCTGACCCGGCTGGCCGCATCCAGTTCATAACTGGCCTGGGGCAACCCATCCACAAGCGCCGCCGTCAGGCGCTGGGCCGTATCATATTCATAGTTCACCACTTTGCCGTTTGGCAGGCTGGCTGAAATTGGATAGGTCAACGTCAGGCGGTTGCCCAGGGCGTTGTAGCTATAGGCCACGGTTTTACCAAACGGATCCGTGATCGCAGTCGGGCGATCGAGATCGTCATATGCCCAGGTGGTTGTTCCAAGCCCATCCAGCATGCTGGTGCGCCTGCCGATGGCATCATACGTAAAGGTTACATCCGCATCCGGTGCGGGAGCCTGCCCTGAGCCTGTCGAAGGGTAGTCGATCAACACCAGGCGGTTGAATATATCGTGCTGGTAGAGCGTCGTCTTCTGGTTGGCATCCAGCAGCGAAAGCTGGCTGCCATTCTTGTCGTAGCCATACTCCCAGGTGTCCCCAAGCGCGTCGATCTCTCTCTTCAGACGCCCGGCTTTGTCATATTGGAATTGGCTGGTATGCTGATTGCCATCCGTGATCGTCAGGCGATTGCCGTTGGCGTCATACGTATAGCTGGTGCGGATCTGCTCATCTGCCGCTCCGGACGCATTTTCAACCACGGCCGTCAGGCTGCCAACGGCATTGTACTCGTATTGAGTCACTGTCCCGTTTGCATCCGTGCTCTGGACCAGGCGTCCGTCCGCATCATACTTCGCGTGGCTTGTGTGGGCTAATGGATCGCTGAGTTCCGATTGGCGGCCAAGCGCATCATAGCCAATGGTCGATGTCTTGCCAAGCTCGTTAGTACTGGAGGTCACCTGCCCGCTGCCATCGTAAAGGCTGTCGGTGCGCAGGTTTGTTTCTGAGCCACGCTCCGGGATCCCGGCCGTGATGGAGCCGCTCAGGTTGCGCACCACGCTAGCTGTGCGTCCGAGCGCATCCTGGTAGGCGCGCGTCACCATCCCCAAAGGATCGATGACCGCGATCTGGGCGCCATCCGGACCATACTTAAATGTGGTGGTGATATTGTGTTGGTTCTGGTCATTCTGAGGCTGCCCACCCACGAAGTTGCGCGTGCTGGCAGTGGTGCGCCCCAGTTTGTCGTAAACGTTGAGGCTCACGCGTCCGAGCGCATCCGTGGTTGTAAGCGTGCGCCCGAGCATGTCATAGGTGTAGCTGGTGGTCTGGCTGTGCTCGTCTTGCGGGTTGACTGTCGTTTGGGTCAACTGCCCCAGGCTGTTGTAGGTATAGCTGGTCAGGTGCCCGAGCGCATCCGTGGTGCTGCTGCGCCTGCCATGGATATCATAGGCCGTGTCGGTCCGCAGATTTTCATCCGAAGCTCCGCTGGTAGGAAGAGGAATATTTTCGCTGTAGATATCCTGGGTCAGGTTGCGCACAACGCTCGTCACGCTCCCGGCCGCATTATAGAAAGTGCGCGTGGCGTGCCCGAGCGGGTCGACCGTGGCGATGGCCCGCCCGACGCTGTCGTAATAGCTGTCCACACGGATGTTTATGCCATTCGTCCCGGCATCAGGGGCTGTCGGGTCCGTGATAGCCTGGCCCTGCAGGTTGCTGACGCGGGTCACCAGCCGGTTGTGCGCATCATAATAGCTGCGCGTGATGATCCCAAGCGGGTCGATCGTCGCGATCAAATTCCCGTTGCTGTCGTAGACACTGTCTGTGCGCAGGTTGCTGGTGGAGAGGCTCGAACCGCGCGCCGGGATATTGGTGTTCTCGATCGTCTGGCCCTGCAGGTTCTGCACCACCGCGACCGGGCGGTTCAAGGCATCATAATAAGTGCGCGTGATCAGACCGTTGGTGTCGATGCTGGCGATCATGTTCCCGAGGATGTCATACTGGCTGTCGCTGCGCACATTCTGATCCGGATGGGCCGGGTCATAGGTCGCAGGCGTGGGGTTAGAGATATCCTGTCCGCTCAGGTTTTGAACAGCGCTCACCACACGGTTGGCCTTGTCATAATAGCTGCGGCTGATCACGCCTTTGGCATCGATCGAAGCGATCGCGTTTCCGGCTTCATCGTAGACCGTCTGCGTGATCACGTTCTGGTCCGGATGGGCCGGATCATAAGTAGGCAGGCCTGGCACTGTATAAGATTGCCCGGTCAGGTTTTGCGCCACCGCAGTCGGGCGGTTATGGCTGTCGTAATAGGTGCGTGTCACAGTTCCCAGCGCATCCATCGTCGCGATCACATTGCCATTCGCGTCGTAGAATGTGTCGCTGCGCAGGTTGCGATCAATCTGTTGCAGGTTGCGCGCAGGCGGGGTCGCATCTGAGATCGCCTGCCCGCTCAGGTGCTGGATGCTCACCACCGGCCGGTTGGCAGCATCGTAGTAGGTCCGGCTGATGCTCCCATCCGCATCGATCGAGGCGATCTGGTTGCCCAGCTTGTCGTAGACCTGGCTGGTGATCACATCCGTCTGGGGCGTGCTGCTCGGGACGTAATGCTCCGCATCGCATGGATCCTTCTCTGCGCTGCTGCCGTCGCCGCTGGCGTTTTGCACGCTGCGCACCACGCGCCCGCTGTTATCGTAGCAGGACCAGCTGGTCTGTCCGCTCGGGCTTTTCACCCATTGGGTCCGCCCCAACAAATCGTAGCCATAGGCCGTGGTCAACCCGCCCGCGCTAACGGCCGTCAGCTGGCCGTAGTCGTCATAGCTGTATTCGGTCAACTGCTGCAGCGCATCGATCACCTGGCGCAGCTTCCCATCCGCATTGTAGGTATAGCTGGTGACATTGCCGAGCGCATCGGTCTGGCTCGTCACCGAAGTCGGGTGCAGGGCATCCGTATAGGCGTAGCGGGTCAGGTTGTTCGCCGCGTCTTTGATCGTTGCCGGATTGTTCCCATCATAGGTAATTTCAGTCCTGGCCTGCAGCGCATCGACCATGCTCTCCAGGTGCGCGCCGCTGTCATTCCAGGTAAACTGGGTGGCATTGCCCTTCACATCTTTCTGGGAACTGACCCTGAAGTTCGTGGCATATTCATAAGCCTGCGCCGGGTCGCTGCCCTGCTTTTCGCTCACCAGCGTTCCACGCGCATCGTACTGGTAGGTCTGCGTATTGCCGGAGGCATCGCTCACCACCGTTTTGGCGCCTGGTTGGAAATCCAGTGCAACCAGCAGGTTGTCGCCGCCGTCGTACTGGCGCACCGCGCGCCCCTGGGTATCGTATTCCGTGCGCTCGAGCAGCTTGACCTTGCTCTGGCGCGCTTCCTGCACTTCCACACCAACGCTGGTCAGATGGTGCTGGTTGTCATAGGTATAGACCCACTTCTGCCCTGCAACATCATAGGCAGTCACCAGGTCGCCATGGCTATCGTATCCAAAACGCACATTGCGTCCGGTGTAGTCCTGAACCTTCAGGATCTGCCCGTTGATATAGCTGATATCCAGGTAGCGTATATTCTGCTCATCCGCCACCCGCATCAACCGGCCGGTATTGGCGTCATAGGTGTAAACCACGCCGTAGTTTTCCGGGTTTTTGTAGGAAATGATCTTGCCAGCCTGGTCAAAGGTATAGACCCAGCCGTCCTGCCTGCTAAGCGTATAGACCGGCGCGCCGTCTTGCGTGCCCTGTGCCAGCACACCGAAATATCCGGGGTAGGGCGTAAAGCTGCCATCTTCATTTTGGGTGAACAGGTATTCGTTAGTCGAACTCAACTTGACTTTAACGATCTTGCTGCTTGTGTCTGTCGGGAACGTCAGGTGCTGGTCCAGGCTGTGCGCCCAACCAGTTCCCAGGGGCTTCGTAAATCCCAGCGCCATCGTCGAGTACCAGCGCGTGAATGCGATATTCCCAGCCCGGACCGGGAAGGATAGATCCGCATAGGAATAGTCCAACCCACCCGTCAGGGTATCGATCGGCCTGGCTACCCGCCTGTGCGCGCGCGCATAGGCGGCCTGCTCGCATTCCGTGCAGTTCGAATCGCGCGTCGATTCGGGCGGCACCGAGCTCATCAAGCACATCGATGGGACCATCGCGACCGTCACGGACTGAATGGCCGGGATCAAATCTTCCAATCCACCCTTGTGCAGCAGCTCGCCTTTGGCTCCGATCAGAAAGACGGCTTTGCTGGCGCGAATACGCCAGGTCACCACATCCACCGCGCCCGGCGCCAGTTCACCCAGCACAATGTTCATCGGGTCAGCCTGTGTCTGCCCATTGACCTGCGCGCTGACCAGCTGGAAGCTGACATCACCGGTCGAGGTCGGCTGCAGGCTGTCGTAACGCAGGTTGTGCGCCACGCCAAAGCCCTTGTTGGTGATCGTTGCTTTTATATCAAATTCCAGGCAGGCGACCTGTGAAGCCGGGACCTCGTAGGCAATCGCCAGGCTGGGCGCCGGGTCGACTTCGATCCACTGCGGCAGCGTATCGTAACTGTATGTTTCGCCATTCTGTATATATTCAATCTGCGCAGACACCCGGTATTTGGTTGGGACGCTGATCAGCTTGCCATCCGGAATGATGGTCCAATTCGCGCTGTCTTCCTTCTGGGGCGCAAGCGTGCCCAGCGTGATCGGAAGCGGCGGCTGCTGGTCAAAATTACTGACATTGGAGGGCTTGATCACAAAATCACCGATCTTATCGATCTTACCATCCGCATCGGTGATCTTGATCTGCACCTTCATATCCAGCGCCGAAGCTGAAGTGTTCTTCAGCCACAGGCTGGCGTTGAAGGCCTGCCAACCCAACATCACGGTTTGCGAAAGATGCATTTGTGAGTAACGCGTCACAGGCGCAGGGATAACAGCCGGTAAAATCGGTCCGCCCCCGCCTCCTCCTGTACCCGGAGCCGTCTCCCAACTGGCCGTGCCACCACTCCAGGTACAGCCGGTTGAACACCAGGCCGGTTGGATCGTCACCGGGGTTCCATCCGTATATGTGATCGTAAGCTCGATGTGATAGCTCAGGTCAACCGTGCCCTCGGTCACCACCCACTTATAAATAAACGGGCTGGAGGCCAGCACCACGGTTTCAACCTGCGTCTCCGTGATCGGCGCCTGCGAATCTACTGTAAAGCTCCCAGTTGTCTCCTGGTAATTGTCGCTCCAGATCCAGTAGTGATAGTCTTTCCCAATTTCCAACTGCTCATCCCCGCTAAACAGCGCACTCCCATCCGCGCCAACCGTCTGGCTGTACTGCACCTGGTACGGGAAAGTTTTATCGCCCACCGTCCTCTGTCCGGCTTTGTCCTGCGTGATGATCACCTGGCCGCTGGTGATCGCTTTTGCGTCCTGGTCGACCAGCATGATGCGCACATCACGCTTCAAACCCGCTTCCGCCAGCACGTTGATACTCACGTTGACCTTGATCGCGTCCGTGCCAGTCCCGCTCACCTCCACCGTGCCACCCGTCAAAAATTGCGGGGCTGTCCCCACCGGCGGGTTCGCAAAAATCTTAAATTCGGCCCCTTCCTGCGGGCTCAAACTCGTCAGCGTCTCGGGCAGCGTTATCTGGACCCAGTCCGGCAGCCCGGACAGCTCCACTTTCATATTCTCCAGCATCGCCGTGCCGGTATTCTTGACATGGATGCTCTGGCTGGCCTGTTCGCCCGCCGCAGCGCTCAGCAGCACACTGACCGGTTCAACATACAGACCCGGTTTGGCCGTCGAGGTAAGCTCCGCCGTCTGCGCGCCCTGACCCGGAGCAGAGACAACCACCAGGCTGCCGCTGCTTTCCTCATGGTAATCGGCCGATAGCTTGTAGGTATAACTGCCTTCGTCCAGGTTCGAGAAGCTGATCTTCCCATCCGCATCCGCCGTGCCCGCGTAGCTGGGCTGGTAAGTCGAAGAAACTCCCTGGCTGTCGACCCAGGTATATGTCGCTTCATTTTGCAGCCACATCCGCGCGCCAGGCAGCGCGCCGTAGATATCCTGCACATTCGCCACCAGGCTGCGCTGCGGCTTTACCACCCGCACAACCACCAGCAGGTGATCCTGTCCCTGGCGTCCATCCGTCACATCGATCAGTCCCAGGTAGGCGCCATAGGCTTTGCCCTCCGGCGGCTGCGCGTTGATGCTCAGCGTGGCTTTGGCCCCGGGCGCCAGCGGCGCGATCGAGGCCGGGGTAATCGTTACCCAGCCCTGCAGCTGCGCAGGCAGCGTAACCGCCAGTGTCCCGGTGCTGCCCAGGCCATCGTTGCGGACCTCGATCTGTGTGCTCGCGCTGGCCGCGGGCTGCGCCACCAGGATCACACTGCTCGTGCCAACCCGCACGGTCGGCACCGGCGCATCCACGCTCGTCTCGAGCAGGCTGCGATTGTTGGCGCTGTTCTCTTCCAGGGTATCCGGGGTCAGTTTGGCTTCAAGCGTATTGGTCACTGTGCCAAATGCGCTTTGTGGAATGGCGGCCACCAGCGTGAACGTCTGTTCGGCTCCTGCCGCCAGCGTCCCGATGCTCCAGGTCAGCGCCTGGCCGTCCTGGCTGGAGCCCGGCGTGGTGCCAGCCTGTGCTGTAAACCCGGCCGGAAGTGTATCAGTCAGCGTCACCCCACTGGCCGACATCAGTCCGCCGTTCTTCACCGTCAGGCTATAAGTGATCGGGTGCCCTGCGGTCGCGCTCACCCCCGAGCTCCCCTGGTTGGTTAGCGCGCTCGCGCTCTGCGTAACCAGCAGGTCGGAGCCACGGAACTTCAGCTCAACCGCTTTGTTCAGCCCGCTGCCATTGACACTGGCGTCGATCGCGATCGTCCCCAGTTCGCTGCCCTTCACTGAACCTTCGGCCACGCCATCCTCGCCCGTGGGACCGCCCGGGTCCGTTACCACCACCTGCTCGCTGCTGGCCGGGGTCAGCACAACCGTAACGCCCTTGACCAGGTTGCCAGAAGCATCCAGCGCCGTGACCTTGACCTTCACCTCTGTGACCCCATCCGCCGGAACCTCGCTCCGTGACAGGCTGATGGTCGATCTCTCGGCCGAAACCGGGCCAGCCTCAAAGGTCACGCTGGTCGCGCTCGCGGGAAGCAGGACCAGATAGGCCTGGGTGGTCTCATCAAAGACCTTCAGGCTCTTGGCCTCGGCCTTGGTCGACTTAAGCGTAAAGCTGGCCAGCCCATCTTTATCGGTTTGCTGCGCAGCGCTGATCGTGTTGCCATCCCCACTGGCTTCCAGGCGCAGTGTGTGCCCCGCCAGCGGGTTATTGCCATTCTTCAACGTGAGCGTGACGCCAATCCCGTCGCTCCCATCCGCCGTGGCCGTGCTCTTGCTCAGCGCGATCCCGCTCGAGGTAACCACCGGGTACATGCCCGCCATCGCCGCCGCATCCACGATCGTGACCGGAGCCGGAGCGCTGCTCCCGGCTGCGCCTGAATAGATGCTTCCCCAGTTCGCCATCGACTTCGGCGCCCACGTCCAGCCCGCATCCTGAGAATACCAGGCTCCCGCGCCATCCATCCCGGCTACCAACGCATAATTGCTGTTCGCCGGGAAACCCCAGGCCGCGCTGGCCCGAAACGAATTCGTATAAAAGCGCGGATAGACATAACCCGAGCTGGGTTCCATCCATTGTTCCCCGCCATTGGTAGACCCGGCAAAGGCCCACGGAATGCTCGAGTACGAAATATGGCTGTAGTACAACTTCTGCGGATCAAATGGGTCGCTGTACAACAAGCGCGCCATCCCTAAGGCTCCATAATTATCGGGGTAGCCGTTTGTCCAGCTCTCACCACCATTCGTGGTGCGGTATACCACCAGACTGCCCGACGATGAGGTCGGATTGATCAAGGTATACATAATTTGATCATCCGGATTGCTGGCCTGCGGCACCAGGATGTCATACGGCGCGTTGGTGACACTCTGTCCCAGGTTGATCGCGCTAAACGTGGCACCCCCATCGGCCGAGCCCAATAAATGCCCGCTGCTGCCGTCTGTGGTGGAACCCACCCACATTTTGCTCGCGGCGTGGTCCGACAGTTCCAGACCGATCGCCTGCGCGCCCACCTGTCCCAGGTCTCCCGACCAGCTCCAGGTATCGCCGTAGTCCGCCGAATGACCCACATACAGGTGCCCGGCCATCGCCACCGCGATCACCACCAGCCCGGGTTGAACCGCGCTGACCTGGATCCGTTTCACCCAGGCTGTGGCACCGCTGGCGCCATTCAGGGCTGTGACGATCGCGCTCGTGCCGAGCACTTCCGTCCAGGTCGGCGCGCTATCATTCAGATTGTTCGCGCGCCAGACCGCGCCACTTCCACCCGTATCCGGATCACCCAGCGCGGCCCAGGCGCGCTGGAACGTGCAGGTCGGGTCCAGCACAAATTCGATAATGCCACCCTTCGTCCCGATTGGCGCGGGCAAGCTGCCCGTGACCATCTGCCAGGCAGGCGCTGCGGCTGTGTAGAAATCCCGCGAGCGCCCAATCTCTCCACGGGTCGCCAGGTAGACGATCCCATTATCCGTGATGCTCGGGCTGGCATCGCAGCCCGTGATAGTCTGTGTCTGCGGCTTTGTGACCGGGGCGGCGCGGTAGTCCAGGTGCGCCGGGCGCGGCTGCTGGACCTCGACCGGCTGCTCGACCGGCTGCGGCCCGCTCAGACTGGCCGTCTCCGGGCGGGTCTGCTGGCCTGCCAGCACGTTCAGGGACGGCACAACCGCATTCAGCATAAAAGCGGCAATCAGGACACAACGGAAAATGGTCTCAACCAGTCGTTTCATGGAAACCTCGCTACAATGTATGGATGATGGTGCTCGAATATAGGCATCAAAGGCTGTTTGTAAATTTCAGAGCTGCTCCCCGGCTACCGCTAAAACGTCCAGTCCAAAGACCCCATTAAATACTTCCAAATAGACAAAATCCCACCTGCCACAGCAGACAGGTTCAACCTGTCTTGGCGCTATGGCTGTTTCTATACTGCAAAAAATAATTGTGCTTCAGCTTGCGTGCATCTATCTTGTTGATGGAGAATTTGTTCCACAGTAAAAATTCCCCCACGGGAAAATTCATCGTTATTATATAGTCTTCCCCCTCAGACTTCAAGCACCACACGCCCCTTTCAGACCCAAAATACCTTGCATTTTTGTAGGTTGCAAATATGCACATCCTATAAACAAGTGATAGACAAGAGATCAGACGAGATCAGTCTGATAAAGACGCCACTCTCCACGGCCCGAGTCTCCTGCCGCGCCCGTTCACTACACGCAATAGTTGAGCAGGAGACAGTGAGTCGCGAAATATCGAACGCAGAGAACAAAAAGGGTTGAACTGCTGATGGACAGTTCAACCCTCCCGGTAGGATGTGACTTTTAATTTGCCACGGGGTAACTCGTAAGATGGAGAGGACGAGTTGCGTAGCACCATGTGAAGCTCGCGGTACGGAGGCTATTGAATAGTGACAGGGCAGGTGAAGATGCGCTGGGCCATCCTGGTTTGGGCGGGGCCAATGATTTCGAAGCTGGTTTCCAGGCGAATGTCTTCAGAGGATGAGCCCAACATCAGCTTGATATCGCCGGCTTCGACGATCAGGGCCAGGCTTTCATCATAGTAGGCGAGCATATCGACCGGCAGATGGAAGCTGAGGCGGCGGCACTGTCCGGGTTCGAGCGTGACACGGCAAAACGATTTGAGTTCTTTGACCGGGCGCGGAAGGCTGGCATATTCGTCGCAAATATAGAGCTGCACAACCTCGTCGCCCGCCATCTGACCGGTATTGGCAACCTGCAGGCTGATCTCGACTATATCACCGGAAGCGGCGGTGGGTGTTGAGATGCGCAGATCCGAATAAGCGAAGCTGGTGTAGCTGAGCCCGTGCCCAAAGGCATAGAGCGGGCTGACCGGCAGTTCAACATAGTCTTTGTACCAGTTGGAGGTGCTGCCGGAGGCTTTATGGTTATAGCGGATGGGAAGCTGCCCGACCGAGCGCGCAATGGTCAGGGGTAATTTGCCACCAGGGTTTGAGTCGCCAAACAGGACAGCGGCGACCGCATCGGCGCCTTCTTCACCCGGCAGCCAGGCTTCCAGGATGGCCGACACATTTTCCTGCAGCCATTCGGATGAGACCGGGCGGCCGTTGATCAGCACGACCACGACCGGTTTTCCGAGCGCGACTACAGCCTGCGCCAGTTCAAGCTGGACACCGGGCAGCCCCAACTCGGCGCGATCGCGGGTCTCACCGGAGGAACAATCCGGGACCAGGCCGGATTTATCACCCAGCACCAGGATGGTTACATCGGCCTGGCGGGCCAGTTTGAGGGCTGCATCAAAACCGGAGCGGTCGGGCTCAAGCACGGGGCAGCCCTGCGCACACAGCACACGCGCAGTCTCGCCCAGGCGGGCGCAGATACCATCCAAAATGGAGGGGATGCGGACGGAATTTTTTTGCAGATGGTCTTTGTCGACGCCGCTGATAAAAGCCGAGTCACGCACAGGTTGGTAGGTCACCAGTTCAAGGGTGGCAGGGTAAGTGTAATCGCCAAGCATATTGCGGGGCGCATCAGCGTTGGGGCCGATGACCGCCAGCGTGCGCGGCTGCTTGAGCGGCAGCAGCCCGTCATTCTTGAGCAGGACGATACTCTGGGCGGCGACCCGCTTCGCGAGCGCGCGCTGTCCGGCCGTTTCGAAAACTTCCGCGACAGCGCCTTCATCCACATACGGTTTTTCAAACAAACCAAGTTCAAACTTGGTTTCCAGGATGCGCATGAGGCTGGCATCGATCTCACAGATCGACAATTCGCCGCTCTCGAGCGCAGCACGCAGCGGTTCGCCATAACAGGCCCGTGTTGGCAGTTCCATATCAATGCCGGCCTTAAGAGCCTTGACTGCTGCGGATTTATTGTCAGGCGCGACATGGTGATAGTAATT
>Ga0302321_100003388_pt1 | contig 13671 bp, 13 predicted proteins | sample Fen_T0_1_FD_202505 | JGI IMG/M metagenome (GOLD analysis project Ga0302321, IMG submission 202505) | Peat permafrost microbial communities from Stordalen Mire near Abisko, Sweden - Fen_T0_1 | ecosystem: Environmental > Terrestrial > Soil > Wetlands > Permafrost | place: Sweden: Abisko...
CGGGCGGACGAGCGTGCTCAAATCGCGCTCCTCGGTGGTGATGGCGAGGTCGGTCCAAAGTAACGTCTGCTGAGGGGTGAGCTCCGTGGAGGCCTCGAGCCCGAGTACCTTGGTCCGATCCGAGGCTTTGACCGCGCGGTCTTCCAAGTAGGCGAGCGGCACTCTCCGGGTCGCCAGCATATCGTCGGAAATCACGGCGCCGCGGGCGACGGGCTTGACCAGTGTCAGCAGTGCGACCCGGTCCCCACCCGACATTTCCTGCTCGAAACGCTTGAGGTACACCATCAAGAGCGCGGTGCAGCAGGCAGCCAAGAACGCGGCGATGGCGAGTGCGCGCCGATTCATGGCGTCTCCCGTTCGGCTATGAACGCGCGTCCAAGGGTCTCTAGCTCGACGATGGAGACGTACGTGCCGCGTGTGAAGCCAGCGCTGGCGCTCACGATCACGCTGGCGCCGTCCTTGTAGAAAGCGCGAGCGCTTTGCGCCAGGTCGGCAGACTCACTTTTGTTCGGAAGCATCGCCGCCGCGAAGCCCTTGCGCGAAAGCTGCTGGGAGAACGCGCTCAGCACTTTTCCCGGGGCCTCGTCGGTTTTGTACAGTCGGAGCGCGCCGGCCGCGTCCAACCGGCGCGCGCTGAGCAGTCGAACGGACCCGGCGGGGCGCGACACCAGCTCGGAATCCTGACCCGGACTGTCGCCCGTCTTCGGAAACAACGCGCGTAACTGGAAGGAGCCTTCGGTCCAGAGCATGAGCACGTGCGTGTTGCCTGCGTCGGCGTCCCGCTGGGCGACCACGTATCGTGCTCGCCCGAACGCAGTCAGATCGCCGCTTTCGGCAAAGGTCCGCGCGCGCTGCCACAGACTCGTCGGTTGCGCATCGTCGTCCGTGAAGCAGACCACTTGCCCGAACGCATTTCCCGCGCGCGATTCGAGCAAGTGATCCGTGGCGGGCAGCAGCCGGCGCAGAGCGGCCGGTATCCGCTCGAGCTCCGAGAAGAGATGCGCACTCCGCTTTTCGCAGTCGTGCTCGACGCTGTCCAGCACTTCTGCGACACCGAGCGGTGTCACTTTCGAGGCAACCCAGAGCCGTTCTCCATTCAGCTCGAGATTCTGAGGAGGCCCGACGAACTCCGGACCGAGCTGTCGTAGCAGCGTCAGGCCGCCGCGCCGAGCGGCCCCCTCCGCATAGGCGCGTGCCAAGCGGACGCCCAGGATCGATAGGCCCGCGGTCAATACGCCGGCGTAGCCGAGCAAGCGGCCGGCTCGGCGCAACCAGGCGCGCTTCGGTCGAGAGTCCCCGACGCAACATTCGAGCATGCGGTTGGCCTTCACTTGGAGCTCCGCCAGAGGTGCTGTGCGACGTCACGCTGGAGCTGCCTGAGTTCGCCAGGTTCCAAGAATCCGACGGCGTTGCAGGCGACGCTTTCGCTTTCGGGCCCGCCTTGCGCGGCGCTAGGTGGAAGTGGCGCACGGCCGGGCAGAGTTCGAATGACGAACGCTTGCGGGTCGAAAGCGCGCCAGCCGAGCGCGGCTTCCGCAGCGAAATCGGTCCTGTGTCCACACCCCGCCAACGCAGTCGCGAAGGCCCGGGCCCGCTCGTCGAAGCGCCGTGTGGCGCGCCCCCAGCTCTCGAATAGCGCGAGCCCAGTCGCGACCACGGCCGTGAGCGCAACGCTAGCCAGGATTGCTTCGACGAAGACCGCACCGCGTGCGCTCCGGCGCAGCGGCCGTCGTAGACGATGTATCGGGGTTCTCATCACTTCCATAACCGCTCCATCAATGCACGACGCTGCTATCGGACGCGTGGCGCGCGACGAAGGCGGAGAGCGGGCGTCGTGGTTCTGTCGTCGCGCCTGCCGCCGCCTCGAGCAGGCCGAATGTCCAAGTCTCAGCCACTGTTTCGGGCTCGAGCTCGAGCTCGCTCTGCGCATCGAGCGCGTTCGACGCGCGTCGAACACCGCCGAGCTGCCGTGCCACTCGGTCGAGCCAGCCCGCAACGACGCGTTGGTCGACCGCCGCGAGACCTGGACGAGCCTCGTTCGGCGCGATCAATGTGCGGAACGACCGGACCCGGCGCAAGCGGGCCGTCCAGCTCGGTTGCCAGAGTGCATTCGAACGACAGTTGCTCCAGACTTCTCCGCAGTCGAAGAAGATTTCGGCCTGCGACGTAGCCCGAAGCGGAGCACGATGGGTAGTCTCACGGCGGTCCGCCTCGCTCTCGGTTTGCCCCATTGCGGCGAGGTCGTCGCGTCGAATCGCAACTTCGCTGGCGCTCGCGCTACGCATGAAACCATTGCCGTTTGCCGCGGGAGACCAGACTTCCGCGGGTCGAATGCAACGCTCGGGGCTCTCTCCCGACTCGAGCGCCTGCTGCCACGCTTGCCAGATTGCGGCCGCTTCTTTCAATGAGTTCGGCTCGGTGGGCGGCAGTGCACGCGGGGCGAGCCTCGCGACCAACCTACGCTTGGTTTCCGCTGGTGCATACGCACTCAATCCGCCTGCCAGCCTCCACATGCTGGCGCGGAGGGCATCTAGATTCCCACCTGCGGGTGCGCAGAACACGCTGGGCGCCTTCTGCTCGACCACGCCGGAAAGCTCTCGAATCGAACGCAAGAGGCCGTCGGCTTTGGACCCCAGACCCAGGGCGTGCAGGGCGTGAAGCTCTCGATCGTCGAGGCGGCGATCGAGAGCGATGTCACCATGAACGACGAGCGCATTCGGTGCGCCGGGCTGAGCGTCGTTGCCCAGCAGCGTCGCGCGCTCGCAGACCAGTGAGTGTGCAGCGGCTGCGACCGGCAGACTAAAGGGCATTCCAAGCCTGGGGCTCTCCGCCGGCAACTTGGGTCCGCGCTGCGCGAGGTCGAGCATGGCCTCAACGTCGTCTGCCGCGCGCTTTGGCAGACCCAGAGTTTCCGGCCGCGTGCTGCGCCCTCCCGGCGCGGGCGCGCCGTCGTCGGAGCCCGCTGGGCCGCCCAAGCAGCGGGCCAAACTCTTCAGTTCGTTCGTGCGCCCGTTGGGCAAGAGCGAAGCGCTGAAGGTGCCGCTGGCGGTCCCGTATGCCGCCTCGGTATCGAGCACCGAAGCGTGCGCCGCCAAGACCGGCGTGTAAGCCGCCACCGCCGTCTGCGCCACGCGCAGTGCCGAGGCGACGAGCAGCACATTCCCCGCGATCTGCTCGTCCCCGTCGAGCAACTTCACCAGGGGAGCGAGTTCCAGGATCTCGGGCTCTTGCGAACTCGGCTGCTGTAGCAAAGACACGGCCTGGAGCAGGCTCGCCAGGGCGACCACGAAGGTGGCCAGGCGCCAAAAGACGAGCGCGCCGAGCACGATTGCAATCAGGACATTGATGGTCGCGACCATATTCATGCCGCGCGCGTGCCAGACCGCGCTCTCGAAGGCGGCCGCGTCCGCAGCGCTCTGGGCCGTTTCACGTTCGAGCACGGCGTCGCCTACCCCCACGAGCGTGTTCACCGCCAGCGCTAGCACCACGCCGAGCACGAGACCCAGCACCAAGATGGCGCCGCTGCTGTCGCGCAGAGGGGATACGATGGTGCAGGATTCGGCAGAGCGGTTGGAGAGGTTCATGGCGGCGTTTCAGCTGGCAGAGTTCGAATACACGTAGCGCGCGGCTTGATAAGGGAAGCTCGCGTGCGCACTGAGCAGGCGCTCGCCGCCACCGCACACCACGCTCACGAAGCCGAGTGAACAGGAAAATCGCGCGCGCACGGTGGCGGTCAGCAGCGCACTTCCCGGAGGGAGTTCCAGTTGAACGTCGACCAGTTCGCGGAACTGCGGCACGGGGGCCAATACCAGCGACGCCGCGAGCTCGATGGCGCTCTTACGAGCGCCCTCGAAGCGACCGGCGGGCAAATCATCGTAGAAGCGTGGGTCATCGGGCAATACGACGGCGGCCGCACGTACCGCGGCCAGCGCCGCGCGTTTCATCAGTATTTGACCTGTCCAAAGCTCGAGCAGCTGCAGCCCGGAGAGGGCGAGAAGCAAGAACGGGAGGAGGGCGACCAAGTATTCGACGTACACCGCGCCGGCGACGGCCGGCGCGACGCTCAGTCGTGCGCGCGCGTTCATCGAATCCAGCCCTTGGCCACCGTCACCAGCAGCGTTGCCGCGAAGATGGCCGGCCCGAAGGGCAGGGAGGTCAGGAGCGCCCCAGAGATCGGTCGCCTGCGCGCGGGGGGCCGGAACGGATTGAGCACGAGGCGCAGCGCGTTGTCGAGCATGCGCGCGAGTTGCCCGGTGAACCCCAACTGCACGATCGCAAACGCTGCGCCCAGCACGAAAGCGGCGAGTTGAATCTGCATTCCGACCAGCGGCCCCGCGCAGGCTCCGGCCACGGCGAGCAACTTCACGTCGCCGCCGCCCATGGCGCCCATCCGAAACAGTGCGAGCGGCACGAGGCCACAGACCACGATGCCGAGCGAGAGTGAAAGCCCGCCTAGGGCCAGAGCCCCACCCAGGGAGGCGCCCGAGCTGACCAGATGCGTGGCGAGGTTCAGTAGTGCGCCGCCTGTGAGCCCCACGACAATCAGTCGATTTGGAATGCGCCGAGTACGCGCGTCGATGACGGCAGCTCCGGCGCAGAGCACGGTGAGAGCGAACAGGGGAACCAAAGCGGTGTTCATGTTGGTCATGCCTTTGGAGGCGAAGCTCGTGAAAGTAACCCCGGCGGTTTACGAATCGGCCGCTCATCCGCCGGGTACGTCGTACAGAGTGTGCGTGGCGGAAAGTTTCTACTTGAACAGGTTTGCGACCTTGCCGGCAGCTTGGGTTCCCGCACCCGTCATCCCGGTTACGAATCCCCCGAAGATGGTGCCGCCGACGAGTGCGACGACGGCGATCAACACTAGGTACTCGACGAAGTCTGCACCCCGCGTGTCCCTCATCAGCCGCTTGAGCCAGTGGCGGCGCGCGGCAACGGTCGCCTTGGTGTCCGAATCGAGAGCGGCGAGTTGTGTCGAAGCTTTCATGATCATCTCTCCTTTTGGCTTTGTTTTCTGGTTTCGTTTCGGGCCTACGGGTAACGTTGAAGTAGCAACTCGCGCTGCACGGAGCCGCTACGTGCTTTGGAAACACCGAAGGCCATGAGTGCTGCCGACACGGCGAGCACACTGAGCGACAGAACCGTCAGGTACTCGACGAAGACTGCACCGTGCGAGTCAGCGAGCAGTCGCTGCATCGCCGGTGCTTTGTGGAACGTACGGCTCGAGCTCACGGTCAGCGCTTCTGCAAGCCGCAGGCCAGCTCGCCCGAGGGTCAGAATTGCTGCTTTTCAAGCTCGCTCGGACCCGTTGCAACGAATCGTTGCGGCCTAGGGGTGAAAGTCGCGGTTGCGGGTTGCGGGCGAACGCGACATGGCTCCGCTTGCTCATCGCCGCACCGATAAATTGACGATGCCCGGCGTACGTTGCGGAGCACGCCGCTTTGGCGCCGGCGGAACCTGCAGCGGCGGTTCGAACGCCACTACCTCATCGTCCGCGCCGATTTGAAAGCGGGCGCTCGGGTTGCGGGGACGCAACTCGGGGCGTTCATGCGTGTCGAGCGTCAACTCGACGGTGTCCTCCGCAGGGCGGCGCAGGAGCACGTGGGCAGCCCCGTCGCGATCGGTTCGCGCCACTTCGCGTCCCAAGTAGAGCACCGGTAGGTTTGCACCGTGCTCGGCTCGGACGGCGACCACCAGGGTTTTCAGCAGCGGTTCGCAGCGAGCGTGGTACTCTGGTCGTCGATCCGTCTCGGTCACGGCCCTGAGCGCCACAGTGATGGTCTTGTCTGGCGAGCGATGTCCTTCTGGACAGTCCACGGCGAGCTCGAGGAGCTGGCCTTCGAAGCCCGAAAGCACCAGAGAAACGCGGCCTTCGGCATCGGAAACTCCGATCTCGCTCGTGCCCAAATGCACGCTGGCACGAGCGACCGGCCGGTTCGGACCTGCGTCGATGCGGACGGAGACGGGGTAGTGCGTTGCCTCCTTCTTCGGGGACGAGCACCCGAGTGCGAAAGAAACGAGAACGATGAAAGGGGGCGACTTGCCGAGCAGCGTCGGAACGCGAAATGCCATGCCGCTCGTGATTCACGTGGCGTGCCGCTGAGCGAGCACGAGGGTAAGGGCCCGCGAATGGCTCGCTCGTTGGAAACGCCCCGTTGCGGTGATCGCGCAGGCAATCACTGCTTGCATCGGTCGGTTGCCCGGCAATTCGCAGTTGCCTGTCGTTCTTACTCGCTCGTCCCGGTGCTGGCCTTTGGCAGGGGGCGCCTGTCCCGTCGACGCTCAGTTACCAGCGGCGACCGCACACGAGGTGAGCTTCGTGTCGAGGAATTGCCGATCGCCATTCACGGTATCTGCCCCCAGATGCGCGTTGCATTGTGCCAGTGAACTGTTCTGACAATCATATTTGCCGCCGGCGAACGCGAGGCAGTTGCAGTTGGTGTGTTGTGTGCAGTCGCTGCTGTGGATTCGCAGTTTGAACGTACTCCCGCCGGCGACACGAAAGACGTGGTCGATGTGCAGGGCTCTGATGGTGGCTTCCGCGCCCTCGTCCGGTTCGGAATTCAAGAAGAACGTCTGCGAGTTTTTGCGGTCGGCATCGACGATGCTGAGCTCGCAGATCGCGAAGGCGGTCGAGCTGGGGGTGCCCCCTTGAACCAGCGTCTGGTCGATACTGGTTGCGGAGGTATAGCTCTGCACTTCGACGTCGCCGGTAATCGTCAATGATACGTCGTACAGTTTGGCCGGTGAGCCACCGATCGTAACTTCTTTGCTCTTGTCCACACCCTGCTCGGGGTCTCCTGGGCAGTCCGCCGTCGTCGAGTGGCAGGTGTCTGTACTGTCCATGGATGCGCATGCGCTCTCGACGTGCACGCTCGTGACCGCGGGCGTGCAATCCGCCGCGTTCGACCCTGCGGCTCCGCCACCGGTGCTTCCCGCCGAGCCTACGCCACCGTGGCTTCCCGCCGAGCCTCCAGCACTGGTGCTTCCCGCATGGCTGGCGGTGCCGCCGGTGGCCGCGCCCCCGCTGGCATTTCCGGCTCCCGAAGCCAGCGAGCCGGCCTCCCCGGCGACCCCATCCGTCTCACCGGCTTGGCCAGAGCTTCCGCCCTCTCCGGCCTGGTTGTCCGTCGCGGAGCTACCGCTTTCACTCATGGAGCCCGCGCTTGCTATGTCGTCGGTGGGGACACTCGTGTCTACGACGAGCCCGCAGGCACCAGTCGAGGTGAGCAGTACTGCGCACAGCGCCGCGGCGAGTTGCCCGGCGCGCTTGGATGATCGATTCTGCATGGGAGACCTATTGGAAATCGGGGTCAAAACTCGCCACTCAGCGAGACCTCGCTGAGGCCTGCACGGAGCCTCAGTACTGGGGCGCTGGCGGCCTTGGCGGAGCTGAAAGCGTGAGGATCGAGTGTGAGCCAGACGCCGAGTCCGACGGCGCCGAGCAGGAGTCCATCCGTGACGGTGGCAAAGAGACGTGTCTTCGTGGACTGCGAATCCATCGCAGCATGGTCGCGCGGTTGGGGCGCGTTGCGCAGTTCCGCCAACGAGTGGTTGGACTGCAAGGCCAAAATGCCGGTCACCGCCGCGCCCGCGGCCAACGTACCGACCGCAGACCACGCGATGATGCGGTCCGTATCGGGCGATTCTTTTGCCGGTGTGTCCGGCGAAGGTGGCAAGTTGGTCCGAGGCGGTGGCTCCGCTGCCGTTGCGGGCGCCGCGGCGCTGTCGGTTGCGCTGGGCTGTTTCGTGGCCGGAGGGCTAGCGGCGGGTGACTTCGTTGGCGTCAGCACGAACGAAAGGCGTTCACGGCTACCTTCAGCCAAGGTCACGCGCCGTTGTTGCTCTGGATAGTCCTTGTGAGAGACTCGGAGGTCGTGATTGCCAGGGTTCACCCGCAAAGTCAACGGCGTCTGGCCTGCGTGAACCGAGTCCACGAACACGTCGGAGAAGGCCACGTCGCTGTCGATGACGGGCGATGCAAGGCGTGATTGGAACGCAGTAATTTCCGTCTCCGCATTATGACGCTGGGCGGAGCTCAAATGAGTCCCGCCCTCGGCCAGGTATTGGCGGTAAGCCTCGACGGCGCCGACCAAGTCGCCCATCGCCGCACGCACTTGGCCGATGTTGAGCAGGATCGTGTACGAACGACTCAACTCGCGCGCGAGAGTGAGCTCGGCCAGCGAATCCTTGTACGCACCTCGACCGTAGGCCAGGATTCCCTGTTGATAGTGCTTGCGAGCTTCCGGATCAGCATCGCCCGCTGCTCTGCTGTGGGCAGAGAGCAAAATCAAGGCGGCACTCGTGATCGCCTTCGAGCCGAGCGAACGCGCGCGTGAGAAGCTAGACGCTGTTCGTGAGAATCGTGGCATGGATTGCAAAGTAACGGTGGGTTCTGCGTGAGTCCAGAGCCGGTGTCTGCTCGCGATTTTCGTTGAATTCAGCGTCGCTCGACCGGATGCGGCGCGGCCTGCGGCGGGGGAGGCAACTTTTCCATCACCCAGCTCGGTTCGGATCGACCCGGCGCCGGTCCGGCGGGTCCGGTAACGACACGAGCGAGCTCGATGTCGCGCACGATGTCGGCGTCGAAGGTCAAATTCAGAGTCTGCTCTTGGTACCCGGGGGCGCTCAGCTTCAGCGTATGACTCGTCCCGTCGCGCGGGCGCGCTTCTCGGAGAGGATTGTTCTTCAGACGCTTCCCATCCAAGAGCAGAGTTGCCGTGTTCGGCTTTACGCTGAGGGAGAGTCGTATGAGGGCAGCTTCGAGCCTCTCCGGCGGAACTGCGACGGGATCGGTCGGCTGTCTGGGCGTGGGCGTGGGCGTGGGCGTGGGCGGCTCGAAGGCACGCGCGGGCGCGCCGGCGGATAAACTCGCGTTCAAAGCGGGTTCTCTCGGGACTTGGTGACTCGAGAAGAGCGCGAGCGCTGCGATCGCCGCGGCGGCACCTGCGGAACCGACGAGCAGCCAGCGGGGGGCGGCGCGTCTTGCGGGTGCCGAAGGCACCGACGATGCGGCGAGCTCTGCTGGCACCCGTACGCTCTCTTTTGGAGCTTGGATCGGCAATGATGGCACCACCGCAGTGGTCGGGGAGGTGGTCGAAATCGGGCCCCGCTTGTGGTCGTGCGCAGTCGGCAAAATCGGCAGTGCCGCTTCCGTCGATGGCGGCGAATCCAGCGCCACGGCTGGGTGGAGCGCCTCACGGATCGTCTGCGTGATCCGTTGCCGATCCTCGGCGAACAACACGTCCATGCGTTGGGCGATGTCCCGAGTCGAAAGTGAACTCACTCCTGGAAAACTCAGCAGCTCTTCGCGGAAGCTACGGGCATCGGCATAGCGGTCCCTCGGATCCAATGCGAGCGCCCGCGAAACCACGCGATCCAGCAGTGGAGGGACGTCGCTCATGACGTCTTTCAAATGCGGTAGATTGCCCTCTGCGAGCCGCTTGAGGATATCGTACTCGTTTTGGTCCGTGTGCAAGGGGCGCCCGGTGATGCACTCCCACAAAACCACGCCGACGCTGAACAGATCGGCGCGTGGGTCGAGCGCGCCCGCTCTCACTTGTTCGGGCGCCATGTATGGAATTTTCCCTTTGACGATCCCTGCGCGAGTCTTCTTTGACTGCTGCGTCTTGGCGATGCCGAAATCCAAGAGCTTGGTGTGCCCGGCGTACGTGACGAACACGTTCTGCGGCGACACGTCGCGGTGGACGATGTGCAGGTGCCTTCCATCGTAGTCGACCAAGTTGTGTGCATAATCCAGGCCATCGAGCAGCTGCCCAATCACGAACAGCCGCATGTCGAGCGGGAAGGAATCGGCGTCGTCACTCCAGCGTTCCTGAAGAAGGCTGAGGGGCTGACCCTCCAGGTACTCCATCGCGATGAAGTGCCGGCCGTCGTCGGAACCCATTTCGAAGGACTGTACGATGTGCGGATGGTTCAAACGTGCGGCGAGCCGCCCTTCGTCTTGGAACATCGACAGCAAATCGGCCCTGTCTCGTTCGTCCACGTCGTCGCGCAGGACCTTCAACACGTAAAGCTTGTTGAAGCCATCGGCCCCGCTCACCACCCCCAAGTAAGCGTCTGCCATGCCACCGCCGCCCAGCTTGGCAATCAGTCGGTATTTGGCGAGAGTTCGATACTGGCCGGGCACGGGGCGCGTTGGCGGGGGAAGCTACCGGCGTTGCTCAATGGGGCGCTGGAGAGCGAGATCCCATGCGGCAAAGCGGTACGTTGCGAGTTGACTGGTAGGCCGACTTTACCATGCGGAAAGCGCCCTCCAGCCCACAAACGCACGCGGCGATTCCCGCCGGCCAGGGCGCCGGGGAGGCGCTCATCCCAGCTTGATCGGCCGCGCTTCGGGGCCGCGGTTTCGCGCAGGTTTCCCTGGGGTCCACCGTCCACGCCCGCCACGGTCGCAGTCGAATCCGAGCGGGACCGGGCTTACTCGAAGCCGTGCTTCTTCATCAGCTTCTGGATCATTTGTCGCGATACGTCGGCCATACTGGTTGCGCTCTTCATATCCGTCCCAGTCCGTGCGCGGAGTGCTTCTAGATAGGCGCGCTCGAAAGCGTCGCCAGCGTCCCGCCGAGCGATCCGCAAGGGGGGCAGCGGGCGGGAAGGGGGCAACGCGCTCGGCGCAAATCCGCTCACCGGATCTGCGGCTTCGGCCGCGAAGACCCGCTCGGGAGTGATTAGAAAACGCTGTACGGCATTCCACAGCTCGCGCACGTTGCCCGGCCAGCGGTGTGCCTCGAACAGTGACCACGCGGGCGGCGGGATGTCGGAGACCTTTTGCGACGACCCCGCTCGGGCGAGGAAATGCTCGACCAGTAGCGGAACGTCATCCATACGATCTCGAAGCGGAGGCACGCGAACGCGTGCGGTTGCCAAACGAAAGTACAAATCTTCGCGAAAATTGCCGCGTCGGACCTCAGCCTCCAAGTTGCGATTCGTGGCCGAAACTACGCGCACATCGACAGGAGTCGTGCGCTGGGCTCCGAGCCGCCGCACTTCACGCCGCTCGAGCACGCGTAGCAGCTTCGGCTGCAGTTCCTTTGGCAGCTCGCCGAGCTCGTCTAAAAATATCGTGCCGCCTTCCGCCTGTTCGAACAGTCCCGGCCGAGCCACCGCGCCCGTGTAAGCGCCGCGCTCCTGACCGAACAGCTCGCTTTCGATTAGGGTGGGTGCAATCGCGCTGCAGTCGAATACCACCAACGGTCCTGCCGCCCGCTTGCTCGCGCCGTGCACCGACTCTGCAACCAGCTCCTTACCGCTGCCAGTCTCGCCCTCGATGAGCAGGCTCACGTCCGTGGGAGCGATGCGGGCCAAATCGGCAAAAAGCTCCCGCATGCGGGTGGAGCAACCGAGTAGGTCTCCGAATCGTTCGGTTGCCGCTTGCTCGCGCGCCACTGTCCCCGACATTGGTTCAACGACGATGCGGGTGTTGCCGATTTGCAGCTGGACCGGGCCCGTCACCGTAGCGTCCGACACGCGCATGCTGCCGACCAAGATGCCGTTAGTCGAACCTTCATCGCGAATTCGCACACCGCCGGTGATGGGCTCGATCGCACAATGGTGCCGAGACACTGTGTTGTCGGCCAGCACCAAGTCGTTGTCCGAGGCGCTACCGATGCGCAACGTCTCGCTGGACACTTCACGAGTTACCCCAGCATCTGGTCCCTCGCTGACCGAAACCCGAATGGTGGAATAGGTCACCCAAATGGGTAGCGGTTTCGCAACGGTTTCCTGGGCGTGCGTGGTGCTGCGCGTCATTGCGGCAGCATTATAGACGATGGCCAGCCCTGGGGTCTCCGACAAGAGAGGGCCCGCTCGGCCAGGCACGGGCAGTGTTGGCGATCTGGGCGCTGTGAGCGCCTTTTCCTCCACCATCGGTGCAGCTTCGGTCGAAAAGTGTGCTTCACGATCGGCGGTGGGTTCAGGCGGCCAGGTGTGTGAATCGAGCGAAATGCCCGAACTAGCGGCTTCGGCAAGAAGGTGAGGCATGTGCAGCGAGCTAGCACGTGCCGTGCCGTGTCCCGGTTTGCAGCGAGCGCCCGTCGTCGAACCATCCCTCGCAACCGCGTGTTGCAAACGCAAGCATCGGTTGCAAGCATCGGTTGCAAGCATCGGTTGCAAGCATCGGTTGCAAGCTTCACGCTCAAGCTAGAATGTTGAACTGCGACGCCAATGCGCAGCATCGAAACTCGTAGTTTCGAAATGGGTTCTTGCACGGCGCTGGCATTGTTGGATTGCCCACCGTACTCTCACTCGAGCTTGGTGAAGCGTTTCACAGTTGGCTTGGGCGCGCGGGTGTTGCTCGCGCTGGGAGCTGCCTTCGCGGCGTCGTCGTGCGCTTCGGGTGATCGCGACGAGCAGGAGCTTGGCCGCGTGCGCGCGCCGATCAGCGGCGGTCAGCCGGATAATGCCGATTCGAGCGTGTTCCTGTTAGTGTCGCAACGCGGTAGTGCCGGGTTCGCGCTGTGTTCGGCTTCGCTGATCGCGCCCAATTTGCTGCTCACGGCGCGTCATTGTGTGTCGGACGTGACAGACGAGCGCGTCACCTGTGGCCAAACCCAGGTCAGCGTCCCGTTGCCGGCCAATACGCTGTTTGCGGCGAACGCGCCGTCGATCAACGCCGTGAACATGCCCTACCGAGCGTCGGCCGTGAGTGTCCCCAGTGAGGGCAGCGACATCTGTGGTTATGACGTCGCCCTCATCACCCTCACGACGAACGTGCCCGCAAGCGCGGCAACGCCCATCGTGCCCCGCATCGATCGCGAAGTGACGCGCGGGGAGCTATACAGCGCGATCGGCTACGGCCAGGACTCGGCGGGTGACGCGGGCGTGGCAGGTTTGCGCCGCGCGCGCGCCGGCCTCGCGGTCAGCTGCGTTCCAGGAAAATGCGGACAAGGGGTCGAATCGAGTGAATTCGTCGGGGAGGTCGGCATTTGCTCGGGCGACTCGGGCGGCCCCGCCTTGGACGCGGCCGGTAAGCTGGTCGGTGTGGTGTCGCGGAGTGGTTCGGATTGCGCGCACCCCGTGTATGCGTCGGCTACGTCCTGGAAGAACTGGATCACGGCCATCGCAGCTCAAGCCGCGGCGGCGGGCAATTACCCGGCGCCGTTTTGGGTCAAGTCCGGCCTGAGCGAGCCGTCGGGCGGGGTCTTGGGCGTTGCCGGGGCGAGTTCTAACCCGAGCGCGGCGGGCGCGAGCGGCGCGCTGCCTGGCACGCCGGGCACACAAGGCGCCAGGTGCGCCGGGTCGGAGCAGTGTGCGGCGGCGTTCGCTTGCTACTCGCCGACCAGCTCGCCCACCGACGCCTCATGCGCCGCAATTTGCAGCAAGCAGTCGGATTGCGCCACCGGGACGGAGTGCGTGTCCGCGGTCGGCGTATGCGTCAACAAACCGAGTGAGGCGCCGGACTCTTCCTCGTGCGCCGTGCACGCGGCCGGCGCTCGTGGCAGCGCTCCGCCCGCGGCGTTCGTATTCCTAGCGATCGCGTTGATCTCCGAGGCGCGCAGACGCAGGCGCGCCTCACTGTCGAAGCGCGCCTATTAGTCTAGTATCGAAGTGCCTGAAGGGTGGAGCGGAGGGGGATCGAACCCCTGACCTCTGCATTGCGAACGCAGCGCTCTCCCAGCTGAGCTACCGCCCCAACAGGGAGGCGGAAAGTAG
>Ga0302321_100003389_pt1 | contig 13668 bp, 9 predicted proteins | sample Fen_T0_1_FD_202505 | JGI IMG/M metagenome (GOLD analysis project Ga0302321, IMG submission 202505) | Peat permafrost microbial communities from Stordalen Mire near Abisko, Sweden - Fen_T0_1 | ecosystem: Environmental > Terrestrial > Soil > Wetlands > Permafrost | place: Sweden: Abisko...
CCACCCACATTAAATTTTCATTTAAAAACTTCACACTCACTTCGCGGCTCATTGAAGAGAGTTATCCTAATTATGAAAGTGTTATACCACTCGACAACGACAAAAAGTTATCTGTCGATAGAAATATTTTATTAGCTTCGGTTCGAAGAGTTTCTCTGTATTCAAGCAATACAACGCACCAGGTTCGGTTTTCGGTGAAGAGAAATGAATTAAAAATTACAGCAGAAGACATTGATTTTGGGGGTGAAGCACGAGAACATATCGCATGCACTTATAGCGCCGATGATTTAGAGATTGGTTTTAATGCAACCTATCTTGTGGATATTCTTTCACATATCGATTCTGATGAAGTGGTATTTAGTTTCAGCAGCTCTGTGAAAGCGGCAATTATCACACCGGCGACGATAAAAGAACATGAAGATGTGTTAATGTTGGTTATGCCTATGCGTCTCAATGTCTAACCAAAGATCAAGAGATGTTGGTGTTATCGTTGATAGCCCCATTCTGAAGAGGAAATGGGGCTATCGTGTTGTAAGCAAGGTAGCCTTGGATTGAAACTACAACGGCTCGCTCTAGAAACATTTCGTAACCATGAACAATCCATTGTTGATTGTTCCCCCGGGGTGAATCTTTTTTTGGGGGATAATGGTGAAGGAAAGACAAACATCCTCGAAGGTATTTCATATCTTTGTCTTTCAAAAAGTTTCTATGCGGCAAACGATACCGTTGTTATGAACATCCACAAGAACGGATTTACGGTCACAGGGGAATTTCTTTCTGACGGAAATATAGGTTACGAAGCACGGATAACATTTGACAAGCAACAAAATCAAAAATCTATTACGGTGAATAAAACGAAAATTGACAAAGCATCGTCTCTTCTTGGTCGGTTTCCCGTAGTGATTCTTTCACCAGAGCAAAGTTCTATTACGATCGGTTCCCCCTCGGACCGAAGACGATTTGTAGATTTTGTGATTTCTCAATCGAATAGAATATATTTAGAGCAGCTTATAGAGTACAAACGAATCCTAAAGCAGAGAAATAAAGTTTTGTCGGACATGCTGTTTTTTCGTAAAGACCATGAAGCCGTACTTGAGCCATGGAACGAAAATCTTGTTCGTGTTGGTACTGCGGTTATCAAGAAGCGAAAGGAATTTATCGAGGATTTTCAAATAATCGTGACGGACGCTTATGCCACACTGGCCGGAACAATAGAACGGCCTGGAATTTCTTATGAACCATCGTTTCCATGCGGCGGCAGCGAAGCAACGGAAGCTGTTTTTCAAAAAGCACTGAATGATTGTTGTCAAGAGGAACGGCGGGCGGGGCATTCGCTGGTCGGACCGCATCGAGACGACTTTCTTTTTAAAATCAACAACCTTGAGGCGCGGAATTTTGCATCACAAGGGCAACATAAAACATTCCTCATTGCACTTAAACTGGCGGAATTTTTTTACCTGAAAGAACAGTGCAACGAGACGCCCATATTATTGCTGGACGATGTTCTGAGCGAAATGGATGGACGTCGTTCCCAGCGGCTGTTAGAAAGAATCGCCGAGCTTGGACAAGTTTTTCTTACGTCCACCGATGAACGAGCGCTCAATTGGAAGCCGGTTCTTTCGGCTCGTCCGCGAAAATTTTTTGTAAGACAGGGTACTATTGATCGTGTCGAAGAAGCTGCATACATCCGTTAAACCTCTCGGTTCCGCGTTAGAGGAACTCGTGAAAGGTTTGGGAATTCAAAAAAAGCTTCGAGAGTACGATGCCGTTGTCTGTTGGGAGAGCGTCGTTGGTGAACGCATTGCAAAAATGACAACGGCCACACGTATTTTACAAGGCGTCCTCTTTGTGCATGTGCAAACAAGCACATGGAGAAACGAACTCACGCTGAGAAAAAAGGAAATTATAGACAAACTGAATGCTGTTATTGGAATCGATATGGTAAAAGATATCAAGTTTCAATAAAACAACGAAATCAAATCGGAAGCAACGTGAAAGAAGAAAAAAATAAAAAGAACGCAATAAAAAGTAACGGTGCGAGCGACTACAATGCCAACGATATTACCGTTCTCAAAGGGCTCGAAGCTGTACGCCGCCGCCCGGCAATGTACATTGGCGATGTAAGCGCGCGGGGCCTTCATCACCTGGTCTACGAAGTTGTTGACAACTCCATAGACGAGGCGCTTGGAGGGTACTGCAAAAATATAGATGTGAGCATGAATAACGACGGCTCTGTTACCGTGGAAGATGACGGCCGTGGCATCCCGACCGATATGCATCCGGAAGAAAAACGCTCCGCACTTGAAGTGGTAATGACGGTGCTGCACGCCGGGGGAAAATTCGATAAAAATTCATACAAAGTCTCCGGAGGGCTTCATGGTGTAGGTGTTTCTGTTGTAAATGCACTGAGTGAGTGGCTGGAAGTAGAGGTGTACCGCGATGAAAAAACATACTATCAAAAATATAAAAAAGGGGATCCCGTTGCACCGGTAAAAACAACAGGCAAGGCACCGCGCGGTAAGACCGGCACAAAGATCACCTTTATGCCGGATGGAACGATTTTTAAGAACCGGTCATATAAATTTGAAACTCTTGCTGAGCGCCTTCGCGAGCTTGCCTTTTTAAATCCCGATGTCACCCTCAACATCAAAGATATCCGATCCAAATCAAAGGAGGAAGAAAGCTTCCATTTCAAAGGCGGTATTGTTGAATTTGTGAAATATATTGATTTAACGCGTCCGCCTATTATGAAAAAAGTGATGTATGCAAAAGGCAGCGCGCAAGACGAAAACGGTCGTGCCGTTGAAGTAGAGGTTGCCTTCCAGTATAATGATCAGTACAACGAAAATTTATTTAGCTACGTCAACAACATCAACACCCATGAAGGCGGAACGCATCTGGTAGGCTTTCGAACTGCGTTAACTCGCACGCTCAATAATTATGCGTCAAAAAATGGCCTGGTGAAAGAAGGCGGTGTGCAGTTGACAGGAGATGATTTCCGAGAGGGATTGACGGCGGTGATCAGCGCGAAAGTCCCTGAGCCGCAGTTTGAAGGTCAAACAAAGACCAAGTTGGGCAACAGCGAACTCAAAAGCATCGTAGAATCAATTTTTGGCCCGGCGCTTTCGGACTGGCTCGAAGAAAACTCTCCGGATGGGAAACGCATTATTGATAAGTGCCTGCGTGCAGCGGAAGCCCGGGAAGCGGCAAGAAAAGCGCGCGATTTAACAAGGCGCAAGAATGCATTTGACGGCGGCGGGTTGCCCGGCAAGTTGGCCGATTGCTCCATCAATGATCCTGAACATTGTGAACTATATATCGTTGAAGGTGATTCTGCAGGAGGAAGCGCGAAACAGGGACGCGACCGTCGCTTTCAGGCCATTCTTCCGATACGCGGAAAAATTTTAAACGTAGAAAAAGCACGGCTGCATCGAATTTTAGAGAACGAAGAAATACGTGCTATTTTTACGGCAATTGGTGCTGGAGTGGGTGAAGATTTTAATCCAGAAAAAATTCGTTACGGAAAACTTATCATAATGTGCGACGCCGACGTTGACGGGTCACACATACGCACCTTGTTGCTCACCCTGTTTTTCCGGTACATGCGGCAGTTCATCGATCTTGGACATTTGTTCATCGCGCAGCCACCGTTGTATAAAATTAAAAAAGGGAAACAGGAGCACTATGCATTTGACGAAGAAGAGCGCGATGAGATCTTAAAAAGAATCAAGAGCGAAAAAAAGGGGAAAGCAGAATCCGCGGAACCGGTAGAAGCTCCGGTCGTGGAGGATGAAGAAGGCGCCGTCATACGGGAAGGCGGCATAACCATTTCGCGATTCAAAGGCCTTGGTGAAATGAACCCGGAACAGCTGTGGTCCACAACGATGAACCCGGAAACACGCACGGTATTGCAGGTCTCGATCGAAAACGCGGCAGAGGCAGACCGTACATTTTCTATTCTCATGGGCGACGATGTTGAGCCGCGGCGGGAGTTTATTGAAAAGAATGCAAAGTATGTTAGAAACCTAGATGTGTAATGGCAGAAATAAAAAATTGAAGAAGAGAAATAAAACACATGGCAACAGTAAGTGAAAAAATAGTACCGGTTGATATTGAAGATGAAATGCGAGGATCGTACATCGATTATTCGATGTCGGTTATTGTATCGCGCGCGCTGCCCGATGTGCGCGACGGTATGAAACCCGTGCACCGGCGCGTTCTCTTTGGGATGAACGGATTAAGCAACAACAGCAACAGGCCGTACAAGAAAAGTGCGCGAATCGTTGGAGAGGTGTTGGGGAAATACCACCCGCATGGTGATACAGCCGTGTATGATACGATGGTGCGTATGGCGCAGGATTTTTCCATGCGCTACTTGCTCGTTGATGGACAGGGTAATTTTGGATCGGTCGACGGTGACTCTGCAGCAGCCATGCGTTATACAGAAGTGCGAATGACACGTGCCGCCGAAGAAATGCTGAAGGATCTTGAAAAAAACACGGTCAATTTTGTACCAAACTTTGATGACACCCTCAAAGAGCCGACGGTATTGCCCGCGCAGATCCCCAATTTATTGTGCAACGGATCAAGCGGAATCGCTGTCGGTATGGCAACCAATATTCCGCCACATAATATGCGTGAGGTGATCGATGGATGCGTAGCGTACATCAAAGAATCATCGATTACAAATGAAAAATTGATGAAGCATATTCTTGCACCGGACTTTCCGACGGGCGGCATCATTTACGGGTATGAAGGTGTGAAGGATGCATATACAACGGGACGCGGAAGAATCATTGTGCGCGCGCGCGCGACGATCGAAACAGGAAAAGGTGATCGTCAGAGAATTATTATCACAGAATTACCCTATCAAGTAAACAAAGCATCGCTTATTATAAAAATTGCAGAGCTCGTCTCAGATAAAAAACTGGAAGATATCTCTGATGTTCGAGATGAGTCGGATCGTGATGGATTGCGTGTTGTTGTTGAATTGAAACGGGAGGCGAACGCGGAAGTCGTACTCAATAATCTGTACAAACACACGCAGATGCAGACCACCTTCGGTGTTATTATGCTGGCCCTGGTGGATGGTCATCCAAAGGTGCTTCAACTGCGCGAATTAATTAGGCACTTCATCGAACATCGCAATGAAGTCATCGTCCGGCGAACAAAATTTGATTTAGAGGAAGCGGAGAAGCGCGCACATATTCTTGAAGGGTACATCATCGCACTGGACAACATCGATGCGGTGATTGCGCTCATTAAGAAATCAAAAGACGTTGAAAGCGCCAAGTTGGGTTTGATGAAAAAATTCAAACTCTCCGAGATTCAGGCGAAAGCGATTCTCGACATGCGCTTGCAGCGTTTAACCGGCTTGGAACGTAAAAAAGTCGAAGACGAGTACCGTGAGACCATTAAACTTATCGAAAAATTGAAATCCATTTTGAAAAACAAGAATCTTCAGATGAAAATCATAGAAGAAGAACTGCTTGCAATCAAAGAGAAATATGGTGATGATCGCAGGACAGAGATTGTATATAAGGCGGAAGAATTTAGCATTGAAGATATGATCGCGGAAGAAGAAGTGGTGGTCACCATCAGTCATAGCGGCTTTGTCAAGCGATTCCCTGTGTCGGGGTATCGGCGCCAGTCTCGCGGTGGGAAGGGCGTCACGGGAGCTGCAACGCGCGAAGACGATTTTGTGGCACATATGTTTATTGCCAGCACCCATGATTATGTGTTAATCTTCACTGATAAGGGACGTTGTTATTGGCTGAAAGTGTTTGAAATTCCCGAAGGCGGAAGAACAGCAAAGGGAAAATCAATCAACAATGTCATCGATAAAGATCCGAATGAAAAAATCGCTTCATTTATCGCCGTCAAAGAATTTGACGATACACATTTTGTGTTTATGTTTACAGAGCAAGGATTGGTGAAAAAAGTAGTTCTCGCGGAATTTAGCAATCCGCGGCGCAACGGTATTGTTGCGGCAAACTTGAAAAAAGGTGATCAACTCACCGACGTTAAACTTACCGATGCAACACAGGATATTGTTATTGGAACACACAACGGACTTGCCATTCGTTTCCATGAAGATGAAATTCGACCCATGGGACGCTCTGCAGCGGGTGTGCGTGGTATCCGGCTTGGCAAGGGGGACAAGGTTATTGGAGCGGTGAATCTGCGGCGCAAAGGAACAACCATTCTTGTTGCAACGCAAAAAGGATTCGGCAAGCGCAGTGAAGAAGACGAGTACCGCATCAGTCACCGTGGCGGGAAAGGAATCTTTACCGTGAAGGCATCTGATAAAACCGGTAAGATGGTAGCCATTAAAGAAGTGGTCGATACAGATGATGTTGTGATCGTCACGAGCGATGGCATGGTGATTCGTCAACATGCAGCGGATATTCGTGTGGCAGGACGAAACACGCAGGGTGTGCACCTCATTCGTTTAAAGGAAGGGGATTCTATTGCGGACGTTGCCGCCGTTGTTGCCGAGGAAGAAGAAGAAAAACAACTTGCCGAAAAGGAAAAAAACGGAACGAACAATAAATCAACTGGCGAGATACAGTTATCTCTCGAAAAGAACGATGAATTGAAGGAAGAGAAAAGCGTTCCACAAAAACCCGTAAAAGGCGAAAAGGATAAACCGAATTCATCAAAGAAAACAGGAAAAAATATTTCCAATAAGAAGAAAAAGTAATTTGAGCAATAAAAACACCGATGAAGGAGCGTCTGTTTTGCCAACCTTATTTCGCCGAGGGAGGTAGACCGTGGCTCCCAAGCAATATGGACGGTATGTCACCTCTCGCGTTATGCCAGCGACATCCCTGAAGAATCGTAGCATATCTTAAATCATCGTGGGAATAAATTTTTCTCTTGAGAGTACAATGAGTTTCAGAAAAAAAATTCAATATTGGCTTCCGGTTGTTCTTTGGATAGGTATTGTTTTCTGGATGTCTACAGAAATCTTTTCTGCACAAAACACTTCTTTATTTTTCGAACCCCTGCTACGATTTTTTGTCCCGACCATTTCCCAAAAAAATATTGTTGTTATTCATATGCTCATGAGAAAACTGGCACACATTACAGAATATTTTATTTCTGGAGTGTTACTCTTTCGCGCATTTAGAAATGGTTCGGAGAATAGGCGGGAGTGGCTGTGGGCGCTTTCTTCATTATTGATCATTGCTATCGTCGCCGGAAGCGACGAGTTTCACCAGTCGTTCGTTGTTACCAGGACGGCTTCGGTGGTGGATGTTTGCATCGATATTTTTGGCGGCCTTCTCGCCCAGGGAGTAAGCGTGTTTTCATTTCAACGGCAGAGAAGAAAAATTCATTCTCATGAGCAGCCGCTCTATTCCGGAGGGGAATGAAAAAGGACCAATAAAAGAAGAGAAAGAAACAACGTCTTACAAAACCGATACAAATGTTTTGAGATAGCATACGATCACAGCTCATGCCGATAAGCGCTGCTTCAACAGCACCCCCACGCAACAACGTATAGAACGATTCCATATTCAAACAAATTATTTGATGAGCAGCATCTTTTTTGAAACCTGCAACGTAGCAGCATGAAGGTGATACAAATACACACCGCTTGCAACCGAGACGCCTCTATCGTTTTTCCGTTCCATTCCAACCGATAGAATCCGGCACCCATCGTTTCGCCTTGAATAAGTGTTCCAACGTTATCGCCGAGAACAGTATAGACTTCCATTGCTCCAGATGATTGTTTTGGCAATCCAATTTTAATTATTGTTGTTGAATTAAACGGATTCGGATAGTTCTGTGAAAGTGAGTACTCGGATGGCATACGGTTGTTCGCAATATCACCACCAGGAGTACTGGTACCTGAGACACGCATTGACAACCGGATGCTGTCGCTCTCCCTCTTGGTGACGTTCCGTTATAAAATCAAGGCCAGTCTGATTATTGAGAGAGTATGTTGCCGTGAAATCTCTGACGAAAAACATCATGAAAGCAGGTGTAATTCTTAAAAATGGTTTGGCAGCGGAAAAACAATTACTACTGAAGCGTTTTCTTATACCGTTGTAGCTTAAACAATTCTTATTTTTTGAGAGAGCGATAGGCAGGGTATATAAAAAAAATTAACCAACACCGGTTTAGATAGAAGCAATCAGTTGCCGAAGGATTCGAAAAAGTCGATATCGCCTTATCTCACCTTCTAATCTAAATTAGTGTTGGTTGTTTTTAATAGTTAGTATTTCTAAACTGTGCATTCCCCTTTCTATTATGGTTAATGGATTTTGTTAATACCACCTGATCATTTTCCACATGAATCTCTTTGTCAACAAAATACTTTTCGAGCGATTACTTATTGAATTGCTAAAATCGGTACTAAATAAAGAGATCATCTACCGATAGTGAATCGGTAAACCGTTGGTTTCTCTGCCTTATGAATGAAAAGCGCCTTCCGTGAACAAAGACACTGAAAGCCGCTATGAGAAAAATAATGTATCTGTGAATCAAAACTTACCCCGCTAAAAATATTATCTGCAATGAATGTAAAGTTCACTCAATATATAGTTCAATCCATATGCCAGACAATATTTGTCGAATTTGAGCAAAAAACGTAGATTTTTTACAGAGACAGTGCAAAATATGCACGATGATGCAGGGGATGCACAGTTAGAACTTAAGCATCAGTGTCACATTCAGGCGATCGTCTGGCTGTAGATTTGACATTACGTTCATAGAGGGATTATCGGTAGTAGTAAAGACGTCAATTTCGGACGCAATATAGGTTAGGGCAAAGGCAACGAAGGAGGCTATCTCAGCTTTATAATACGAATTATAGATTTTATATTTATCATCGATTTTTAATGGATCTTTTTCGTTAAGATAATTTTGTCGGGCACTGCTTCTAAGAAATTCAAATGTAATACCGCCGCCCATCGTTACAATTCCAAGACTACCAAATATGATACCGGATGTTTTTCTCCCTCTGTTTAATTGTTCCCACCCAGGGAAGAGAACAGTTCTAAAGGAAGTAGACGAACGCTCCTCCTTTAAGGGGATGATTTTAGTTTCCTGTTGCGGTTTTTTTGAAGAAAGAAAAGCCTGCTTCACTTCGATAAAGATGGCAAGTATTTTAGGAGATGTGAGCACGGGATCAAGGGAGTACGCCGGCTGCAAGGTTAATAATTTGGTAAACTGCTCTTTTGCGAATTCAATTTTACCCTGTGCGACCAATGAAAAAGCAATGTATTTATGAATTTCAGCATATGCAGTATCATTCAGATTTGCATATTCGAGCATGCGTCTGGCTTCCACTTCGGCACGCAAGTAGGAGCCAGAATTATAGAGAGAATCAATTATCAAGAAGGAAGTACGAAGAGAGCCATTCTGCGCCACGGTGATGGTAGAGTAACTGCAGAAGAGAATGAAAAACGCGATGAGAGGTCGTCGAATCATCGTTGATCCTTAAATGAGATAACGATGGAAAGGGTGTCTTTTGAAAGCACGGTTACCTCGCGAACAATATCTTGAAAAGAGGGATTCTTAAAACGGACTTGATATTTTCCTGGGGTCAGCATAATAGGTTTTTCAATGGGTGTGGTATCCTTATACTGGTCATTAATATATACTTCCGCCCACGGAGTGGCAAGGCAATTTATGTACCCGACGTGATCAAAAAAATTTCCTGCCACCGTGCTCTCTCTCATGGGGAACACCGTGATGGTTTGCATAATCGCATCAAACGATGGATGAACAAACAGTATAGAGTGTGTACCGGCGGCGATGGTCAAAGGTTTGCTGAAGGGAGTTTCACCAATAAGAACATTGTCCACATACACCTTCGCCCACGGCGTGCTTGCAAAGAGAACGGTACCAGAATCTTTCACCGACGGATTCACGCTATTCACAACAAGAGCTTTTAATGATGATGGTTGCACTTTTTGAATCGGTGCTTCTATTCTGCGAAGAGAAGTATCTCTCTGGGGTTTCACCGTGCTGTCAGAGGCTATCGATACGGCATTTGAATCTCTCGTACTTTGAGCGATCGTTGATGGTACATGCACCGAGTCAGAAATTCTATTGGTAAGAACTATCCCGAGAACGACGATGACGAGAACACTGCCGACGAAAACAGAAAACAATAGTTTTTTGGGTAACGGTTTTCGTCGGGAGTCATGGTAAGAAATCGTTGGATCCCTTTTTTCGAAAGCATCCAGAGCGCTTTTTGAGCTGGCAAATCTGTCCTGTTGTTGAGGCGCCATTAGCAGTTTAAGAAAAACAATAAACTCAGCAGAAGACTGTTCTGTAAACCGATCAACCATTTCGACATGAAACGATAATATTTTCTTTACACAGTCCGCATAGGAACTCCCCTCAAAAATACGTTCGCCCGTAAGAACTTCAATTAACGTGACTCCTAAGGAAAATAAGTCCGTTCGTTGGTCAATCTCTTCATGCCGGATCTGTTCGGGTGACATATAGGCAGGCGTCCCAAGAACCATTCCCTGAGCGGTAATCGATGGAACAAACGCGAGGGATGCCAAACCAAAATCAGATATTTTAAATGTTCCGTCGTTTGCAACAAGAATATTGCCTGGTTTAATATCCCGGTGAATAATACCTCGTTCATGTGCCGCTACGAGGCCGCGGAGCGCATGAAGTGCAACTTTATTTACATAGGTCAGTGTACGCGTGGATTCATTCGCAATACAGTGCTTTAATGAAACCCCCTCCACAAACTCCATGACGATTGCCGGACAATTTTCGTATTCAGATAACGCATACACCTGGACAATGTACTCGGAGCGAAGGGCTGCACATGCCTGCGCTTCGCGCAAAAATCTTTGACGGAGGTCTGGATCAGCAGCATGGTGCTTGTGCAGAACCTTTAAGAGAACGCGACGCTGCAACACCGGGTCAAATGCCCGGTACACACTTGTAAAAACCCCCTCCTGGATTTTTTCTTCGATCGTAAACTGCATTATTCTTTCGTCCACTCTTTCAGCCGGTATTGAAGCCATCGCAACGACACACCTAATTTTTCTGCTGTACGGCGTCTATTACCGTCCATTTCTTCCAATGTTGATTCAATCATTTTTTTTTCCATTTCTTCGAGAGTCATGGAAGAAGGAAGCAACGAATCAGAAGTAGTACCACCAATCATAAAATCGTTTACCGTTAATTGATTTCCATTACAAAGCACGACAGCCCGTTCAATAGCGTTCTGAAATTCACGGACATTGCCTCTCCATGGATTCATGAACAGTAACTGCATGGCATCCGGATGAATGCTTTCCACGGGCCGGTTGAACATTTTGACAGTTCGCTGGAGAAAATACTTTGCGAGCATGGGAATATCATCTTTTCGTTCACGCAACGGCGGTAAATGAATACCAACAACATTCAGCCGGAAATAGAGATCTTCACGCATTTTTCCGTTATTCACTTCATCCTTGAGGTCCCTGCTGGTTGCAGCAAGGATCCTGATGTTTGCAGTTCTATTGACGGTGTCTCCTACGCGGCGATATTCTTTTTCCTGAAGCAGTCGAAGCAGTTTCGATTGAAGTGGAAATGGAAGATCGGATATTTCATCTAAGAACAGTGTTCCACAGTCTGCCACCTCCACCAATCCCTTTTTTATACCGGAGGCACCAGTGAACGCACCCTTTGCATATCCGAACAATTCGCTCTCAATAAGCGATTCTGGAATCGCGGAACAGTTGACCGCCACAAAGGGAAATCCCTTGCGAGAGCCATTTTCATGAATCGCCCGAGCGACGACTTCTTTTCCTGTGCCACTTTCCCCGGTGATAAGCACAGAAACATCAATATCGAGAACACGCTTGGCAATCTCCAGTGCGCTGACCCATTTTTTGCTTGAACCCACCATGGAAGAAAAAAGATGGGTCACCTCGGCTTCATTTTTGAGCCGGTCATTTTGTTTTTGAAGCTCCGTATAACGTTTTGCATTCTCAATGGCAATACCAGCGAGATTACCGAAGATGGTTAAGAATTTCAAAGACTCCTCGGTAAATTCTTTTATTGTCTTACTGCTGTCCAGATACACAGCGCCGAACGTTCTTGTGCCGGTCTGAAGTGGTACGCAAATAATGGATAGAATTTTTTGTGCGATGATGCTTGTGGAAGAATCGAACCGCTCATCGTTTTGAGCGTCGAAGGTAAGCACAGCTTCACCCGTATCAAGGACTTTTTTTACGACGGACGATGAAGCAGCAATGTCGGAAGTCGTTTTTTGGGAAGAAAAATTTTTTAATACAGAAACCTCGTAACCGTTTTCTGTCTCTGGATTTGAGAGGATAATAAATCCGCGTTCAGCAGAAAGCCGGGTCATCGCGATTTCCAGGACGTGCTCCAACAGCTCGGTTGGTTCTAAAATAGAATTCACCGATTTTGCAATTTGATAGAGAGCGTTAAAATTTTCTTGAAAGATCTGATCGGTTGTCATTTGACTACAAATGACGCCTCCTTGGAACGCGAATAATTGCCAAAATCATCTATCACCATAATCGTCCATACATAATCCCCAGGCTCTAATGTTGCACTGCTGTTATCACCGGGATACTGAAAAGCGTTATCCCTTCGACTAATGTTCGAATAGGTCCCGATAATATAGCGGACGCCGGAAATAATCCGGGAAATTGACAACGAATAAGTATAATTGTACGCCAACCCGGGGAGCGACCAATGCAAGAGAGGTGTTGGACCAGTGGTATCCCTTACAGATGTCTGAGAGTTAATCGTTGGATAGATAGGATCCGCCATGTTTTCAATAATGCGCGATATATAGAACGGATTACTATAATTTATTGCATGATGGAAATCCCTTGACCGGATCTGCAAAGGTCTATTCACAAGCCACTGTATCGTATCTGTTGGCAGATCATCCTTAAGGACGGTGGCCTGAAATAATCGGGAAGAAACAGAATAGGTCATTGGGAAAAATAGTGTATCTGAATTTAAGGTGCCGCCCGAAGCATACGGTATGAAAAACCAAACAGAGTCAATATCGGTAATACCATTAGGGTCAGCAACAGATGCGGTGACATCGACAAAATATTGCGGATTGGGATAATACTGATCGATTTTTCTGGTATAAATTTTTTGGGATACGGTATAAGGATTACCATTCAGATTAAAATACACTTGTGCCGGTGTTAACGTATGTAACACGATCCGCTGCGTGTCCGCTGCATAATTAGCCTTTGTACAGACAAGCGTTTGAGTTCCCGCGGTAAGACGGGTCAACGAAAAAATGCCGGAGGTATTAGAAAGTGTTGATACACCGTCTTCTATCGACGTAATGGTGGCAGAGGAAAGAGGAGTATATTGATTTAAGACTGTAACAATTCCGGTCACACTCGCTGTAGAAATATACTGCGGTGATTGAGGGTCAAGCGGGTTATCACGCGAGACATCCTGACAGCCGGAAAAAATTCCGACCGAATACAATATTATGCAGCAGAGATATTTTTTCATTATAAGATAAATATAGTCTATTTTTATTTACAGTTACAAGAGCGCAATCACAAAAAAGCCTTTCTGAAGAAAGAAAGGCTTTTTATGAACCGGAGATATCAATGTCCCGGTTACTTAAATAATCCCTTCAATGCGTCTTGCGCCTTTTTAGTCAGATTGTCGGTTTGTTTTTTCTTTTCTTGTTCAATA
>Ga0302321_100003390_pt1 | contig 13665 bp, 11 predicted proteins | sample Fen_T0_1_FD_202505 | JGI IMG/M metagenome (GOLD analysis project Ga0302321, IMG submission 202505) | Peat permafrost microbial communities from Stordalen Mire near Abisko, Sweden - Fen_T0_1 | ecosystem: Environmental > Terrestrial > Soil > Wetlands > Permafrost | place: Sweden: Abisko...
CCGCTGCTCGGCATGGCCGTCACCTGCATCATCGTCGGCTTGGGCTTGGATTTCCTGCTCTCGACTGCCGCGGATAGCGCCCGTGGCAAGTGTCGGATCGTGATCGTTCCCCAAACCGGCAAGCGTTTGTGCGTGGGTTCGCTCGATCCGGTGAGCGCGGACGCGATGCTGAACAGCATCGCCGAACACGCGCACGCCTGAGTCAGCGGCTGGATGAAACCGGCCGCGCGCGTCGTGTGGCTCGGTCCGACAGGAACGCGGAAGCCATATCGAGGGCGGTCTGTAGCTGGTCCGCGGTCACGCTCGCGGTGCCGCGGACCATTTTGCCGTCCGCGCTGAAGGCCACGTGCTCGATGAAGCGATGCGACGATTGCCCCAGTAGCGACCCGAGGAAGCCCAAGTTGAGCTGTGAAAGGGCGTTGGCCGTGCGCGTCAAATAAGCCGCATTTTCGCCGGCAGTGTCCGCATTTTCGTCTTCAGCTTCGATCTCCGCCGTGGCTCCCCCATCTTCGGTGGGCGTGATCCGAACTCGCGCCCACTTGATCGATTCGGGCACCTTGATCGGCAGCCCGATGAACGCGCGCGACGGTGTCGCGAGGTAGATCATGGCCGCTTCTGGCCCCTTGCTGGGACGCAAAGTCAACAGCTTGCCTGCTGCTACCGCCGCCGCATACGCGGTCGGCGGAGTAACGACCACGGTCTGGGCGTTGGCGACCACGAAGCGCCGCTCCGCACCATCAGCGTGCGCACTAGCGACCGGCACGCCCGCGTCGAGCCACTCTCCGCCTTGCTTGTCGGCTCGCACCAGCAAGTCGAGTGCGGCGTGCATTTTGGCAGCCGGCAAGTGATGCCTCAGGATCGCCACGACGTTGCTGGAATTTCGAAGCTGCGGACCCACGATGTAGATCTGATCGATGTCCTTGATCGGATCGATCCCCGCGGGCCCGAAGAAGTCGCGCCACTGGTAGAGTGAGCCGAGTAATGGTCCGATCCGCGCGCCTAGCGGGTTTGCGCGGATTTTGTCGGTGTAAAGCGTAATCCGAACGTTTGCGTTCGGATCCGCCACGCGCGTTACCCCCGCGACGACCGACGGATCGGAGAGCGGCCTGACGCCTGCGTCACTCGGCCCGGCGCCTGCGTCCACGGGCCCACCGGCATCGCTCGGGCTCTGACCTGCGTCGCTCACTAACTTGCCAGCGTCGCCTGCGCCTGCGTCGACCTCTGCGTCCGCGGTCTCCGCGTCGGGCGCCCCCGCGTCCACGACCTTTGCGGGTTCGCGCTTCTTCTTGGGTTTCGGCGCGATCACGGGCGCCCCTAGACCCCCCGGGTCCGGCGCCGCCGCGGGCTGCTCGGGGGCACTCGCGGGTGGCCTCTCGTCTTCGATTAGATCGATCGGGATGCCGGTGATGGCGGGCGAGTCGGCGTCCTCACTGGGCGGCGACCACAAGCTGAGCAGCCCGACCAAAGCCGCCCAGGGCGTCAGCGGCACGTGCAGCAATACGGAGACCACCAAGAGCTTGGCAAAGCGGCCCTTGCTCGTGTCGGCGGGGCCGCGCTGGTGCGTCTTCGAATCCACATGCGGAACATAGCTAAAGCGCGCCCGACCGGCGAATCCACAGGGCTTTGCGCTGGCACGCCGCTCGCAGAGCCGGCCCGGCAGTCACATGAAAATCACCGAGAAGTGGATCGCCCCGGCCGGCTGTGGAAAGAACCCGGGGAAAGCCTTGCCCCGAATGCCACGCCCCAGCGCCCGATCCCGAAAACCCCGTCGCTTGGCGTCGGCACTATTACTTGCCTGGTTAGCGGGTTGCGACCGGACACCCCCGCCCGGGGCCGAGATCACACCGCAAACGGCGCCCACCCCACCCCAGGCGGGTTCCCCCATACTGCCCAAGGAGCTGAGCCCCCCGCCCAAGACGGGCGTAGTGGCGGCCGCACCCACCGCGCCCGCTGCGCCTGCCGGGAGTGAAGGCGCGCCCGGGGTTGGCCCCGCGGCTCCGCCTGCGGACTACAAGGGTCCATGGCTGGCCATCACGGCGAGCGCCGCGGGCGTCTACGGTGAGCCCAGCTTCGAGGGCAAGAAGCTCGGCTACATTCGCAATGGCGGACGGGTCGCTGTCGAAGCGAGCACCGTGTCCAAGAAGAACTGCACCAGCGGGTGGTACAAGCTGCTCGGCGGCGGGTACGTGTGCGGCAATCTGGGCACCACCGATCTCAATCATCCGGACGTGAAGTTCGCGACGCAACCGCCGAACCTGGAAGAGGTGTTGCCCTACCCGTACGCGCGCAACGGCAAGAATGGCACCCCGCTGTACAAGTCCGTGCCGTCGCGCGAGCAGATGGAGAAGTACGAACCGTACTTGAAGGCGAAAGAGGAGGACGCCGCGACCGAGGAGGAGCGCAGCGCGAAGAAGCGAAGCCGGGACTCCGGTGCCGACGTGAGCTCGCCGAATGCGCTCCCAGCACGGCTCGACGCGGCCCTGGCGGACGCTGGCGTCGCGCTACCCACCACGGCCCCAGAAACTGCCGATCCCGAGCCAGAAAAGCCGTGGTGGCAGAGAGACGACATGAAAGACCGGATGCACGAGCTGAAGCTCGATCAGCTATCCGAGGATGCCGACGCCATTTTGGCCAAACGTATGGTCAGTGGCTTCTACGTCGCCGTCGACAAGACTTTCCGTTGGAACAGCCGTTCTTGGTACAAGACCACGCGTGGACTCGTGACCCCGAGTGATCGGTTTTGGCAAACGACGGGGTCCAAGTTCAAGGGCGTCGAGCTGACCGGTGAGTGGAAGCTGCCCATGGGCTTCGTGTTCGGGGCGAACAAAAGCATTTCCAGCTTCACCATCGACGGCGACTCGATCAAACCGGCCAAAACGTACGAACACTTCGCGCCGGTGCAACTGACGGGCAAGGAGCAGGAGTTCCACGGTACGAAATACGCGGAGACGGGCGATGGCAGCTGGCTGAAGCGCGCGCAGATCCGGAGCACGAGCCCCGGTCCCCTACCCGTCGAACTCAAGCCCAACGAACGCTGGATCGACGTGAACTTGAGCACGCAGACGGTGGTCGCATTCGAGGGCGACAAGGCCGTTTACGCGACCCTCATTTCCAGCGGCCGCGAGTCGAAGATCAAGGACAAGGACCACCGCACGCCCACCGGCGAGTGGCGCATCCGAGAGAAACACATCACGACCACGATGGACGGCGACGGCAGTGCGGCCGGTGATCTGCCTTACAGCATCGAAGACGTGCCCTACGTGATGTACTTCTACCGCTCCTATGCGACGCACGGAGCCTTCTGGCACTCCAATTTCGGCTCGCAGATGAGCCACGGCTGCGTGAATTTGTCGCCGTTGGACGCCAAGTACCTGTTCTTTTTCGCCGACCCGCCCCTACCCAAAGGGTGGCACGGCGTGCACGCCACGGACGCCAGCCCCGGCAGCCGCGTCGTCGTTCATATGTGAAATGTCACGGGCGCTTTTCCCGCATAAATTGCGGTAGTCGGGCGTCCCTCTAAACTTTCCCCGAAACCGGTCGGATGGAATTGACGCGTCCCTACGACAGGACCATCACCACGCGGCCATGGATCAGTTTTCGGCACACCTCGATCGCGGATGGGACCTCGTTCAGCGGGGCGACCCACGTGGCGCCGAACTGTCCGCGCGCCGCGCGCTCGAGATCGATAGCCAATCACCCGAGGCGTACAACCTGCTCGGCTACGTCGCAGCGCTCAAAGGCGAGTTCGACGAGGCGACCGAGCACTACCGCCAAGCGATCACGCTCGACGACACTTACCTCGAGGCAATGTTGAACGCAGCCGAGGTATACGTGCATCCCTTGGGCGATTTCGACGAAGCGCTCTCGCTTTGCGATCAGGCTTTGGACTTGGCAGAAACGGATGACGAAGTCGTCGATGCCTTGTTGCTCAAGTTCGATGCGCTGCTCGGCAAGGGAGAAGCCGACGCCGCCAGCGAGCTGTGTCGGAAGTTCCCGGAGGGCCCATTCGAGAACCCGAATCACACGTTCTTGGTCGGTCGCGCGTTGTACGAGATCGGCGATTTGGATCGCGCTTTCCCGCTGATCGATGATGCGGTGAAGCGCAACGTGAAGAACGCGGAAGCCTGGTACTATCTCGGATTGCTTCGAGACGAGCGTGGCGATTCGCATGGCGCTACCAGCGCGTTCCTCGCCTCGAGGGATTTGGACTTGGAACTCGGCACCCCGCCTTGGTCTTTGTCCCGCGAGACCTTCGAGATGACCGCACGCGGGGCGCTCGCCTCGCTGCCCGACGAGCTGAAGCGCTTCGTACGTGAAGACGAGCTGTACGCCGCAGACGTTCCTGGCGTGGAAGTAGTGGTCGACGGGGTCGATCCCCGCGCGCTGCTCTTGCTCGATGGCGTCAATGCGGGCGCCACGGTCGCGACGATGACGGCTCGAGTATTCGTCTATCAGCGCAACGTCGAACGCCTCGCGGGTTCGATCGAACACGTGGCCGCGGAGATCCGAGCCGCCCTCGAACGCGAGATCAGTGCGACGTTCCTCGAGCCCGACGGACCGCTCGCCGTGGCGCAAAAAGCGCTGAACTAAGCCGCGCGCGCGGCCAGCTGCCGAGCCACCGATTCGAGCAGCCCCCGTGCTGGACCGGGCTGAACGCTACGCAGAGCTTCCACCGCGGAGCGCGTGTGGTCACTCGCGCGTCGGCGTACCTCTTCGCAAGCGCCGCTCTCCACGACCGCGCGACTGACCAAGGTCACGGATTCGCCGTCCCCTGCGTAGATGCGCTTGAGTGGATGTACGAGTTCGGGCATGCGCGCGACCGCGAGCACCAGTGGCAGCGTGAGCTTGCCCTCGCGAAGATCGGTCAGCAACGTTTTTCCGGTGTTGGAGCCTGAGTAATCGAGCACGTCGTCTACCAGCTGGAAGGCGATGCCGAGTCGCTCCCCGAAGCCGGCCAATCGCTCTTGATCTTCCAGGCTGGCGCCGGCGAGCCGTGCGCCGGTACGCGTGGACCAAGCGAACAAAGACGCGGTTTTGTCGCGCAAGATTCGGTCGTAGGTAGCTTCGGAAACGTCGAGTTCACTCCGCCCGCGCAGTTGCACGATCTCGCCGTCGACGAGCCGACGCAAGGTGCCGATCAGGTCCGGCATGATCTCCGGCGCATGCTGCTGGGTGCGTTGAAGCGCGTGAACCAAGAGCAGATCCCCGCCGAGCACACTAATGGCGTTGCCCCAAGCCAAACGCGAGGTCGGCACCCCGCGGCGCTCCATGCCTTCGTCCACCACGTCATCGTGGAGCAGGGTTGCCGAATGAACCAACTCGGAAACCAGTGCGAGTTCACGCACGGCGGGAGTGACGCGACCGAAGCACGCCGCGCTGAGCATCAACGCCATCGGGCGAACACGCTTGCCTCCGCGGGTCACCAAATGCTGCGCTGCGAGCGTGGCCGGCGTTTCGCCGTCTTCTACCGCTCCCGCCAAGGCAGCTTCAATCCAGCGCAGATCGTCGGCCAATAGGTCTTGTACGCTGGCAATCCGCTCCGTCACACGGGCGTCTGTCCCCTGTGCTTCGGCTGCACGACCGAGGATTTCGGCGGCGGCACGGGCGGGCATATCGGCGACCTCTTCGAGTTTCTGAGTTTTCAAATCTTTGTGAAACCACTATGGGGCAGCCTGCCGTCTGGGTCAACGGCCCAGAGAGCGGCCGTCCGGCCGCAATTCGACCGGCGCCGGTTTCGGGAAGCGGAATTGACGGGACGGTGAAGCGCAGGCACATGCTGCGCGCTCAATGGCCGCGCCCAAACCCAGCCTCAGCCGCGGACAACGCCTCGGGCGTCGGATTGGGATCGCGGTTTTTGGCCTGCTTGTCGGCGGCGCCACGGCCACATGGACGATTCAGATCCTTTATGCCGTGTTCGCTCCGCCAATCGTCTCGGTGGCCAAAGAGTGTCGGGGCGGTACGAGAGACCTGCTCACCGCCGTGCGCCGGGCAAGCCTCGCGGCCGCGGCCGAGAGCGGCGACGAGCGGGCCGCTCTCGGGCGTTTCCGTACCGCACTCGAGCCCGAGTGGAGCACCCGCGCCAGCCTGGACTCGATTTGCGCTTCAGACCGCCAAGCGCGGGCCGCCTTGGCCGAGATCGACGCGCTCCGCTATGCCGAAGAGCACGCCGTGCGCTATGAGGCGGTGGGGCTCGCTCCCCAGAGACGGCGAGTTCAAGCCCTATACCAGTTCGAAAGCGATGGGCCCAAGCGCCCCGCCCCCCCTTGAGGTTTTGCTCGATGAGCACTGAGACGACCACAGAAGCTGAAGCCCCGGCCCCGACGTTCGACAGTCTGCCGTTGTCCGCCGAATTGCGGCGCGCAATCGATGAACTCGGCTACACGCACCCGACCCCCGTCCAGCGGGCAGTGTTCGAACCCGCCGTGCGCGGCGCCGACTTGGTCGTGCAAGCACAAACGGGCACCGGCAAGACCGCGTCGTTCGCGATGCCGCTAGTCGACTCACTGGTGAAGCGCAGTGTCAGCGTGGTGCAGGCACTGATCTTGTGCCCGACGCGTGAACTCGCTCTGCAAGTCAACCGCGAAGTCGAGGCGCTGGGTAAGCATCGCAACATCCGCTGCACGGCGGTCTACGGCGGCGCCCCGATGCCGCGCCAGGTGGAAGCCATCCAGGGTGGCGCGCAGGTCGTCGTCGGTACCCCAGGGCGCGTGCTCGACCATTTGCGACGCGGCACGCTCGACCCATCCGGCATTCGGACGTTCATCTTGGACGAGAGCGACGAAATGCTGTCCATGGGCTTTCTGCCGCAGATCACCGAGATTCTCGGTTTTTTGCCGAAGACCCTGCAAACGCTGCTGTTCAGCGCCACGTTGCCGCCCGACATTCGACGCTACGCCGAACGGCATCTGAAGAATCCACAGTTTCTGACCTTGAGCGGCGATCACATCGGCGCTCTCTCGATCGAGCACACCATCTACTTGAGCCGCGGCGACAAGCTCGGCGAGCTGATGCAGGTGATCGAGGTCGAGAATCCCGAAAGCGCGATCGTGTTCTGTAACACGCGCGACGAAACCAAGCGCGTCGCCGAGGCGCTACAGCAGCAAGGCTTCGCTGCTGGTTGGTTGAACGCCGACCTGGCCCAAAACGACCGCGAAAAGGTGATGGCGGCTACGCGGAACAGCGAGCTCCGCTTCCTGGTCTGCACGGACGTCGCGGCGCGCGGCATCGACATCTCGCACTTGACCCACGTAATCAACTACGACTTTCCGGAGTCGGCCGAGAACTACGTGCACCGTACCGGTCGTACCGGTCGCGCTGGTCGCACGGGCAAAGCAATTGCGCTCATCGAACCGGGCGACATCGGCAATTTGTATTTGCTGCGGCTCACCTACAAGCTGAAGCCGGTCGAACGGCAATTGCCCTCTGCGCGCGAAATGAAGACGCGCGCGGAGGCCGATCTGCTCAACCTGTTCGTCACGGCCTTCGAAAAGCGCAAGACTCACCCGGACGATTTGGCTTTGGCGCGGCGGCTCTTGAGCCACACCCAGGCCGAGACGGTGATTGCCGGTTTACTGCGGGACCACCTCGGCGCTCGGCCCGAAGCGCCGGAAGAGGCAACCGCGGCGCGCCGCGCGAAGGCGCCCCGTGCGGCCGACCCTCCGGCGCCCATCCCGCCCCCGGCGACGCGCGCCCCGCGCGTCCCGACGCCGGCCGCCGCCGCGCCGCCCGCGCGAGCCGCCGCCGCGTCGCCCGCGCGAGCCGCAGAGCCGATCGCGAGCAAACCGGCCGACGTCGCGCCCGAGAGAACCAATCTGGCCGCAGCGGCGCCCGAACGAGAGCGCAGCCGCGATCGCGATCGCCCGCGCCGAGATCCAGCGCCGCGCGGCAACGGGCGCGGCGTCGTGAACGAATTCGACGACTTGCCGCGCTACACCGTGAGCGAAGCGAGCTCGCCGGCAGTCGAGTCTGCGGCTTCCAGCTCGGCGCCCAGAGATGCCGAATCGAAACCAGTGGCGAGCTCCTCGGCTCGAATCGAGCCGCTCCGTGAGCGCACCGAAGACGGCGATTTCGCGCCGGCCCGCGAGGGCATCGCCGAGATCTACGTCAGCATCGGTCGGCGCGATGGTGCTCGACCGAGCGACATCCAGACCATCTTGGAGCAGAGCGGCCTACTCGCCGAGCAAACGGATTATATCCGTGTTCGCCAGCGCAATACTTTTGTCGGAGTCAAGACAGAGTATTTGGAAAAGGCGGTCTCGGCGCTGAACGGCGCGGCCATCGCGGGCAAGCCTGCATTTGCCGAGCCAGCCCGGCAGCGGGACTAGCGTTGAGTGGCGCTGTGGTTCGCGCAGGATTGTGCTTGCGCGCGCGAGTGGATTTGGCAGCATCTAGGTAATGCCCGAACGCCCCTCCCCGGACCTTGAGCGAATGCTCACTGACGTGGAGTGGGCCATGTCCAAGCAATTTGCTGCACGCGACCTGGTGCCCATGCTGGAGAACCTAGTGCGCGCTGCTCCGGCCGCTTCAGAAGCCGCCTACTTTGCCAAGCTCCGGCTCTCGGAGTTGATCGTGGGAGAAGCGCCGTTTCGCGCTGCGCGCCTCGCCCGTGATGTGTTGGTGCGTGGAGAGAGCGACCGCGCTTGGGGCGTGCTTGGCCTAGCTCATACGCTGCTCGGAAACTACCGCGTTGCCGCGCGCTCCTACCGGCGTGCGCTGGCCCTTGCGCCGGATTGTGGGGTCTACGAACACAACTTGGGCCACGTTTTGGACGTCGCACTCAATCGCCCGCACGACGCACTCCCGCATCTGGAGCGAGCCCACCGTGACCTGCCGGAGGAGAGCGAGATCACCAGCTCCTACGCCCATGCCCTGCTGCGCAGCGGGCAACCCAAAAAGGCGCGCGCGCTGCTGGCGCAGGCTGTCGGCAGCGCCGAAGCGGCCGATGAAGTCCTCAAGGCTTGGCAGTACGCGGCCGGAAACACCGTACGGCCAAGCCGCGAACGCTAATTTTTGTACTCATTGCGCCTGAAAACGGCGTTTCTGCCGTTTCAGGCCTTTGCGTGAGCGGTCTCCGGAACTATCTGGTTCCGCGCATGCCTCACCGCCGCTCGCTCAATACTCTCCGTGCTCTTGGCTTGGTCGCACTGCTCGCCGCTCGGGCCGCACACGCCCAGCCGAAACCGGCCGCTCCTGCTGCGCCGGCCGGCGCCCCGGTGCCCCCGGTGCCCGCCGCTCAGACAGAGCCACCGATGCCGAACGTTTCCGATCCGTTACTGGATCCGCCGCCGCCGGCAACCCATGTGCTGCAATCCTGGCAACAAGCGCTACAGCTAGTGCGTGACCAATCGGTCAACCTGCGCCAGGCTCGAGTGAACGTACTGCGCGCCGAGGCTCAAGTTCGGCAAGCCTTGGCCCCCGCGTTGCCGCAGCTCGTGGGCACGGCCGGCGTCACCCAATTTCTGCTCAAGGGCGAAGCCCAGTTAGGCAATGGGCAAACCGTTACCATCCCCGATCCTTCCCGGGTCTGGAACGCGCAGCTGGCATTGACCGTGCCGATTTTCCGCCCCTCGGCTTGGTCCAACTACGGGAGCGCAAAGGACGCGGTCGAGGCCAGCCGCTTGTCGGTGAAAGAAACCGAACGCCAGGTCGTGGCCGGCGTCGCCAACCTAATCGTCGGCGTGGTCACCGCCGAGCGCTTGGCCGAAGTCAGTCGAACCTCCCTGAAAGCAGCCCTATCGACGGTCGATCTCACCAAGCGTCGCGCCGCGCTCGGAGCGTCGAACACGCTCGATGTGCTGCGCGTGGAGGGAGAAGCCTCCTTGTCACGGCAGCAGGTCGTGACCGCGACGGAGAACTTGATCGAGGCGCGTGAGGCGCTGGGCACTGCGCTCGGATCTTCGGAGTCGTGGGGCGTCACCCAAGACATCCAACTCGATGCGCTAGCGGCGGACGCACAGCAGGTCTGCCGCCAAGAGCAGGACATCGCTGCGCGCACGGACGTGCGTGCAGCCAACGCCAACGTCGGTGTTACCGAGCGCCGCTTGAAAGCCGTCGACTACTCGTATCTGCCCACGCTCGATGGGGTGTCCGCGCTTTCAGTTCAGGATCCGAAGTTTGCGCTCAACAACCGTCACGAAAACTGGACCATCGGCGCGCTGTTGACCTGGAATCTCTACGATGGCGGGTTCCGAAGCGGACAACGGTTGTCTGCCGCGGCAGAAGTCGAAGGCGCCAAGGCCAGCCTGGCGGAGACCCGCCGCGGCGCGACGCTGCAGGTGACGCAAGCCTTGCGCAACGTTCAGGTCTCGGAAGCGAACCTCGCAGTGGCGGCCAAGACGCGCGAAATCAATGCCGAGACGGCGCGCCTATCCAAGATCAGCTTCCTCAATGGCAGCGGCACGAGCTTCGACCTAGTCCTCACCGAAAGCCAGTTGCGTGTCTCGGAAGCCGATCTAGCCGTCCGCGAGTTCGACGTCTTGCAGGCCAAAATCGCCGCGCTGCTCGCGCTCTCCACGTGCAGCCTGCCCTGAAGGCGTGCGCCGGAAGCGGGCCGGGGATCCCCGAGGCGCTTCACCCCAGACCCAAAAAAGTCGCATCAAAGGTCGACAGCCGGGAATGCCGGCCGGGCCAACTGGTTGCTCCGAGCGATTCGCCGGCGGGCTGAGCGGAGCTTGGGCGAAAGGCCGGAATCATGTCGATTTGCAACCGTACTGTCCGAGCACTAGGTTGGAGCTCGTGACCGGCTCGAAAGACAAGTGGTTCTACGCACTGCTCGCTGCAACCGCGGCGATCTTCGCTTACCTCATCGGGTACGTGTTCTTGGTGACTCCGCTGGCGCAGCTGCAAGCTGGCGGGTTGGCCCAGAAGATCTTCTATTTCCACGTGCCCGCCGCGTACGCGATGTACCTGTGCGGCGCGGTCTGTTGCGTCTCGAGCGCGCTCTACCTGTACAGTCCGACGGACGCGCGCGATGCCGCTGCCCGTGCCGGCGCGGACTGCGCGGTCGTGTTTGGCGCGATGGTGCTCGCCAGCGGGCCTCTTTGGGCGAAGAAGGCCTGGGGCGTGTACTGGACCTGGGATCCAAGACTGACGACGACGCTGCTGAGCGTGCTGGTCTTCGTGTCAGTGGTGATGCTGCGCGCGTTTGCGGGCAATGGTGAGGCGGAGCGCAAGTTCGCATCGGCCTTGGGCGTGCTCGGCACGGTCACGTTGCCGATCATTCACTACGCGGTGCTGATGTGGGGCGGCAATCACCCGACCGTGATCACCAAGACGGGTGGCGGGTTGCGACACCCGGCGATGACGCATGCTTTGTTCGTTGGCTTCGTAGCCATGACGCTGCTGGCAGCCTTGCTTTTGTGGAGCCGCACGCGCCTCACTCTGTCCCTGTCGCGCGTAGCGCGGCTCGAAGAACAAGCCATTGCCACTGGACAGATCGACTACTGAGAACCGCACATGACCCAAGCCCAACCCGAGTCTGCCACGCTTTCGGACCCCAGTTCGCGCTCCACTGAGTTCGTGGCGGTCCAAGGCGGCGGCGAAACCACCAGCGCGGCCTCGCTGCTGATTGCCGCCTACCTGTTGATGTGGGGGCTGTTGTTCGCGTTCGTGCTGCTGAGCTGGCGCCGGCAAGCTCGCGTCGAAACACGGATTTCCGAGCTCGAAAAGGCGATCGCAGCTGGCGGCGACCCAGGCGGCGCGCGAAACTAAAGCGGCTCGGATGACCGCCGCGCATTTCATCTTCATCCCCGGCGTTCTATTGGTCGGGATCGCGTTTGGCTATTCGCTCGGCGCCAAGGCGGTGCGTGCCGAGATGTCTCGTATGCGTCGCCGCACGAAGGAGTAGTGCCATGTTGAATTTCGGACTGTCGGACGACCAACGCGCCCTCATCGAGGTCGCCAAGCGGTTCACGAAGGAGCGCATCATCCCGATCGCTGCCGAATGCGATCGCGAGAGTCGCTTTCCGAAGGACGTCTTCGTGGCAGCGCACGAGCTCGGGCTGGTGAACGCCTCGGTGCCCACCGAATATGGCGGTCCGGGCATGGGTGAACTCGAGAATGCGCTGATCGCGGAGCAGCTTGCTTACGGCTGTACTGGGATTCAGACCAGCATGCTCGCCAATACGTTGGCTCTCACGCCGATCAAGCTCGGTGGCAATGAGGAGCAGAAGAAGAAATACCTAGGCATGCTCACCGCCGAGCCGCTGTTCGCCAGCTATTGCACGACCGAACCGAGCGGTGGAAGCGACGTAGCCGGCCTCAAAACCAGCTTCAAAGCACACGGCGACGAATACGTGCTCAACGGAGAAAAATGCTGGATCACCAACGCCAGCTTCGCAAGCTTTTACGTCGTGTTCGCGACGTCCGACCCCTCCAAGCGTCACCGCGGCATTGCCGCCTTCATCGTCGACCGTGATACGCCCGGCCTGCGCGTGGGGAAACACGAAGACAAGCTCGGCCAGCGGGCTAGTGATACCGCCGCGGTGCACTTCGAAGACGTGAAGGTGCCCAAGGCCAACTTGCTTGCCCCCGAGGGTGAGGGCTTCAAGCTGGCGATGGAAACCTTCAACCAAACGCGCCCCGACATCGGCGCGATGGCCACCGGTTTGATGCAGCGCTGCCTGGACATCTCGGTCGCGTACGCCAAAGAGCGCAAGACCTTCGGCGTCCCGATTTCCGAGCACCAGTTGGTCCAAGCCATGCTCGCGGAAATGGCGATCGGTGCCGAAGCGACGCGACTTTTGTACCAAAAAGCGGCCTGGAACCTGGACAACGGCGTGCGCGATCCGATCGTTTCGAGCTACGCCAAGGCCTACGGCGCGGACAAAGCCATGCAATCGGCGATCGACGCCGTGCAAGTCTTCGGCGGTAACGGCTATGTCAAAGACTACCCGCCCGAAAAGTTGATGCGCGACGCCAAAGTGCTCCAGATCTACGAGGGCACGAGTCAGATCCAGCGCTTGGTAATCGCACGCGCGCTAGTCAAGTAGACCTTCGAGCGGGTCCTAATCCCTACCTCCCGCCCGCCCGAGGTGTTCGCGCCCCTCTCAGCGCGCGCCGATGAACACTCCCGCGTTGTTGGCGCGGGTGACACGGGCTCGCAATTCGTTCTCGCTGCGGTCGATGTCGGCGCCTTGGTCGCCCCGCGCCCGCCGGCGTTTCAAGAATGCAAGTTCGATCAACGCCAGCTGTTTTTTGCGGCTCGCGCCGTAGCCACCCGGGCTACCCATCAAGTTCGTGAAGTTCCAAAGCGGCACCAGCATCCAATAGCTCGCGGTGCGCGCTAGCTCCTTGGGATGCAAGAGCCGGCCGACTTCATCGATCAGGCCCCGCAGAACGATCGACCGATCCCGCACGGCGAGCGTCACTACGAGCGAGAAGAAGAGCAGATCGAAGGTCCAAAAGACCAGGAACTTCATGGCCAAGCCCAGGCCACCATCGTAAAGAAACGTGACCAAGAAATTGTGCACGAAGTGCAAGCCCACGGCCGACAGCCAACCAGCAATCGGCGCGAAGAACTTGAGGGCGGGGTTCTTGGTTTCGGCCGCCACCCCGATCCCGATGCCGGTCATGGCCGTAAACGAGGCATGGCTCAGGCCAGCGGCGACCGTGCGCACCAGATAGAGGGCAAACGCTTGGCTGCCCCCCTGCGCGGCCGCAGAGCCC
>Ga0302321_100003393_pt1 | contig 13661 bp, 8 predicted proteins | sample Fen_T0_1_FD_202505 | JGI IMG/M metagenome (GOLD analysis project Ga0302321, IMG submission 202505) | Peat permafrost microbial communities from Stordalen Mire near Abisko, Sweden - Fen_T0_1 | ecosystem: Environmental > Terrestrial > Soil > Wetlands > Permafrost | place: Sweden: Abisko...
GCGGTCGTGTGGGGTTCACCGTTCTGGGCGGCGGGCCGCTGCAGGCCAGCGAAACGAGCGCGGCACAGAGCGCCAGCGCCGGGCGAGACCCGACCATTGCCAACATCCGCCGCAAACAGTAGCCAAGAGCCTCGCCTTTCGCTAGCTGTCTCACGCCATGTGGTCCGCCTTTCCTGTCGCGCGCGCCTTCGCCAGAGCGGGCCTGCTCGCGGGCCTGGCCTTCGGCTGCGCAGAGGCTCGATTGCCGGACCCAAAGCTCACTGCGCTGCGCTACGCGGAGGCCGCCCAGAGCGGCGATTCCGGCCGAATTTATGCGCTGCTGAGCCGCGAAGCGCAACGCGACTACGGGCGCGTGGGGACCCGCAGGTTGGTGGAGCAAGCGAAAGCCGAACTCAGCCGACAAGGGGCAGCATTGCTCTCACCTTCGAGCCGCGTCCAGGCCTCTGCCGAGATCCGCTTCGAAGACGGGGAAAGTGCGCTTTTCGAGCTCGAGGACGGCGCCTTTCACCTGAGCTCGCTGGGCGCGGTGCCAAGCCGGCCCCGTAGCCCTGCCGAGGCGCTCGGGGACTTTCGCCGCGCGCTGGCTCGACGCAGCTACCCCGCGCTACTCGCGGTGCTTTCTGCTGAAACACGCGACGCGCTCGAGGGCGGGCTGAAATCGCTGGTGGAAGGGCTCGAAAATCCGGACACTTTGGACGTGAAAGTTTCCGGCGACAACGCCGTGGTGGATGTACCCGGCGGTCATCAAGTGAAGCTACGGCGCGAAGCGGGCGTTTGGCACGTACAGGACTTCGATTGATGGCCTTCACGCGCCGCGTCGCGCTCACCCTTCCGCTGTCGATCTTGCCTGCGCGCGCTTTGGCGTTCGGTGATGGGGGCGCATTTCATCCGCGGTTGCTGCGCGCTGGAAATCACCCGGCGCTCGGTGTGCGGGGGTCGGGCGCCGGGCGCTGGTCTTGGGAGCTCGTTCGGCGCACGAGCGCGCCGGCGCGCTTGGTCCCATCCGAGGTCGCGGCCGATCAGTCGGCGCTGCAGGCCGAACCATTCGCGATTTGGGCGGGTGATCTCGATCCGGGGCCGCTCTCGGCAGCCGAAGTGCGGGGGCTCACACGGTTCATGCGTCTCGGCGGCGTGCTCGTGGTCGATGACTCGAACCCCGCATCGGGCGCGTTCGGGCGTGGCGCACGGCGCGAGCTGGCGCGCGTGCTACCAGAATCGGCGCCCGTGCGCCTGGATCCCGGTCACGTCATTTTCAAGACCTTCTATATCGTGGATCGCCCCGTGGGCCGCGTGTTGGGTCCGCCGGACGTATCGGCCATCGTACGAGGCAAAAATGCCCAGGTGATCTTTTTGCAGCACGACCTCCTGGGAGCGCTAGCCCGCAGTGGGGAGGCCTTCGCGCTAGAGACCGAGCCGGGCGGCTTCGAGCAGCGCGAGCACGCGGTGCGCTTGGCGGTGAACATTGCGATGTACGTGTTGTGCTCCGACTACAAGGACGATCAGGTCCACGCGCCCTTCTTGATGCGGCGTCGAGCCCGACAGAAACCATGACTTTGGCCGCGTTGGCGCTCGCCGAGGGCGTACCCCAGCTCACGCTGTTTGCGGTGTCGGGGCTCGCGCTGGCATCCCTTGCGTTTTTGGGTTTCGAATTGCGCAAGCGCGAAGGCGCGGCAGTTTGGGTTCTACTCTCGGGAATTCTCGCGCTGTTGCTCGTGGCCGCCGCGGTGCTGCGACCTGCCCGCGTGAACACGCGGGGCGTCAGCGTTGGCGCGAAAGTGGTCGTGTTGGTCGACGAATCGCGGCGTCTGCTTCTGCCGAGTGAGGGGACGACACGCCGTGAGCTGGCGCTGCGCGCCGCACAGGCGGCGAGCAAGCACTTTGCCGGCGCGCGGGTTGCCGTACGCGGCTTCGGGAACGGCGAACTTCGGCCGTTGGTCGTGGCTGACGCGCTCGCGCACACGAACCCGAACGAGCTCAGCGATGAAACCGATTTGAGCGGAGCGTTGAACGCGCTCGCCCAAGAACCCGGCGAAAGGCCCAAGGCCATCGTGGTCGTGAGCGATGGTCGTTTCGTGCGCCCGAGCGTGTCGGTCGACGACCCCGCCCTGCGTGACCTGTCGGCGTCGCTGGGCGCCCCGATCCACACCGTAGCCGTTACCGACCGATCCCCGCGCGACGCCAGCATTCGCTCGATTCGTACCTCGGGCGCCACTGTCGCGCACCAACCCCTGGCACTGACAATCGAGATCGGCTGCGCGGGCGGTCTTGCCTGCGGAGAGATTCCGGTCACGGCGCGCGAACTGCGTCACGGGGTCGAGCCATTCGTGCTGGCCACGGGCGTCGCTAAAATGAATGGGGAAACCGCGACCTTAGAGCTCAGCATCACCTTGGAGCGGGCAGGAGCGCGCTTGGTCGAGGTGAGCATCGAGCCACCGGAGGGCGACACGATCCCGGAAAACAACGCGCGTATCCTGACCTTCAGCGTCACTCGTGATCGCCTGCGCTTGCTGCACGTCGCGGGGCGTCCGACGTACGACGTCCGAGCGCTCAGGATGTGGCTGAAGAGCGACGAGTCGATCGACCTGATCGCTTTTTTCATTTTGCGCACGGACGAGGACAACACCGAGACCAGCGATGACTCGGAGTTGGCGCTGATCCCGTTCCCGGTCGACGAGTTGTTCACCGAGCACCTGCCCAGCTTCGACGCCGTGATTTTGCAGGACATAGACGCCGTCACCTACAAGCTTGCGCGGCACCTGCCGGCGCTCGCCAACTACGTCCGGTCGGGTGGTGGTTTGATCATGGTCGGCGGCCCGTCGGCGTTTGCCGGTGGGGGGTACGCGCGCTCGCCGCTCGAAAGCGTGCTGCCGGTCGAGTTACGCGCGGGCGAGCAGCCCTTCGATACGGCAGATTTCGTGCCGCGCTACACCGAAGCAGGGCGCTCCGCGCCGGTACTGCGCGGCTTGACCGAGCTGTTCGCGGACGAGCTGCCGACCTTCACCGGTTCGAACACGTTGGGTGCAGCTCGCCCCAACGCGATCACGCTCTGGGAACATCCGGATCGCCGCGCCGGGCAGGCCCCCATGCCCGTTCTTGCTCTAGGCGAAGCCGGAGATGGTCGCTCGATCGCGCTGGGCGTGGACGGTACGCACGCTTTGGCCTTCAGCGAGTTCGCCGACCGTGCGGCAGGCCGCGCATACGGCGCGTTGTGGGACGGCCTCGTCGGTTGGTTGATGCGCGATCCGCGCTACGAGGCCCTGCGCCTGGAGTTGTCGGGGCCTTGCATCGCCGGATTGCCCATGGGTCTGCGGCTCGTGCGCTTACCAGGCTCTACCGGTGACGTATCTCTGCAACTTACTCGACTTGGGCCTCAGGTCGCGCCCATCCTGACGAAAAACGTGAAGAATCCCGCTGCGGGGCCGTTGGAGCTCGAGCTCGGCGTGCTGGACGCGGGCGGATACTCGGCTAGCGCGCGGGTCGGCGTCGCGCCGCCGACGCGCTTCGATTTCGCATGTGAACGGGGCGGGCCAGCTTGGAGCGACTCGCGCCCAGATCCCGAGCGCTTGGCTCGCATCGCCCGGGCCAGCGGTGGGCGAGCAGTATCCGTTTCGAACGTGACCGACCTGCCTGTCCCCGATCCGATCGAGGTAGCGGCCGAGCGGAATAGTGTGCCTTTGCTTCCTGCTTGGGCTTGGACCTTGGCTGCGTCACTCGCGCTCGGCGGGCACTGGTATGCGCGACGCCGTCAAGGGCTGCTTTGACAGCTCGGGCAGTAGTAGGTGGAGCGATGCAGCGCGCCCTGTCGCTGCATGCGCACGCTGATTCCGCACACCCGACATGGCTGTCCGGAACGTCGATACACCCAGTACTGCCCGCTGATGCCCGTGGTGGTGCGCTGCGGCGAACCCGGTTGCGCATTTTTTCGTAGCAGCTCGCGCGCGCACTCGATGATGCGCACGATCCCGTCGAGATCGAGCTCGGAGACGGTCCGAAACGGGTTTGCACGGCAGAGGAACAGCGTCTCGGATTTGTAGATGTTGCCGATGCCGGACAGCGCGGTTTGCGTCATCACCGCTTCGCCGAGCGACAGTTCACCGAGCGCTTGCAGTCCTGCCACCGCTCGGTTCAAGTCGAATTCGTCCGGGATCAAATCGGGGCCGAGGCCGTTCAAGTAGGGATCGCTCGCCGCGGCGGTCGGCGCGAGCAAGCGTACGGTGGGGGCCGCGAAACAGACGGCAAGGGCGTCCGCCACCTCCAGGACGACCCGCGCCTGATGTTCGGGGCGTTGAAAGCGTTCGCCCGGGCGGTACACGTGCCAAGAGCCGCGCATCTTGAGGTGGGTGTGCAGTAGCCGGCCGTCGTCGAACCGAACCAGTAGATTTTTCCCCTGCGCGGTGACCGCCGAGACGAAGTGGCCGGCGAGTTCTGCCTGGGCAATCTCCGGGACCGACGAGCGCACGCGGACCAGTCGCTGCCCGGCGAGGACTCGTCCGAGCGTGTGCGCCGTGCGATGAAGGGTGTCACCCTCCGGCATCGGCTTCCTCGAATTCCTCCATCTCTGGCTCTGGCTCTGGCTCTGCCGCGGAGCCTCGAGCGCGCAGACTCAAGAGCAGGCCACCGCCAGCTGCGACGAACCCCGCCTCGCGGAATGCGTTCGCGAAGGAGTGTTCCGCGGCGGGCGCGCCATCGATGGACGCGACCTGAAAAGCGCGACGAAGAGGCTGCGCGCGCGCCCAGGCGGCCAAGGCCGTGGCCAACGCGCGCTCGCACTCGGCGTTGGGTTCGGAGCCGAAGCTCGTCAGGGCTCCAGCGCTCTGCAGGTAGCCGGCCAGGACGCCGCGATGCAGCACCACGTAGGCGCCCGCGGTGCGTGCCAGACGCGCGGTCGTTGCGCCGCCTTCGCGCGCAGGCCAGGGCAAGAGCGCGCCGTACGGGTTGGCCGGGTCGACGGAGGACAAGACCTGCGCGCGGGGTGCGTCATCCTTCAGGGTACGCTGGGCGCGCAAATCTTCGTCCGCGCCCGGCAGCGCGAACTGCACGCCGCCGTGTCCGGCGACGAAGTAACCTCGACGCACCCGTCCGGCGGACTCCATCACCTTGAGAACTTCGTAGACGCTCGAAAATCCTCCCTCGAGCGACTCCGCGTGCGCGACCTCCCGAGTGACTACCCCGTAGCGCTCGAGTAACGCGCGCGCGAGCGCGGCCCGGCGATCGGTGTCGCTCGCGGGTTCGGCCCAACGCGCGCTGCGTAGTGACCAGCGCCCTTCACTGCCGGCAAGCCGACCCTGCGTCGACCGCCGACTGGCGTGGAGCCGCGCGCTCCGCCCGCCCTGCCTATTCGACGCGGGACGCAGCAAGCTGCGCAGAGCTTCCAGTGAGTCGTTGGTGATCTCACCCGACCAGACCATGTCCCAGAGCGTGCTCAGTAAGTCGTTGGGGAAGCCGCCGGTCTCGCGCAGGAGCTCGGCGAAGAACACTGCGCCGCGACGAGCCAAGGTGGCCCGAATTGCGGCTGCCTGTTCGGTTTGAATGGGCGTGACGGTGCGCGCCAAGAGGGCCTCGTGCTCGGCCAAGTACAGCGCGATTCGACCGTCGTTGCTCCCGATCGGTTCGACCCCGGCCCACACCACCTCACCGCTGCTGCACAAGGCGTCGAGATCGCGTGGGGTCATGCCGCGCACGCGCGCGGGCAAGATGTCCTTGAGCAGCGCAGAGGCGGGCAGGGGACAGCCCTCCAGCTGGCCGATGGCGTCGAGCAACGCGGCGTCGCCGCGACGTGGATGGGTGGTGCCCTGATATTCCACCAGGAAACGGCACAAGACGACCGGGTCGACCGGCTCGACCTCGCGCCGGAGCTGTGCGAGGGAGCGTTGGCGCAAGGTGCGGAGCACTTCCGCGTCGCACAGTTCCTCGCCATGGCCGTCAGCTAGGAACGCGCCCGAGACCAAGCGCCCGCTCTGGCGCAAACGCGCGACGACGAGCGCGACGCTTTGCGCGGATAGTCCGTAACGCGTGCTCAGAATCAGCTCCGGAAAGGGAGCGTGATTGCGAGCATAGCGGCTGACGATTTGGCTCACCGCGTCGGGCACTGGTTCCAAGAACGCACTCGGGGTGCCGGGCGCGGGCACGATGCCGAGTGCGTCGCGATAGCGCCCCGCATCCTCCGCGGCCAGATAGCGGGTTTCGCGCTGGATTCGCACTTGAGAGACGCGGTGCTCGCGCTCTAGTTGGACGAGCCAGCCGGGGGCGTCGTCAGCGTTCGCGGTTCGCGCACAAATCTCGGCGAGCGTTAGATCCCCGAGCGCTCGCAGGACGTCACACAAGGCGTCCGCATCTTTGGCCGGGTAGCTGAGCTTTTGCAGGAAGCGTTCGTGCTCGGCGATGATCTCCGGATCGAGCAAGCTCCTCAGCTCGGTATCGCCGAGCAACTCGCGCAAGCGCTCGTGGTCGATTGTCAGCGCTTGCGCGCGGCGTTCGGCCAACGGCGCGTCACCCTCGTACACGAAATTGGCGACGAACGAGAACAAGAGCGACGCCGAAAATGGTGAAGGCGCCGAGGTGTCCACGGTGCGCACGCGCACGCGCCTCTTCTCGATGTCGCCGAGGATCGAAACCAGGCCAGGCAAGTCGAAGACGTCCCGCAGACATTCACGGTACGTCTCGAGCACGATTGGGAAGGATGGGTGCCGCGCGGCGACGGCCAGCAAGTCCGCCGCGCGTTTGCGCTGCGCCCAGAGCGGCTGGCGGCGGGTCGGGTGCCGACGCGGCAAGAGCAAGGCGCGCCCGGCGGCCTCGCGAAAACGCGCTGCGAAAAGCGAGCTGCCATCGATTGCTCGGCTGACGCGATCTTCGACGTCGAGCGAACTAGGCAAGAACCACTCGCTCGGTGGAGGTTCGTCCGAAGCTGGAATTCGGAAGATCATCCCGTCATCCGACCAAACGCTGTCGATGTCCCCGACCCGCCGCGCGCGCAGCGTTTCCGTCACCGCGGTCGCCCACGGTGCATGTACGCGCGAGCCGAACGGTGTGAGAACGCACACGCGATGGTCGCCCACTTCGTCCAAGAAGCGCTCGATTACGATCACGCGATCGCTCGGCACTTCACCGACTGCGCGGAGCTGCTCGTGTACGTATCCCGTCAAGCTGTGGGCCGACGGAGCGTCGAGGAAGTACTGTTCGATCAGCAGCGCTTCGGCCGCGGGCGCTTCAGCCTGCGCCAGCGTCCGGGTCAGCGCCCCGATCGCCTTACCGAACTCGAGTGGGCGGCCCGGGCGGTCCCCGTGCCAAAACGGCATCTTGCCCGGTTCGCCCGCCGCCGGTGAGACCAGCACGCGGTCGTGAGTGATCTGCTCGGCGCGCCAAGAGCTCGCCCCCAGCAAGAACACTTCCCCTTCGCGTAGCTCGAAGACCATTTCTTCGTCTAGCTCTCCGACGCGTCGACCACCCTTGGGGCCTTCTTCGCCAGCCAAAAAGACACCGTAGAGTCCACGATCGGGGATCGTGCCCGCGTTGCTGACTGCGAGCCGCAAGGCGAACGAACGAGCACGCACGGTGCCGCTCACACGGTCCCAAACCAAGCGTGGCCGCAGATCGGCGAATTCGTCGCTCGGGTAGCGGCCCGAGAGCATGTCGAGCACGCCGTCGAACGCCGAACGCGGCAGCTCGGAGAACGGCGCCGCTTGGCGTACCGTGCGATACAAGGTGTCGACGTCGTATGGCTCGACGGCGCACATCGCGACCAGTTGCTGTGCCAATACATCCAGCGGATTGCGCGGGTAGAAGGTGGCTTCCACGCGACCGTCCAACATGCTGCGAGTGGCGGCTGCCGTCGCCAGCAGATCTGCCTTGTGCTTGGGCATCAACACGCCTTGCGGCGTTCCGCCGACGTGATGGTGTGCGCGACCGATGCGCTGCAAGCCCGAGGCGATCGACGGCGGCGCCTCGATTTGCACGACTAGATCGACGGCGCCGATGTCCAGACCGAGCTCGAGGGAGGAGGTGGCCACGATCGCAGGCAGCAAGCCGGACTTCAGCCGCTCTTCGATCACCTGGCGCTTTTCGCGTGCTACCGAGCCGTGGTGCGCCAGCGCGAGTTCGACGCCTGCCAACTCGTTCAGAGCCGAGGCCAGGCGTTCCGCAAGTCGCCGACTGTTGACGAAGATCATCGTCGTGCGATGTTCGCGTATCAGTGCGACCAGTCGCTCGTGCACGGCCGGCCAGACCGAGCGCGCGCCGGCCGGACCGCGCGCCGCGGGTCCGCTCGCGATGTCCCGCAGACGGTCTGATTCGTCGGTTTCGGCCTTGATTTCGGGCAGCTCGACGCTCAAACGCAGGGACTTCTTCTGGGCGGCGTCGATGATCGTGACCGGGCGTTGTTGGAGCTCGGTGTCGAAGCCGACCAGCAGGCGCGCTACTTCTTCCAACGGCCGCTGCGTCGCCGATAGCCCAATACGCTGCAGCGGCCTGCCGGCACGCAGAGCTTGTAAGCGTTCGAGCGACAGGAACAGATGCGCGCCGCGCTTGCTGGCGACCAGCGAGTGGATTTCATCGACGATCACGGTCTCGACCGACTCCAGGATTTTGCGGGTCTCGGAGGTCAAGAGCAGGAACAAGGACTCCGGCGTCGTGATCAGGATGTCGGGTGGTGTGCGACGCATGCGCGCCCGCTCCACTTGCGGTGTATCACCCGTGCGCACCGCGAGAGTCGGCACGCGCACGTCCTTGCCGAGGCGACGCGCGGCCTCCGCAATTCCGGCGATCGGCGCGCGCAAATTGCGCTCGATGTCGACCGCCAGCGCCTTGAGCGGCGAGACGTAAAGCACCCGACAGCGCGTGTCTTTGGGCGGCTCGGGCGTGTTCATCAGCGTGTCGACCGCCGACAAAAACGCGGCCAAAGTCTTGCCCGAGCCAGTCGGCGAAAGTAGCAGGGTCGATGCACCGGAGATGATCGCCGGTATGCCGAGTGCTTGAGCGCGCGTCGGCAAGCCGAGCGTGGTCTCGAACCAATCCCGCGCCGGTAGAGAAAGTTCGCGCAGGGGGTCGACCGTCACGAGACGAGTGTACCCGCTAAGGCGACCGCGCGCCCTTCAAGATCCGATGCACGCCCGTCAAGACATCCTGGAACAAGAGCGGCTTGCTGAAGAACGCTAGGACATTTTTGGGCCGAGGTACGTCTTGACGGTAAGTGGCACTAGTAAAGATGACCGGGATTCTGTCGAAGCGCGGGTCCCCGAGCATCTTCAGACAGAGCTCGCTGCCGTCCATCTTCGGCATCTTGTAGTCCGTGATCACGAGCGCGATTGGCGTCTCGGCCAAGCGCTCCAGCGCTTCCACGCCGTCTCCAGCGGTGAGCACGCGGAAGCCCTCCCCGGTCAAGAGTAGAGCTAGCACCTCGAGCGAAGCGTATTCGTCGTCGACGACTAGGACGTTGGGGGGCGCTTCGGTCATTTCCCGGCGCGTCAAACGCCCTCCGGCGGACGCGGCCTTTCGTTGTGGCGGGCGGAAAAATCGTCCGTGTGCGCCACGACCTCGGCGGCGCTGGCTGCGTCTGGCGCGACTTCGATGCCGCGGCCGGTGAGGAAAAATTCGCGCGCAGAGGTTTCATGAGCGCTGGCGCGTTGTTTCACGATCGATAGCAGGCGGCGCATCCTCGGGCCGACCGTCATGTACTCGAACAAGAACAGATTTTCGACCAGGGCGGAGATGCCTTCGACGCGCATTTCCATCTCCGGCCCGGATGGCTTCATTGTCTCGTCGATCATGATCGTGGTGATCTCTCGCGCTCGTAGCTCTCCGAGCAGCGCGGTCATGAAGCGGATCGTGCGCGAAGGGTCGAACGCGGCTTGTCGGAACCCGTCCAAACTATCAATCACCACTCGCTTGGCGCCAATCCGCTCGACCTCCCCGAGCAAACGTGCCCCGAGCCGGTCCAGGCCGAATTCGTACGAGGGCTGCCAGACGTGTGTGAACTTGCCGTGCGCGGCGTGTTCTCTCAGCCTGAGACCTACGCGTTCGCTGCTCTGGCAAATGCGATCGGGTGATTCGTAAAACCCAAAAAGCACGCCGGGTTCGCCGGCTTCGGCGCCGGTGTTCAAGAAGTGCAGCCCGAGGGTCGTCTTGCCACTGCCCGAAAAACCCAGCGCGACCGAGTTCGTACCGCGCAGGACGCCCCCGCGCAGCATCGTATCTAGTTCGCGAATTCCGGTCAGCAGACGCGCGTCGCTGGCGGGAGCCGGTTTGCCGGAGCCGTCCAGCAGGTCCTCGAGCCGCGGGTGAACGGACACTCCCGCCGAGCTGATTTCCAGCTCGTGCCGACCGAGTAGGTGGCGGGTGCCGCGGAACTTCAAGACTTCGACCGTTCGCAAGGTGCGCCGGCGGAAGTGCTCGAAAGCCAGCTCGATCAGGCCATCGACCATGGTGTGTTCGGGGTCGTTGGCGTCGGTTGCGGTCATGTTTGCGAGCAAGATGGTGGTGCAATTGGTCATCGCGCTCAGCATCTGCAGCTCGACCACGAACTCTTTGAGCGCGACGTCGTTCTCGGCCAGGGCCCGCGCCGGCGATATGCCATCGATCACCAGCAGCGTGGCTTTCTCGTCCAGGATCACACGCCGAACCATGTCCAACAGGCCACGTAGCTTCTCGTCGCGCAGCGCGCGGTAGGCGCCCACGTAGGAAAGCCCGTTGTTGATTACGCTCGCGTCGAAGAAGCTCATCGTGTGCAGGTTCTTCAGCATCGCGGCGTGCGACTCGGCAAGCAGCGTCATGTACGCGGCGCGGCCACCCTGTTTGGTGTGCGCGAAACAGAGCTGATTTCCCAGGGTGGTCTTGCCCGTACCTGGCCGCCCCATCACCAAGTAGATGGCGCCACGCACCAAGCCCCCGCGAAGGATCGCGTCGAGCCCGGAAACTCCGGTCTTCGTCCGCTCTAAGCGCCAGGCGTCGTCGGGTTCGGTTGCGGGTCGTGGTTGGTTCGTGTCAATCATGGGATTCGCGTCACGCCTCGTCGCCAAAGTTTAGCCAAGCTCTCGATCAACCGTGCCGGGTCGAGTGGTTTACTCTCGTGCATCTGAAAGCCAGCCAACAACGCCGCGCGGCTATCTTCCGCGCTGGCGTGACCAGTCAGGGCCAGCGCCGGGATGAACCCGCCCGCGCGTTCACCCGAAGCTCGCAGCTGCCGCATGAAACTGTAACCGTCCTGGTCCGGCATGCCCACGTCACAAACGATCACGTCCGGTTGACGCGCGCGAATCAGATCACGCGCCGCTCTCGCGGAGTCCGCCTGCGCAACTTCGGCGCCTTCGCGCGTCAGCAACAGACCGAGCAACTCGCGCGCATCGGGATCATCGTCGACCACCAAGACATACGCGCCGCACAACAGCCGGCTCGATCGAGCGGGCTCCTCGCTCGCCTTCGGGGCGGAGCCGCGGCTGGACAGCAATGGCAGCGACACCGTGAACGTCGCGCCGCGACCCTCACCCTCGCTTTCTGCCGTGATTGTTCCGAGGTGAGCTTCCACCAAGTAACGGGCAATGGCCAAGCCCAGACCAAGCCCGTTGCCCCGCGCGCGTGCGATCGGATGTCCCGCCTGCCGAAACCGCTCGAACAACAGAGGTAAGAACTCAGCAGCGATGCCGCGGCCGTCATCGCTGACGAGCAGCATGACTCGACGATCGTCGCGCTCCAAACGAACCCTTATCTGCCCGCCAGGCTCACAAAACTTGATCGAATTGTTGAGCAAGTTCGCCACCACTTGTTGCAAGCGCACGGCGTCCCCCGACACTTCGCTAGAGTCGGATCGGAAGTCTGCGCTCAGGCGCAACTGCTTGCCGAGCGCGGCCGGCATCGACGCTTCGATCGTCGCTTCCACGACCTTCTTCAGATCGAGCGGGGACAGACTGAGTGACAGCTTGCCGCTGATGATTCGTGAGACGTCGAGCAGGTCTTCGATCAGGCGCGCCTGCTGCTTGGCGTTGCGCAAGATCGTTTCGATCGCGCGCACTTGCTCGGCCGGCCCCAGCGTGCCGGCCTGTAGCAGGTGAGCCCAGCCGGTGATCGCGTTCAGCGGCGTGCGCAGCTCATGACTCAGCGTCCCGAGGAACTCTTCTTTGATCCGATTCGCCTCTTCGGCTTGTGCTCGCAGCGCCCGTTCTTCAGCGAGTTGGCTGGCGAGGCTACGCGTGTTTCCGTCGCTGCGCACGCCGCGAATGCTAGCTCATTGTGGCGTGACGCAATCGTACGAAAGCCGCCCGCGGTCACGCGCCGGGCGGCTTTTTAGGTCAGAATCCGTGACTTTCTGCGACATGTCGGCCCCTGGTGTGACATTTGATCACGGGCCCGACGCCACGCGTCAGTCGTAGTACTCGTTACCCAGGTGGGTGATGAGGTCTTCGCCCATCATCCAGCGGAGCGTGTTCTTGAGCTTCATCGATTGGATGAAGACGTCGTGTTCGGGGTACAGGCCTTCCGCGGTTTGCGGCGACTTGAAGTAGAAGCTCAACCATTCTTGCACGCCGCGGAACCCCGCACGCTTGCTCAGATCACCGAACAGCGCGAGGTCCAACACCAACGGCGCGGCCAAGATCGAATCGCGACACAAGAAGTCGATCTTGATCTGCATCGGATACCCGAGCCAACCGAAGATGTCGATGTTGTCCCAACCCTCCTTGGCGTCGCCGCGCGGCGGGTAATATTCGATGCGGACCTTGTGGTACAGGTCACCGTACAATTCTGGGTTGAGTTCGGGCTGGAAGATCGATTCGAGGGCGCCGAGCTTGCTGACTTCTTTCGAGCGGAAGCTACCGGGTTCATCCAGCACTTCACCGTCCCGGTTACCGAGGATGTTCGTGGAGAACCAGCCCTTTACACCCAGCCCGCGCGCCTTCAAGCCAGGAGCCAGCAAGGTCTTCATGAAGGTTTGCCCGGTCTTGAAGTCCTTGCCGCAAATGGGTGTTTGCGTCTCGCGCGCGAGCTCGAGCGCAGCGGGGAAGTCGACGGTCAGGTTTGGCGCGCCATTGGCGAACGGGACGCCCTCCTTCAGGCAGGCCCAGGCGTACATCAGCGAGTTGGCGATGTTCGGGTCGTTGTCGTGCAAGCCCTTCTCGAAGGACGCGATCGATTGGTGAACTGGTCCTTGCTCGAGGTACACCTCGGTCGAACCACACCAGACACAGACCGCACGCGAACAGCCGTTGTCTTTGATGAAGTTGCGAATGTCGGCGCGCAGTTGCTCGACCATCTCGAACTTGGTGGCGGCCGTCTTGATGTGTGTGCCGTGCAAGCGCTTGACGAACTCCGGATAAAAGACGGCCTTCATCGGCTTGATTGCCGAGAGCTCCTCTTTGATCGGATCTAGGTCTTTGGACTCGAGCACCTTGGCGTGTAGCGCCGCTTCGTAGGCGTTGTCGGGGAACAAGTCCCAACCGCCGAACACGATGTCTTCCAACTTGGCGAGCGGCGCAAAATCTTTGATGCGCGGCACGCGATTGTCGGTGCGTTTGCCGAGCCGGATCGTACCGCTCTGTGTGATCGACCCGATCGGCTTCACGAGGCCCTTGTTCGCCAATAGCACGCCGGCCATCAAGGTCGTGGACACGGCGCCCATTCCCGGCAAGAGTACTGCGAGCTTGCCCTCGGCTTTTTTTACTTTCTCAGGTCGTTGCATG
>Ga0302321_100003394_pt1 | contig 13661 bp, 9 predicted proteins | sample Fen_T0_1_FD_202505 | JGI IMG/M metagenome (GOLD analysis project Ga0302321, IMG submission 202505) | Peat permafrost microbial communities from Stordalen Mire near Abisko, Sweden - Fen_T0_1 | ecosystem: Environmental > Terrestrial > Soil > Wetlands > Permafrost | place: Sweden: Abisko...
TGATCCGCGAGGCTTTCGCACGGCTCAAGCCGCTCGCCATGCTGTGGTCGCTTGGGAAGGATTCGAACACGATGCTCTGGCTCGTGCGCAAGGCCTTCCAGGGCCGCGTCCCGTTTCCGGTGATCCTGCTCGACACCGGAAATGAATTCGCAGAAGTCTATGCGTTCCGTGACCGCTACGTGCGCGAGTGGAGCCTCGATTACATCAACGCACCATGCCCGCCCGTGGAGGCGACCGACCCGGGGTTGCCGCCCAACGCCCGCGCGGCCGCGCGCAAGACGCTTGGGCTTGCGCAGCTGATCGCCGAGCGCGCCTTTGCCGGCATCCTGCTTGGCATCCGCCGCGACGAGCAGGCGATTCGCGCGAAGGAGCGCGGGATGAGCCCGCGCGATGCGCAGGGCGCGTGGCATGTGCGCGAGCAGCCGACCGAACTGTGGGGACATTACACGAGTGCTGCGCCGGCAGGTGGCCACATTCGTGTGCATCCGCTGCTGGAATGGACCGAACTGGACGTTTGGCGTTACGTCGAGCGCGAGGCCATTCCCGTCTGCGAACTCTACTTCGCCCGCAACGGCCAGCGTTACCGGTCGCTGGGCGAAGCCGACATCACGTTTCCGGTGTCCTCCAATGCCGCCACGCTGGCCGAGATCATCCGCGAACTCGAAACCACGAAGGCCGAGGAGCGGGCCGGCCGCGCGATGGACCACGAGCGCGAGGACGCGTTCGAGCGGCTGCGCGCTGCGGGCTACATGTAATGGCGCGCCCGCTCGCGGTCTGCCTGGCCGGGCATGTCGACCACGGCAAGTCGTCGCTGCTTGGCCGCCTGCTGCACGAATTGGACCTCCTACCAGAGGGCAAGGTCGCGAGAATGGAGGCGGCCAGCGCCAGCCGCAACGTTCCGCTGGAGTGGTCGTTCGCGCTCGATTCGCTGCAACTCGAACGCGATCAGGCGGTAACGCTCGACACGACGCGCGTGCACGTGCGCACGCCGAGGCGCGCGCTGATCATCATCGATTGCCCCGGGCACCGTGAACTCGTGCGCAATCTGGTCACCGGCGCGGCGGGGACGACGTCCGCACTTCTGGTCGTCGACGCACAACTGGGTGCCGAAGCGCAGACGCGCGCCCACGCGGCGCTGCTGCGGCTGCTCGGTGTCCGTGATTTCGTGGTCGCCGTGAACAAGATGGATGCGCTGGGCTGGAGTGAGGCATGGTTCAACGCACGGCGCGACGAGATTGCCGCGGCGCTTGGTAAATTGGGCGTGGTCGTCCACGCAATCGTCCCGACGTCGGCGCGCGACGGTGGCAACATCGTCCTTGCGCCCGACGCTTCGTGGTGGCGCGGACCGACGCTGGTTGCCGCCCTGGAAGCATTGCCCGCCGAGCCGGCCGCGATTGCCGATGCGCCGCTGCGACTGCCCGTCCAGGATGTCTATCGCATGGGCACGCGGCGGGTGGTCGCCGGCCGCATCGCGCAAGGAGCGCTGCGACCCGGCGACGAGGTGATGGTGCTGCCTTCCGGTGCGCGCGCACACGTCGCCGCGCTTGATGGCTGGCCGCAACCACCGGAGTTGGTGGAGGCGGGTGACAACGTGGCGCTGACCTTTGCCGAGCCGGTGATCGTCGAGCGCGGCGACCTGCTGTGTGCGCCAGGCAAGCCCGCGCACCTCACGGCGGTGTTCGACGCCGACGTATTCTGGCTCGGGCGCGAGCCGCTCGCGGTCGGCCAGCGGTACGAGATACGCGTCGGCACGCGTGCCGTGGCCGCGCGCGTCACGGCGATCATTCACGCGCTCGACGTCGATCGGCTCGCATCGGCGGTGTCGCGCGATATTGCAACCAATGGATTGGGGCGCGTGACGCTGCGCTGCGACGTACCCGTTGCCCTGGACGACGCGACGGTATGCATCGAGACCGGGCGCTTCGTGCTGGCCGATGCAGGCGCAATCGTGGGCGGCGGCCTGATCGACGCCAGCCGCTATCCGGATCAGCGCCGCGCGCTGTGGCCGACGAGCCGCAACGTGGTCGCCGTCGACCACCACATTTCCGCCGCCGAGCGCGGAGTGCGCAGCGGCCACGTCGGCGCGATCGTGTGGTTGACCGGTTTGTCGGGAGCGGGCAAGTCGACATTGGCAATGGCGCTGGAGCGCGCACTGTTCGATCGCGGCTGGGCGGCATACACGATCGATGGCGACAACGTGCGTCGCGGGCTCAATGCCGATCTCGGCTTTTCGCCGGAGGACCGGCAGGAGAACATCCGCCGGGTCGGCGAAGTCGCGGCGCTCTTCGCCGATGCCGGACTTGTCTGCATCACCGCGTTCATTTCTCCATTCGATGACGACCGCGCGCGGGCGCGCACCACGGCCGGCCAGCGGTTGTTCCTCGAGGTGTATGTGAAATCGGAACTCGCGATCTGCGAGGCGCGCGATCCCAAAGGGCTCTACGGCAAGGCGCGGCGCGGCGAAATCAAGGGCTTCACCGGCATCGACAGCCCCTACGAGGAGCCCGCCGCGCCCGATCTCGTGATCGACACGCAGCATGACGACGAGGCCTCCTGCATCGCGCAGCTCGTTGCCTACGTGGAGATGCGTTGCGGCGCGTAATGCGTGGCGCAGTTGCGATTCTCTGCCTTGCCGGTTGCGCCACGTGTTCGTCGACGCCGGAACCCACTCAAATCCGACTTGGCGCGGCCCGGCGGTGGAAATCCACCCGGTGTTCCCTGCCAATGTTCCGCAGACACTGCTCATCCCAATGGCTTCCGCTGGCGGCGCGCGTGACGCGGGTCGCCGAGGACGTGGCGATTGCGCCGGCCCGTCCAGACGCCGTACTATGCGTGCACGCACGTGCCGAGTGCGATGACTCGGCGTACCAACCATCCCGTCGCAGAGTACGATCGGGTGCAAGGAGGAATGAATGGAGGAGCCGACGCCTACGCCGTTGCGACGGAAGGACACGACGGCCGTGCATTCGCTGCACCGTTTCGTGTTCAGCGTTCCCGATTTGCGGGAGGCCGCGGAATTCTATGACGATTTCGGGCTTGATGTACGGAAGTTCGACGGCAGGGTCGACCTGCACACCTTGGGGCATCCGCATCGCTGGGCATCGATTTACGAGCGACCGGGATCGAAGCAGCTCCAGTACCTGAGCTTTGGCATCTATGCCGAGGACCGCGAGGCGCTGGTGGACCGCATCGCGCGAGCCGGCATCGCCGTCGTGCCTCCGCATGCACTGGCCGACGAGGACGGAATCTGGATTCGCGATCCGGACGGCACACCGATACAGATCGTCACCGGCCCAAAGGTGTCGCCGGCGGCAAAGAGCGTCACCAACGTTGCGTCTGTCGTTCCGGGTCGCGGCGCGGCACCGACGCGTTCCGCGATCGGAGTCGTCCGCCCGCGGCGCCTGTCGCACATCCTGCTTTTCAGCTCCGACGTGCTTCGGTCCGTGCATTTCTACACAGTGGCATTGGGGCTGCGACTCTCCGACCAGTCGGGCGAGGTTATCGCATTCATGCATGGTGCCCATGCCAGTGATCACCACATGCTCGCCTTCGCCAAATCCGACGGCCCCGGCCTGCACCACTCCAGCTGGGACGTGGCCAGCCTCGACGAAGTCGGGCTCGGCATGCAGCAAATGGCGGATCGCGGCCATGGCAAGGGCTGGGGCGTCGGCCGGCATGTGATTGGTTCGAACTATTTCCGGTATGTCCGCGATCCCTGGGGCAGCTTTGGCGAGTATTCGTTCGACATCGACTTCATTCCCGCCGACCTGGAATGGCACGCGGGCGACTACAGGCCCGAGGATTCCTTCTATGTCTGGGGACCGCCGGTTCCCGACGATTTCATCATCAATCACGAAAGCGCATCACGCCGCAAGAGCACCTGAGCGCAGTCATGCGGTTCCGGCGCGTACACATGCGGGGCAGGCGCCATCAACGATCAGAATGGGCGTCCCTAACATCGTCCCCAACCGAGGAGGAGCCTTGAACAGAATCGTCAGGCAGTTCGCAGCGGGAGTGGCGGTGCTCGCCAGCGTGTTTGCATTCTGCACGGCAGCGGCGTGGGGCGCGGCCGGCGATCCTCCCATCCGCATCGGCAGCACCCTGGCGCTCACCGGACCGTTGGCCGCGACGGCACTGGTCCATCAACTGACCGGAGAAATCTACGTCGAGCAACTCAACCGGCGGGGTGGACTGCTCGGTCGTCCGGTTGAATGGATCGTCAAGGACGACCAGTCCAAGCCCGAACTCGCGCGCACGCTCTACGAGCAGCTCATCACGGTCGACAAGGTGGAGCTTCTGTTGGGGCCGTACGCGACCGGCGCCATTCTGTCGGCCATGGGTGTTGCGCAGCGTTACAACAAGATGCTCGTGCACCATACGTTCGGCATTCCCAATCTCGCGAAGTACGATGCGCAGTTTCCGACCTGGTCGCTCGGACCGGATCCGGCGACAACGTTCCCGAACACCCTGTTCGATGCGCTTGCGTCGACATCGAAGCCTCCGAAGTCGATCGCCATCGTCACCAGCAAGTTTCCGTCCGTGCACTTCATGTCGCTCGGGGCGCGCGAGGTTGCCAAGAAGCGCGGCCTCTCGGAGGTGATCTTCCTGGAATGGGAATTCGGCAACCGCGACTTCGGACCGATCGCCGCGCGGATCAAGGATGCGAACCCCGATGTCCTGTGGGTCGGTGCCATCGGGCTGGAGGGCAACCAGCTCCTCGACGCCATGAAGAAGATCGACTACGCGCCGAAGTTCCATTTCTACATGTATCCGGCGCCAGGACCGATGGTGCAGGCTACCGAAGCCAAGAACGCGCTGGCGGCAACGATCTTCGAGCAGGACCCGCCATTCACGAGCAATCCGGGCGCGGCGGAGTTCGTGAAGATCTTCAACGAACGTGCTGCCAAGGCAGGATTGCCGTACACGGGGGTCGAAACCCAGGCGGCTGCCTCGTATTCGGCGTGGCAGGTGCTCGAAGCGGCGGTCACAGCGACCAAAAGCCTCGACGACAAGGTGCTGGCCGACTGGCTGCGCAAGAATCGGGTCGACACGGTTCAGGGCAAGCTGCGCTTCGATGGACCGAACAATTACGGCGATGACCTGATGCGCGTGAAGCAGGTGCAAAACGGCCGATGGGTGACGGTGTGGCCAAAGGCGTATGCGGCGCCGGGCGCCGCGCTGGTCCTGCCCTAGCCGCAGGCCGCGATGGCGTTGCCCAGCGCTTCGCTCCTCGCGCAGTCGATCCTGTCGGGGCTGTTCATCGGCGCGCTGTACGGGCTGCTCGGGCTGGGGCTCAGCCTGTCGTGGGGGCTGTTACGCCAGATCAACCTCGCGCATTTCGCCCTGGCATTCCTCGGTGCGTACCTGTGTTACCAGCTTTCCTCGGTGGGTGGGATGGACCCGCTGGCGACAATGCTGGTAATCGTGCCGGGCTTCTTCGGCATCGGTGTTGCATTGCAGTGGGTATTCTCCCGCTTTCGCATCAGCCCATTCAATTCGCTTCTGGTGACCTTCGGGCTTACGGTGATCATCGAAAGCGTGATCCAGTCGCTCTGGACCGCGGATTTTCGACGGCTCAATTCATCCTACGGCGACATCACGTTCCGCATTGGCGCTCTCTATGTGCCGCTGCCTGAGTTGCTGACGCTTGTACTCTCGCTGGTGATGTCGCTTGCGATCTGGGCGACCCTGCGCCATACCGACCTGGGTCGCGCGATGCGCGCAGCCGCGCAGGACGGAGGAATCGCCACCGCATTCGGCGTGAACCAGAAGGGTCTTGCGTTGCTGCTCTCCGGTGTATGCGCGGCGCTGGCCGGTGTGGCTGGCGTCTGCATTGCACTTTCCTATACGCTGGCGCCTGCGCAGATCTACGCGTGGATCGGCGTCGTGTTCGCGGCGGTGATGCTGGGCGGACTGGGGCGCGCGCTGGGCCCACTCATCGCCGGCATCGTCATCGGCGTGAGCGAATCCATCACCATGGCGATCACCGCGCCGTCGTGGGCGCCGCTGGTCTCGTTTTCGCTCCTGATCGTCGTGCTGCTTGTCCGTCCCGGCAAAGTCTAGCTTGACCCGGGGATTCGCCGCGATCCTGATCGCGGGCGGCGGGCTTGCGGTGATTCCGCTGGCCGGACTCCCGCCATTCTACGAATCGTTTCTCTACCTGGTGTTCCACTGGATCGTGCTGGCGACTTCCTGGAACATCTTTTCGGGGTATTCCGGGTACTTTTCCTTTGGGCATGGTGCCTTCTTTGGCGCGGGCATGTACACGACGGCGTATCTCGCTTCGCGTTTCGAAGTGCCGTTCCTGTCGACGCTGCCGGTGGCGGCCGGTGTCGCGATGCTTCTGGGAGGGACTCTGGGTGCCATTGTGTTTCGTGTGCGCGAGATTCGCGGCGAACTCTTTGCGCTGGTGACGCTCGCGTTCACGTTCGTCGTGGGGACCATCGTATTGAACACGCCGATCGACGGCGGCCCCGGGATCTATCTCAGCGCCGTCCCCGTCCCGGCAATCGGTCCCACCGGCGCCTCATCCTTCTATTACATGGGACTCGTGCTCGCGCTGGGAACGGTCCTTGTCGCGCTTGTGGTGTTTCATTCAAGGCTCGGCGCAGGGCTCTTTGCAGTTCACGACGACGAAGACGTGGCGGAAGTGCTGGGCGTGCCGACGTATCGCTACAAGATTGCGGCCTTTTCGCTGTCGTGCGGGCTGGCCGGTGTCGCAGGCGGGATCCAGGCGCTGTTCCTCTCCTATGTGACGGCAGGCGAAACCTTTTCGATCATCGTACCGCTGACCGTTGTCCTGATGTGCGTTCTCGGCGGAACTCGCCACTGGGCGGGGCCTGTCGTTGGCGCGGCGGCGATCACCAGCCTGCTCTATGCGTTTACGGCCGGCAATCACCCGGTCGCCGGCAAGGCCGTATTCGGCGCGGTGCTGATCGTGGTGATCCTGTTCATGCCCGAAGGCCTGCTGGGCAGGCTTCCCAAGCGTCGAATGGTAGGAGCCTACGAGTTGGGGACGCCGACCAACGGCGCAATCGCGACCGGGTCTGCGCTTCCGGTGGGACATCCGTCGCCGACGCGCGAGCTTCTGCTGGACGTGCGCGGCCTGCGCAAGGCATTCCGGGGTGTGCAGGCATTGGATGGCGTCGACATCGAGATTCGCCGTGGCGAGATCCTGGGCCTGTTGGGCCCCAACGGTTCGGGAAAGTCGACATTCATCAATCTGGTGAGTGGCCATTTCCGGCCCGATGCCGGGAAAATTCGTTTCGACGGCCGCAATCTTGCGGTCCTCGAGGCGCATGCCGTCGCGCGCAGCGGCATTGCGCGTACGTACCAGATTCCGCGTCCATTTGCGCATCTCACCGTGCGCGAGAATGTGGCGACGGCGGCGATGTTCGGGAGCGCGAATCTGGCGCGCGCTGCGGCCGTGCGCGATGCGCATCACTGGCTCGAATTCACGGACCTCGCTTCCTTCGCCAATGCGTTGCCGGACGATCTCAACCTGCATCAGCGCAAGTTTCTCGAACTTGCCCGGGCGCTGTCATCGCGGCCGCGACTGCTGCTGCTCGACGAGGTCCTGTCCGGCCTGACGCCGACCGAGATCGACGGGGCCGTCGACCTGATCCGGGCGATTCGCGATCAGGGCACGACCATCGTATTTGTCGAGCACGTGATGCGCGCCGTCATGGCGCTGACCGATCGCATTGTCGTGCTCAACCATGGGCAGGTCATCGCCGATGGTAATGCAGCCGAAATCATGGAAAGCGCCGAAGTCGTCTCGGCGTACTTGGGTTACTCAGGCACGTATGCTTGAACTTACCGCCATTGAAGCCAGGTATGGCGCCGCGACGGCTCTGTGGGACGTCTCGCTGACGCTCGGTCCCGGCGAACTCATCTGCGTCGTGGGCCCGAACGGTGCGGGAAAATCGACGCTCATCAACGTCATCGCGGGACTGCACCGGATCACGTCCGGTTCGATCGCGCTTGGCACGTGCAATCTCGCAAAGCTGCCGGCGCACCGATTCTGTGCCGAAGGCATTGCCATCGTGCCCGAGGGGCGCCGTCTGTTTGCCGCGATGACCGTGCGCGAGAATCTCGAACTCGGCAGTCATCTCGCCGGCGCCAAGGCACGGCGCAACGACTCACTGGAACGTGTCTGCACGTTGTTTCCGATGATTGCAGTCAAGCTCGCGCATCGGGCCGAAACCTTGTCGGGCGGCCAGCAACAGATGGTGGCGATCGCGCGTGCGCTCATGGCCTGTCCGCGCGTGCTGCTGCTTGACGAGCCTTCACTTGGTCTCGCCCCGACTCTGGTCGTGGAAGTCTTCCAGAGCATTCGACGCATCAACGCCGAAGGCGTGGCCGTGCTTCTGGTCGAGCAGAACGTCGCCATGGCGCTGGACCTCGCGGACAGGGCCTACGTGCTGGAGGAAGGCCGCATCGCCGGCGAGGGCGCGCCCGACGTACTGCTTTCGCAGCCCCACATACGCCGCGCATATCTGGGAAGCGTGGCCGACGATGTGGAAGCAGCCGCGGCCCCGAATTCTCCTGGTATTGCGCGAGGGTAGGCGGACGTCGCCGGAAAACGGAGCGTGCCTAAGCGTGCCTAATCTAGGCCGCTCGGGCCAGGCGCGGCACCGCCGCAAGCAACGTGCGCGTGTACTCGTGCCGCGGATGGGCAAGGAGCATTTCGGCGGGACCGGCTTCGACCAGTTTCCCGTCTTTCATCACCGCGATCTCGTGTGCCAGGTACTCGACCACGCCGAAATTGTGCGTGATGAAGAGGTAGGAAACGCCGAGCTCCTGTTGCAGTTGCTTCATCAGATTGAGAATCTGCGCCTGAACGGATACGTCCAGCGCGGAAGTGGGCTCATCCATGACAATCAATCTGGGCTCCACCGCCAGTGCGCGGGCGATAGCCAGCCGCTGCCGCTGGCCACCGGAAAATTCGTGCGGGTAGCGGGTCAATGCGTCGCGCCGCAAGCCCACTTTCTCCAGCAGCGCCGCCACGCGTTCGGTTCGTTCCGCGGGCGTGACATCCGGGCGCAACGACGCTACGCCTTCCTCGAGGATTTCATTGACGCGCATCCGCGGATTGAGCGACGCGAACGGGTCCTGGAACACGATCTGCGCCGAGCGCCGCGCCATTCGCAGTGCTTCGCCATTCAGCGTTTCCAGCGGCTGGCCGAGCAGGAGTGCCGACCCGCTGATCCGGGCAGTATTGCGCAGCAGTTGCAGCACCGCCTTGCCGACGGTGGTCTTGCCGCTTCCCGATTCGCCGACCAGCGCCAGCGTGCGACCTGCCGGAATGCGAAAGGACACGCCGTCGACGGCCTTCACGTAACCGACCGTGCGCTTCAACAACCCCTTGCGAATGGGGAACCAGACCTTGTAGTCGCGAACTTCCAGCACCGTCTCCCCTTCCGGTGGGTCGACAGGAAGGACTGGATCCTTGCCCCAGACGCGAGTCGCGGTATCGGCGGCATCCGTTCGATCGTACAGGACACACCGCACCTGGTGTCCGGGTCGGAATTCGATCAATTGCGGCGGCGCGGCGCGACACCGGTCCATCACGTCGGCACAGCGGTCGGCGAAGCGACAACCCGTGAACTCCTGGTTCAATGGCGGCACGGAGCCCGCGATCGACGCCAGCCTGCGGCCTCGCTTGGCGGTGTCGGGCAGCGCCTCGAACAGATTGACGGCGTAGGGATGCAGCGGGCGAGCGAAGAATTCCCTCGCGTCGGCCACTTCGACGACCTGGCCCGCGTACATCAGCGCCACGCGATGCGCCATCTGCGCCACGATGGCAAGGTCGTGTGTGATCAGCAGCATCGCCATCTTCTGCGAGCGCTGGAGCTCCTTCAGCAGGTCCAGGATCTGCGCCTGGATGGTCACGTCAAGCGCGGTGGTGGGCTCGTCGGCGATCACGACGTCCGGTTCCGCGGCAAGCGCGATGGCGATCATGACCCGTTGCTTCTGTCCACCGGACATCTGGAATGGATAGTCGTGGACACGCCGCTCCGGGTCAGGAATGCCGACGCGCTTCAGCCAGTCGACCGCCTTGGCAATGGCGGCCTCGCCCCGCACGGCGGTATGGCGTTCGATGACTTCGGTGATCTGACGGCCGACCGTCATCACGGGATTGAGACTGGTCGATGGCTCCTGGAAGATGATGCTGATGCGACGACCGCGGACGTCACGCATCTGCGCCTCCGCCAGCTGCGTGATGTCGATGCCGCCGACGTCGACGTGTCCGGTCCTGATGCGTCCGCTGTCCGGCAGCAAGCGCAGGATCGACAGCGCCGTCATCGACTTGCCGCAGCCGGACTCGCCCACCAGCGCAAAGGTCTCGCCGCGCTCGATGGTGAGCGTCAATGCATCGACTGCGCGCACCAGGCCATTGTCCGAATCGAGTTCGGTCGTGAGATTTTCGATGACGAGCATGCGATTTCCTAAAGGCCAGCGGCCGGAACTATGACGGCAGCAACGGCCGATTTTGCCGGCCCGGGCTTGCTGCGCCGGACGCGGAACGCGCGGGCGCGCGGATCAAAGGCTTCGCGCACGGCACTGGCAAACAGCGTCATCGACAGAACCAGCGTCACCATGAACGCGAATGCGGCCAACAGAGTCCACCAGACGACCGGGTCGCGCGACATTTCGTTTCTCGCGCTGTTGATCATCGTGCCGAAACTGTTGGTGGTCGGATCGACGCCGACGCCCACGTAGGAGAGAACGGCCTCGTAGAGCACGAGCCCCGAAAAGTCGAGCACCGCAACGATCACCACGATGTGCGTCACGTTGGGCAGGATATGGCGGCGCATGATGCCGGCATCGGAGACTCCGAACGCGCGCGCGGCCTGCACGTAATCGAGTTCGCCCAGCTTCAGTGTTTCGGCGCGGAGCAGCCGCGCGAGACCTGCCCAGCCGGTGATGCCGAGAATCGCGGCCAACAGGAACAGGCGGATATCGGCGCGCTCCAGCCCGGTATCGAACAACTGCGGATTCTTGTCGATGAAGACCTGGATCATCAGCACGAATGCGGCGATCAGCAGCACGGAAGGAATCGACGACAGTACCGTGTAGACGTACTGGATCGCGTCATCGACCCGGCCCTTGTAGTAGCCGGCGAGGATGCCGAAGACGATCGCAAAGGGCAGCGTCGCGATCGTCGCCAGCGAGCCGATGACGACAGCCGTCCGGATGGACTTGATGGCCTGGAACAGTACGTCGTTGCCGGTCTGGTCGGTCCCGAACACGTGGTAGTACGGCCAGAGCGCAGCCACCCAGCCCACCAACAGCGCAATGAACGAGGCAGTCATCAGCATCGCCCGCCACGGAACATCCGTGGTACGCCTCCAGATGGCGCGCAGCGACTCGCCGACTCCGGTCTTCGCCGAACGTGCACGCAGCGCGGCGACCGCAAGCCACAGCACTGCCGCGCCGAGTACACCTCCGAGCACTCCCGCGAGGGAACGCCGAACGACGTCGCCCTGCCACTCGGCTTGCGTATCCTTGAGATGCGCGCCACCGAACTGCAACCGGGGAAAGTCGCGCACCGACTTGCCGTCGACCAGCATCGATTCCTTCGAGAACTGATGGGTGCCGAGCGGCACCGAGTAGGTCTTCTCCCGCGCCTCGCGGGGTCCGGCCAGCAAAGCGTCCAGCACGGAAAGCGTGCGCGTCGAGTAGGCGGGTGCTGCATCGGCGGCCGCGCCCGGCGCCGGCGGCAACAGCGGCCGGAAATGGAACGAGTCGAGCATGGCGATCAGCAGGAAGAGGGCGAGAACGACGCCGGCCGACATGGCGGCCGGGTCGTGCAGCACGCTGCGCCAGGTCTGCCGCAGCGTCGGCGTCCTCCGTGCATGCCACACATACAGGACGATGACGACGAACAACCCGTACAGGGCGATGTCGGTGGCGAGAAAGACAAGCTTGGGCATGTAGGGCAGGTTCCTGGTCCTAGCTCAACCGGATGCGCGGATCGGCGATTGTGTAGGAAATGTCGGTGAGGATCAGGCCGACGATGTAGAGCGCCGAGCCGACGAACACCATCGAGCGAACAACCGCGAAGTCCTGCGCGTTGATGGCGTCGATCGTGTAGCTGCCCAGACCGGGAATGCCGAAGAACGACTCCATGATCAGTGCGCCGAGAAACAGAAGCGGCAGCACGGCCACGGTACTGGTCAGAATCGGCAGAAGGGCGTTGCGCAGCACGTGGCGGAACAGAACGACGGTCTCCGACAACCCTTTCGAGCGCGCGGTACGGACATAGTCCTTGCCGACCTCCTCGAGGAACATCGTGCGATAGAACAGCGTCTCCCCGCCCAGGCGCGAGACGATGCCAATGACGATGGGAAGGGCCAGGAAGACGAACAGGTCCCAGCCTCCGGAGAAGCCGGAGATGGGAACGAGCTTCAGGGTCTTGCTAAAGAAGAACTGCCCCACGATGATGTAGAACAGTCCCGATATGGACAGCAGGAACACGGCGAAGGTCACGCCCCAGAACTCAAGGTACGTGTTGCGGAAGAACACCATCAGCAGCGAAAACACGATGACGACGAAAATGCCGAGGAGGAAGGTCGGTATCGCGAGCGCGATCGACGGGCCCACCCGCTGGCTCAATTCGTGGCCGATGTCGCGTCCGCTGTCGGACGCACCGAACCGAAAGGCGAAGAGCTGGGCCGAGCGCTCGAAGAAGATCGTATCGGTCAGCTTCGCGGTGCCCGACTTCTGTCCGTTCCACAACAGCGGCTTGTTGTAGCCGCGCTCGACCTTCCACTTCTCGATCGCATCCTGAGTGACGCGCTTGCCGCCGATGTTCATGCGCGCCATGTCGTCCGGCGTGTTCACCGTGAAAAACAGCATGAACGTGAACAGGTTCACTCCGATCAGGATCAGCACGCCGTAGCCGACGCGGCGGACGATGTAGTTGATCATGGGGAAGCGCCTGCAGTGGCCAGCGTGCGTGCAGCGGTTTCACGCTCACGCCGCCGCCAGGCGAACCACGCGGGCACGACGGCGGCGATCAGGGCGATCAGGATCACCGGTATCGGCCACCAGACCGGCTGGTTCCACTCCGCGAGCTTGCGTGTGCGCAATTCGGGGTCGAGCTTCAGATAGCCGATGTGATTGCGGATGATCTGCGTAGGCTTGCCGTTGCTGATCCACTGGTGATAGGCGGCGGCCGACGTCGGAAAGTAGCCGAAGCTCCACACCGCGTCGTTTTGCGCGATCTCGATCATCTGGTCGATGACTTTCTGCTTCTGCGGCCCATCCTCGAGAAACTTCATCTGCTCGTAGAGCTTGTCGAATTCCGGATTCTGGTAGTTCGCGTTGTTTTCGCCGTTGCCGTTGGTCAGTGCCTTGGCATTGGGCCCGTACAGCATGAACAGGAAGTTCTCGGCGTCGGGGTAGTCGGCCAGCCACCCCCAGAAGAAGATCTGGACCGAGCCCTTGTTCATCTTGTCCTGGAAGCGGTTGTAGTCGGTCGCGCGTACTTCGAGCTGGACGCCGATCTTCGCGAACTGTTTTACGTACCAGTCGAGCAACGCCTTCGAGGCCGGCCCTGACTGCTGGTAGTCGAAATTGAGCACCAGCGGCTTGCCGGTGGCGGCGTCGCGGCCGTTCGGATAGCCGGCCTCGGAAAGAAGCCTTTTCGCCTC